>ERZ1034719.19-NODE-19-length-129929-cov-25.606757_pt1 | contig 129929 bp, 124 predicted proteins | sample MGYA00520703_ERZ1034719 | MGnify/ENA primary metagenome ERZ1034719 (study PRJEB33766, sample SAMN09781716) | gut metagenome | biome: gut microbiome | host: Homo sapiens | place: Madagascar | study: EMG produced TPA metagenomics assembly of the PRJNA485056 data...
TCCCCCGCAAGCGGTGGCGCCTTTTGGTGTACTTTATAAACCTTTGGCAAAAACACGGGGACGCACAGCGTCCCCTCATCTTCATAATCTCTCACGCTCGCCCGCCGTAAGGCGGATTTCACATGGCGGAGCCATATTTCACATTGCGCAGGCAGTCATCATATGTCAAACCGGGGATATACAGCTAATGCCAAATGTGAACTAATTTCAGCCTTATTGACAAGGCATATCGCCGTCAATTATGCTTAAAATGTAAGGGACGGAAACCGAAGAATCCCATGAGCTTGAACGAGATTAAACCGATAACAGGAGGAAGTCAGCTATGGATAGAAAACACACTAAGACAATAATTATCATAATGGCGGCTATAATATTCGCGCTGCTGGTTGCGGTGGGAATACTGGTTGTGAACGCAGCCAAGATACCGGTGCCCGTCGCATGCCCGCCCTCGGTGCGCTGGGATGGGCAGGTGTATGCTTACCGCGGCGAAAAGCTGAGCGGCGACCATGCCGCAGCAGAGGTGCTGGGAAACATTACGGCGGTTGTTGACCTATCGCGCATGCCGCAAAACGACGGCGAAGCCAACTGGCCTGCTGTCGGCGCGGAGATTGGCAAAATAGGTGACGAGACGGCAATTTACGTTTACAGCGCGTGGTACAGGCTTGAACCCGAAAAATAAGGGCAGGTTTCACAATTCCTCTGTTGTAAAACGGGGCGCGTAAATGTACAATAATGTCAAAACTCAAGGGAGGTTTTGATATGAGCGTTTTTACGGACAAATGGATAGATGAGCATAAGGACGAGCTGGTGGAGAAGCTTCAGCAGTGCGTTAGGATAAACTCTGTGCGCGACGATGGCAGCACAAGGGAAGGCGCACCCTTTGGCGAGGGCGCGGCGAAGTGCCTGGAGGACACGCTGAATACCGCCAAGGAGATGGGCTTTGAAGTGAAAAACCTTGACGGCTACTGCGGCACGGTGGACTACGGCACGGGCGAGGAGCAGCTTGGCATACTGGCGCACCTTGACGTGGTGCCCGAAGGCGAAGGCTGGACATATCCGCCCTATGCTGCGGAAATTCACGACGGCCGCCTGTACGGCCGCGGCACAATGGACGATAAAGGCCCCGCGTTTGCGGCGCTGTTCGGACTGGCGGCGGTAAAGGCAAGCGGAGTTGAGACCAAGCGCCGCGTAAGGCTGATACTGGGCTGCGACGAAGAATGCGGCATGGGTTGCCTGCATCATTATAATGAGGTGGAGAAGGCGCCGGATATGTGCTTCTCTCCCGATGCAAGCTATCCGCTGGTAAATTCCGAAAAGATGATATACAACAGCGCCTATCGCAAGGAATACGCTTCCTCCGTGCGCGTAAAGGCAGGCACGGTATCCAACGCCGTACCCGGCAAGGCGGAAGTTTATGTCCCCGTAAGCGCGGATGAAGTGAAAGCTGCTGTGGCAAAGCTTAATAATGCGGACTTTACATATAATGTAAGCGCGGCGGATAACGGCGCGAACGTGGTGATAACGGGCATAGCGGCGCATGCGTCCACGCCGGAGCAGGGCAAGAACGCCTTCCTTGCGGCGGTGCAGCTTATGAACGAGCTGAACCTGCCCGAGGAGGATGCCGATACCGTTGCGGTGCTTTGGGACATACTGAAGTTCGATTGCCACGGCGAGAGCATAGGCATAGACTCCACCGATGATTCCGGCAGGCTGACCACCAACGTTGGCGTAATAGAATGGGACGAAACTGGCATAAAGCGCCTGACCATGGACATACGCGCGCCCATAACCGCCAACGGCGAGCTGATAACCGAAAAGCTGCGCGATGCCTTCGGCAGGGCGAACATGATAGAAACGCACCATGGCTGGAGCGACGGATACTATGTGTCCCCCGAAAGCGAGCTGGTAAGCAAACTGATAGGCGTATACAACGCGCGCTTCAACGCGGACGCGAAGCCCATGGCGATAGGCGGCGGCACCTATGCGCGTCACCTTACCAACGCCGTTGCTTTCGGCACCGAGCGCGAGGACGAGCCCGCCTGCATACACATGGCGGATGAGAACATACGCATAGATCACCTGATTGAGGACGCCAAGATAATGGCGGACGCGATATTGGCGCTTGCGGCGAAATAAAGCGAATCTGACGCATAAATAAGCAAAGTAAAACGGCGTGACCGAAAAGCCACGCCGTTTGCGTATTTATAATTACTTCAGTTCGTATTCCTTTGCGTAGCGGGCAAAGTCGGCCTTGTACCGGGCATCGTTGCCGCTCTTAACGGTGTTAAGATATTCATGCGTATCGAATTCGCCGCGGTCTATTTCCGTTACGCATACGGCAATATTTGAACAATGGTCGCTTATGCGTTCGCAGTTGTTCAGAAGGTCGTTCAATATAAACCCAAGCTCTATCGTGCAGCGGCCCGCCTGCAGGCGCTCTATGTGGCGGCGCTTTATTTGGCCGATGAGCACGTCTATCACCTGCTCCAGCGGTTCAACGTGCGCGGCCTTTTCAAGATCGTTATTCACGAACGAATCTATCGAAAGGGTAAGCACATCGTTTAGCGCCTTAAACAGCAGGCCGAGTTCATCCTTCGCCTCGGCGGAGAAATGCAGTGCTTTATCCTTCATTTCGTCCGCGCTGTTCTTTATGTTCAGCGCATGGTCGCCAATGCGTTCAAAATCGTTTATGCTGTGCAGCAGTTTGGAAACATCCCGGCTGTCGCTTTCGTTCAGCGCGCATGCTGCCGCCTTAACGAGAAAGCTGCCAAGCTTATCTTCATATGTATCCAGCTCGCTTTCGCCTTCTTTTATGGCCTCGGCCTTGTTGACATCGTATTTCTGCATTATGCTGAGCGAATCAAGCACGGTATCCTTGGCAAGGCTGGCCATTGCGCAGGCCATGTTGAAGCTTTCGTGCACGGCCATGCCGGGGGAGAGGAGCAGCCTTTCATCAAGGAATATCTTTTCGCGCTGCCTTTCATCCTCCCCAACGGGGATTATTATGCGGGACAGGGCCACAAGCTGCCTGCCAAACGGCAGCAGTACGAACGTTGTTGCGGCATTGAACACGCTGTGGCACAGCGCTATGCCCGCGGCATCGGCCGAATTGGAAAGGAAGGGGAAGCCGCCGAGCAGGCCGCCTATGCCATAGAACACTACAAGGCCGAGCAGCGTGCCTATCATATTGAACACAATATGGATTATAGCCACGCGGCGGGCGTTTTTGCTGGTGCCTATGCTGGAGATGAGCGCGGTCACGCAGGTGCCTATGTTAAGGCCCATTACAACCGGTATAGCCATGCCGTATGTTATCATGCCGGTAAGGGACAGCGCCTGCAATATGCCCATGCTGGCGGCGCTGCTCTGGATTATGCCTGTGAATATCATGCCCACAAGCACGCCGAGCACGGGATTATTAAAGGAAGTAAGTATGCTTGCAAACTCCGGAATGTCCTTCAGCGGGGCTACGGCATCGCCCATCATGGTCATGCCGAACATAAGTATTGCAAAGCCCACCATAACGCCGCCCATGTCGCGCCGCTTCTGCGTTTTGCATACCATTATCATAATTACGCCTATAAGGGCGATAACCGGGGAGAAGTTCTCCGGCTTGAGCATGCTCAAAAGCACGCTGCTGCTGTTTATGCCCGCAAGGGAGAGTATCCAAGCGGTGAGCGTTGTGCCTATGTTGCTGCCCATTATCATGCCCGTGGTCTGCTCAAGATTGAGTATGCCGCTGTTAACAAGGCCGACAAGCATTACCGTAAGGGCCGAGGAGGACTGAATGGCTATTGTTACGCCCGCGCCGAAGGCAAGGCTTTTGAAGGTGTTTGACGTCATGCGCTGGAGCGTTGACTGCAGCTTGCCGCCGGAAAGCTTTTCAAGCCCGCCGCTCATGGTATGCATACCGTAAAGGAACATGGCAAGGCCGCCAAGCAGGGTGAGCACAGAGAATAGGTCCATTCTTTATATCTCCTAAACAAAAATTTATATGCTGATAAAAACCTTTAATAGTATATAGGCAGATATGAATATATGCAAGCATAAATTTAGAGATTTGCATTAGAAAACGATGAGAAAATATTTATTATGGAATAATAAACAAAAGACTATATATAAAACGCATGCGCGGCGGGGGAAAGCCGATATTGTTAATTATCCGTGACTATTGGGCGTAAAGGGGGCGCAACGGGTTGCAATAGTGCGGGAAAAATAGTAAAATAAACCGATTATCGATGTTGAGCCGTGCTTTGGCGCGGTGATGGAGGTATTTGTGAGTTTGGCGCTAAAGGTAAAGAAGTTTATCAACTCCGAACACAGCGGAGAATATGTGGACATAATTCTTCCGGGGGAGATAGGCATAAACAGCGCAGCAGGCGTTAAGCTGAAGCCCAAGAAGGAAAGCGACGCACCCGCAGAGGCGGAGGACGCGGCAAGCTTCGATCCGGACGATCCTATGGACGAGGAGAATGAGGGCGAAACGCATGATATAAACCAAGGCACTATGCAGCAGGAACGCTGCCGCATACATTATATGGAAGCCGGCATGGGAGAGCCGCTGCTGCTTATACATACAGTTGGGCAGTCGCTCTATACCTGGCGCGGCGTATTCAATCTGCTCAGCGCACGATACAGGGTCATAGCCATAGATCTGCCCGGCTTCGGCTATTCGGACAGGCCGGAGAATTTCAGCTTCAGCGTGGAGGATTATGCCGAGGTCATCGCCCGCTTTATGGACGCAAAGGGCATAGAATCGGCGCACATTGCGGCGTTTTCGCTGGGCGGGGCATATGCCGTGAGCTTTGCGCTCAGGCATCCGGAGCGCATGGGCAGGCTGGCGCTGCTTTCCCCGGGCGGGATAACGCCGGAAATGCCGCTGACCATAAGAATGATAGACAGCCCGCTTTTCGGCTTCATAGCCAGCATGCTGTATAACATGAACGCGGTGGAAAAGCTGCTGAGAGATGCGGTGTTCGATTTGACCAATATCACGCCCGATGTTGTGCAGGAATACTATAAGCCCATTGCGGACAGCGTGAGCCGCCGCTGCGTAAGGCGCGCGCTGCAATATTTTGACGATGAACCCATAGTTGCGCGGCTTAGGGAGCTGGATGTGCCGGTGCTTATACTTACCGGCGGCGAGGATAAGTGGCACACGCCGGACAGCCAGGCCATGGAGCTTTACCACAGCGCCATAAGGGACTGCGGCTATTCGCTGATACGCAACGCGGGGCATTTGATGCACGAGGAAAAACCTGAAAGGGTGGCTGCGGCAATGTTTGAATTCATACCGGCGGCCGTACCGGAAATATGAAGCAAAGTTCAAAACTGATATTTTTTGCGGCGATGTGCATTGCGCTCGTTGCCGCGCTGATAATTTATGTTTCGCTGAGCGGGAAGGAGAACCCGCGCGCCGAATCCCCCGTGAGGATAAGCGAAATTATGGACAGCAACAAGGGCTCCGTTCCCGATGAAAACGGGGAGTATTACGACTGGGTGGAGCTGTATAATTCCTCTGCCGAGGCGGTGGACATATCCGGCTATGGCCTCAGCGACAACATAACCGGCGGGGTGAAGTTCGTTTTCCCGCAGGGGACAAAGCTTGAAGCAAGCGGCCGCATAGTGGTGTGGTGCGCGGGCGGGGAGCACGAGGGCGGCCTGTACGCGCCGTTTTCGCTCAGCGCGGGCGAAAGCGTTATATTGTATAACTCCACCGGCGGCACCATAGACAGCGTTATGACCAAGTCCGTTGAAAAGGGCAATACATACGCCCTTGGCCAAAACGGGCTTTGGAGCGAGATGCGGCCTTCACCCGGATACCCGAACACGGATGAGGGCGTTAAGGCATACGAAGCTTATCTTATGGAAACGGGTGAGGACTGCGGGGTATACATAAACGAGTTTATGGCCTCCAACGCAACCACCGTTGCCGATTCATACGGCAATTACAGCGACTGGATAGAGCTTTATAATTCAACCGATGCAGAGGTTGACATTTCAGGCTTCGGCATAAGCGACAACATTGCCCAGCCGAAGAAATACGTTCTGCCCGAAGGCACGGTTATAGCCGCGAAGAGCTATCTTTTGATATTCTGCTCCGGCAATCAGGGCTTCAGCGAAACCGGCGAGCTTCACGCGCCGTTCAAGCTGAAGGCATACGGGGAGGACGTTGTGCTTTCCTCCCGCAACGGCTCTATAATAGACAGCTACACATACGGCCTGCAGCAGACGGATTCCTCCATGGCGCGCACGGTTGACGGCGCGGGCGAATGGCAGCAGAACAGCCACCCGACGCCGGGTTACCCGAACGACGATGCGGGATATAACCAATTCATGGCAAGCGCCGCGCTGCCCAAGGGAAACATAGTAATAAGCGAGATAATGGGCAGAAACCGGTCCGCGTATAAAGCGCCGGACGGGAATTATTACGACATAATAGAACTTGAGAATGCCGGCAGCGAGCCGGTCTCTCTTTTGGGGTACGCTTTGAGCAACAATCCCAAGAACCCCAAAAGCTATGTGTTCGGGGACGTAAGCATACCCGCCGGCGGGCATATAGTTGTTTACGCCAAAGGTAAGGGCGCATCCGCCCAGGCCGAGGGGAGCGAGCTAAGCTGCGCGTTCGGCATAAGCAAGGACGGCGACAGCGTGTATCTTTTCGACCCGAACGGCATTATTTGCGACAAATTACAGTCCGCCTCCTTTCTGCCCGATATAAGCTACGGCAGGGACACGGCGGGCAAACTTGCATACTTCACCCAACCCACCGTGGGCGCTGCCAATGGTACCGGCTATGAAGGCATCACGGCGGTGCCCGTTTTTTCAAAAACGCCCGGCATATACGATGAAGCCATACAGATAGAAATAAACGTGCCGGAAGGCGAAACGGTGCATTATACGCTGGACTGCACAACGCCCAATGAATCCTCACCCGTATACACCGGCCCCATAACGGCGGAGAAGAACACGGTTATCCGCGCAATATCCGTGCGCGAAGGCTACATCACAAATGATGTAACGAGCGGCACGTTCCTTTTTACGACAGACAATGTTAACCACGCGCTGCCGGTGGTTACGCTGATTACCGACCCCGATAACCTTTGGGACAGCAAAACGGGCATATATGCCTACGGCGAGAATTTTGACCCCGATCTTCCGTATGGCGATATGCTGCTGACGGCGAATTATTACAAAAGGGATAGAACAGATGCGAATGCGTGGGAACGAGCGGCGAACTTTGCCATGTTTGACGGGGAAACGAAGCGGCAGGTATTCAACCAGAATATAGGCATACGCATTGCGGGCAGCTACGGCCGCGGCCGTGCGCAGAAGGGCTTCAATATAGTTGCGCGGGATGAATACGGCGAAGACCGCATGCACTATAAGTTCTTTGACAATTTGGACTTTACCGAATACAAGGCGCTGGTGCTGCGCGCGGGTGCGCAGGACCAAAACCGCAGCAAAATACGCGACGAGCTTGCGGCCGGCCTGCTTGAAGGGACGGACGTGGACTTCCTTTACCAGGCGTACAGGCCATGCGTGCTGTATTTGAACGGCGAATACTGGGGAGTGTACTTTTTGAAGGAAAAGCGCAACCGATTCTTCGTGGCGCAGCATGAGGGTACGGACAACGTTACGGACATGATAATTGCCAAGGGCTATAAGCAGACTACCTACGGCGACGTGACCGAATGGGTGGAATTCTATGACGAAGCCTGCAAGCGCGATCTTTCCAAGGCTGAAAACTATAAGTTCATTACGGACAACATGGACGTGGACAGCTTTATGGATTACATGATAGCCGAAGTGTACAACGGCAATACGGACACATATAATATCCAATGCTATAAGCTCAAGGGCGGCAAATGGAAATGGATATTCTATGATTTCTGCTGGGGCTTCAATAACGTTGACCATCAGACCCTTAAAGCAAGGATGGGCGATACGGGGCTGGACGCGGCGAGCGGAAGGCTTTTCAAGGCGCTGCTGAACAACGCCGAATGGAGGGACAAATTCGTGCGCAGGTTTGCGGAGCTGCTGAATACCGCATTCGCACCGGAAAGGGTGATAGCGCTGGTGGACGAGCTTTACGGCTACGTTCAGCCGGAAATAGCGCGCGAGCGCGAAAAGTTCAACGGCGAAACATTCATGGGCGTTAAGCAAAACAGCCAGGTCCTTGGCACATACGAAGGATTTGAAAGGGAAATAGCGCGCATAAAGGATTTTGCCCAAAAGCGGCCGGATGAGATTAAGAAGCAGCTTAAAAGCGTGCTTGGGCTGAGCGACAGCTACATGGCGGAGGTGTTCGGATGAGCGGGAAAAAGCAGCTTGGCGAAAAGGGATACCGGCACGAGCTGAAATATTATATTACGGAAGGCGATTACGCCTTGCTCAAGCGCAAGCTTTCGCTTACAATGGAGCAGGATGCGTTTGCCAAGAAAAGCGGCGGAGAATATTTTATACGCAGCCTGTACTTTGACGACAGGGACGATTCCGCCTTCCGCGAAAAGCTGGACGGCACGGACGAGCGCGACAAGTTCCGCATACGCATATACAACATGCGGGACGACGTGATAAAGCTTGAATGCAAGCATAAGTCCAACGGATACATAAAAAAGCAGTCCGTCAATTTGAGCCGCAAGGAATACGAGCAGCTTATGATGGGCAGGCGCGGCTTTCTGCTGAACAGGCCGGAGCCGTTTGCAAAAAGGATGTATCTTGAATTTGCGCAGCGCGCGCTAAAGCCCGCCGTAATAGTTGACTACACGCGCGAACCGTTCGTATTCCCCATGGAGGATGTGCGCATAACGTTCGATAAGGATATCCGCACGGCGTACCGCGCGACGGATATGTTCGACGCCAATCTGCCCACATATCCGGTGATAGACGGGGGGGACATGGTGCTGGAGGTCAAGTTCAACCGCTTTTTGTCCACATATGTAAGGTCGCTTTTGCAGCCGGATCGCTGCCAAAGGAGCGCGATAAGCAAATATGTGCTGTGCAGAAAGTTTGAATTGTAGCCGCGGGGCAACAGAAAAGAGCACGAAGGAACCAAGCATAAAACATAAATACGGAGGATAACATGAACGATTTTACCTTTGCAGACATTTTCTCGCTGAGCATGAGCCCGCTTCAGGTCATAGTTACGCTGCTGATGGCGCTTGTAGTGGGCGGCTTCATATGCTTTGTATACAAAAAAACGTTTGGCGGCGTTATGTATTCGCGCAACTTCAACCTTAGCCTTATCGTGCTTACAATGGTAACGGCGCTGATGCTCATGCTTATAAACAACAGCCTTGCGCTGAGCCTTGGTATGGTGGGCGCGCTTTCCATAATCCGCTTCCGCACGGCCATAAAGGACCCCATGGACACGGTGTTCATGTTCTGGAGCGTGGGTGAGGGCATTGCCATAGGCACCAAGTTTTATGACATAGCCATAATATCCGCCATAATAATCGGCGTTGTGCTGGCGGCGATGGGCGCGTTCAAATTCAAGGGAACGCGGCCGTATATACTTATACTGCATTATGATGAATCCGCCTCCGGCCAGATAAAGCAGATGGTCAAGCAGCTCCCGTCCCCGCGGCTGAAGAGCAAGACCGTGCAGCGCGACGGCATAGAGATGACGCTGGAGCTTAGGCTGAAGGATAACGAAACCGGCTTTGTTGAAAAGTTCATGCGCGTTGAAGGCGTGTACGACGCGGCGCTGATATCGCACCAGGGCGATATAGTGAGCTGAGGAAGAAAAAACATGGGAGCAGTTGTTACGCTGCTCCCTTTTATTTATATTGGAATGCTTTCATTATTTGAATTGTGAGCTGCTTTTGCTCCGGCGTTAATGCCACCCAGTTATCGAACAACTCATTAAGTTCGGGCGAGAGTTCAACCATTGTATCATCCGCAAAAAACTGCGACAGGGTGATGCCGAAGCCGCTGCATATGGCTTCAAGCGTTGCTATTGAAGGTTCCACATTCCTGCGGAAAATGTTTGCAAGTGTGGATTCGGACAAGCCGCATTCCTTTGACAGGCGATACTTGGACCAGCCCCGTTCATCCATAAGCTTTTGCAAACGTTCGTGCGTGTTTACCGTATGGATCACTTCCTTTCTGTACTAATCTTACTTTTACGTCGAAAAGTAGCATACAAAATACTTGTAATTAAACTACCGTTATGTTAAACTGTATATAAGCTAATTATTCTTGGTTGGGAGGACAAAAGAGTATGGAACATGTTGGAAGCCTTACGGATTACGAAAAACTGAAAAAGGCAGAAATGGCGGTTGTTTCCGTTTGGCCGTATGTGCAGAAGCTTATGCAGCTGGAAAACGAGGTTTCCCAGCTAAAAGCCAAAATAGACGACAAAAAGAACCTGATTATAGGCATTGTGCTGAGCATTATTCCGCTGGCGTTTTTGATTGGAATACCCATGGTGATAGTTTGGGTAGTGAACTATAGCAAAAATAAGGGTCTATTGGAAGCTAAAGAGCAAGAATTGGCTCAAGCTACCGAACAATATAATGACGCTTGCCGCACATATACTACGGAGTTGACCTATGTATCCGGAGAATACCGCTATCCTGACGCAGTGCGCTATATGGTGCATGAGTTTGACCTTGAGAAAGTGCATACGCTGGGCGAGGCATATAAAGCTTACGACGAATACGACTGGCGGAAGAAGCAGGAGATGCAGTTTGTTGACCTGAAGTCGCTCCTGAGTAATGCGAATGCCCAGCTTTCAAGCTTGCAGTATCAAATGATTATGAACAATGTTATCGGCAGCGTAAACGCTATCAACCTGTCAAAGTTAGGGTCATAGGTGAGCGAATTTTAGGAGAATATAAAGTGTCACCTTCATAAACGGAGTGGGGACTTTGGTTTATGAAGCGTGCAATAAGGCAAAAGTGGCCGAAAGGCCACTTTTTTAGCATTATTTCTCGGGTAATAGTCAGTTGAGGTATTTTATCATTTGAATCAGGTAACGGCCGGACAATCTGCTGTGTTCCTCGCGGTCAAGTTCACGGCGCGCAATGGATTACAGAAAACCTCGGTTTGTTGCTTCTTGCAGCAAACATGGTTGAATCAAAGGATATGTCCAGTTGTCTACTAACTTATCTACAATAATTATCTTTTCTATTTCACTATGAATCTCTCCGAAAGAATACACATCCGCGTAATACAGCATTCCATAAGTTTTTTCATCCGCGTTTTCGTTTACTTTGGCATATCCCTTGACTGAGTAGGCACAAATGGGTGTAATTGCGAAATCTATTGCACCGGTTTCTTCGCTTAGCTCGCGCTTTGCAGCACTTAAGATCGATTCACCTTTTTCCCGATGCCCACCCGGAAACTCATAGGTATCCCTTTCTTTATGCTTACAAAATATCCATTTACCATTTGTTTTTGAAATAATTACAGCAAATTTTAGCAGCTTATCGTCCACCTTGTTGTAAAACTTGATTTCAAGCGTGTTTATGGCATTGGATGAGGATGCTTCAACCGAGCGGAGCTGCTCATCCGCCTGAAGGGCTGCTTCTTGCGCTGTACATGTGTGCATATTTGCGGTTTTAGGCATAGTATTCACCTCACTTCAGTATAATTATACGAGGACGTGTTTACAATATCAACACAAACGCAAAAATATAGGTGGGCGGCTGGTTTGCGAAAATCCGTCCCAAACCGACTCCGAACGTCAAATTATGAATATACTATGTATATACAGCCGGGAGTTATCCACAATTTCCACAGAGTTATCCACAGGGTGGGCTGCTTAGGGGGCTGAGAGTGTGCATAAAGGGTGTGTAGAGGTTGCATATGCGGGTATAATACTTAATATTATGCAGCGTATACAACGGAGTGCATAAAATCGCCCCCGCACGAATTTATACGGGAGCGATCCATCGGGAGGTAAACCAATGCCTATATCGCCGGGCGGATGTCCTGCTCCTTGCCGCGGGCGTCTTCCATTATCAGCTTGTCCGCCACAAGGGCTATGAACTCGCCGTTAGTGGGCTTATCGTTCTTTGAATATATGTTATAGCCGAAAAGCTGGTTTATGTTCTCTATCCTGCCTCGCGTCCAGGCGACCTCTATGGAGTGGCGTATGGCGCGCTCCACCTTGGAGGCGGATGTGGAAAACCGCTTGGCTATGCCGGGGTAAAGCTCCTTTGTGATGCGGTTTATAAGCTCCGGCTGGAAATACACCATGCGTATGGCCTCGCGCAGATAATGATAGCCCTTTATGTGCGCCGGGATGCCGATAACAAGGAACACGGAGGTTATCTTTTCATCCAGCGTCTTGGGCTGCTGGGAGGGCATGAGCAGCTGCGAATACGCGCTCTGCGGCTCGTCCGCCATATCCAGCATGCGCTTGTATATCGCCTCCGGCTCGGCAGGCTTGACCATGTAATACTTTGCGCCCAGCGAGCACGCGCGGCGCACCATGTCCTCGCTGCGCATGGTGCTTACCACCATAACCGCCGGCGCGTCGCTCACCAGCCCCGCTGCAATGCGCTCCATTATTTCAAACCCATCCGCGCGCGGCATTATAAGCTCGGTTATCAGCACATCGTAGCGGGTTTTGTGCAGCGCCTCCAGCGCGCTTACGCCGTCGGTCACGGTGTCGAACACGCTCACGTTTTCCTGTGCGGTGAAATATTCCTTCATCATGCTGAGCATCTGCGGGTTGCTGTCTGCCATCAATACCTTAAATTTTGTCATGTGCGACCTCCTATAATGTCTATTCGGTGGGAAATTTTGCTTTCCGTGTATAAAGCATAACACCGCATTTTCCGCGGCGATAGGGGAAGAATTTAGCAGAATTTCACAATTTTTGGCGGTAAAAATAAGAAATTGGGACAATTTTGTAAAATATTGATGTTTCTGTTGCTTTCTTGAAGTTTTATGGGTAAAATGTCGATTAATTGGTTAATTATTAGTTATTTAACCTTTTTTGTAAGAATATGTATGTTTTTTGGAGATTTATGGAGTTTTTGGGAGAGCGAGGAATGGACGACAGGAACGTTGTAGACGCCATGCACAGGCTGGAGCTGATACGCCGCATGCGCATACAGACAATGCTGCGCGGCACCGATGCGCACCGCGGGCAGGGGCCGATACTTGATTACATTGAAACGCACCCGCGCTGCACGCAGGCGGAAGCGGCGGAATCGCTGGGGGTTAGCCCGCCCAGCATAACATGCAGCGTAAGGCGCATGGAAAACGCGGGGCTTATAGTGAAAATGACGGACGAGAAGGACATGCGCTGCACCCGGCTTGAACTGACCGAAAAGGGCAGGGAAAACCACAAAAAGGTGAAGGCCGCGTTCAAGCGGCTGGACGGCGAAATGTTTGAAGGAATAAGCGACGAGGAGAAACAGAAGCTGATCGACCTTTATTCCCGCATGGCCGCGAACCTTTATAAGGAAGGCGCGGGCAAGCCGCTGAGCGAGCTGATGAACGAATTGAGAAGGCTGGAGGATGATGAAAAGGCATGATAAAGACAATTTGGCCCTACACTAAGGGCTACCGGTTCAAATCCATTTTGGCCGCGCTTACGATAATAGGCGAGGTGCTGGTGGAAGTGAGCATACCGTACATGATGGCGGACATTGTGAATATAGGCATAGAGAACAAGGATACCGCGTTTATAATACAGCGCGGTATTATGATGATACTTATGGCAATAGCTTCGCTTAGCCTTGGCGCGCTGAGCGCAAGGTTTGCAAGCGTATCCAGCGCCGGCTTTGCGAAGAACCTGCGCGGCGGGCTGTTTGAACGGGTGCAGAGCTTTTCCTTTGCAAATGTGGACCGTTTTTCAACGGCCAGCCTTATAACCCGCCTTACCACGGACGTGAACACCATACAGAACACATACATGATGGCCGTGCGCACGTTCATACGCGCGCCGTTCATGCTCATTGCGGCAACGGTGATGGCGATAAGGATAAGCCCCGATCTTGCACTGGTGTTCCTGTTCGCGCTGCCGATACTGGCTATAGTCATTGGCATACTGATGACGAAAACATTCCCGCGGTTCAAGGCCATGCTTGCCAAGTTCGATGCCATGAATGCAAACGTGCAGGAGAACCTGACGGCTATCCGCGTGGTCAAGGCATTTGTGCGCGGGGATTACGAGGACGAGCGCTTCACGTTTTCCGCAAACGAGGTGAAGGATTATCAGGTGAAGGCCGAAAAGCTGCTGGTTGTGGCAATGCCCCTTGCGCAGTATATGGCATATATATGTATGATAGCCGTGTGCTACCTTGGCGGCGTGCAGATAGTTGAAGGCAGGCTGCAATCGGGCGACCTTATAAGCTTTATAAGCTATATAGGCCAGGTGCTCAGCGCCGTTATGATGGTCGCCATGATGATGGTAATGCTTGTTATGAGCAAGGCCAGCATGGCAAGAATAACCGAGGTGCTTGCGGAAAAGCCTTCCATAAACGATGACGACGCCAAGGACATTGCAGTTACGGACGGCTCGATAGAGTTTGACGACGTATCCTTCAGCTACAACGGCAACCCCGATAACCCGAACCTTGAGCACATAAAGCTGAAGATAGCCTCGGGCGAGACAATAGGCATAATAGGCGGCACGGGCAGCGCGAAGAGCACGCTGGTGCAGCTTATACCAAGGCTTTACGACGTGACAAGCGGCGCGGTCAAGGTCGCGGGGCACAACGTGAAGGACTATAAGATACAAACGCTTAGGCACAGCGTATCCATGGTGCTGCAAAAGAACGTGCTGTTCTCCGGCACCATTAAGGAAAACCTTAAATGGGGCAACGCGGATGCGACCGATGCGGAAATTGAAGAAGCGTGCCGCGCGGCCGCGGCGGACGGGTTCATAAAGAATTTCCCCGATGGCTATGATACAGAGCTTGGCCAGGGCGGCGTGAACGTATCCGGCGGGCAGAAGCAAAGGCTGTGCATAGCCCGCGCGCTGATATCAAAGCCCAAAATAATAATACTGGACGATTCCACAAGCGCGGTGGATACCGCTACCGATGCGGCCATAAGGAAAGCGCTGAGCGAAGAGCTTAGCAGCACTACGACCATAATAATCGCCCAGCGCATTGCAAGCGTTATGGATGCGGACAGGATAGTTATTATGAACGAAGGCAAGATAGACGACGTTGGTACGCATGCGGAGCTGATGCAGCGCAGCGAAATATACCGCGAGGTATACTATTCCCAGCAGAAGGGGGTGGAGGAATAATGCCCGGACCCAGGAAACAGAGCTTTGCAAAGCCCAAGAACGCCAAAGGCACATTCAGGCGCATACTGAAATACTTTAAGCCGTACCGTGGGCAGCTTGTGCTGGTGCTGATAGGTTTGCTTGCAAGCGTTGCCGCAAACATTGCCGGCACATATATGCTCAGGCCAATCATAAATGAATATATAATACCGTGGATAGGCAATGAAAATCCCGACTTTACCGGCCTTATAGGCCAGCTTGCCGTTATGGCAGCCGTGTACACCATAGGCATACTGGGCACGTTTATGTATAACCGCCTTATGATAAACGTATCCACGGGCACGCTTTTGAAGCTGCGCCTTGAGATGTTCACAAAGATGCAGACGCTGCCCATAAGCTATTTTGACGGGCGCACGCATGGCGAAATAATGAGCACATACACCAACGATACCGATGTTATGCGCGAAATGATAAGCCAAGGTTTGCCAAGCTTTATAAGCAGCGCGGTAAGAATAGTAGGCGTATTCACGATGATGATAGTGCTCAACCCCATACTTACGGGCATAGCCATACTGATGCTGGTGATAATGATGCTTATCACCAAGACCATAGCGGGTCGCTCCGGCCGCTTCTTCAAGGCACGGCAGGACAGCGTGGGCAAGGTGAACGGCTATATTGAGGAAATGATAGAAGGGCAGAAGGTGGTAAAGGTATTCTGCCACGAGCAGGCCGTGAACAGCCGCTTTGACGAGCTGAACGAAACCCTTAGGAGGAACACCGCCGCCGCAAGCACGCTTGCCAGCATAATGGGGCCGATAATGAACAACCTGTCCCACGTTACCTATGCAATAATCGCCGCAAGCGGCGGATTGCTGGGCGTTGCCGGAATAATAGACATTGGCACGCTGGGCGCGTTTTTGCAGTACACAAGAAGCTTTTCAATGCCCGTGGCCGAAATAAGCCAGCAGGCGAACAACGTGCTCAGCGCGCTTGCGGGTGCGGAGAGGATATTCGCCCTGCTTGACGAAAAGGCGGAAGAGGACGAGGGCGACATAGTTATGGTAAACGCCCGCGTGAACGAAAAAGGCGAGCTTGAAGAATGCAGCGAGCGTACAGAGATTTGGGCATGGAAAAAGCCCACGGGTGAGCTTATCCGCGTGCGCGGGGACGTGCGCTTTGAGGATGTTACCTTCAGCTATGATGGCAAGGTGGACGTGCTGAAAAACGTTTCGCTTTACGCAAAGCCGGGTCAGAAGATAGCCTTTGTAGGCTCCACCGGCGCGGGCAAGACAACCATAACGAACCTCATAAACCGCTTCTACGATATTCAGAGCGGGCGCATAACATACGACGGCATACCCATAAGGCAGATAAAGAAAGCGTCGCTGCGCGGCTCGCTTGGCATGGTGCTGCAGGATACGCATCTTTTCACCGGCACCGTGCGCGAAAATATACGCTACGGCAGGCTTGACGCAACGGACGAGGAAATAGTGAGCGCGGCAAAGCTTGCCAATGCGCATTACTTCATTTCCCACCTGCCCGAAGGTTACGATACCGTGCTTACTGCGGACGGCGCGAACCTGTCCCAGGGCCAGCGGCAGCTTATTGCAATAGCCCGCGCGGCGGTGGCGGATCCCCCGGTGCTGATACTGGATGAAGCAACCTCCAGCATAGATACCCGCACGGAATCGCTGATTGAGAAGGGCATGGACAGCCTGATGAAGGACCGCACGGTGTTCGTAATAGCGCACAGGCTTTCCACCGTGCGCAATTCGGACGCGATAATGGTGCTGGAGCACGGCGAAATAATAGAGCGCGGCAACCATGACGAGCTGATAAAGCAGCAGGGCAAGTATTACCAGCTTTATATGGGCATGTTTGAACTGAGCTGATAAAAAACAAAGCGGCACGGCCAAATGACCGGCTATGCCGCTTTTTTATTGTATCGGGGGCTTTCTATTCGCCCATTACCTTATCGGCAAAGGAATTGTCTACCAAACTGCCGAACTCCACCCTTGCGCTCAGCTCGCCCGCTGCCTCGATTATGTCCTGAAGGCGGGTGAACGCATCCTCGCTCATGGCGGGGGAATACATCCAGCTGTCCGTCGCGCGGTAGCTGTTCGCCACGGCGGAGAGCGTTTCTATCGAAGAATCGGGGAAAAACGGCTGCATGGCGCGGGCCACTTCCTCGTCCGATGCGGTCTTTACCCACTGCTGCGCCCTGTATATAGCCCGCACGAAGCTCAGCGCAAATTCCGGCTCCTCGGCAATGGTCTTGCTGCTCATCATAATGGTTGTATACGGCACCTCGCCGCTCTCAAGCCCCACGTTGGCCACTATATGCCCCCTGCCGGACGAAGCGAACTCGCTCGCCGTGGGCTCAAACAGAGTAACGTAGTCCCCCGTGCCGCCCTCGAATGCGCCGCCCATCAGCGGGAACTGTATGTTGTCTATAACCTCCACATCCTCGCCCGGCACAAGACCATGGGACTTGAGAACGTAACACAGTGTCATGTAAGGCATGCCACCTGGCCTGCCGCCTATCACGCTGCGGCCGCGAAGGGATTCCCAGTCGAAGTCCGGTTCGGCTTCGCGGCCTACGAGGAAGGAGCCGTCGCGCTTGGTTATCTGCGCCACTATCATGGGATGATTCTCAAGGCCCTGATTGGCGACGTATATGCCCGTTTCGGGCCCCATAAGGGCGACCTCGGCATCGCCGGATATAAGGGCGGTCATGCTCTTGTCGCTGCCGCCGCTTGTGACTATTTCCACGTCCAGACCTTCTTTTTCAAAATATCCGAGCGACGCCGCGCAGTACAGCGGCGCATAGAACACGCTGCGCGTGACCTCGTTGAGCGTAACGTGGCGCAGTTCGCTGCCGCCGCCGCAGCCGCACATGAGCGCGCACAGCAGCATGGCTGCCGCAAGTATCATCGCTGCCTTTTTTGCAATTACCATTATTCTTTTTACCTCCGCATTTATTGGCTGATTCCATATTATGCAGAGGGGAGGGGAAGGGTGAAAGGGGGATACAAATTAAGAAATCAAAAACTCGATTTGTGCAACTTTGCAAAAATCGGTACATGTATATGTACTGAAACCGCTTTTTACCAGTTTTGGTGGTTGACAGCCGTCCGACCTCCTGTTACAATGCAACCACCGAACAAAAGTTCGATAAATGCGTAGGAGGGAATAGACAGTGAAACAAGAATACATTCAGGCCATAACCGAGTTGATAGCTAAATGCCAGGACATAGGGTTGCTTGACCTAATACTTACTTTACTCCGAAAAAGTATCGAGCAGCCCTAAAAGCTGTTCAACCTTTTGCAGCTTTGCAGTATTGAGTTCTTTTAGTTTACTGACCACGCGAAGGAAGTCAGGGTCGGCCCGCAGCCTGATAATGATATCGGCAATCGCGTCGTTATTCTTTCGCATTTCGTCCTTATCCTCTATAAGGTCGCTTTTCAAGCAGCCGAAATAATTGGCGAGCATTTCTATTTTGTCCATGCGGGGGAATTTTTTACCGTTTATCCAATCCGATACGGTTGGCGCGGATACGCCAAGGTATTCAGCTATTTCTTTTTGCGTTTTGCCTTTGGCTTCAATATAACGGGCTAAGTTTCTGCCGAATATATCTTTGCTGCACTCCATTTTAGCTTCCTCCATTTTATGATATATACATTATATAGGATATTAGCCAAAAACACAATAGATAATGCATAAAATTACCTAAAAGCTATTGACAAAGCGTTGGCCGTATAGTATTATAGCGCTAAACTTAGCTAAAAGCTAACGATGAAAGGAGCGGCAGAATGAAGCTTACATTAAAGGCATTGCGGGTGAATGCCGGGCTGAATCAGGCAGAGGCGGCGCAACAACTGGGAATATATATAGCCACGCTGCGCAATTATGAAGGCGGCAAAACATCGCCGGGGGCATCGATGGTTGAAAAATTCTGCAAGGTATATAATTGCAGTTTTGACGACATAAATTTTTCGCCACGCAATTAGCTTTAAGCTAATACATTGAGCGAAGGAACCAACCGAATATGAAAGTGCTGAAAATCTTTACAGACTTTGAAGAAGACATAGCGGAGTTGAGTGATGCGGAGGCTGGGCGATTGATGCGGGCAATGCTGAGATATGCACGAACCGGAGAGGAGCCGATCCTGAGCGGGAGCGAGAGGGTGCTGTGGAAGACATCAAAGCGAAATATTGACAAGCAGCAGGAAGCATATATGCGAATTTGCGAGCAGAACAGGAAGAACGTTACGAAGCGTTACGAACCGCTACGAACCGTAGCGAATCGTAACGAATCGTATCAAGACAAAGACAAAGATAATACCCCCCTATCTCCTTACGGAGATATGCCCCCCCTTGGGGGCCGTAACACCACCGGCGCGCACTTATGGCGAATTTGCCAACGTTGTGCTGACGGATGAGGAGCTGGCGAAGCTGAAGGAGCGCTTCAGCGCGGACTGGAGCAGGCGCATTGAGCGGCTGTCCCAGTATCTCAAAGCCAACCCGAAGAAGCGGTATGACAGCCACTATGCAACCATGCTCATGTGGGCCGAGGCCGATGCAAAGAAGGCCGCAGAGCGGGCGGAGGAGAGCCGCGGTGCAGCGGCGTCAAAGCCAAACAGGCAGCGCGATTTCGGCTACGGCCGAACGTATAGCGAAAGCGACCTGAACGCCGTTGGTACGGAACTGCTGGAAGATGGCTAAATTGCCCATACAGCGGTGATTTTGACCGAAAAACAAAAATAAACATAACTGTGCATCTTGCGCGGGAAAGGAGAACGAAAAATGGAACTGACGAGAGAGCAAAGGCAATACATCGTGGAGGTACTGGCGGACATTTGGGGCCGCGAACACGGCGTTAAGCTGAAGGCATACAAGCAGTATGACCCCGCGGACATTCAGGCACACTTTGAGGGACAAGAACAATAATATGTAATAAGCCGGTCAAAGCAGGCCGGCCTTTATTGGATCGGAGGAAAAGAAAAATGGCAAAAGTGCCTGTAGATACATTTTTGAATTACTGTAAGGATGCCGCCGATATTGGCGGTCAAATCGAAACCGTGCGCGCGGGCATAGTGGGCGGAAAGAACCGCCACGGCTATGTTTACGGCGGGCAGGGCGAAACGTATTCGCAAGCCCTTGCGGAGAAATGGACCAATGAGAAAAGGTTCGTCCCCAAAACAAGGGATCGCAACACATACTTCATTGCGGACTGCGCCCGCTGGTACGGCAGAAAGGTTGAAGATTGCAGCGGACTTATTGTGAACGCCATACGCACCGTTATACCCAAGTTTGGCGACAGGACCGCCAACAGGTTCATAAAAACAAGCTGCTCCGAAACCGGAGGCATGGCTGCCATGCCGGAAGTGGCCGGTATTGTGCTTTGGAAAAACGGACATATCGGCGTATATGTTGGCGATGGCTGGGTAATAGAGGCGCGCGGGACGGAATACGGCGTTGTGAAGTCCAAGTTATCCACACAGCCGTGGAAAAAGTGGGGATATCTAAAGGATGTTGACTACGGCGCGGGCAAGAGTGAATGGAGCGTATCCCGCGTGCTAAAGCGAATGGAACCAATGCTGCGCGGGGATGACGTGAAGGAACTGCAAAGGCGCATAGGCGTCACGGCGGACGGAGCATTCGGCGCGGCAACGGAAGCGGCCGTAAAAGCCTACCAGAAGCGGCAGGGCCTTATGCCGGACGGCAAGGCGGGCAGGGACACCATAACAGCTCTCGGCGGCGTTTGGAGGGACTGAAAATGGAAATGGAGTGGTGGAACTGGGTAACGCTTACACTTACGGGCACTATTCTTGTTGCGAACGCCGTGAAGGCCGTAAAGGACATATTTTCACCGGTAAAGGACATGAGAACGGATATTGCGGAAGTGAAAACACAAGAGAAAGCACACGAAAAGGAAGCCAAAGAACACTTTGAGGAGATTGATGAAATACTCCAAAAACAGGAGGAGACGAACCAAATTATGCTGAAGGCGCTGTTCCACCTGGTCAATCATTCAATCGATGGAAACGGGATAGAAGGGCTAAAGAAAGTCCGCAACGAACTATCCAACAGCATAATAGAGCGGTGACGCCCATGAAAACATCAACCAAGGTGGTTATTGCCGCCATAGTATGCAACATACTGTACACCGCTACGGCATTCGTGCTGCAATTCGTTACCCAGCTTGAAATTTCCCCAACGCTCACGACCTGCTGGTTCGCCTTCTGGGGCGTTGAGGTGGGCGCGCTTGCGGGAATCAAGATATGCAAAACAAGATACACAAAAGAAAGCGAGGAAACGGACTATGATTGACTTAACGCCCATTATCAATGCGGCAATTCTGCTGGTGGCAGCGCTTGTGACCACGTTTCTTGTCCCGTGGATAAAGGCTAACACGGACGAGAAGCAGCGCGAGGAGCTTCTCCTGTGGGCCCGCGTTGCGGTGAACGCCGCAGAGCAGCTCTACCAGGGCTCCGGCCGCGGCGAGGAGAAGAAGGCCTATGTGCTTGCCTTCCTTGAAAAGAAGGGCTACACCGCCAACCAGGACGAGATAGAAGCCGTAATAGAATCTCTTGTGCTGGGATTGAAGGGGTAGGGGAAGGATAAAGATAATGAAAAAACCGGGGTGGTTCGCCGCCCCGGCTATCAGACCGCCCACAAGTGTGCTACAATGAGCCTGTGGGAGATGTTGCAATCAATTATCCTCATAAATAACTTGTTTGTCAATACAAGAGCTCGGAGAGAATGATAATACAGGTGAACTTAGCGCTTTTTAACATTGCTGTTATTTATAGTCTGAAGCGTACATGTCAATTCTGCATGAAGATAACTCCGACGTTGGTGTGTACACAACAAGTAAACCATCACTAATATAGCTATCTAACGCTTCTTCGCTCTCAAATCCGGAGATGGCAGTTTCAATCATTTCGTCAGTGACTGTCGAATCGAGGATTTTTGCAGCTTCTCTGAATACAGTGTACATGGATTGTTTGTCTGTGTCTTTGCTACTGCCGTTGACTGTTAAACAAAAGGATTCGGCAGCGGCATTATTGGCATTTAGCATTTCAAGATATATACCATTAGCAAAACCGAAAAATTTAGTTTTGATATTACCTTGACGTATGTCGGTTATTTCATAGGCCGAGTTGTTGAACTCAGTAATAAACCTGTTAACAACCTCATCGGTTGCATATAGAGCGGTGCCCTCAGTTGATTGATTATCAGACACTGGCTCTAAACTTTCCGATGCATTGTAAGAAGTATCGCTGGGCTGAGATGAATTTGCATCTAATGCATCGGTGCTGCCTTTGCCGGATACGGCGAGGGCAAGGAACAGTATCCACGCAGCCGCAATGATTCCGTATTTGATGAAAGGCTTCATATCCGTTTTGCGCAGTAGCAGTATTGTGAGCGGAAGCGGAAAAATAAAAATCCAGCCGAGAACCCATAACCATGTTTTTCTGCCTGATGCCTTGTTGGCAGGGGCGCTGTTTCCTGCATTGGGAACCCAGGTATAGCCGCAGCCTTGACATACGCCGATTGTTCTATATGCTGTATGACTTACGGACTGACCTTGCCTGCCGCTACCGATATAGTTTTTGCGGGATTTAGATTGAACGGCAGTACCGATTCGCTCCCTTTTGAACAAGATTTTGGAGCTGCCGCACTTTGGGCATTTGCTGATGCCGGTTTCGGCATGCTCTTGCGGTGCTGTGTCTCCGTAATAATTGTTTGTGATGTTTATAGGAGCTTCTTCCTGCGGAATCTCACTTCCACAGTATGCGCAGAATTTACCCTGCACTTCTGCTCCACAGCTTGGGCACTTCATTGCTTTACCTCTATAAATAAGATGGGTGCAGACGGAGCTGCGTTTGGGGCATATGTGGCCCTGCTCGTTACAGACGAAACTACCCCATAAAACATCATCTCATTTTTCTACATGGTTCGACCGTGATGGATGCACATAAGAGGATTTACCTTAATACAAAAGCCCTTTATGCGCGACGTAAAACTATATTGTATGGCATATCCGCCATAATCACATGTATTCAACCATATAATACCTCACCACCTGGCCTGCCTCCTATCACGCTGCGACCGCGAAGGGATTCCCAGTCGAAGTCCGGTTCGGCTTCGCGGCCTACGAGGAAGGAGCCGTCGCGCTTGGTTATCTGCGCCACTATCATGGGATGATTCTCAAGGCCCTGATTGGCGACGTATATGCCCGTTTCGGGCCCCATAAGGGCGACCTCGGCATCGCCGGATATAAGGGCGGTCATGCTCTTGTCGCTGCCGCCGCTTGTGACTATTTCCACGTCCAGACCTTCTTTTTCAAAATATCCGAGCGACGCCGCGCAGTACAGCGGCGCATAGAACACGCTGCGCGTGACCTCGTTGAGCGTAACGTGGCGCAGTTCGCTGCCGCCGCCGCAGCCGCACATGAGCGCGCACAGCAGTATGGCTGCCGCAAGTATCATAGCTGCCTTTTTTGCAATTACCATTGTTCTTTTTACCTCCGCATCTATTGGCTGCTCCCATACTATGCAGAGCGGGGCAGGATTGTGAAAATCAGGTTAAATATATCAAACCGGCTCTCCGCGCGCTTGAATGCATTAGGCGCATTTGCTATAATTTTATATGCAAAAGTGAAATAAGGCAGGCAATGCCGTATATAAGCTTTTAAGCCAAAAGGAGGATGGAATGAAAAGGCTTGAACTGGGCGTGGGCGGAATGAGCTGCGCGGCATGCTCCGCGCGGGTGGAACGCGCGCTGAAGGGCGTTGGCGGCGTGGAAAGCGCAAGCGTTAATTTGGCCGCGGAACGTGCAAACATAGTATATGACGAAAATGTTACGGACGAGGCGGCGCTGAAGAAGGCCGTTAAGGACGCGGGGTATAATCCATTCGACCTGACGGAGAAGGCCAAGGCCGAGATGGCCGCAAAAAAGGCCAACGAAAAGCGGGACATGAAGCGGCGGCTCATATTCGCGGCGGTGTTCGGTATTCCGCTTTTCTATATTGCCATGGCGCCTATGATAAAGGGGCTTGAGCATGCGCTGCCCCGCTTTATAGACCCGGAATATAATACGCTCAACTATGCGCTGGCGGAGCTGATATTGGTAATACCCATACTTATCGCGGGCAGGCGGTTTTACAGGAGCGGGTTCAAGGCGCTGTGGCTCAAAAGCCCCAACATGGATTCGCTCATAGCCGTAAGCACGCTTGCCGCAACGCTTTACAGCATATACGGTGTTATAAAAATCGCCGATGGGGATATGCACGCCATGCACTCGCTGTATTTTGAATCGGCAGGCATGATAATAGTGCTGATACAGTTCGGCAAATATCTGGAAACGCTGTCCAAGGGCCGCACGGGTGACGCTATCAAAAAGCTGATGAGCCTTGCGCCGGACACGGCCCGCGTTATGCGCAACGGCGCGGAGGTTGAACTGAGCGCCAAGAACGTTATGATGGGCGACACGGTGGTGCTTAAGCCCGGCGAGCGGGTGAGCGTGGACGGCACCATTGTATCCGGCCGCACAAGCGTGAACGAGGCCATGCTCACCGGCGAAAGCATGCCCGTTGATAAGGAAATTGGCGATAAGGTATACGCCGGCACAATAAACGGCGAAGGCGCGGTGCTTTTCACGGCAACGGGCGTGGGCGCGGACACGGCGCTTGGGCGCATAGTGCATATGGTTGAAGAAGCGCAGGGGTCAAAGGCTCCCATAGCGCGCATGGCGGACGCCGTTGCGGCGTACTTTGTTCCGGCGGTCGGCGGCGTGGCAATATTGGCATTTATACTGTGGCTCGTGTTCGCCCGTGACTTTGCGCTGGCGGTAAGGGTATTCATATCGGTGCTTGTAATCGCCTGCCCGTGCGCGCTGGGCCTTGCAACGCCAACGGCGATAATGGTTGCTGCCGGGCGCGGAGCGGAGCTTGGCATATTGGTAAAAAGCGGCGAAGCGCTGGAGACGGCGGGCAAGGTGAACGCCGTTATGCTGGACAAAACCGGAACAGTCACTACCGGTTCGCCCGTGGTTACGGACATAATAACCGCGCCCGGTGCGGATGAAACAGCCGCGCTTACCCTTGCGGCGGCGGCTGAAAAGCAGAGCGAGCATCCCCTTGCCAAGGCTATACTTGCCGCGGCGGAGCAGCGCAGCATAACCGTGCCCGATGCGGAGGGCTTCAAGGCCAGCGCGGGGCACGGCGTGGACTGCACCGTGAGCGGGACGCACATAGTTATGGGCAGCGCAAGGCTTATGCGCGAGCAGGGCATAGACAACCCGCTGGAGGAAAAGGCGGCGGCGCTGAGCGCGGATGGCAAAACGCCAATATACATGGCAGCGGACGGCAAGCTGACGGCGCTTTTCGCCGTGGCGGATGCAATAAAGCCGGACGCCGCGGAGGCCATACGCCTGCTTAAAGAGATGAACGTGAAGCTCGTTATGCTCACGGGCGACAATTCGCTCACGGCCAAGGCCGTTGCGGCCAAGGTTGGCATAGACGAAGTGCGCAGCGAGGTTCTGCCCGGCGACAAGGCGGGCGAGGTAGCACGGCTGCAAAACATGGGCTACACCGTTGCCATGGTTGGCGACGGCGTGAACGATGCACCGGCGCTCGTTAAGGCGGATACGGGCATAGCCATAGGCGCGGGCGCGGACGTGGCAATCGAATCGGCAGACATAGTGCTTATGGGCGGGGAGCTTGGCGGCGTTGCGGCGGCGCTCAGGCTCAGCCGCGCGGCAATGACCAATATAAAGGAAAACCTGTTCTGGGCATTCGGCTACAATACGTTGGGCATACCCGTTGCGGCGGGCGTGCTGCATGCCTTCGGCGGGCCGCTGCTCAGCCCCATGATAGCTGCGGCGGCAATGAGCCTGAGCAGCGTATCGGTCGTTACCAATGCGCTCAGGCTGCGCCGTTTCGACCCGAACAAGACGCACAAGTACCTTAAACCCCATTCTTCAAAGAAGAACGGCGGGAATGACGCCGCGCAGGCGGGAAATAATAACAACATTACTTCTAAGGAGGAAACAAACATGATTACGCTTAAAGTGAACGGCATGATGTGCCAGCATTGCCAGAAGACTGTGGAGAAAGCCCTTGCGGAAATCGGCGCAACGGACATAACCGTTGACCTTGCCAACAAGCAGGCCACATTCGCCAATGCAGACGAGGCCGCCGCGCGCAAGGCCATAACCGACGCCGGCTACGAGGTGGAGTAAGGCGGGCGGGTTGAAATATTACGCCCCAAAATAATTTATTACAAAATCGTAATAAAGGTGTTGACAACGGCGTAATGATATGGTAACATCTACTCGTGCAAACGGGAAAGTCCCAAATAGGCCGCAAGGCCAAGCCGGGTGAAATTCCCGGCACAAAACAAAAACAATTTTTTGAAAGGAAATTAGACAAGATGAAGAAACTGTTTGCTCTCGTTCTTTCTCTGGCTCTCGTCGTTGCCTTTGCGGTTCCCGCTCTGGCCACCGGTTGGGCCACCCTCGATACCGCTCCTGTTTATAAGGAAATCGGCATTGCCGTTTATGGCCTCGAGATCACTCCTAACACCAGCAAAGTCGGCTCCGTCTATGGCGAGCTGAAGACCTCCTACCCCGTAGTGAAGGGCACCACCCTCCACTTCCTGGTAGAGCTGACTGTTCCTTATGCCAACCTGAGCGATGCCACTAAGGCTCTGATCGCTGCCAAGGGTCTGGATGTTGAGATTGCTACCACCAACATGACCATCAGCAAGGTCGAACTGGGCGGCGGCAATGGTTGGAGCCTCAATGCCGATAAGGACACCATCACCGAGACTTACACCAACCCCAACTACGCCAACAAGACCGTTGTATTCCAGTATGAAGTATGGGCCAACGCCAACTCCGATAAGGAAGCTAAGGTTGTTGCTACCGCCGGCTTCTACAACAAGTGGGACAACGGCAAGATGGAAATCTACAACGCCAAGGGTGAGCTTGCTTACACCGTTTTCCAGGGCAGCAACGAATTCGCCGTAGTTAACCCCGCTGGTAAGTTCGTACGTTTCCCCGTGAACTCCAAGGGTCAGATCGACACCAAGGGCATCCTGGTAAATGACGAGTGGCTCATCACCTTCGGCAGCCAGAATAAGTCCGAAGTTGACTTCTGGAACATCAAGACCAACGTTTGGGCTTCCGCTGATGCCACTACCTTCAAGACCGTCAACGCTATCTACGAAGATATCTTTGGCTTCCTCGGATTCAAGTTCGCTGAGTGCGACTACATGACTGCCAAGCACTTTGTGAAGTTCTTCGGCACCATCGGCGAGACCTCCGCTTCCTACATCTGGAACTCCGGTATGGTCGTCGTCAACCCCGTTGACCCGAAGCTGCCCCAGACCGGTGACAACGCCAGCATCATCGGCTTCGCCATGATCGCCGTCGCTATGGTTGCCGCCGCCGTCGTAACCTTCAAGAAGGTCCGCGCGTAATTAAACCAATCGGGACATAAACCCTAAAATGCACCTCGCCCCTCCGCAAGGAGGGGCGAGTTTTTTGTTGCATTAAACCAAAAGGCTCCCCGGCCGGGGAGCTGGCAATACGCCGTAAGGCGGATTGTCTGAGGGGTTGAAACAAACGGAGAGATGTGAGCTGATTTATAACCCCTCCGTCCATTCGCTAACGCTCATGTCCACCTCCCCTTTCAGGGCAGGCTGGTGGCAACGCCACCCAAAAGCTGTCCCCGCGTGCGGGGAAAGTGTCGCGGCGTGAGCCGTGACGAAAGGGGAACGGCTTAAAGCTGCCAAGTGCCGTGAGTTGTTCCCCCTCAGTCTGCTCGCTATCGCTCACAGACAGCTCCCCCGCAAGCGGTGGCGCCTTTTGGTCAGAGCTTGTACTGCGCCGACTGAGGGAGTACCACCTCACCTTTTTCTCCTTTTACGCAATTTAATGATGCTTTTTTGCGCGGGATGAGTTATAATAAGACAGTATGAATAAAAATGGACTATAAGAAGGAGAAGAAGCAAATGCAAAGGATATTTTCAATGGAGCTGGCGGGCCGGACAATTACCGCTGAAACCGGTAAGTATGCCGAGCAGGCCGGCGGCAGCGTGCTTATGCGCTGCGGCGACACGGCGGTGCTGGTATGCGCAACGGTAGCCAAGGCCCCGCGCGACGGCGTGGATTTTCTTCCGCTGAGCGTTGAATTTGAAGAAAAAATGTATTCCGTGGGCAAAATACCCGGCGGATTCATCAAAAGGGAAGGCCGCCCCTCCGAAAAGGCCATACTGGCCAGCCGCCTTATAGACAGGCCGCTCAGGCCCCTGTTCCCCAAGGGCTTCTATAACGATATTCAGGTAATTGCCACCGTGCTCAGCGTTGAGCAGGACGTGCAGCCCGAAATACTTGCCATGATAGGCTCAAGCGCCGCCCTCGCCATAAGCGACGCGCCCTTCATGGGCCCCACCGGCGCGGTAAGCGTTGGCTATATCGACGGGCAGTATATAATCAACCCGAACAGCGAGCAGCGCGAAAAGAGCAAGCTGCATCTGACCGTTGCCGGCACGAAGGACGCCGTTATGATGGTTGAAGCGGGCGCGGACGAGCTGAGCGAGGACGAAATGCTGCAGGCCATTCTGTTCGCCCACGGCTACATAAAGGAAATTGTCGCCTTCATAGAAAACATGCAGGCGGAAGTGGGCAAGCCCAAGATGGAAGTGAACATCTATCAGCCCAGCGCGGAGTTCACCGAGCTTGTGCGCGCATATGCCTTCGATAAGGTGGAGTGGAGCCTTGACACATTTGACCGCTACGAGCGCGAAGCGCGCAGCGCCCAGGTGAAGCAGGAGGTTACCGAGCATTTCCTTGAAATAGACCCCGACTGCGCCAAGGATGTTGACGCGATACTTTATAACATAACCAAGGAAATCGTGCGCGATAAGATAATCAACCGCGGCATCCGCCCCGACGGACGCAGCATGGAGCAGATACGCCCGATATGGTGCGAAGTTGGTCTGCTGCCCCGCGCGCACGGCAGCGCCGTATTTACCCGCGGCCAGACCCAGGTTATGACCATAACCACGCTCGGCTCCCTTGAGGATGCCCAGATGCTGGACGGCATAAGCGACGAAACCGGCAAGCGTTATATGCATCAGTATAATATGCCGCCGTACAGCGTTGGCGAAACCCGCCCCGTGCGCAGCCCCGGCAGGCGTGAAATAGGCCATGGCGCCCTTGCGGAGCGCGCCCTGCTGCCCATGATTCCTTCCGAAGAAGAATTCCCCTATGCGCTCAGGCTCGTTAGCGAGGTCATAAGCTCCAACGGCTCAACCTCACAGGCTTCCATCTGCGCAAGCACCCTGTCCCTCATGGATGCGGGCGTACCCATCAAGAAGCCCGTTGCGGGCGTTGCCATGGGCCTTATAAAGGACCCCGCCAACGGCAACATAGCCGTTATGACCGATATACAGGGCCTTGAGGACTTCCTTGGCGACATGGACTTCAAGGTTGCAGGCACCAAGGACGGCATAACCGCCATTCAGATGGATATAAAGATAAAGGGCATTGATGAAGAGATTCTGACCCGCGCGCTTGCACAGGCGCGCCGCGGCAGGCTGTTCATACTGGATAAGATGCTCGAAACCCTTGCGCAGCCCCGCGCGGAGCTTTCTCCCTATGCGCCCAGGGTGCTGCAGTTCAGCATCAATCCCGATAAGATCCGCGAAGTCATCGGCTCCGGCGGCAAGACCATCAATAAGATCATTGCCGATACCGGCGTGAAGATAGACATAAACGACGACGGCCGCGTGTTCATACTGTCTCCCGATCAGGAAGCCAGCGCCGCCGCAAAGAAGATGATAGACAATATCGTCAAGGACATAGAGGTTGGCGAAGTGTTCCTGGGCAAGGTAGTGAACATACTGCCCATAGGCGCGCAGGTGGAACTCAAGCCCGGCAAGAAGGGCCTTGTGCATATCAGCAAGCTGGCCAACAGGCGCGTTGAGAAGGTTGAGGACGTGGTGAGCTTAGGCGATGAAATACTCGTCCGCGTTATCGATATCAAGCCCGACGGCAAGATAGACCTGACCAGAAAGGGCCTGCTGCCGGAGGATAAGCAGAACTAAATAAAGAACTTAAAAGCCCCCTATAAGAGGGGGCTTTTTTAGCGTTACCACCAACCAAAAGCTGTCCCCGCGTGCGGGGGATTCGAGCCGAGCGCGCCCAGTGGGCGATGAAGCGAGGGGAGAATCGGGCGGAATAGGAAGTATTGCAAGCGGCAGCGCTGCAAGACGACCATATTCCAACCAGCGTTCGTGTCGCGGCGTTAGCCGTGACGAAAGGGGTGCGGCTCGAAGATGTCAAGTGCCGCGAGATATTCCCCCTCAGCTTCGCTTACGCTCAGCAGCTCCCCCATAAATGGTGGCGCCTTTTGGTACAGTACAAACACGGCGTACAGTGCCGTACCCCTTCGCGGAGCGATCGTTTCAAAGGGGTTACGGGGGTCGCCAGGGGGCCTAAGGGGAGAAATCGAAATCTCCCCTGGCCCCTTGGCAAAAAGAGTATAAAGTAACTCGCAGCTATTTGCTTGCGTTAACCCCTCAGTCAAACCTTTGGTTTGCCGGCTCCCCCGCAAGCGGTGGAGCCTTTATGCGTTGGGCGTGTATGGGTCGCCGTTTATGCTAAGGTGCCTAAGCGCGTCGCGGCACCTTAGGCGCACGTTCTCTGGTGCGGACGATATCGCGGCAAGCGGACGATGCAGCACCACGCGCGCATCGGGGGCGTATATCGCGCCCAATCCCCGCCGCGCAAGCCTTAGGCACAGCTCCGCGTCCGCACCAACGGGCAGCAGCGGTTCGTATTGCGGCGCATCAAAGCTTTCGTCAAACCCTCCGCTTGAAAAATACATGTCCGCGCGCATGTACATGCATGCCCCGCTCAGCACGCTCACCGTGCGCACCGTATGCGTAAGGCGTTCGTTATCCGCAGGGTAGATTATTTTCCCGTCCTTGCTTATTGCCCCGCCTGCGGCTATCAGCGCCCCCTGCGGGCTTATCAGCATGCAGCCTGCCGCGGCAGCGCCCTCGCGTTCCCCTTGGGAGGATAGGGCGTAAAGCGTGTTCGGCTCAATAAGTTCCGCGTCGCGGCTTATGAAAAGCAGCGCATCGCCCATTGCCATGTCCGCACCGGCACGGCAAAGCGCGCTGAAGCCCGCCGTGCCGCTTTTTGCTATGCGCGCGGCCTTGTTCTTTTCAAGCAGGTCATAATAGTTCAGCAGCCGCCCGTCCCCGCTGCTGCCGTCCGCAATTATTATTTCGTGGCGGTATGCCATGCAGCAGCGGTCTATGCTTTCAAGCAGCCTCCTGAGCGGTTCAAGCTCGTTAAGGCTGGGTATTATAATGGAAGTTAGCCGCGGTTCCCTGCGTGCGCGCACTATAAAGCTGCCCTGCCACAGCCCCGTGGATACGCTTTCCTCACGCCGTTCGGCCTCAAGGTAGCTGCGTATGGCGGAAATGCCCGCAGCTGCGGGCGTTGCGGCGGGGGAGTGGTTTATTATCAGCGGCAGCGGAATATGCACTATTCGGCGGGCCTTTGCCATGCATCTCAGGCGGAATGCGTACTCCGCGCCCGCATCGTATTCGCCTTGCGGCGGGCAGCAGGCGGCGTATATTTCCCGCCGTATGGCAAGCAGCGCGCCGAACATATCATAGGACAGCGCGGTAACGCGGCTAAATTCACATTTTTTGTGTTCTTCATAGGGCTTTTTGCCTTCCTGAATCAGTTCGTCCGCGTATATCATGTCCGGTTCGTACTCCGCGCGCTCCACTGCGTGCGCCATGCGGAAAAGCGCATCGGGATGCAGCGTATCGCCCGCGTGTATGTTCAGCGCATAGTCGTGCGGGAAGCTTTGCTCCGCCGCATCTTCCGTCCATTCGCCGTATGTTTGGGCGCGGAGCGAATCAAGCGTGGCGTTCATGTCCCGCCGCTTGCCGCCAAGTATGCTCACTATAAAGCGGGGCTTTTTGGTAAATGCTGTTGTTGCTGTTTGTTCATTCATGCGCTTATTGTGCGCCGATAAAGTATATATTATCCGTTTGGGTGTGGAGTATATCCAACGCATGTGGTAAAATTGAATAAACCTAAATCAGGAGGAAAGAACGTATGGAACGCATACTGGTAATAAACCCCGGCTCAACGTCAACAAAAATTGCCGTGTTTGATGGGGAAAAGGAGCTTTTCCGCACGAGCATAGAGCACGACCAGAAGGACACCGCGAAGTTCCTTCGCGCAATAGATCAGCTTGATTTCCGCAAGGAATGCGTGCTGAATACGCTTAAAGAAAGGAATATACCGGTTGAATCGCTCAACTGCATAGTTTCCCGCGGAGGAATGTTCCCGCCGTGCAAGGTTGGGGCATATGAAGTGAATGCGGATATGCTCTCCTATGTAAACAGCGACCATATAGTTGGCGAGCATATTTCAAACGTTGGCTGCGCCGTGGCGGAGGCCATAGCAAGGCCGCTTAATATACCGGCAATGGTATACGACTGCGTGAGCGTGGACGAAATGACGGACATTGCGCACATAAGCGGCATACCCGAACTCCCGCGCGAAAGCCGCGGCCATGCATTGAACACCCGCGCCATGGCAAGAAAATGCGCCGAGGAGATACTGCATAAGCCGTTTGAAGAATGCACGTTCATCGTGCAGCACCTTGGCGGCGGGGTAAGCGTTTGGCTGTTTGACAAGGGCCGCAGCATAGATATGTACAGCGACGACGATGCCGGCTTCGGCCCGGAGCGCTGCGGAGCGATACAGGTGGCGCCGCTGGTGGCGCTGTGCTGCAGCGGCAAATATACCGAAGCGCAGCTTGCAAAGATGGTTCGCGGCAACGCGGGGCTTAAGGCACACCTTGGCACAAGCGATGTGCGTGCGGTTGAAAAAATGATAGAGAGCGGCGATAAGCACGCGGAGCTTGTGTTCAACGCCATGGCGTATTCGCTTTCAAAGGGCATTGCTGCGCTTGCGGCGGCGGTATGCGGCAAGGTGGATAGGATTATACTTACCGGCGGCGCGGCCCATTCAAAGCGGCTCAGCGGAGAAATAACGAAGCATGTAAGCTGGATTGCCCCCGTTGAGGTAATGGCGGGCGAATTTGAATTGGAAGCCCTTTGCGCGGGCGCGCTGAGGGTGCTGCGCGGGCAGGAAAAGCCCAACACATTCGTATGGAAACCGCAGGCGTAAGTACGGCTAAGCAGCGGCGCGGAGCAATGGCGGCAATGCTTTTGTTCATGCTGCTTTGCTATGTTTTGATACATGATCTGCTTGGCGGCACGCTGCTTGCGCATTGCCCGTGGGACAGCTATACCCTTCAGGCGCAGGCGTGGCTTGAAGGGCGCACGGATTTGGGGCAGGACATAAGCTATCTTGAGCTTGCCATATACAACGGCAAATATTATGTTTCCTTCCCGCCGTTCCCAAGCGTTGTAATGCTGCCGTTCGTGCTTATATTCGGCACGGACACGCCGAATAACCTGATAATAATGATAATAACGCTGCTTATAGCCGCGGCGGCGTTTAAGCTTTGCGGCTATGCGGGCTATGACGCGAAGGACAGCGCGATACTGGGGCTTTTCATAACGTTCGGCAGCAACCTTATGTGGATGAGCACTATGGGCGGCGTGTGGTTTTTAGCGCAGAGCATTATGATGCTGCTGCTCCTTTTAGCGGCAATAGCGGCATATAAGGGCAAGCAGGCGCTTGCGTATGCGCTGGTTGCGCTTTCGGTGGGCTGCCGCCCGTTTGCGGCGGTGGCGTTCGCGCCGCTTATGGTGTGGTTCTATGCTAAAAACAGGCAGCGCGGCATGGGCAAGCTTGCAGCGTTGTTCTGCCAATGGAAGGCATGGATACCGGTTGCGCTGATTGCGGCGGCAATGATGTGGTATAACTATATCCGCTTTGATAATCCGCTTGAGTTCGGGCATAATTATTTGCCGGAATTTGTGGGCAGCGAGCATGGGCAGTTCGATATATATTATCTTAAGGATAATCTTCTCAAGCTGCTGTTTTACCCCGTGCGGATAAAGGAAGGGCTTACGCTTGACTATCCGTTCTTTGACGGGTTCATGTTCTATATCGCCAATCCGCTGTTCATATTGTTCTTTGCCGCGGCGGCAAGGAACGTGCTGCGGCGCAGCGTAAATATGGTGCGCATTGCGCTCTCCGCGGCTATGGCGGTTATGCTCGTCTGCCTTTGCTTGCATAAAACGCTCGGCGGGTGGCAGTTCGGGGCGCGCTACACATGCGATATGCTGCCTATGGCGCTTATGTATATGTGCCTGAGCGGCGGTGTAAAACGGCTCAAGACATGGGAAAAGGGCGCGGCGGTGTTCGGCATTGCGTTCAATATATACGGCGCGCTTGCAATGACGTTTCTGTTCAACTAAAAATATAACTTAAAGGAGAAAGACAAAAATGGTAATCATCGAGATGGAAAACGGAGCAAAAATTAAAATAGAGCTTGACCGCACGGCCGCTCCGAACACCGTGAATAACTTTTTAAGCCTTGCAAACAAGGGCTTCTATAACGGCCTTATATTCCACCGCGTTATACCCGGCTTCATGATCCAGGGCGGCTGCCCGGACGGCACCGGCATGGGCGGCCCGGGATACAGCATAAAGGGCGAATTTGCCGCAAACGGCGTGAAAAATCCCATAAAGCATAAGCGCGGCGTAATATCCATGGCCCGCGCCATGAATCCGAACAGCGCAGGCAGCCAGTTCTTCATTATGCATCAGGATGCGCCGCACTTGGACGGGCAGTATGCCGCATTCGGCCACGTTGTGGAAGGGATGGAGACTGTTGACGCGATAGCCGCCACGCCCACCAATTTCAGCGACAGGCCGCTTGACCCGCAGCGCATAAAGAGCATTACGCTTGTTGACGAGGGCGAAATCGCAGAACCCGAAAAAATGTAAGCCGAGCCTTGTGCCAAACAAAGTTTACACAAAATTATTATTAAGGCAACACAGTTATCCATAAAAGCGTGTTAAACTGATATTGAAGGCAGGACAGGGTTGTTGTATAATATATTTTGTGTGAGGAATTGGCATTATGGAAGCTAAAGCGCAAAAATCCGGCACCAAAAAGGCGAGAAACAGGCGAAAGAACAGCTTTTCCCGCCCCAAAGCCATATCTAAAATAATATTGATAGCATTGGCCGCGCTCAGCTTGGTTGCGGCCGTGCTGTATATTTTCCTGGGCAAGCCCGGCAAAGACGAAATTGAACAGGTTATTGACGACGGCACTATATTGCAGGGCATAACCGTGAACGGCGTGGACGTGGCGGGCATGAACTATAAGCAGGCTCGCGATGCGGTGCTGCCAAGCGTTGAAGAGGATCTTCGCAGCATACACATTACGGTTTCGCATTCAACGAACATGTGGCTGCTGACCGCGGCGGACATTAGGCCGTCCAGCACGCTCGACGCGGCCATTACAGAGGCGCTTACGTTGGGCCGCGGCGGCACGGTGATAGAAAACGCCAAGGAGAAGGATGAGATAGCCCAAAGCGGGCGGGACATACCCGTTGCGTTCGTGCCGAATGAAGCCGCGCTTAAGGTTCGCCTTGCGGAAATCGGCGGCGTGCTCGATTCCGAACCCGCTGAGCCGTATGCGGTTGCCGTATCATCCTCAGCGGAGCCGGAGTTCACATTCAACGAAGGCGTGGATGGCTATATGCTCGATGAGGATGCGCTGTATCAAAACATAGCCTCGCTGCTGAGCGCGGGCCAGCTGAAGGCCACGCTTGAGCCGGAGCTTGAATACACAAAGCCGCAAATGACAATAGACGACGTGAAGGCGCATACAAAGCCGGTGTCCTCGTTCCAAACCTCGTTCGGCGGCAGCCGCGCCGCGCGGGACGAAAAGCGCGTTGGCAACATACAGAAGGCGTGCACGCTGCTCAACGGCATGAAGGTTGAAAACGGGACGGAGTTCAATTTCAACGCATACATAGGCCCCCGTACAGAGGCGGGCGGCTGGCCGCTTGCGCCGGGCATAGTAAACGGCAACCAATATGAGGATCAGCCCGGCGGCGGCATATGCCAGGTGTCCACAACCATGTATAACGCGCTCCTTTGCGCAGGGGCCAGCATGCAGCGCGGCTCCACGCTTGAGGATATACTTTCGCAAAATATAAAGGGCATATCCATAACCGAGCGCAAGCACCATTCCTGGCCGTCAAGCTACGTTGACACCGGCCTTGACTCAACCGTTACAGGCACTGTTGAATCCGGCAAAAGCCTTAATTTTGTCAATAATACGGGCTATCCAGTATATGTATTCGCCTATTGCGATCAGGTGAATTACACCGTTACCGTGTATGTTTACGGCGATCCGCTTGAGGAGGGCGTAACGTATAAGACACGCGGCGTTATAGACGAAGTGATAGAGCCGGGCGAAACCATAATAAATTACGATACCACAAAGCCCGCAACATACAGCGAAGTGACCATAAAGGCCCGCAAAGGCTATAAGGCCACGGCATATCGCGACAAATATGTGAACGGCGAACTTGTGCCGGACGCGACCGAAAAGCTTTACAGCGAAACATACAACGCCGTTACCGGGCAAAAAACAGTGGGCACAGGCGGGGCGCAGCCGCCGACCACCTAAGCGCGAATAATATTTTTCAAAGGGAACACCTTTGGGATAATACAAGCAGTACAAGCACAATAATTCAGGAGGAACACATCAAATGAAGTTTTCGAGCAAAATCGAAAAATGCAACCTTTCCCCTATCCGCAAGTTCTATCCTTATCAGGTAGAATGCGCCAAGAGGGGTGTAAAGATTTATCATCTCAATATCGGCCAGCCCGATATAGCCACGCCCCCGGCGTATTTTGACGCCGTGCGTGATTTCAAGCTTCCGGTGCTCGAATACGCTCCCTCCCCCGGAATACCCGACATGATAAAGGCCGTTCAGGGTTATTACGATAATCTGGGCATACATTATGCCACCAACGATATTTTCGTGACCACCGGCGGCAGCGAAGCGCTGACCATCGCGCTCAACTGCATACTGGATGACGGCGACGAAATAATCATACCAGAACCGTTCTATCCCAATTACAACACCTTCGTCCGCGCCACCGGCGCCACCATCCGTCCGCTGACCACCCATGCGGAGGAAGGCTATAAGTTCGCTATTCGCGAGCGCATAGAGCCGCTTATAAACGAGCATACCCGCGCGATACTGTTCACCAACCCCGGCAACCCCACCGGCACCGTGCTCACTCCCGAAGAGCTCAGGCTCATGGCGGACATTGCCAAGGAGCATAACCTGTTCCTCATCGGCGACGAAGTGTACCGCGAGTTTGTCTATGGCGGCGAGCCGCTGGAAACCATCGGCCAGTTCGAGGATATCAACGAAAACGCCATAATAATCGACTCCGTATCCAAGCGCTTCAGCGCCTGCGGCGCCCGTATAGGCTGCATGATAACCCGCAACAAGGAGCTGCAGCAGAATGCCATGAAGTTCTGCCAGGCCCGTCTCAGCGTTGCCACGCTTGACCAGGTAGCTTCCGCCGCGCTGTACACCGTTGGCAGCGAATACTTTGACGAGGTGCGCGATGAATACCGCCGCCGCCGCGACACCATCTATCGCAAGCTGCTGGAGATCCCCGGCGTGGTCTGCAAGGAGCCCAAGGGCGCGTTCTACGTAATGGCCAAGCTGCCCGTTGACGATACCGATAAGTTCCAGACCTGGCTGCTTACCGAGTTCAGCGACAATAACGAAACCGTTATGTATGCCCCCGGCAACGGCTTCTATGCCACCCCCGGCCACGGCGTGAACGAAGTGCGCTTGGCTTATGTTCTCAAGTGCGAGGATATAGAGCGTGCAATGGATCTGCTGGCAAAGGCCATCAAGCAGTACAACGAGCTGAACAAATAAACAAAGGCTTATATGCAAAAGGGACGGTTCGCCGCCCCTTTTTGCGTTATGCTGCAACCTTTATGCGGCATGAAACGTTTATATAGCAGAAGGGAAAAAGGAGGAAGCATCATGAAAAGATTTGCCGCGTTTATACTTGCAGCGGGGATGCTGCTGTGCTTAGGCTGCGCGGACGGCAACGTAATAAGCTGCCCTGCGGGCGATGGGAGCGCAAGGGGCAATGCCGCGCCGACCCAGCTTAATAAGGTTGAAAACGTGAAGGTGTTGAGCTTTGATAAATGGAGCGAGCAGCGCGAAGCGATGGGCGTGGACGAAAGCACATACGGCGCCATGGCCGCATTTGCCGCAAAAAGCGCGGGCAAGGTGCTGAGCGGCACGGAGCGCAACGCCAACTATTCGCCGTTCAGCCTTTATTATGCGCTTGCAATGGCGGCGCAGGGCGCAAACGGCAAAACCGCAGAAGAAATGCTGAACCTGCTTGGCATGAGCGACGCAAAAACGCTTGCCGAGCAATGCGGCAATTTGTACCGCATGATAGCATCGCGCGAACGCGACGGCAAGGCGGAGCTTATGCTGGCGGATTCGCTTTGGCTGAGCGATAATTACGACGGCGCAAAGGTGAATTACAATCAGGATTTTCTTGATGTTTGCGCAAAGCAATTCTATGCGGAGGTATTCGGCGCAGACTTTACCGGCCAAAAAACCGCCGACGCCATGACCAAATGGATAAAGGAAAAGACCAACGGCACGCTTGCGCCCGAAATGGAGCTTGACCCGGAAACGATGCTTAGCATTATAAATACGCTGTACCTGAAGGACGAATGGACGGACAGGTTTGATAAGAACAGCACCGCGGACGGCACATTCACCAAGGCAAACGGCGAAAAGGTGACGTGCAGCTTTATGAACGCAATAAAGAATCAGGGCTTTATGCGCGGGGAAAACTACACCGCATCCATGGTAAGCATGAAGAACTTCGGCTCAATGTGGTTCATACTGCCGGACGAGGGCGTAAGCACGGACGATATACTCTCCTCCACCGAAACGCTTGAGGAAATACTCGCCGGCGAAACCAACGGATACGGCATGGTAACGTTCAGCATACCCAAGTTTGAATTTACGTCCAAGTTCAATCTTAAGGAGGCGCTCAAGTCGCTGGGCATGGAGAAGGCGTTTGATTCGGATGCCGATTTTTCTGGCATAAGCGACCGCGCGGCATTCATATCCGCCGTTAAGCAGGAAACCTACATTGCGATAGACGAAAAAGGCGTGGAGGCGAGCGCGTTTACGCAGATAGATTATTGCGGCGCGGGAATGCCGCAGGACAATGCGGAGCTGATACTCGACCGCCCGTTCATATATATCATCAAAGGCAGTACGCCGCTGTTTATGGGCGTTATAAACGACCCGAGCGCGAACTGAGCAAAAACCGAATACCTAAGCGAATGCCGCTTGCCCCATATCCGGGCGGGCGGCTTTTTTGCGCCGTTCTGCATATATGCACCGGAATGTATAAAAATTCATAATATACAGCGGATATGCGCAAAAAATAATAAATAAGTGCAAAAATATGCAAAAAGATGGTTGACAAAAGTATTTTTATGCAGTATATTATCGCCATAACAAACGACTTCAAATTTTTAGGAGGATATATATTATGAAGAAGATTATGGTTATTGCGCTCGCGCTGATAATGATGCTTAGCTGCATCGCCTGCGCTAACAACGCCGCTGACAACAACGCCAACGCCAGCGACGAAACGCCTGTGCTGAAGGTTGCCCTTTCCCCGGACTTTGCGCCGATGGAATTTGTGGACACCGCCAAGGAAGGCCAGGAGCAGTTCGTCGGTTTCGACGTAACGCTTGCAAAGCACATTGCCGAGCAGCTTGGCATGAAGCTTGAAATAGAGCCGATGAGCTTTGATGCGTGCCAGGTTGCCGTGCAGATGGGCAACGTTGACCTTGGCATTTCCGGTTTCAGCTGGACCGCGGAGCGCGCGGAAAACTACCTGATCTCTGATTACTATATTGCCGGCGATAACGAAACCAAGCAGACCATAATAGTTGCCGCGGACAAGGCCGGACAGTACACCAAGGCCGAGGATTTCGCCGGAATGAAGATAGGCGCGCAGGCTGCAAGCCTTCAGGAGCTGCTCTGCAACGAGGCCCTGCCCGAGGACGCCACCGTTGAGCTTTTCAAGGATATAAACGTTGCGGTAGTTGCCCTGCAGACCGGCAAGGTGGACGGCGTGGCCGTTGCGGACGGCAATGCGGAAGCCATAATGGCCAACAATCAGGATATCGGCAAGTCCGGCTTCTTCTTCGATGTTGATCCCAAGTATGAGAACAACGTTATACTTCTCAACAAGAAGGATGAGGAACTGCTCAAGAAGGTAAACGAAATACTTGCGGACTGCATGGCGAACGATATGTACTCCGGCTGGTACGAGGATGCCAAGAAGCTTGCCGGTATAGACACCGCGCAGGAAATTTCCTACACCGACGACGGCAAGGCTCAGTAAGCCTGAACGAAACGAATACGCAGCACGGCGGGGAACGCCCCCGCCGCGCTTTTACGCCCGAAGGGGCTAATAAACAAAAGGAGATACGGCATTGGATCTGGTCGATTTTTTTGAGAAATTTATTAAGATAGTAACGCGCTATTGGGACGTGTTCCTCATTAAGGGGCTTAGCACCACGCTTGCGCTTTCGGCAATCGCCGTATTCTTCGGCGCGATAATAGGCACGCTGCTCGCCTTCGGCAAAATGGGCAAAAGCCGCATACTGCGTGGCATAATAACGGCGTATGTGGAAATAATCCGCGGCACGCCAAGCCTTTTGCAGGTATATGTCGGTTACTTCGTTGTGCCGCTGCTGCTGCCCTCGCTGAACGTAAGCACATATGCAAGCGTTGCAATAGCGCTCACGATAAACAGCTCCGCCTATGTGTCGGAAGTTATCCGCAGCGGCATACAGGCCGTTGATAAGGGGCAGACGGAGGCCGCAAGGAGCCTTGGCCTCACCCAGTCGCAGGCAATGATAAAGGTGGTTCTGCCGCAGGCGGTGAAAAACATTCTGCCCGCGCTCGGCAACGAATTTATAACCATAATCAAGGAAACCTCGCTTGCATCCACGTTCTTCGTGGGCGATTTGATGACAAGCTACTTAACCGTCAACGGCAAGGAGTTTCTGCCGCTGCAATGCCTGCTGATAGTCGGCATAATCTATTTCATTTTAACGTTTATACTCGGCCGCGGCGTAAGCACACTCGAAAGGAGACTGAGCCATGATTAAGGTAACGGATCTGCATAAAAGCTTCGGCAAGCTGCTGGTGCTCAACGGAGTTACGGAGCATATAAAAAAGGGCGAAGCCGTGTCCATAATAGGCCCCAGCGGCAGCGGCAAAAGCACGTTCCTGCGCTGCCTTAATCTGCTGGAGATGCCGGACAGCGGCACGGTGGAGTTTGAAGGGCATGTGCTCAACCAAAAGGGCGTGGACATAAACCAATACCGCCGCAGGATGGGTATGGTGTTCCAAAGCTTCAACGTTTTCCCGCACATGAGCTGCATAGATAATATCACCATGGCGCCCGTGCTGCAAAAGCTGAAAACCAAGGAGGAAGCCACCGCGCAGGCGGAGGAGCTGCTGCATAAGGTTGGCCTTTACGAAAAGCGCAACGAGCATCCCAATAAGCTTTCCGGCGGGCAGAAGCAGCGCCTTGCAATAGTGCGCTCGCTCGCCATGGAGCCGGACGTGATGCTGTTCGATGAACCTACAAGCGCCCTTGACCCGGAAATGGTGGGCGAGGTGCTCAGCGTTATACGCGATCTTGTAAAGGGCGGCATGACCACCGTTATAGTATCGCACGAAATGGGCTTTGCGCGCGAAATATCCGACCGCGTGCTGTTCATGGACGGCGGCAACATAATGGAGCGCGGCACGCCGGAAGAAATATTCCAGCATCCTCAGAACCCCAGAACAAAGGATTTCCTTGCAAAGGTGCTGTAAGCCTCCCATATTACGGCACAGCCTCCGCATTTATATCATGCGGAGGCTTTTGATTTAACGTGAAATATGTTCAAGCGCCGTGTCCAACGCGGCGTCATGCGGCCCGCATGGCACGGATACGGCAACGTGCGGCGCTATGCCGCGGCCTATGAACTCCGTCCCGTCAAGCAGCGCATAGCGCACGGAGCATATCCTTGCCATGCCGCCAATGCTAAGCCTAAGCAGCAGCGGCGTGCCGGTAGTGCCGCAGGTGGGCTCGCCTATAAGCACGGCGCGGTCGTTGCTTTTGAACATGGCGACTATGTCCTCCGCGGCGGATATTGTGCGGCGGGAGGTCAATACAGCCAAAGGCCCGTGATACAGCGCCTTATGATTCGGCGCGCCGTATGTGTCCAAATAATGCTCGCATTTCTGCTTTTGCCATATTACGCGGCTTTGTTCCGTCTCCTCGCGGCCGCAAAGCCCCTGCTCGATATATTTTTCTATCGTTTGGGGTGAACATATGCCAACAAGCTGGCTTGCGGAGGCAAGGTCTATGCCTTTAGTCAGGCGCGTGCGCTTTTGACTGCCGTGAAATTCGCCGTCTATGAACAGCTCCGCCACTTTTCCGCCGTACATGGTCATGCCGCCTATGTTCGCGCGCATGTCCAGCACCACGCCCGCGGGGGAATGCTTGGCTATTGCCGCGCATATTTCGTCCGAAGCTTTATCGTAAAGGCAGTCGTCCCATTTGACGTATAGTATATTGCCGCTGTACAGGCGCATTTCAAGCTTGCCTTCGCCTGTGCGGGCAAATGCGCGACTTGCTGCGGGAGCGGGAGCGGGCTGCATTGCGCTTTGCGCTTCAGCCAAGTCGAACTCCGCTTCGCCGTTTGCGGTTTTCAGCACGTTGCCCGTTTTGCTAAGGAATATGGGCAGCAGCGTGCTTACGCGCGAAGGATAGATAAAGTTGCCGACGTGGTATGCGTATGGGTACAGCGATGCCGCAATATCGTCCATGCTTTTGCCGTTTATGCTTATTATCTCCGCGCCAATATGCGCGCTCAGCGCTTCGTTCGCGCCGCCGATGTGCCATTTCCCGCCCGCATAGTCCGGTTCAAACGGCAAATAGCCTATTCCGTCGCGGAACGCTTTCGGCGGGGTATAGTCCGTATGCCCGTCCTCAAGCAGGTTCAAAAATTCGCACAGCAGCAGCTGCGCCTCCGTTTCATCCTTAACTGCCAGCGCACGCGGCAAAAACGCGCTGAACGCCCCGTCCCAGTCAATAGAAATGCTGCCGAACGCGGGGAACATTTCGTCCGCGTATTTCCATACCGATGCAATGTCGTTTACCAATGCGTAGTTATCCATGCATATCACCTCTATTTTTCACTATGATGATATGCGCTTCTCGGTTTGCGTTCAAGTCTGGTAATTATGTTTTAGATGTGCTATAATATTACCAGCAAAAAGGAAGCTGAATTTGAACATAAAAAAACTCCGGATGACCGGAGCTTTTGTTTTTATTGCTTACACATTGAAGCGGAATACCACCACGTCGCCGTCCTGCATAACGTAATCCTTGCCTTCGCTGCGGATAAGGCCCTTTTCCTTGCAGGCGGTCATGCTGCCAAGCTCTTTCAGCGTTTCAAACGGAACAACCTCCGCCCGTATAAAGCCGCGCTCAAAGTCCGTATGAATCTTGCCTGCGGCCTGCGGCGCCTTTGTGCCGCGCTCTATCGTCCATGCGCGCACTTCCTTAGGCCCCGCTGTCAGGTAGCTTATAAGCCCAAGCAGCTTGTAGCACGCCTTTACCAGCTTATCAAGGCCGCTTTCGCCGATGCCCAGTTCTTCAATAAACGCCTGCTTTTCTTCGGGCGAAAGCTCGGCAATTTCCTCCTCCACCTGCGCGCATATGGTTATGACCTCCGCGTTTTCGTGGGCCACGGCCTTCTTCAGCGCGTCCACAAGCGCGTTGTCCGCCTTGCCGATGTCGTTTTCTGAAATATTGGCGGCGTATATAACTGGCTTCGTGGTCAAAAGGAACATGCCACGGAGCATCTCCTTCTCCTTTTCGTCCGCCTGCATGGTGCGTATGGGCTTGCCCGCTTCAAGGTGCGCCTTCGCCCGCTCCAGCAGTTCAACCTCGCCCATAAGCTGCTTGTCTCCCTTGGCGGCCTTGCGGGTGCGGTCTATGCGCTTTTCAACCGTTTCAAGGTCGGCAAATATAAGCTCTATGCCTATTGTTTCAACGTCTCGCGCCGGATCGACGGAACCATCAACATGCACTATGTTTTCATCCTCAAAGCAGCGCACAACGTGAACTATTGCGTCCACCTCGCGTATATGCGAAAGGAACTTGTTGCCAAGGCCCTCGCCCTTGTATGCGCCGCGCACAAGGCCGGCTATATCCACAAATTCTATGGTTGTGGGCGTATATTTTTCGGGATTGTACATTTTTGCCAGCACGTCCAGCCGCTCGTCCGGCACGGCGACGGAGCCAACGTTTGGCTCTATCGTGCAGAAAGGATAGTTGGCCGCCTGCGCACCGGCCTTGGTTATTGCATTGAACAGCGTGCTTTTGCCAACGTTTGGCAGACCCACCACACCAAGCTTCATATATGTGTCTCTCCTAAAAATCTATTTTATATCATTATAGATTCCGCGGCGTCCCTTGTCAAATGCCGCTGTAAAAGGTATACTTATAGTAGTATAATTTGTCGTTAAGGAGGCAGCAGCTATGCGTGAACGGGTAGAACAATATATCTTGCGGCATGAACTCATCTCTCCGGGCGACAAGGTGCTTATCGGTTTAAGCGGCGGTGGGGACAGCGTTGCATTGCTGCACATATTAAAATCGCTTTGCACGCGGCTTGATTTTACAATATGCGCGGCGCATCTTAACCACGGCATCCGCGGGGAGGCGGCGCATGAGGACGCCGAATTTGTGCATGACTTCTGCGATTTTTACGGAATAAGGGTATACGGCGGCTATGCGGACATTCCGCGCCTTGCGCGGCAGCGGGGCGAAACGCTGGAGCAGGCGGGGCGGATGCTGCGCTATGACTTTCTGGAGGAAGCAAAGGCATTCTTCGGCGCGGATAAGATTGCCGTGGCGCACCATATGGACGATCAGGCGGAAAGCATACTGCTGCACCTTGTGCGCGGCAGCGGGCTGAGGGGGCTTTGCGGCATGGCGCCCAGGAGAGGGGACATAATAAGGCCGCTTTTATGCCTGAGCAAGGCGGAGATAGAAAGCTACCTTACTAATGAGAATCTTCCCTATTGCACCGATGCGACCAACTTTATTGCCGAAGGTACGCGCAACAAGCTGCGCCTTGAAACAATACCTTATCTTAAGCGGGAATTCAACCCGCGCCTTGTGGAAAGCCTTTGCGCCATGGGTGAAATGCTGAGCGAAGATGAAGGCTACCTTTGCCAAATAGCCGAAAGGGAACTGAACGCGGCAAGGCGGGAAGGTGGATTCGACAGGGCGGCGCTGAGTAAACTTCCGCGGCCGATTTTAAGCCGCTGCATACGTATGGCATTGGGCGAAATAGGCGCGCTTACGGACGCGGAGCGCGGACATATAGATTCAATAATAAGGCTCCTTTCAGCCCGCACAGGCGCAAGGATAGAAATACCGGGCGCGGACGTATGGACAAGCTATGAACTGATATGCTTCGGGCATTACATAAAGCAGACGGGCGAATGGGAGCAGCCGCTCTGCCTGAACGGCGAAACGGATACCGAGGCGGGAACATACCGCGTTGCAAAATGCGCCGTGACGGACAGGCCGCGCGACAGATACTCCGCCTGCATAGATGCGGACAAGCTGCCAGCGGATACGCTCATCCGGCAAAGGAGAGCGGGGGACAGGTTCCATAGAATAAACGCCCCCGGCAGCAAAAAGCTGAAGGATGCGTATATAGACGCAAAGCTGCCGCGGGAGAAGCGGGACCTTGCGCTGATAGCTTCCGGCAGGGATGTGCTGTTCGCGCCGGGGCTTGGCGCGGCGGAGAGCATAAAGCTGAACGTTAACAGCAAAAACGCTGTTAAAATAGAATTCATACAAAAATAAAACTGACCCGAACCGGGCCAAAGAAGGGGTAATGCAGCATGATAAACGAAATGGAAAAAGACGTAGCACGCGTATTGATAAGCGAAGAACAGATCCGCCAGCGCGTTAAGGAGATGGGCGCGCAGATATCCGAAGACTACGCGGGCAAGGACGTTGTGCTCCTTTGCATACTTAAGGGCGCAGTGCAGTTCTTTTCCGATCTTTCCCGCCAGATGACCTGCAATCTTGAAATGGACTTCATGTCCATATCCAGCTACGGCAACGGCACGCGCACTTCCGGCATAGTTCGCATTTCAAAGGACATGGATCTTTCTATAACCGGCCGCCATGTGCTTATAGTTGAGGATATTATGGACAGCGGCCTTACCCTTAACCACCTGACAAACATATTGAAAACCCGCCAGCCCGCAAGCCTTAGGATAGCCTGCCTGCTCGATAAGCCCGAAAGGCGCGAATGTGCCATTTCGCCGGACTATGTGGGCTTTGTTATACCAAACGAATTCGTAATAGGTTACGGCCTTGATTACATGGGCCATTTCCGCAATCTGCCCTACGTCGGCGTTAAAAATACCGACAATATGTAATTGAATTTGGCTTTTTGCCCCGCGCAGGGCATAGAGGGGGCGCGGCGGCAAATATAAATACAAATATTTATTCTTACGCGGAGGTATGCTATGACGGAGCGAGAACTGAAACTACTTCAGCAGATGGCGCGCGAATACCCAACGGTGCAGGCGGCAAGCGCCGAAATAATCAATCTTACAGCAATACTCAATCTGCCCAAGGGCACGGAGCATTTCATGAGCGATATACACGGCGAGCATGAAGCGTTCCTGCATATATTGAACAACGGCTCCGGCGCCGTGGCGGAAAAGATACAAAGCGCGCTGGGGGACAGCCTTACCCTGAGCGAAAGGCGCAGCCTGGCGGCGCTGATATATTACCCCAAGGAAAAGCTGAGGGAGGTCAAACGTGCCGAAACAGACATGGAGGATTGGTACAGGGTAACGCTCAAGCGGCTCATTTCCGTCTGCCGCCAGTGTACAACCAAGTATTCCCGCTCAAAGGTGAGGAAGGCGCTGCCAAGGGAGTATGCCTACATAATGGAGGAGATGCTCAATACCGGCGGCACGCCCAACAAGGAGCGCTATTATGACCATATAATCCGCGCAATAGTCGATACAGGCAGCGCGGATACCATGATAGAAGAAATGGCCACGCTTATAAAGCGCATGACCGTTGACGAATTGCATATCGTTGGCGACATATTCGATCGCGGACCCCATGCGGACGTTATACTCGACCATCTTATGACGCACCACCATGTGGACGTGCAGTGGGGCAATCACGATGTGCTTTGGATGGGCGCGGCGGCGGGCAGCCCCGTGTGCGTCGCAACGGCGGTAAAAAACTGCGTGCAGTATGATAATCTTGACATGCTGGAAAATTCATACGGCATAAATCTTTTGCCGCTTGCCGTGTTCTCTACCGAGCGCTATGGCGACGCGCGTGTTTTCGCCCCGAGGAAGCTGCCGGAGGAGCCCTTCAAGCCGCGCGATACGGAGCTTTATTCCCGCATGCATAAGGCCATAAGCGTAATTATGTATAAGCTTGAGGGCCAGCTTGTGCACCGCCGCAGGGAATACGGCATGGAGGATAGGGACATGATGAGCCGCGTCAACTGGGGCGCGGGCACAATAAATATAGACGGCACGGATTATCCCCTGCGCGATACGGACTTCCCCACCGTTTACCCCAACGATCCCACCAAGCTGAGCGAGGAGGAGGCCGCGCTGATGGAGCAGCTTTGCGCCGCATTCATGCACAGCGAAAAGCTTCAGGCGCACGCGCGTTTCCTCTGCTCCGCGGGTTCATTGTACTTAAAGCGCAACGGCAATCTGCTTTTCCATGGGTGCGTGCCCTGCAACAGGGACGGCAGCTTCATGGAATTTGAAGTCGGCAAGGCCGTAACGCTTTCCGGCAAGGCGTATTTTGACTATGCCGACCGCCTTGCGCGGCAGGGCTTGCTTGCGCCGGAAGGCAGCGAGGAACGCGAGGAAGGGCGGGACTATCTTTGGTACCTTTGGTGCGGAAGAAATTCGCCCGTGTTCGGCCGCGACCATATTGCCACGTTTGAGCGCGCGCTTATTGAGGACAAGGCAACATGGAAGGAACCCAAAAACCATTATTACAGCTATACGGACGAAGAGGAGTTCTGCCGAAAGATACTGCACTCCTTCGGCTGCGATAAGCCGTGGAGCCGCATAGTAAACGGCCACGTCCCCGTTAAGGCAAAGGAGGGCGAAAGCCCGCTGAAGGGCCACGGCAGGCTGGTTGTTATAGACGGCGGCTTCTGCCGCGCGTACCAAAGCCAAACCGGCATAGCGGGATACACAATGTTTTTCAATTCGCTGGGCATGCGGCTTGCCGCGCATGAACCGTTCACAAGCATTGAGGACGCCGTGAAAAACGGGCGCGACATAACGAGCCACACTTTCAACGTAGACGAACTTTCCCACCGCGTTATGGTTGCCGATATAGACACGGGGGAGGAGATACAGTCCCGCATAGACGACCTTATGAAGCTGCTTGAGGCATTCAGGGACGGCATAATAAAGGTCGATCAGGCCAAGGCAAAGCAGAGATAGGCGCACTATGCAGCAAAACAAGGGCTATATTATAATAAACGGCTTTCTTAGGGAGGAGAAGTTCTTCTCCCTTTATTCCGCGCTGAAGCAAAGCGCGGACAAAGCCGGGCTTCAGCTTGAACTGAAAACGAACATAGAGCTGATGTGCGATATTGCATCCGGCAAAACCGTTGCCAACGAGACTTTGCCGCCGTTTGCAATATTCTGGGATAAGGACGTTCGCCTTGCGAAAACGCTTGAGGCGGCGGGGATGAAGCTGTTCAATAGCGCAAGCGCGATAGAACTTTGCGATGATAAATCCCTTACGCATATAGCGCTTATGAACCGCGTGCCGCAGCCCAAAACCGTGCTTATACCGCTCACGTTCCCGCGCGTTGGGTACACGGACTGTACATTTCTTGAAAAAATTGCTGCTTATCTTGGCTTCCCGTTCGTTATAAAGCAATGCTTCGGCTCCTTCGGCGCGGGCGTATACCTTGCCGGCAATATGGAGGAAGCCAAAGCCGCGCTTATGAAAACCGCGGGCGGCGCGGCAATTGCGCAGCAGTATATAGCATCAAGCTTTGCGCGGGACATACGGGCGTATATCGTGGGCGATAAGGTTGCCGCGGCGATGCTAAGGCACAACGAATCCGGAGACTTCCGCGCAAACGTTGCGCAGGGCGGCAAGGCGGATGCATACACGCTGAGCGAAGCGCAGGCGGCGCTTGCCGTAAAAACGGCGCAGCTACTCGGCTGCACGTTTGCGGGGGTGGATCTATTGTTTGGCGAAAACGGTGAAATGACGGTCTGCGAGGTGAATTCAAACGCGCACTTTGCGGGCATAAGCGCCGCAACGGGCGTGAACATTGCGGATAAAATAATCGAAGCCGTTGCGCAAAGAATATAGCGGAGCGAATATAAAACAGCAAATCCTCCGTTTGCGGAGGACTTTGTTTATTTGCTAAGCTTGAAGCTGCTTATTTTCCAATGGCCTTTTTAATGCCGAAGAATACTGATGCGGAAACGATAATGCCCAAGGAGTTTAATATTATATCGTTAATGTCAAGTGCCCTTCCGAAAACGGGCTGAAGCACCTCAATAACCGCAACCGTAATAATCCCCACAATAACGGATTTCTTCCATATCGGCTCCTTTTGAGACAGCGGATAAAGTATGCCGAAGGGGAGGAACATCAAAAAGTTGCCTATCGTTTCCCCGTTTAGGTTATTGAAAAAGTTCGGAACAATGTTAAAGCTGCCGCTGAACCAATATATGGTGATGCCGGAATACCTGTGATAAAACAGACTATACCAGAATATGCGCATTAAATCCAAGCCGATGACCAAGCATATAAGCCCCGTGATATAGCAAACAAAAACGCATGAGAATATTTTCCTGCTTACGGGCGATTCTTTGTCCTTCACGAACCTTATTATGCCGTATATTGTGCCAGCTATCAGCGCAAAGGGCAATGCTTCCAAAAAATAGCCGATGTAGGTAGCAAAAAAGAAATATTGAAAATTCATGTTCTCGGGAAAATACATAACACGCTCCTTGTCAGCTGATGGTATACCAAGTATAGCAACAAATTATGAACAAATCTACCGCCCGCATAAGAATAGCCCGAGCGTTTCCGCCCGGGCATTGAATAGCAGTGATTTGGTTTTGCTTATATAAGGCTTTCGCCCGTCATTTCACTTGGCTGGGGCAGACCCATCAGCTTCAGCATTGTGGGCGCAACGTCCGAAAGCTTGCCGCCTTCGCGGAGCGTCGCGCCTTTGTACGCGGGGTCGATTAGTATAAGCGGCACGGGGCTTGTTGTGTGCGCGGTGAAGGGCGTGCCGTCCGCCTCCGCCATCAGCTCGCAGTTGCCGTGGTCCGCCGTAAGTATGGCGCGGCCGCCGTTTTTAAGTATTGCGTCTATCACGCGCGCCGCGCATTCGTCAACGGTGTGCACGGCTTTTACCGCCGCTTCCATAACGCCGGTATGGCCTACCATGTCGGGATTGGCAAAGTTGAGTATCATCATGTCGTACTTGCCGCTGTTTATGCGCTTCACGGCCTCTTCCGTGACCTCATACGCGCTCATTTCGGGCTTCAGGTCATATGTGGCCACCTTGGGGGAGGGGATAAGCGCCCTGTCCTCGCCGGGATTGGGGGCCTCCACGCCGCCGTTGAAGAAGAACGTAACGTGCGCGTACTTCTCCGTTTCAGCTATCCTCAGCTGCGTAAGCCCATGCGCGGACACGTATTCGCCAAGCGTATTCGTAAGCGTTTCCGGCTTGAATGCAACCGCAAGCTTATCCTCAAACGCCTTATCGTATTGCGTCATGGAAACATAGGTGAGCGGGAAGCAGCCGTTCCGCCTTTCAAAACCCGTGAAATCATCGAAAAGGTATGCGCGGGTAATCTCGCGCGCCCTGTCCGGACGGAAGTTGAAGAATATAACGCTGTCGTTCGCTTCAACCTTGGCTACCGGCGCGCCGTTTTCGGTTATGACCACCGGCACGACGAATTCGTCCGTAACGCCCGCGTCATAGGAAGCCTGCATTGCCTTCACGGGGTCTGCCGCGTATACGCCTTCGCCGTATGTCATTGCGGCATAGGCCTTTTCAACGCGCTCGAAGCGGTTGTCCCTGTCCATTGCATAGTAGCGGCCCATTACGGTTGCAATCTTGCCGCAGCCAAGCTCGTTCAGCTTGGATTGAAGCTGCTCAATGTATCCCTTACCGCTTTCGGGCGGAACGTCGCGCCCATCCATAAAGCAATGCACATACACCTTTTCAAGCCCCTTTTGCTTAGCAAGCTTTATAAGGGCGTAAAGATGGTTCAGGTGGCTATGCACGCCGCCATCGGAACAAAGGCCGAAAAGGTGCAGCTTTGTGCCGCGCTGCTTGCAGCTGTCCATGGCCGCATTAAAGGCGGGATTTTCAAAAAAGTCACCATCGTCTATGGACTTGGTTATGCGCGTAAGCTCCTGGTAAACTATCCTGCCCGCGCCAAGGTTAAGATGGCCAACCTCGCTGTTGCCCATTTGTCCTTCCGGCAGGCCGACGGCAAGGCCGCTTGCGGCTATCTGCGTATGCGGATATTCGTTCCAAAGCTTTGTTATGTTCTTCACGCCATCCGCCTTTACGGCGTTATATTTGATCTCCTCCCTTATGCCGAAGCCGTCAAGGATTATGAGCGCAGTCATTTTCTTCATAACCGTATCGTCCTTTTTATTTATCGCAATGCACTATGGCGGCAAAATCGTTCGCCTTCAGGCTTGCACCGCCTATAAGGCCGCCGTCTATTTCGCTCATGGCCATAAGCTCCTTGGCGTTCTGCGGCTTCATGCTGCCGCCGTACTGTATGCGCAGCTTATCCGCCGCCGCGCCGAACATGCGGCGTACCTCGCCGCGGATAACGGCTATTGTGTCGTTTGCCTGTTCGCTTGTGGCTGTGCGGCCCGTGCCTATTGCCCATATGGGTTCATATGCAAGCACTATGCGCTCCGCGTCCGCCTCGCTCATGCCGCAAAGGGCCTTGTTTACCTGCGCGGATACTATTTCATTTGTGCTGCCGCTTTCGCGCTGCTCCAGCGTTTCGCCAACGCATATTATGGGCGTTATGTCCGCCGCAAGCGCCGCGCGGGCGCGCTTATTCACGGTTTCGTCCGTTTCTCCGAAATATTGCCTGCGCTCGCTGTGGCCAACTATAACGTATTCAACGCCAAGCTCTTTGAGCATGGCTGTGCTTACTTCGCCGGTGTATGCGCCGCTCTTTTCCCAATGCACGTTCTGCGCGCCAAGGCGAATTTCGCTCCCGCAAAGCGCGTCCTTTGCCGCGGCAAGGCAGCACGCGGGCGGGCAGACCACCACGTCGCACGCTTCGTTTGCAATCAGCGGCTTAAGTTCGCCTATCAGCTTCGCCGTTTCGCTCGGCGTCATGTTCATTTTCCAGTTTCCGGCTATTATCGGCTTTCTCATAAAATTGAGCCTACCTTTCAATAAACTTATTTGTCGTTCAGCGCGGCTACGCCGGGCAGAACTTTACCTTCCAGGAATTCAAGGCTTGCGCCGCCGCCGGTGGAAATATGGGTCATCTTGTCCGCATAGCCAAGCTTCTTCACGGCGCTTGCGCTGTCGCCGCCGCCTATTATGGTGGTGCCGCCGCACTCTGCGCAGGCCTTTGCCACGGCTTCGGTACCCTTGGCAAATTCGGGGAATTCAAATACACCCATTGGCCCGTTCCAAATAACGGTTTTTGCGTTCTTGATTTCGGCGGCGAACAGCTCGCGCGTTTTTTCGCCTATGTCAAGCCCCTGCCAGCCCGCGGGAATTGCATTCGCGGCAACGGTCATGTGCTCCGCATCGGCGGCAAATGCCTTTGCAACCACCGTGTCAACGGGCAGCAGCAGCTTAACGCCCTTTTCCTTTGCGGTTTCCATAAGCTGCTTGGCTAAGTCTATGCTTTCCGCATCCAGCAGGGAATCGCCTATTTCGTAGCCCATGGCCTTGAAGAAGGTGTATGCCATGCCGCCGCCTATAAGCAGCGTGTCGCACTTGTTGAGCAGGTTGGTTATAACGCCTATCTTGTCCGCAACCTTTGCGCCGCCCAGTATCGCCACGAACGGCCTTTCGGGGTTTTCGAGCGCGCCGCCCATTATGCTCAGCTCCTTGCCGATAAGGAAGCCCGCCACCGCCGGCAGATACGCCGCAACGCCCGCGGTTGAAGCATGGGCGCGGTGCACGGTGCCGAAAGCGTCGCTTACATAAATTTCCGCAAGGGAGGCCAGCTTCTTGGCAAATTCGGGGTCGTTCTTCTCCTCCTCCTTATGGAAGCGGAGGTTTTCAAGCAGCAGTATCTCGCCATCCTTCAGCGCGGCGGCCTTCTGCTGCGCCTCTTCGCCTATGCAGTCGGACGCAAAATATATGTTCACGCCCGGCAGCAGCTCCTTTAGCCGCTTTGCCACCGGCGCAAGGGAAAACTCCTTCTTCACTTCGCCCTTGGGGCGGCCAAGATGGGAGCAGAGTATTATCCGCGCGCCCTGCTCAAGCAGATAGTTTATCGTAGGCAGGCTGGCGGTTATGCGCTTATCATCGCTCACGTTTCCGTTTGCATCCAGCGGAACGTTGTAGTCCACGCGCACAAGCACGCGCCTGGAGCGCACGTCAACGTCTTTTACCGTCTTTTTCATAAGTAAGTCCTCCTTGTTTGTTGTGATCTAAATTTAAGGCCGAGGCCTATGCTTCCGCCTATATTTTAGCATATTATTACCGTAATGCAAATTCGTTAAATGTGCTTTTGCATTTTGTTCATGCTGTGTTATAATTTTAGATATGAAAAAGTTTTTTTTGCAGACCATTGCGGCAGTTGCCGCGCTTATGGCAATATTTATTCTTTCCGCCTGCGGGGCGAAGGACGAAACGCCTGCCCTTGCGGATGCGGCTGCGTCCGCTGCGCCGGAAGGCACGGCTGCGCCCGATGCGGAAGCTACGCCAGCCGCATACGGTGCTAATGCATCCGCCCGCGTTACCGCCACGGCGGCATATTCATATGCGGATGGCGATAAGACTAAGCTTTACGCCGCGGTGGAATACCAAAACGACGGGGATTGCCCGATAGCTGTTTCAAACGTGAAGCTTACCATCGCGGCCGCGGGCGTAAACGAAACGGCGGAATTTGTGCCGGAGCTGAGCGATTATATCGTGCTGCTGCCGGGGGAGACGGGATATATCGCCCGCTGGCTGGGCGAAACGACAATACCCGCAGGGGAAACGATAACGCTTAACGCTTCGCTTACCGCCCAAAAGCGGGACGAGCGCGGCGCGCGCATAACGGTGGACAATTTGTACATTGCGGACAATTATCCTTCCGTAACAACGCTTTCGGGCGGGCTGACCTGCCAAGAGGGGCGCGCATGCGCGGCAAACATGATATTCGCCGGATTTTATGACGAAAACGGCAGGTTTATCGGCGCATGGTATTTTTCAAAAAACGCCCTGTTCGAAAGCGGGGACAGCAAGAATTTTGTTGTTGACATGAACGATTTCCCCATAGCCAAGCTTTCCGAAAAGGCCGCGGACGTGCGCGGCATAGGCTTCGGCTTCGATTTTTAAGCACAAAAGCATATATATCGGCCCTTCCGCAGATAATAAGCAAAAAACGGAAGGGCTTTTTTGATATATGAAAACGAAAAAACTGTTGCTTATCGCGCTGAGCGTGCTGGCGTGCGCGGCGCTGTGCGCGGTGCTGTACTTTGCGTTCGTATCCCCGCCGGGGGAAAACAGGCTTGCAGGCGCGCGGTTCGTAAAGGCGGGTGCATATGAGCTGCGCCGCTGATACGCGCCCCTGCTTCACCCGCCCTCCGCAGGAGCTGATTGCCCCCGGCGGCACGGGCTTACCGAACGACAGGGAAAAACGGGCGGGGGAAAGGGGCCCTAAGGAAAAGGCGGGGCATAATCCTTCCCCATAATGCCAATACTCCTTATATAAGTTCGGCGTTATGGCAGAAGGAGGCTAAGAATGAAGAACGAACGTATATCCTCGGCGAAGGAGAAGGATTATCAGCGGCGCGTTAACGAGCGGATGCCCAAAAGCAAAACGCTTTCCCAATGCATCCGCGCTTTTGTGTCCGGCGGAATAATATGCTGCATAGGTCAGCTTATACACGATTTTGCAAAGCTTACGCTAAATTACAGCGAATCGAACGTCGCCGCATTTACGGCGATAGTGCTTGTGTTTATAGGGGCAACGCTTACGGGCGTTGGCATATACGATAAAATAGGCGCGTGGGCGGGCGCGGGTAGCGTGGTGCCCATAACCGGCTTTGCCAATTCAATAGTGTCCCCCGCGATGGAGTTCAAACGGGAAGGCTATGTGCTTGGCCTTGGCGCCAAGCTTTTTTCGATAGCGGGGCCGGTGCTTGTTTACGGAATAAGCGCAAGCGTTATAGTGGGCATAATAACCTGCCTTATAACGGGCCGGTTTTAGCGGAGGGATAGGCGTATGCGTACAAAATGCAAAGGTAAATCAAGCGTTTTCTTTGCCGACCCGCCGCGCATCATTTCCGGCGGAACGATAGTTGGCGACGTGGAAGCGAAAGGCCCGCTCGGCAGCTATTTCGACATTGCCCTTGAGGACGACACCTGGGGCGAGGGTACATGGGAAAAGGCCGAAAGAAAAATGTTTGAACATGCGGTGCGTACAGCCGTTGAAAAGGGCGGCCTTACGCCAATGCAGGTGGACATATTGCTGGGCGGAGATCTGCTGAACCAGATAATATCGGCCAACTTTGCGGCAAGGGAGCTTGAAATACCGTTCCTTGGACTTTACGGCGCGTGTTCCACAATGGCCGAAGGCATGCTGATAGGCTCCATGCTTATAGACGGCGGCTTTGCGGACAGAGTAGCCTGCGCCGCAAGCAGCCATTTTTCCACGGCGGAGCGGCAGTACAGATTACCGCTGGAGATGGGCTCGCAGGCCGTGCCCACAAGCCAGCGCACCGTTACCGGCGCGGGCTGCGCGCTTTTGAGCGGCAGCGGCTGCGCGGACAAAGGCTCGCTTTCAAGCGTATGCATAACGGGCGGGGTGATAGGCAGGGTTGTTGACCTTGGCATAACGGATGCGGCGAACATGGGCGCGGCAATGGCTCCCGCGGCGGCGGATACGCTAAAACGCCACCTGTTTGATACTGGGCGCACGGTTGAGGATTATGATTTGATAATCACGGGCGATCTCGGCTCCTTCGGCAGCGAGCTTTTCCTTATGCTGCTCAACGATGCCGGTATAGACGCCGGAACGCGGCACCTTGACTGCGGCAATATAATATTTTCCGCCGAACAGAACGCTGTGTGCGGCGGCAGCGGCTGCGGGTGCAGCGCAGTTACAATGAACGGATATATACTGCCGCGCATGGATGCGGGCGAATACAATAGAATATTGTTCATGGCCACGGGCGCGCTGATGAGCCCCACGGCGGGGTTGCAGGGCGAAAGCATACCGGGCATAGCGCACGGCGTGGTGATAGAAAGGAGATAAGCGATGGAACTTTCCGCATACATTTATGCGTTTATTATAGGCGGGACGATATGCGTAATAGGCCAGCTTTTGATAAGCCTTACGCGCCTCACCAGCGCAAGGGTGCTGGTGCTGTTCGTTGTGAGCGGCGTGGTGCTCACGGGGCTTGGGCTATATGAGCCGCTGGTGCGCCTGGCTGGCGCAGGGGCTACGACGCCGCTTACGGGCTTCGGCTATGCCCTTGGCAAGGGCGCGATAGACGGCGCAATGGAGGACGGGCTTATAGGTGCGTTCACCGGCGGCATAAGGGCCACCGCCGGCGGTGTTGCCGCGGCAATAGTTTTCGGCGCGCTCAACGCGGCAATATTCACGCCAAAGACGAAGAAGTAGGGGAAATAAATTGGCTCAATTTAGCCATTCCCCTTTCGTCACGGCTTGCACCGCGACACTTTCCCCGCACGCGGGGACAGCTTTTGGCGCAGATATATTAGCTTGCATTTGACTTCCCAAAGGCGCCACCGCTTGCGGGGGAGCTGGCAATACGCCGCAAGGCGTAATGACTGAGGGGTTGCCGTAAACAGCGGAGCCACGGTTTACTCCCTCCGTCTGCTCGTTACACTCGCATCCACCTCCCTCGACAGGGAGGCTTTTGGCGTGCTTAGCGATGCACTGTACTGCGGCAGCCTTGTCGGCGAATGGGCGCTTTACCGCCCGTCCCCATTTGTTCACAAAATACGCCCCTTGTTGGGCAATAACAATCATAGTATAATATAACTGTATAGATATATGGAAAGATACGAAAGAGAGGATAACTTTTGTCGGATAACATTGAAGTGCCTGCCGAAAAGAAGGCGGGCGGAAGAACCAGAAGAAAAGCCGAAGCGGGCGCGCAGACCGGCGCACGCAGGCGTAGCGCAACGCGGCCGCGCGCACAGGGCCGCACAAAGACAACCGAAAAGGCCGCCGCCGAAAAGCCGGGCCGCGTGGCAAAATCCGCCGCAAAGACAGCAGCGAAGGCGCAGAGCGCGCGCACGGGCCGCGCAAAGAACAAGCTGAAGATAATCCCGCTTGGCGGCGTGGGCGAAATAGGCAAGAACATGACCGTGCTGGAATACGGCAAGGACATGATAATAATAGACTGCGGGCTTATATTCCCCGATGACGACATGCCGGGCATAGATCTTGTTATACCGGACATGACATACGTTGAAAAGAACGCGGACAAGCTGCGCGGCATACTGGTGACCCATGGTCACGAGGACCATATAGGCGCGCTGCCTTTCGCGCTCAAGCAGTTCCAAACCCCGGTTTACGGCACAAAGCTTACCTGCGCGCTTATTGAGCATAAGCTTGAAGAGGAGCGCGTGAAGAACGCAAAGCTGAACGTTATAAAGCCCGGGGACAAGGTGCAGCTTGGCTGCTTCACGGCGGAATTTATAAAGACCAGCCATTCTATCCCCGGCGCGGTGGCGCTGGCGATAGTTACGCCGGTGGGCACCATAATCCATACGGGCGACTTTAAGGTGGACTACACCCCGCTGGACGGCGAACCCATGGACATGGGCAGGTTTGCCTACTATGGATCAAAGGGCGTGCTTGCACTGATGAGCGACAGTACCAACGCCGAGCTTTCCGGCCACACGGTATCCGAACGCGAAATAGGTAAAACGTTTGAGCATTATTTTGACATTGCGGACGGCCGCGTGATAGTGGCCACGTTTGCATCAAACATATACAGGATTCAGCAGATCGCGGATGTTGCCATATCCTTTGGCAGGGTAATATGCTTCCAGGGGCGCAGCATGGTGAACATAACCAAGGTTGCGGCGGAGCTTGGCTATCTTAACATTCCTGAGGAAAAGATAGTTGAGGTGGAAAAGCTCAAGCGCATTGACGACAGCAAGGTTTGCGTAATAACCACAGGCAGCCAGGGCGAACCCATGAGCGGGCTTTTCCGCATGGCCAACGCATCGCATAAGCTTAACGTGGGCGAAGGGGATACGGTAATTATTTCCGCTTCCGCAATACCGGGCAACGAGCTGGGCGTGAGCAGAGTGATAAATCAGCTTTATCAGCGCGGCGTAAGGGTTGTTTACGACAGAATGGCGGACGTGCACGTTTCCGGCCATGCGCGGCGCGAGGAATTGCGCCTTATGTTCACGCTTACAAAGCCCAAATTCTTCATACCCGTACATGGCGAGGCTAAGCAGCTTTATCAGCATGCCGATCTTGCAAAGCAGATGGGCATACCGGAAGAAAACATAATTGTGCCCGAGCTTGGCGAGGTGATAGAGCTTAATAAGTCCGGCATAAAGGCGAACGGCTCCGTGCACAGCGGCAGCGTGCTGATAGACGGCTCCAGCGTGGGCGAAATAGGCGACGCGGTGCTAAAGGATAGGAAGCAGCTTTCCGAGGACGGGCTTTTCACCGTCGTGATACCGCTCAAAAAGAAAACCGGAGAGCTTATTGGCCAGCCGGAGATAATATCGCGCGGATTCGTATATGTAAAAAGCTCGGAAGAACTGATTGCGGACGCGAAAAATCTGGTCAAGGGACTTGCGGCGCAGTTTGCATCGGCCAACCGCAGCGAATGGAGCGGTATAAAGAACAATATCCGTTCCGCGCTGAAAAACGAGCTGTACCACAAAACCAAGCGTACACCGATAATTTTGCCTATTATTATAGAAATAGACATATAATGCAAGACGGAGGTAAACTATGATTTACGATAAGGCAAGGGATTTGGCCAAGGCAATGGCCGAAAGCGAAGAATACGTTTCCTACAAAAACGCGAAGGAAAAGGCCTTTGCGAACGACACCACCAAGGCGCTGCTGAAGGAATACATGACGCTGCGCATCCGCATGCAGGGCGCGCTTGTATCGGGCCAGAAGGATGACGAGGCCATGGAACGGCTGCAGAAAGTAGGCGAGGTGCTTCAGCTCAACCCTGACGCATCGGCCTATCTTATGGCCGAATACAGGCTGAATACAATGCTTGGCGATGTGTATAAGATACTTGCGGACGGCATAGATCTTGACCTGGGCCTGAGCGAAGACTAAGCGGAGAGGTAACGTAGCGTGGAGCGCGGCACAAAGGAAAGAAAACGGCATAGCGGGAAGGGAAACAGCACGGCAGGGAAAATATGGCGCGCGGTAAGGCCGCTGCTCATATTCCTTATAAGCGCGGGCATATGCGTGTTCGTGTTCGTGTTTGCGTTCAACAAGGTGAAGGAGAAGCTGTTCTCCCCCGTGGACATAAACGATGCAACGCCTGTTGAAATAACAATCAATTCCGGCTCCGGAGCAAGCAGCATAGCCAAAAAGCTGTACGAGGCCGGCGGCGTGGACGAAGAAGGGAACATCGTGTCCCCCGGGCTTATAACCAGCAAGACCGTGTTCAAGATATATGTTGACTTCACGGGAAAATCCAGCAAGCTTAAAGCCGGAACATATATACTTTCCCGCAACATGGACATTGAGCAGATTGTTGACGTTATATGCGAAGGCAACCCGCCGCGCACAACGCTCAAATTCGTTGTTACGGAGGGCATGACAGCGGAGGACATTGCGGACAAGCTTGTAACGCTTGGCGTGCTGAAGGCAAAGTCCGAATTCCTGAACCTGTGCAAAACGGGCGAAAGCTTTAAGGAAAGCTATCCGTTCGTGGCAAACATACCCGTGAACAGCGCGCAGGCGCGGGACTATGCGCTGGAAGGCTATCTGTTCCCCGATACATATGAAATTTACAGCGATGAATCCGCCGAATCGATAATCGGCAGGATGCTCACCCGCTTCGGGCAGATAATGGGCGATGAATATACCGCCCGCGCGGCGGAATTGAACATGAGCGTGGACGACGTGATAACGCTCGCTTCCCTTATTGAAAAAGAAGCGCGGCACGAAAACGACTTTACGCGCGTATCGGCCGTGTTCCATCTTCGCCTTGATAAGGGCATGAAGCTGCAAAGCGACGCGCCGCTCAAGTACATATTCCATACGTCCGGCGTGCTCACGTTTACAGCTGAGCAGATGGCGGATACCTCGCTTTATAATACCCATGTGTATGAAGGGCTGCCGCTTGGGCCGATAGCAAACCCGGGCAAGAAGGCGATAGAGGCCGCGCTGTACCCGGATGAGGAATACATGAACGAAGGATACCTGTATTTCTGCCTTATGGATTCGGAAACGGGCGAGCTTATTTACGCCAAAACGCTTGAGGAGCACAACGCCAACGTGGCGAAATACCGCCCCAATTGGTAAAATAAGAAGAAAAACGCGGCAATTTGGCCGCGCGGGGTTGTACGTGGGCTAAATGGGTGCTATAATAAATTGTTAATTTTTGTGGAGGTCAACAATATGTCGGGTCATTCCAAATGGGCAAATATCAAGAATAAGAAAGAAAAGACCGATTCTCAGCGCGGCAAAATTTTTACCAAAATAGGCCGCGAGATAGCTATAGCCGTTAAAGAGGGCGGCAGCGACCCCAACAACAACTCAAAGCTTAGGGACGTTATAGCCAAGGCGAAGGCCGCCAACGTGCCCAACGACAATATCACCCGCTCCATTAAGAAGGCCGCGGGCGAGCTGGGCAGCATAAACTACGAAGAGATAACCTATGAAGGCTACGGCCCCAACGGCATAGCCATGATAGTGGACGTGGTTACCGATAACCGTAACCGTACCGCGGCGGAGGTGCGCCACCTGTTCGATAAGAGCGGCGGCAGCATGGGCGCGAGCGGCTGCGTTGCATGGATGTTCGATAAGCGCGGCGTTATCGTAATCGAGCGCACCAGCGACATTGACGAGGACGAGATAATGATGCAGGCGCTTGAAGCGGGTGCGGAAGACGTTGTTCCCCAGGACGATGTGTTTGAAATATACACCAATGCAAACGATTTCTCCGCCGTGCGCGAAGAATTGGAAAAGCTTGGCTACGGCTTCCTTTCCGCCGAGGTATCCATGATACCGCAGACCACTGTTGACGCGAGCGACCCCGAGCTTGCCGAAAAGATAGAGCGCATGATAGAGCGTTTTGACGATAACGATGACGTGCAGCAGATTTATCATAATGCCATACTGCCCGAGGTTGAGGAAGAAGAATAATTTTTTACTGTGCATAAAAAGGCCGCAGGATCCGCTCCCGCGGCCTTTTTGCCGCATTTTATAACTTTTTTGCGGCAACGCATAAAGTTTTCATAATCTTGACTTTTAGCCGTGCAGGCTTTACAATTAAACGGAGTAAATATGCACCGGTGTGTGTTTGTGATTTATTGCATTATGCTTATTTATACATGCAACGTTGATATGCTCGGATTTTTCGATATATATTTGGAGGTGTACTTACTTTGTGGGACATACTTATCCCCATTATAGTTGGGGTTGTTTGCGGTGCCGGCGGCTGGTTCGGAGGGTACTGGTATCGCCGTAACATTGCCGAGGCTAAGGTTGCCAAGGCTGAAGATGCCGTAAAACAGATGATAGACGCCGCACAGAAGCGCGCGGAAACCATCAAAAAAGAAACGATACTGGAAGCAAAAGAAGAAGTTTATAAGCTCAAGAGCGAAAACGAACGCGAAAACAGGGAACGCCGTAACGAAATACAGCGCAGCGAGCGCCGGCTTTTGCAGAAGGAAGAGCTGCTGGACAAAAAGATAGAGGCTATCGAGCAGCGCGAGGAGAACACCGTAAAGAAGCAGAAGGAGATTGAAGCGAGCGAGGCGGAAATAAACGAAATGAAGGCCCGCCAGCTAAAGGAGCTGGAAACAATATCCGGCATGAGCATGGACGAAGCCAAGGATATTCTGCTTGAAAGCGTTGAGCACGACGCGCGGCACGAAGCGGCGCTGATGCTCAGGGAAATAGAGCAAAAGACCAAGGAAGAGGCCGACAAGCGCGCAAGGAACATAGTATCCCTTGCCATACAGCGCTGCGCGGCGGATCACGTTGCGGAGACTACCGTAAGCGTAGTTGCGCTGCCCAATGACGAAATGAAGGGCCGCATAATAGGGCGCGAGGGCAGGAACATACGCACCCTTGAAACCGCCACGGGCGTTGATCTGATAATCGACGATACTCCGGAGGCCGTTATACTTTCCGGCTTCGATCCCGTAAGGCGGGAGGTTGCAAGGATTGCGCTTGAAAAGCTGATAATGGACGGGCGCATACATCCCGGACGTATAGAGGAAATGGTGGAAAAGGCGCGCAAGGAAGTGGACGTGCAGATACGCGAAGCGGGCGAGCAGGCCATTTTCGAATGCGGCATACATGGGCTGCATCACGAACTGGTTAAGCTGCTGGGCAGGCTTAAATACCGCACCAGCTATGGCCAGAACGTGCTGAAGCACTCCATCGAGGTTTCCCATCTTGCGGGCATTATGGCTGCCGAAATAGGCGCAAATGTAACGCTTGCCAAGCGCGCAGGTCTGCTGCACGATATAGGCAAGGCCATCGACCACGAGGTTGAGGGCCCGCACGTGCAGATAGGTGCCGACGTTGCCAAGAAGTACCGCGAGAATAATCAGGTCATAAACGCCATAATGGCGCACCATGGCGACGTTGAACCCGCAACGGTCGAGGCCGTGCTTGTTCAGGCGGCGGATGCCATAAGCGCGGCGCGTCCCGGCGCAAGGCGCGAAACGCTTGAAAACTACATCAAGCGCCTTGAAAAGCTGGAGGAAATCGCGAACTCGTTCGAGGGCGTGGATAAGTCCTTTGCAATACAGGCAGGGCGCGAGATACGTATAATCGTCAAGCCCGAAAACGTGAACGATGCCGATACCATAATAATGGCCAAGGAGATCGTGAAGCGCATAGAGACGGAGCTTGAATACCCCGGCCAGATAAAGGTGAACGTAATACGCGAAACGCGCGCGGTGGAGTTCGCCAAATAAACGGAATACGGACAAAAATAAAAATGGGCTGCGGCGCAACTGCCGCGGCCTTTTAATGATAAAGCAGACTGGAGAAAACTATGTACGTTGCGGATGCGCATTGCGATTTTTTATATTATATGCTGCATAGGGAATATGACGTTGCCGTGCCGCGGGCAGGGCAGGCCGTGGATATTCCCGGCATGCGCGCGGGCGGGGCGGCTATGCAGCTTTTTGCCGCATGGATGGATCCTGATGAGGATGTTACGTTTTTGCAGCAATGCATGAGCCTTATAGACGCATATAAGCGCATGTTAGCCGCCAACAGCATGCTTACGCCGCTTACAAAGGACTTTGAGCCGGGGCAGGGCAAAATTGCCGCCGTGCTTACAATAGAAGGCGGCGAGGCGATAGAGGAGCGGCTTGAAAACCTGCGGCTGTTCCATGAACTGGGCGTTAAGGCAATGACGCTTACCTGGAACGACCCAAACGAGCTTGCAAGCCCCGCAATGGCGCGAAGGGATAAGGGACTGAGCCGCCTTGGCAGGAGCGTTGTGCGCGAAATGGAGCGGATAAACATGGCCGTGGATGTGGCGCACCTGAGCGATGCTTCAATAGACGGCGTGCTGGACGAAATAAGCGCCCCAATATTTTCATCCCATACCAATGCGCGCGCGGTGCTCAAGCACAGGCGTTCGCTTTCGGATAGGCACATAAGGGAGATTGCGCGGCGCGGCGGCGTGGTAGGCGTGAACTATTATTCGCCGCAGCTTGTTGAGCGCGGCCGCGCAAGGATAGAGGATATAGTTAAGCATATAGAGCATATTGCGGCGGTGGGCGGCATAGACTGCGTGGCCCTTGGCAGCGATTTTGACGGAATGGGTCAGGACGCTTATCCCGAAGGAATGAACAACTGGAAGGATGTTCCCAAGCTTATCGCAGCATTGCAAAAAGCAGGCTTTAGCGAAAGCGATATCCGCAAAATAGCCTGCGACAATCTTTTGAACTATATGAAGCGGTTCGTTTAGGCCTGTATTCCGGCTTCGTGCATTATGCCCGCTATTTCGTAAGCCGAAAGCGGGCTGCATATTATCGCTATGCCTTCATGCTCTGCCCTTTGTGCGCTGAGCATATCCGCGGCGATGCCGTCCGGCCATATTATGCACGCCATTGAGCATTGCGCGGCTATGGCAACGGCTGTCATGTGCGTTTGTACGGTTATCCATGCGCAGCCGGCTTTGCCGTGCGCCATTGCGTGGCTCAGCATGTCGCAAACCATGCCGCCGGATATTTCGTTATCGGCATTTGCGGCAATAAGCGTGCCGCCGATACGGCGCGAAAGTTCGCCGGCTGTCATAAAAAATCATCCTTTGCTCATACTATCCCGCAAGCTTTTCAACCATTGCCGCGTAGCGGGAAGCGATATATAAATGAGTATACTTCATTGCGGATGAAAAATCCACAATGCTTTGATATTCGCCTCCGCGCACCGTGTCAAGCTGCGCACGGCAGTCCGAATACGCGCCGAGTATTTCGCCAAGTGTGCCGTCCGTACCGGAAAAGGATTCAAGCGGCGTAAGCTTTGCATCAAATGTGTTCAGTATATCGGCGCAGATGAGCTTTCCGTCTGCCACGCTGAGACTTTCCTTATCGAAGCGTATCACCGCCTGACCCATGCTGCCTATGGCTTCGTCAAATGCGGCAAATGCGCCGCAAATGTCCTCTATGGCGCTTTTGTCCGCCGTAACCCTAAAGCTGGCCTGCGGGGAGGAAAGTGTGTACATGGCGGCTTCCACGCCTTCTGACGTAAGCCTATCCTTAACGCTTTTGGCGCTCTGTTCGCTGTCGTAGCCCGATGCCATAACGCGATAGCGTGTTTCGCCGGAGCTGCTGTCGGCAAATATATAGCCTGCCGCGCCGAGCGCGCGGAGACGTTCGGCTTCCTTCTGCGCGTTTTCGTGGCTTGAATACACGCCCATTTGCAGCATATAGCAGTTCAATGCGGGCAGCACGGCGTTTGCGCTTTCGGCGGCGGTTGATTCGCCCGTGGAAAGGTTTATGCCGCCGGCTGTTGTGCTGCCGTTATTCAGGCTTGACGGCGCGTCGTTTGCCTTATCGCCAATGGAAGAAACGGCGGAAAACAGCGGGGCCATGACCTCGCGCGCCACCCATTCGCCGGCGTTTGACGTGACTATTATGTATACTATTCCGGCAATGAGTATGAGCGATACTATCATTCCGCCGGCGCCGGAGGACGACTGCGCGCGGCTGCGCGGTCGGGAACGCATTGAACCGGTTTTTTTTCTGCGCCTGTATTCCATGTGTGCAAGCTCCTTTTGTAGTGATGGTACATATGTATGCTTGGACGGCTGCGGAATATACTTGATTGCAAAAGGCGAAATATTTGTATAAAATAAATAAGATATCATTTATGCAGGGGCAGGTGGATATAAGCTGAAGCGGCTTACAAAACGGCTGGGCGCATTGCTGAATATGCTGCGCGGCACGGAAGAATTGATAGATATAGGCTCCGACCACGGCCTATTGTGCGCATACGCCGTTACCATGGGCAGGGCGGCGCATGCAACGGCCGCGGACATAAGCGCGGATTCGCTCAGTAAGGCGCGCGCGCTTATCAAGGAGCTTTCGCTTGAGGATAAGGTCGGCTTTGCCGTATCGGACGGTTTTTTGAACATAGATATTGCCGCGAAAAATTACAGCGTTGTAATAGCCGGCATGGGCGGGGAGCTGATAGCGCGCATAATTGAAGCGGGAGGGGACAAGGCCCGCCGCGCAGCGGAAATAGCCATGCAGCCCATGGGCGGGGCTAAGGAACTGCGCGAATATCTTTACGCGAACGGCTTTGGCATAACCGATGAAAGCATAATAGAAGAAGGTGGGCGGTATTACCAGCTGATACTTGCACATTACGATGGCATAGCGCGCCCGCTGCCGGACGGGGGCTTGCTCGAATTCGGCGAAATAGCATACGGTAAGCGCGAAGCGGCGCTGAAAAAGCTTCTTGACAAGGTCTGCGCCACGCGCGGCAAAAAGCTTCAAAGCGCCAAAAATAGCGGCGCCGCACCCAAAGAACTTATAAACGAACTGCACGAGGCCGAAAGGCTGAGAGAGAACTGGTAATTCGAGCCTATGCAGCATCAAAAGGCTCCCCGGCCGGGGAGCTGTCAAACCGGAGGTTTGACTGAGGGGTTGGGGCATAAAAAATCAGGCTGATTGGCTATGCAAATAAGAAAAAGGAGAACCACATGCACATATCAAACTTTACCGAAAAAATGCAGCAGATAGCTCCGCGGGAGCTGAAGATGGATTACGATAACGTTGGGCTTTTGATAGGGCCGGAGAAGCAGGAGATACGGCGCGTGCTTGTGGCGCTGGACTGCACGAGCGTAACCGCCAAGGAAGCGATAGAATGGGGCGCGGACCTTATGCTTACGCATCACCCTGTGTTTTTCCGCGGAACTAAGCGCATTGCGCCGGACGATCCGGCTACTGCGGGCGCATATATGCTGATACGCCACGGCATAGGCCTTTTTGCGGCGCATACCAATTTGGATGCCGCTGAGGATGGCGTGAACGACGCGCTGGCGGAAGCGCTGGGCGTGCAGAATGCCGTGCCCATGGAGCCGGACGGGCTTGGCAGGATAGGCAGGCTTGCCGCGCCGGTAAGCTTCGGCACGTTTGCAAAAACGGTTGAAGAAAAGTTGAATACCGCCGTGCGTATATCAGGCGAAATAGATAGGAAAATTAGCCGCGTGGCGGTTATAGGCGGCGCGGCGGGCGAATACGCGCTCTTGGCGCGTGATGCGGGCGCGGATGTGTTCGTTACTGGTGAATGCAGGCACCACGAGGCGCTCTATGCGCGGGAGATGGGCATTTGCCTTATAGATGCGGGACATTACGAAACGGAGAAAACCGTGCTGAATCGGCTCATAGGGCGTTTACATTGCGATGGCGATGATGTACAATATAAAGTGAGTGAGTATGAATACGGCCCACTCAGGAGATTATGATTTGCAGCGGAGGAATTATATAGACCTTAGCGTGAATTATAGATATGGAGGTATGAACCATGAACAAACTGGACGCCCTCTGGCAGTATCAGCAGGCCGAACTTGAAGCGGATAAGCTGGAAAACAAGCTTAAATCAACGCCCGCAAGGCAAAAGCTGAATAAGCTGTTCAACTTTTTGAAGGAACAGCAGAACGCCATAGCCGGAATACAAAAAACGCTGGACAGCCGCCAGCAGGCCGTGGATAAGCTTCAGGCGCAGATAGATGAACTGGCGCATAAATACGAGCTTGAACTTGGCGAGTTCAAAATAATGCTCAACGATGATGAATGCACCGCGGAGGAGATGACCGAATCCCGCAGGAGCGTGGAACGCATAATGAAAAAGGCGGAAGCCGCCAAGCGGGAGCTTTACGACGCGATAGCGCAGATTGAAAAATCCGCGGCGGAATACAAGGAGACCTATGCCAAGGCTGCCAAGGCCAAGAAGGAATACGACGCCGCCAGGAGCGAATGCGAGCAGGAGGCTGCCGCCGCTAAGCCCGATATAGACAAGGCCAAGGCTGCCGCAGACGAAGCGGCGAAGGCCGTGGATGCGGAGCTGCTTGCGCGCTATAAGCGCATAAAGGGGCGCTATGCCGTGCCGATGGCAAAGGTTGAAAACAACCAATGCTCCGGCTGCAACATGTCGCTGCCCACAAGCACCGTTAAGCGCGTTGCAACGGGGGAAGGCATTGTTGAATGCGAAAACTGCGGCAGGATACTGTACGCATAGAAAAGTTTATAAAGTTTATGAGTAAGCCATGCGGTCGCGTGCGGAACTGAGTTTTCAGTCATCCGCATGAGGAAAGTCCGGGCTCCGCAGGGCAGGGTGCCGGATAACGTCCGGCGGGGGCGACCCCAGGGATAGTGCAACAGAGATATACCGCCGCGTTTATGCGCGGTAAGGATGGAAAGGCGAGGTAAGAGCTCACCGGCGGGGCGGGTAACCGTTCCGTCCTGTAAACCCCACCCGGTGCAAGATTGGAATGGGAGCGCATGCGCTTTTGCGCAGAAATGGCTGCCCGTTAGGCTCCTGATAATCGCGCGAGTGCGGCGGCAACGCCGTGCCAAGATAGATGGCCGCACGCCGATGCATATCGGCCGACAGAACCCGGCTTATTGCTTGCTCATATGTTTTTTATTGGGGATGCTCAGCGCGTCCCCTTTATCTTTATCAACTGATGGTAACATAATGGGTATATCTAAAATAATCATGCGGCGATAAGCAAAGGGTACTTTACTTATTCCTAATGTGTGATATTATATGACATGGAGCGTGAATACGCTTATAACGGGAAAGGATATACCTGAAATGAAAAACGAAAAGCTCTACAAGATTATTGTTGCGGCAATGATGGCCGCGCTCGCCTGCGTTGCAACCATGATAATCCGCATCCCTTCGCCTATGCAGGGCTATGTTAACCTTGGCGATGCGGTCGTGCTGATGTGCGGCTGGATACTTGGGCCGGTATACGGCGTTGCCGCGGCAGGCATCGGCAGCATGCTGGCGGACATATTGGCGGCATATCCGCATTATGCGCCCGGTACGCTTGTTATCAAGGCGGTTGTTGCGCTGATAGCCTACGCGCTGTTTACGGTGCTCAGGCGCGGCAAGGAGCAGAACACCAAGAACCTCATCCTTCCGCTTGTTATAAGCGGCATTGCCGGCGAAATTGCCATGGTGGTGCTGTATTTTGTTTATGCTTCGCTGCTGCTTGGCAAGGGCTGGGCCGCCGCCGCAAGCATCCCCGGCAACCTTATGCAGGGCTTGGTTGGCATAATCGTTGGCGCGGCGCTGTATGTGCTGATAAGCAAGAGCAAGGCGCTGCCGCATCTGTTCAAGGAATAATAAGAATCGATATACACCAAAAGGAGCCTTTACAGGCTCCTTTTTAGTATGCTTTATCAGGATTTTGCAAGGTAGGCGTTTATAAAGTTCTCTATGTCGCCATCCATAACGGCCTGAATGTTGCCGTTTTCTTCGCCGGTGCGGTGGTCCTTGACAAGCGTATACGGCTGGAATACATAGGAACGTATCTGGCTGCCCCATTCTATGCGCTTCATTTCGCCCTTTATTTCGTTCATTTGAGCCATGCGCTCCTGCTCCGCCAGCTCCATCAGCTTGCCCTTCAGTATGCGCATTGCCATTTCCTTATTCTGAAGCTGGCTGCGCTCGTTCTGGCACTGCACAACTATTCCGGTGGGAAGATGGGTTATGCGGATGGCAGAGCTTACCTTATTAACGTTCTGGCCGCCTGCGCCGCCGGAGCGGTATGTGTCTATGCGCAGATCGTCCATGTCTATCTCAACGTCGTTTGTATCGTCGTCGAATATAGGCGTAACGTCAAGGGAAGCGAAGCTGGTATGCCGCCTGCCGGAAGAATCGAAGGGCGATATCCTTACCAAACGATGCACGCCCTTTTCGGCCTTAAGGTAGCCGTAGGCATTGTCGCCGTCCACTTCGAACGTAACGCTCTTTATGCCGGCCTCTTCGCCGTCCAGATAGTCTATCACCTTTACGGAATAGCCCATCTTTTCGCAGTAACGGGTATACATGCGGTAAAGCAGGCTTACCCAGTCCTGCGCCTCGGTTCCGCCCGCGCCCGCATGCAGGCTGAGTACGGCATTATAGCTGTCGTAAGGGCCCTTCAGCAGTGCCTCAAGCTTCAGCGCCTCTATGTCCTTTTCAAGCGAGGCAAACTCGCTCTGTACCTCCGGCACAAGGCTTTCGTCGTTTTCCTCGTCCGCCATTTCAATCAACGTTTCAAGGTCCTCGCAGCGGCTCATAAGGTTCTGGTATTTGTCCAGCTTAGAGCTTATGGCCTTCATGCGGCGGTTCACCTTGTTCGCGTTTTCAACATCGTTCCAGAAGCCTTCCTTACCCATTTCGGCTTCCAGCTCTTCCTTTTCCTTGCTCAATGAAGCAAGGTCAAAGGGAGCCACCTGCCTCTTTCAGCGTTTCAACCGCCGCGGCAAGCTGCTGCCGTGTTTCATCCAGTTGGATCACTGTTAATCACATCCTTCTCTTTGTGTTTTATATTTACCGTGGAAGGTATCAGTTCCTTCCGCAGCAATTCTTGTATTTCAGTCCGCTGCCGCAGGGACAGGGGTCGTTACGGCCGGGCTTTTTGTCCGTCCGCTTGGGCTTTGGCTTATCATCGCCCGCAACCTCAACCGGCTTTGCAAGCTGCTCGCGCTGCTGCGGCGCCATGCGCACGGTAACGTGGAATATGCTCCTAACGGTTTGCTCGCGTATGCCAAGCACCATTTCATCGAACATATCAAAGCCCATGTTGCGGTATGCAACAACCGGGTCCTTCTGGCCCAGCGCCTGCAAGCCTATGCCCTGGCGCAGCTGATCCATTGCGTCTATATGATCCATCCAGTGCGAATCAACTGCCTTCAGCAGCACCACGCGCTCCACTTCGCGCATGTCTATGCCCGCGCCGGATATTTCCGCTTCCTTCTTGGCATACAGCGCGTCAACAAGCTCATGCGTCTTTTCCTCAAGCGCCTTGCGGTTGGTTATGCCGTGCAGCTTGCCCGTGAAGTCCGCGCCGAGCAGCTGGTTAAGCTCGCTGTACAGCGCCATCATGTCCCATTCGTTGGCGGAAGCATGGGCGCTTGCGCATTGGTCAAGCTTTGCCGTAACGCTTTCGTTCACCATTTCCATTATGGAATCGTGAATATCTTCGCCCATGAGCACGCGGCGGCGCTGCGAATAGATTATTTCGCGCATCTTGTTCATAACGTCGTCATACTGAAGCACGTTCTTTCGTATTTCAAAGTTATGGGCTTCAACGCGCTTTTGTGCGTTCTCAATCTGCTTTGAAAGCAGCTTCATGTCCAGCGGAATCTCCTCGTCCGGCGATATGCGCTGCATCATCAGCTTTATGCGTTCCCCGCCGAAGCGCTGCATCAGCTCATCCTCAAGCGATACATAGAAGCGCGTGGAGCCGGGGTCTCCCTGCCGGCCTGCGCGGCCGCGCAGCTGATTATCTATGCGGCGGGATTCGTGCCGCTCGGTGCCTATTATGTGCAAGCCGCCCGCGGCAACCACCGCGTCGTGCTGCTTATCGGTTTCCTGCTTTATTCTGTTGTATGCTTCCGCGTATTCCGCGCGGGCTTCAACCACGCTGTCGTCGCTCGTTTCCTCGTGTCCCGTGGCGGCCTCTATGAGCAGTTCGTCCATACCATTTTGCCTGAGTTCCCGCTTTGCAAGGAACTCCGGATTGCCGCCCAGCAGTATGTCCGTACCGCGGCCGGCCATGTTGGTGGCAATGGTAACGCAGCCCAGGCTGCCCGCCTGCGCCACTATTTCGGCTTCCTTGGCGTGCAGCTTGGCGTTGAGCACCTGGTGCTTTATGCCGCGGCGGGAAAGCATGTCGCTCAGCATTTCGCTCTTTTCGACCGATATGGTACCGACCAGTATCGGCTGGCCCGTCGCGTGAACCTTTACTATTTCGTCCACTACCGCATCGAACTTACCGCGCTCGGTGCCGTATATAATGTCATTATTGTCTATGCGCCTGAGCGGCTTATTGGTGGGGATTTCCATAACGTCCAGCCCATATATGGATTGGAACTCCGCTTCCTCTGTCTTAGCCGTTCCGGTCATGCCGGCAAGCTTATGGTACATCCTAAAATAATTCTGGAACGTGATGGTGGCAAGGGTTTTATTCTCGCGCTCAACCTTAACGTGTTCCTTGGCTTCCAGCGCCTGGTGCAATCCGTCGCTATATCGTCTGCCCATCATAAGACGGCCGGTGAATTCATCAACTATAAGCACCTGACCGTTCTGCACAACGTAGTCCTTATCCCGCGTGAAAAGGGCATGCGCCTTCAGGGCCTGAATTATATGGTGGTTTATTTCGGTATTTGCGGCGTCCGATATATCATCTATGCCGAAGAAGGCTTCCGCCTTGCGCTGGCCCTGCTGGGTGAGCGCGACCGTGCGAGCCTTTATGTCGCACATATAGTCTCCGCTTTCCTGCTGCGTTTCGCCCATCATAATGTCCGCCTTGGAAAGCTTTTCTATGTTTTCGCCCCTAACAAGGCGGCTTACGAAGCGATCCGCCTTGGCGTACATATCGGTGGACTTTTCGCCAGTGCCTGAAATTATAAGCGGCGTGCGCGCTTCGTCTATCAAAATGGAGTCAACTTCGTCCACTATGGCGTAGTTAAGCTCCCGCTGTACCATCTGTTCGCGGTAGACCACCATGTTGTCCCTAAGGTAATCGAAGCCGAATTCGTTATTGGTGCCGTAGGTAATATCGCAATTATAGGCCATGCGGCGTTCGTCATTGGAAAGCTCATGGACTACGCAGCCCACGCTCAGCCCAAGGAAACGGAAAATTTTGCCCATCCATGCCGCGTCTCGCTTGGCAAGGTAATCGTTAACGGTAACTATATGCACGCCGTGCCCGCTCAGTGCGTTCAAATACGCGGGCAGCGTCTCGGTTATGGTTTTGCCTTCACCCGTTTTCATTTCGGCAATGTTGCCGCGGTGCAGCACTATGCCGCCGTACAGCTGAACGTCGAAATGCCGCTGGCCTATCGTGCGCATTGCGGCTTCCCTTACCACGGCGTAAGCTTCGCACAGTATATCGTCCTCTTTTTCGCCGTTAGCAAGGCGGGCCTTGAACTCGTCGGTTTTCGCGCGCAGCTCGCCATCGCTCAGCGCATGTGTGGCAGGCTCAAGCTCGTTTATCCTTTTTACCAATGGCGCCAGCTTTTTCAGCTTCGCCTCGCTGGTGTTACCCAGCAGTTTATCCATAAAACCCATGGTTATCGCCTTTCTTGCATAATTCATATTATTGTAGCATGGAAAGGGCTTGTTTGGCAATCAAACCGCGCAATGTTGACAAATTTAACACCCTATACACAAACTTTTCGCCCCTTAACGCCCAAATGGGCAAGATATATAGAAAAACAAGCAAAAACAGCTTGCGTGAAACAGCGGCGCCATGCTATTATGGAATCACAGTCCGAAAGGCCGGTCTTATCGGATATGTGTAAAGCTAAAAATAAAAAGTGCAGAAGTGAAAGGAGAGGGAGTATGAAGCGAATAAGCATAATTTCGGCATTGCTGCTTGCCGTGCTGATGGCGGGCTGCGCCGCGGCAGCGGCGCCGTGCGATGCGCAAACGCCTGAATTGCCGCCGCAGGCGGAAGCGGCAATGGATTCGGAAGGCATAGGGGAAATTCAGAAACGCCTTTTGGACATTGCCTTTGATAATGAGTACGACTGCTCCGCGGCGGAGATCGTGAATTGGGAAGCGATAAGAAAGTTCCGGGAGGAAAATCCGCAATATTACCCCACCGTTTCCGAAGAAGGCATCATCTCCGAAGAAACAGGGGAACTACAGGAACGCCTTATGAATTGGGATAAATAATAATCTAACGACCAAAGTTAACACCCCGTATACAAATCGGGGTGTTATTTATGTTATACTATACGGCATGGGAAAGAGTATCGGTTCAAAAAATGAAACGCTTGGCATGATTGCCACGCTGGTTGCAAGCCTGCTGTTCGGCTTCAGCTTCCTTTTCACAAAGGGCGCTGTTGACCGCGTTTCTGCGTGCACGCTTTTAAGCTGGCGCTTTGTTACGGCGCTTGTTGTTATGAGTATACTCGCGCTGTGCGGCGCGATAAAGCTGAACTTCCGCGGCAAACGCTTCGGCGCGGTGCTGACGATGGCTATATTCCAGCCGGTGATATATTTTATTGGCGAAAGCGTGGGCATGCGGCTGACCACCGCCAGCGAAAGCGGCACGATAATTGCCGTAATACCCATATTTGTGCTGATATTCAGCGCGGTTTTCCTTAAAGAAAGGCCCACAAGGCTTCAGGTTATGGGCATTGTGCTCAGCATTGCGGGCGTTATATGCATAGCCCTTGTTAAGGGCTTTTCCGCTTCGCTCAACCCGCTCGGGTACGCAATGCTGTTCGTTGCCGTAATGGGGGACGTTGGCTATGCAATAGCCGCGCGCAGGGCGGATGAGTTTTCAAGCTTTGAGAAAACCTATCTTATGGCGGTTGTGGGTTCGGTAGTGTTCACGGCGGGTGCTGTGATAGAGCACGCGAGCGCGGGTACATTGGCCGAATACGTTACGCTGCCGTTCCATGATACGCAGTTCCTTATTGCCGTGCTGTATTTGGCGCTGGGCTGCCAGGTGGCCGCGTTTATTATGCATACATACGGCATTGCGCAGATAGGCGCCAACCGCTCGAGCTCCTTTGCCGGCATAACCACGCTCACAAGCGTGCTGTCCGGCGTGCTGATACTGGGCGATGCATTCAGCCTGCTTCAGGGCATAGCCACCGCGCTTATATTGATAGGCACCACAATGGCGAACACAATGCCCAAGGGTGCGGTAGAAATAAGGAGGGAGAACGTTTGATGAAGTTTTTCAGAATAATAATGATATTGATAGGCGCAATCGGCGTTGCGGACACGGCGGTGCTTTCCATGTGGTCAAACATGAACCTTGGCATAATGCTGCCCGCCATAATAGGCATGCCGCTCATAATAGTGGGCATATTCTTTGAACCGCTGCGTTCATTCACGGCGCACGCGCTTTGGCTCAGATATGCGTTCTTCGGCGCGTATATAGCATATGCGCTGTTTATGCTGATAGTAGGCGGCATGATATACACAAGCGCGCATGACGACCCGGAGGAAGGGGCGGACGTGCTGATAGTGCTTGGCTGCGCCGTGCATGGAGAGCGCGTGTCCTTAACGCTAAGCTACAGACTGGATAGGGCGATAGAATACCTTAATGCCAACCCAAACACGGTAGCCATAGTATCCGGCGGGCAAGGGCAGGGCGAAAGCATAAGCGAGGCCGAGGCTATGCGCCGCTATATGGTGAACAGAGGCATAGCGAACGAGCGCATAATTATGGAGGATAAATCCACAAGTACGGAGGAAAACTTTGCATTTTCCCGGGAAATAATCGATTCGCTGTACCCAAACGGCGCGCGGCTTGCGTTTGTAACAACCAATTTTCATGTGCTGCGCGCGGAGCTTGTGGCAAAGAAGCAGGGAATAGTTATAGACGGCTTCGGCGCACGGGACGTATATTACACCGCGCCCAATAACTATATGCGCGAAGCGATAGCGCTGACGCTATATAAGCTGACAGGGAAAATATAGACAAAAACGGAGGAATGAACATGGAAAAGATATGGGCCGATATGTATGCCGCGGCGAAGGGCGTGCTTGCCCCGCGGGAGGTTTCGCGGTTCGTTGAAGCGGGCGGCGTTGCCGCGGCGATAGAGTCCGCCTCCGGCAAAATATACGTTGGCGTGTGCGTGGACAGCGCCTGCACATTGGGCGTATGCGCCGAGCGTAACGCGATATTCAACATGATAACGAATGGCGAAGGTGCGTTTCGCCGCGTTATCGCCATCAATTCAAAGGGGGAGGCCATACCGCCCTGCGGCGCATACAGGGAACTGATGAGCCAGCTTATGCCCGATGAATACAGGAATGTGGAGATAATGCTGGACTATGAGGAGAATAAAGTGGTAACGCTCGGCATGCTTACGCCGGAATGGTGGATATAAGCTGATAAAAAAGAAAGGCGCGGGAAGCTTCTCCTGCGCCTTTTATGTTGTTTTGCTTTATAGCTTTATGCCGAAGTAAGCCGCCAGCTTTTCGTAGCGCTCAAGCAGAGTGTCTTTCAGCTTTGCGTGCCGCTCGGTCATTTTTGCTTCGTCCTTTCGGGCTACAAGCGCGGCGTAGCGCTCACGCACCTTGACCAGTATGCTGTCCCAGTCGCGCGGGATAGTATCGTGCGCGGCCTGCCCCATGCGGGTAAGGGCTTCGGTATCGTGCATGTATTTCAGCAGCAGCTCGCCCAGCTTTTCGCCGTCGTCCGCGCAAACAAGGCCGTTCTGCCCGTGCACTATCGGCTCCGCGGGGGCCGTGCCCTCTATTGCCACGCTTGGCGTGTACATGGCCGCCGCCTCGCGTATAACAAGTGAGAATGTGTCGTACTGGGAGGGGAAGGTGAACAGCGTAGCCGCCTGGTAAAGCCCGTCCAAAAGATGTGTGTCGCAAAGGTGGCCGGTGAACAGCACATGCTCAGATACGCTAAGCTCTTTGGCTTTTGCCTTCACGGCTTCCTCATCCGGACCTTGGCCTGCAAGCACAACGGTGAATTTTTCGCCGCGCCGCTTCAGGTATGCCGCCGCCTCAAGCAGGCGCAGTATGCCCTTTTTCCAGTTTATCTGCCCAACGAAAAGGAAAACGGGGTTAGCCGCATCAATGTGGAATTTCTCTATTGCGGCCTGCTTATCTTCGCTCCTTACGGGGCGCATCTCCGTACCGTTTTCGATTATTATAATGTCGCCCGTATAGCCGTATTCGCGCAGCACCACGGCGGAGGATTCGCTTACAGTCCAAACCTCGTCGCAGCGTTCATAGAAGTCCACAACGAACTTTACGCCTATGTTGGCGATAAGCTCCGCATGGGTGGCCTTATAAAAATCGTCGTAATACTTGGAATGGAATGTGCCTATCAGCGGCAGATTATATTTGGAACATAGCCTAAGCGCTTCCTGACCGGCAAAGAACGGCGTGTGCGCATGGCAAACGTCCAGCTTTATCATTTCCATGCGGTCAAGATAATGCTTATCCAGCACCGCAAGCCCGCTTTTATATTGCGGCGAACCTATAACGGGGGATGCGGAATAGTCTACCAGCTCAAACGGATACCCTCCGCGGTAGCCCGTGTTGTTCTGCGGGGCGATAACGTAGCATTCGTCGCTGCCTTTGGCAAGGCCGTTTGCGTAGCTGTAAACCACGCGGCCCACGCCATCCACTATGGGAAGAAAGCTTTCGCTAAATTGTCCTATTCGCATAGCATACGCTCCTAAATAAAGAATATGTTATGCCTAAATTATACCTGAGGTGTGATATTGCTTCAAGTGGGCGCGGCAAACCTAAACATAAATTTACATATTATTCATAAAATTGCACGGATTGGAATAAGGCCGGATGGTCAGGCGTGCAAACCGGGATCTATAATTACAATGTAATACCTAACTCTTTGCATTTCTCGATTGCCAAATCATGGTATTGCAGTGCGGCAAGTCGATAGCAATGCTTAGCCTGTTCGATGTCTCGTTCTACTCCGATTGCTTCTTCATAAAACCATGCCAAATTGTATTGCCCATCTCTATCACCATGCTCTGCGGCACGGCGAGTCCAATATAGTGCTTTTTCCAAGTCTTTTTCAACACCAAGTCCCTCATAATAGAAATAGCCTATTTGACATTCAGCAAGGGGATAGCCTTGCTCTGCCAAAACCAAATGTCCTTCAAAGCACTTGTCATATTGTTTTGATTCCCAATATTTTTCAATCAACTCATTGCAAATGTCTAATTCCTTGCAAGGCTTGTAATACGCACTTGCCATGTATTTATACCTCCTAATTCCGATTTGCCATAGCGGTTGATGATGGATGGTCAGGTGTGCAAACCGGAATTTATAGATTGAAAGTTTCCTTGATCAATCTTGCAACTTTATCAGGCTCCATATCAGAATTATCAATCCTTAGGTAGTTATCAAAAGTAATCTCGCCTTCATAACTAACACACCTATGGTTTTTGTCATCATTGATTAGACGCTGATTTGAAGTCTCTATATCTCTTTTGGAAGCTTTATTTTTCAGTCTGTTCTCAGAAATATTTCTTTTCAGTCTTATCTCTTGCGGAGCAATCAGCTCAACATAATAAAAATCGGTACCGTATGGTTCAAATATACCTTTGACATGCTCCAGATACTCCCATTCTGACGGCAGATCAAAATCCATCATCATTGTAAAAATCATCCCATAGTTATCGGAAGCTGCATAGTTCTTGAAAATAGTGTCACGTATTTCTGAGATTGTCTTTCCGTCGTATCTACCGAAAATCTCTATCACTGGTTCGATGGTCATGTGATTGTGAAAGAGCCTTAAATCCGTTATTTTCATCAGCTCCTGACCAACTGTCATTTTTCCGACAGCAGCATCGCCAATTATAAATAATAGTTTCATAAAACACCCTCCGCAAATTCCGATCTGCCAACTTCTTCTTCCGCAAAAATTATAGCACGGGAAACACATTGCATCAACCTGAAAACGGGTATCCGGCTTTTATTCGGATACCCGCTGTTTCGCTTTAGATATTGCCTAAGTTAGGGCGTGTGATTATCTGTAATTCACAAAGAACTCGTGATAAGCGCGGCTGGTCATGTACACGTCCGCCTTGGATACTATTTCCCAAGGAGCATGCATGCTAAGCATGGCAACGCCCGCGTCTATAACGTCCATATCGTAGTTGGCCATTATGTAGGCTATGGTTCCGCCGCCGCCCTGGTCAACCTTGCCAAGCTCGCTGGTCTGGTAAACCACGCCGTGGTCGTTGAACAGCTTGCGTACCTTGCCAACAAGCTCCGCCGCTGCGTCGTTTGCGCCGCTCTTACCGCGGGAGCCGGTGTACTTGACCATGGCAATACCCTGGCCGATGGCGGCAAAGTTGGCATTGTCGCCAACGCTGGGGTAGTTGGGGTCGAACGCCGCCGCAACGTCCGCGCTCAGCAGCGTGCTGTGCGCAAGGGCGCGTCTTATGGAAATATCGGAGCAATTACCGCCGTTCATAAGGGCTATCATTTCGCCAACCATGTTGTTGAAGAACTGGGAATGCATGCCGGTTGCGCCGATGCTGCCGACCTCTTCCTTGTCCACATACAGGCCAACGGTGGTGCGGGCTGGCTTTTCAATGCTGAGCAGCGCCGCAAGGGAAGCATAGGAACATACGCGGTCGTCATGACCATGGGCAACTATAAGGCCGCGGTCGAAGCCAACGTCGCGCGCGGCGCCGGCGGGAACGGCCTCAAGCTCGGCGGATACGAAGTCCTCCTCGGTTATGCCGTAGCGCTCGTTCAGCACGGCGAGCAGAGCGGTCTTGAATCTGTCGGATGCTTCGGTATCGTCAACGGGCAGGCTGCCTATCAATATGTTAAGGCTTTCGCCCTCCACGCCCTCGCTCATGGTTTTGCTCATCTGATCCTTGGCAAGGTGGGGGAGAAGATCGGAAATATAGAACACGGGATCCCCACACTTATCGCCCACGGCTATTTCAACCTTTTCGCCGTTTGCCTTCACTATAACTCCGTAAAGGGCAAGGGGCAGCGCAACCCACTGGTATTTCTTTACGCCGCCGTAATAATGCGTTTTAAGCAGGGTGGTTCCGCCGGCCTCGTAAACGGGGTTCTGCTTTATGTCCAAACGCGGGGAGTCTATGTGGCTGCCCACTATGTTCATGCCGTTTTCAAGGGGCTCGCTGCCTATAACGGATAGCATAACGGCCTTGCCGCGGTTATTGTAATATACCTTGTCGCCGGCCTTGAGCTCCTTCTTTTCGCATATGCATACGAATCCGGCTTCCTTGGCGCGGCGGATTATCTCTGCGGCGCAGCGGCGTTCGGTCTTACTTTCGTTAAGGAACGCCTTGTAATCTTCGCCCATATCCATGCAGGCCTTGCGCTCCTCGGCGTTCAGCTTGTCCCATACATATGCGCGCTTGTACATAAGATCCTTGGTTTCCATAAGCTCTCCTTTATATAATGATAGTATTGATGATGTAAGCATACAGCTTTGCAGCCGCGTAGTCAAGAGCGGCGGGAGAATATGCGGCTAATATATAAAAAGGAGCCGCCGCGCATTGCGGCAGCCCCATGGTTTAAGCCTTTGGCTTATTCTTCGTCCTGAAGATCTTCCGCCGCGGGGATAACGGGCTTGTTGCAGTTGGGGCAGATAAGCGCGCCGTCCTCGGTCAGCATGTCCTCGTCAAAATAGATGGTCTCGCCGCAATGGGGGCATTCTACTTCAACAAAGTCGTCGTCGCAAAAGTCGCACTTGTCGGTGCAGTTTTCGCAGTCATAGTCGCACTCGTCCTCATCGTCGTCGCACTCGTCGCAGTCGCAGCAATCGCACAGCGCATCAAGGCATTCGTCTATGTCGCTCAGCTCATCGCAAATGTCGTCTATGCATTCGTCCATGTCTATAATGGCTTCCTCGTTTTCGTCAACGGTGTCCGCCATCTCGTCCAGAGTTTCAACTATCAGCTTGAAAAGCTTGCCATACTTGTCGTCGGCAAGATCCATGCCGTCTACTACGCCGCGCAGATATGCGACCTTTTCCTTATTGTAACCCATAGTGACCTCCTTGTAGTTATTTTATAAATTTTATTTGATACAGGATAGCTTATACGCGCTCCATGTATTCGCCGGTACGGGTATCCACCCTTATGCGGTCGCCTTCGTTAACGAACAGGGGAACGTTGATTTTGTATCCGGTTTCAAGCGTTGCGGGCTTGGTGGTGCCGGTCGCGGTGTCTCCCTTGAAACCGGGTTCGGTTTCGGTAACGGTAAGTTCAACAAAGTTGGGAGCTTCCACGGAGAAGGCGTTGCCCTTGTAGAAGCGGATGTTTACGTTCATGTTTTCAACTATAAAGTTGATAGCGTCCTCGACCTGGTCGTGGTTAAGGGGCAGCTGCTCATAGGTTTCGGTATCCATGAAGTAGTACAGCTCGCCGTCGTTGTAAAGATACTGCATCTCCTTGGTCTCGATATGAGCGCGGGGATACTTGTCCGTGGGGCTGAAAGTGCGCTCCAGCACCGCGCCGGTCATAACGTTCTTGAGCCTCGTACGGACGAAAGCCGCGCCTTTACCGGGCTTGACGTGCTGGAAATCGGCAATGGACCAAACCTGTCCATCGATCTCCACAGTAACGCCCTTCCTGAAATCGCCAGCCATCAGCATAAAAAGTTACCTCCAAATAACATGTTCTTCTTAGTGTATGTTCTACATCGTCCGACACAAAGCCGGTAGATAAAAAATACCCACTTAATATAATAGCATAACAATGGCCCGTTCACAAGCTTTTTGAAGCCGGCGCGGGCCAAAATAGCAAATTATTTATTAATATCAGGCTTTTTGCTCCCTTTTACGCCGCGCATGGGCAAGCTCCGGCGCTATTTCGCCCGCCTTCATCAGCGCCATCTTGGTTATAACGGGGCCGACAAGCTCGTATATAAGCGTTGCGCACAGCACAACGGTGGTTATGCGTTCGCTGTACATGGGCAGCTTTGCCGCGCAAACCTGGGCCATACCTATCGCCACGCCCGCCTGCGGCAGCAGCGCAAGGCCAAGATATTTCTTTATTTTCTCATCCGCGTGAACTATACCTGAGCCGATGTATGTGCCGAGGTATTTGCCCGCAGAGCGCGCCACAAGATACGCAACGCCGAGTATGCCGACCGTCGGTATGGCGGCAAGGTCAAGCTCCGCGCCCGATATTACGAAGAACAGCATGAAAAGCGGCGGCGTCCAGCGTTCACACCCTTCCATTATGCTATCGGCATCCTTCCTAAGGTTGCATACTATTGCGCCTATGGACATGCAGAGCAGCAGCGAGGAAAGTCCCCATATGTCCGCCAGCGCCGTGCCCAGCAGCACCGCCGCAACGGATACGCAAAGGAAGTTATCCTTTGAATGGAAGAAGCGCAGCGCAATGCTTGCAATAAGGCCTATCGCCCCGCCTATGGCAAGGGAAAGCACTATTTCCGTAAGCGGCTGCACGACCATTGTGTAAAAGCTCATGCCTCCGCCGCCGGACATTCCCTGCGCCAGCGCAAGGGATATGGCAAAAACTATAAGGCCAACCGCGTCGTCCATTGCGACCACGGGCAGCAGCGTGCGCGTGACGGGGCCGTTCGCCCTGTATTGGCGCACTACCATAAGCGTGGCCGCCGGAGCCGTGGCCGCGGCTATTGCGCCGAGCGTGAGCGCAAGCGGCACATCAAAGCCCAGAACGCAAAGCGTTATGTCCACAAGGCCGACTGCCGTAAGCGCCTGGAACATGGTTATTATTATGCTCTTGCCGCCTATGGCCTTTATATTGTTTATGTTGAATTCGCCGCCTATCGAATAAGCGATGAAGCCCAGCGCCAGCGTTACCAGCACGTTCAGCGCCTCGGTACCATCCTTCGGGATAAGGTTAAGCACGCTTGGCCCTATCAAAAGGCCCGCAACAAGATAACCCGTTACATTGGGCAGCGAAATAAGCTTCGCAAACCTGTTGAACAGAAGTCCGGCCGCCATAGCAGCCGCAATATATAAAATTGTAATGCTCATCAGCTCTTCTTCGAAACCCCCTCAACGTTCATAACGGGTATTTCAAACATTATGCCCGTGTTCGGCCTGTCCAGCCTGCCGGCATGCTCGTGAATTATTTGCTTCACAAGCGCAAGCCTTTCATCATCCCTCGGTATTATCATAAGCATCTTTACCGTTTCCTGACCGGGATTGATAAAGTGCCTTAGCGAACCGAATACCGGCGGGGGATCGATACTGGATTCGTTGATGGCTTTCAGCATACCCTCGCAGTCGATAACGGTCGCGCCGCTTATGTTGCGGTTGAGCAGATCGGCCAGAATGGGGTTTATGCATTCAGTCTGCTTGGTAATAAAAACCAACATCTGCATGGTTATGCCTTCCTTTCTAATGTATGTATAAAATCTATAATAACGCCGGATTTTACCCCGGCGCATTTTTACCGCATTGAAAGATACTACTGTTTTTTCACTTTGTCAAGCATTGATTATTTCTCCCCAAGGCGGGAATAAAGCTTGGTCAGCGCTTTCTTTTCAAGGCGGGAAACATAGCTCCTTGATATGCCCAATATAGCCGCCACCTCCCGCTGCGCCATGCACCTGCCGCAGGGGATGCCGTAACGCAGCTTTACGACCGTGCGCTCCCGCGCGCTGAGCACGTCGTCTATCGCCTGCCAAAGCCGCTCCGCCTCCATGCTGCGCTCCGCCTCGTTATGCACATGGTCCGCATCCGTGCCCAGTATGTCGCAAAGCGAAATCTCGTTGCCGTCGTTATCCGTACCTATTGGCTCCATCAAATACACTTCGCCGTTCTGCTTCTTTTCCGCACGCAGGGACATGAGGATTTCATTTTCTATACACCTTGCCGCATAAGCGGCGAGTGTTTTGCTTTTTGACGCGTTGAACGTGGACACGGCCTTTATAAGCCCCACCGTGCCGATGGATATCAAATCATCGCTGTCCCGCTTTGGGGAGGCGTACTTCTTCGCAATGTGCGCGACAAGCCTTAGATTGTGCTCTATCAGCTTTTCGCGCGCAAGCTCATCGCCCTGCGCCATGGCCTCAAGGCAGCGGCGCTCCTCCTCCGCCGGAAGCGGATCCGGAAAGGAGCTGTTCAGCCCAACATATCCCGTGAAGAAAAACAGCCGTGAAACGAGCCGCACAAACCATCCGAACATATTCGAACCTCCCCGTAAAAGCTAAGGTATGCTAAGAATATGCGCGAAAATTGGGGAATATGAGGGGAAAATAAAAAGCAGAAAGCTACCGGCTTCCTGCTTTATGCTTATTATTCTCCGTCCGGCCCCAGTTCCTTTATTTTGTCCCTGAGGGACTGCATATCGTGCCAGGCGTCGCGCTTTTTGCTTTCGTCGCGCAGAAGGGCGGCGGGGTGGAAGGTGGGCAGCATCCATATGCCCTTCTTCATGCGCCATATGCCGCGGTCCCGCGTGATGCGTATTTCGCGGTCTATAACGTACATGGCTGCCGTTTTGCCAAGGCAAACTATTATCTGCGGCTGTATCAGCGCCACCTGCGCCCTGAGATACGGCAGGCAGGCCATAGCCTCGTCCTCAAGCGGGGTGCGGTTCTGCGGCGGGCGGCATTTCACTATGTTGGCAATATATACCTTGGTGCGGTCAAGGCTTATCGCTGCAAGCATCTTGTCGAGCAGCTGCCCTGCCGCGCCGACGAACGGATAGCCCTGTATGTCCTCGTCCCGCCCGGGGCCTTCGCCTATCAGCATTATTTTGGATTGCGGATTCCCCACGCCTATAACCACGTTCGTGCGCCCCTTGCAAAGGCCGCAGTCCGTGCAGCTTTCAAGCTTTTCGTATAGCGTTGCCCAGTCGTAATGCGCCATTGTCCGCCCCTTAGCCTATCTGTGCGTTAAGAAAATCCAGCACATCCTGCCAAACCTTTTTCTTGCCGGTTTCGTTGAGTATCTCGTGCCGCATGCCGGGATAAAGCTTTAATATAACGTCGTGGCCGCTGTTCAGCAGCCGCCCGGCAACCTCTGTAGGGCCCTTGCCCATGCTGCCTACGGGGTCCTTGTCGCCGGCTATTACCAGTATGGGCCGGTTCGGCACATTCGCGGCCCAGTCCTTGCGGGATACCTCGCTAAGCCCAGTGAACAGATCACGGAATGCCGCGGCGGTGAACGTGAAGCCGCACAGAGGGTCGGCAATATATCGGTCTACGTTGGCCTGATTCGCGCTCAGCCAGTCGAAGGTTGTTCTCTGCTCGAATGGCTTATTGTATGCGCCGAATGCCAGCGAATCGAGCTTTTTGCTGGGCACATCGCCGCCTGTGCGCTTTATTTCCGCATTTGCTATCAGCTTGGCGATGGGCATAATGGGGTTGTGCCCCGCCGTGCCGCAGAACACGAATGCGTCTATATCATCGCCATGCCGCGCGGCGTATGAACGCGCAAGGAAGGAGCCCATGCTGTGCCCCAAAAGGAAGCAGGGAACAGAGGGATAAGCTTGCTTTATGACCTTGTGTACGCTCAGCGCGTCATCAATAAGCCTGTCCCAGCCGTTTTCCGGCCCAAAATAGCCCCGGATACCGTTTTCGCTTATGCTCTTGCCGTGCGATGCCATGTCCGCCGCGGCAACGGCTATGCCGTTTTGCGCAAGGAATCCTGCAAAATCGTCATATCTGTCCACATGCTCCGCCATGCCGTGCATAATGGTAAGCACCGCGCGCGGCGGCTGATGCTCGGCATCCCAGAAGCGAATGTTTATGCTGCATAGCCCTGTTGACGAGCGTAAGGCCTGTTCCATTTGAATTTCCTCCCTGCGTTTGATGCGCTTTTACCCCATTATACCATCTAATGCAGAATATTGCATTAATATTAGAAAAACTTATTGCATTATGGTGCGATGGTATGTATAATCAAATGCAATACCCTGAAAGATGGAGGAAGCATACTATGCCTACCGATCTTGATCTATACAGCATATTCTGCACCGTTGCGCGCTGCGGAAGCCTTTCCCATGCCGCGCGGGAGCTTTACGTTAGCCAGCCCGCAATAAGCCAGTCCATGCACAGGCTTGAGTACACATTGGGCTGCACCCTGTTCACCCGTACCAGCCGCGGCATATCGCTCACCAGCGAAGGAAGGATGCTGTACAGCTATGCCGATAAGGCCGTAAGCCTCATCGCCGCGGCGGAGGATAAGCTGAACCGCATGCGCACGCTGCAGTCCGGCGGCCTTATGATAGGCGCAAGCGACACGCTGTGCCAATATTTCCTGCTGCCGTATCTTGAAAAGTTCCATTCGGAATATCCGGATATTCAGCTTCAGGTCACCAACCGCACCACGCCGGACACCGTGGAGCTGCTCAAAGTCGGCAAGGTGGACATTGCGCTTGTAAACCTGCCGGTAATAGACAGCGCGCTTTCCGTTAAGGAAGTGCTGAAGGTGCACGATGTGTTCGTGGCGTCGTCGCGGTTCAAGCACCTTTTGAACAGGCAGGTAACGCTGGAAGAGCTTTCGCGCGAGCCGCTGGTACTGCTTGAAAAGGCGTCCAACTCCAGAAAATATCTGGATGATTTTGCGGCGGTGTGCGGCGTAACGCTGCGGCCTGAAATTGAGCTGGGCGCGCACAGCTTGCTTGTTGAATTTGCCAAGATCGGCCTTGGCGTGGCATGCGTAACGTATGAATTTGCGGCGGAGGCGATAAACAGCGGCGAACTGTTCGAAATAAAGCTTAAAACGCCCATGCCCAGCCGGAACATCGGCCTTATCTCGCTTGAGGGCGTGCCGCTTTCCCCTGCGGCGGAGCGGTTCATCCAAATCGTCCTCGGCGAAGGCGCGGATGAGGAGAAGAAGTAAGCCATAACCGAATATCTAAAACCACACGGCCTGCGGCATCTGTTCGCGGGCCTTTTGTTTATGCAAAAAACGCTCCCCAGCCAAATGCAGCAGGGGAGCGAAAGCTTATCGCTTTATATTTACTTACGCCTTATACGGCACTATACCGGCCAGATCGCGGGAGATTTCGCGTATGGCTATCTCCGCGGTGGGAACGTCGGTATTGTAGCTTGCAAAGGAGACCACAAAGGGCTTTTTGGCATACACTATGCCAACGTCGTTGGTAAGGTTGTCATCCTCGCCGGTCTTGTGCGCAACGGCGACCTCGTCGCGGAGGTAGCCTGGTATCTTGTGGTTTATCTGCTGTTCAAGCAGCAGCTTTTCTATCGCCTCGCTCACTTCCTTGGAAACGAACGTGCGGCGGTATACCTGCTCCAGCAGCATACCCATCTCGGCAGGCACAATGTAATTGCACTTGCCCTGCGCGCTTGCTTCGCTGTCGAACAGCAGCCGCTCTATATGGGTCTTTTCAAGGCCTATCTTTTTGAATTCCTCGTTGAGAAAATCTATGCCAAGGCGGCTTATGAGCATATTGGTCGCGGTGTTGTCCGATATGGTTATCATCAGCCCGCACAGCGTTTCGATATCCACCACCGGCTCGTCCGTAAAGAAATACAGCGCGCCGCAGGGGGGCATCTTGTCCGCATGGTGGCAGGTAAGCTTTTCGCTAAGGCTCAGCTTGCCTTCGTGCGCCAGCTTCATTATTACCATGTATACCGGCAGCTTTATTACGCTTGCCGCTTCAAATTGCTCGTTTTCGTTATAGCCAAGCGTTTCGCCGGAGGTAAGGTCCTTATAATAGAAGCCCACGTTGCCGGGAACGGCCTTAAGCTTTGCAATGATAGCTTCGCTGTTCATAATAATGTCTCCGTTAATTATCAGTTGTCTATCTTATCGGTATCGTATTCCATGCCGCCGTTGAGCTTACGGAAAATGTAATAGAACGGTATGCACAGGGCGATTATGATAAGACCCTTGGCAGAGGTGAGGGGATCCTCAACAAAGTTGTTGACCAGCAGCACCACGAACAGCAGGCAGGTGAGGATTATTACGGGTACGCCGCCCCATACTTTGTAAGGACGTTCCATATCGGGGTACTTCTTGCGGAAGATGAGCACCGCGAATATGGCCATCAGGTTGAGCAGAGCGCTTACGGTGACCAGCCAGTCGGTAAGCTGCTGCAGGCTATTGAACAGAACAAGTATTATGGACATTGCGGAGGAAGCAATTATAGCGAACGCGGGAACGCCCTTGTCGTTAACTTCGCCGCACTTCTTGAAGAAGAAGCCGCCGCGCGCCATTGCGTAGTAAGTACGGGGGAACACCAGGCAGTCGCCGTTAACGGTACCAACGATACCAACGGCCATGCCGATGAGCACTATCCACTTACCGAAGTTGCCCATTACGTTGAATGCGGCGGTCTTGCCAAGATAGATGTTGCCGTCGGCTATCATGGAGTTAACTTCGGCCTGCGGGATTATGCGGTAGACAGCAAAATTGAACAGGGTGTATATGAGCATTATGCCGCCCATGGAGATTATTATGGCCAGGGGCAGGTCACGCTTGGGGCGCTTCATTTCGCCGGCAACGGTGTTAAGGTTGGTCCAGCCTTCATATGCCCAAAGGGATGCAAACGTTGCGTAACCGATTACCTTTACTATGTTGAAGAACGTGGGAGGGGTGTCGGTAGTGAAAGCGGTAGCCAGAGAAAGATCCGGCTGGCTCTTGCCCGCGAATACGCCAAGAACTATTACCAGCACCAGCGGCACAAGGCGCAGCACCATGCTTATGTTCTGTATGGCGGCGGCGGTCTTTATACCGCGCAGATTGATTATGGTGAATAATACTATAAGTCCGATAGCTATTGCCTTGGTGACGGGTTCGGAGAACGCGAACTCCTCCTGGAACGGGGTAACGGCGGCCAGGGCAAGGGATGCGATGGAGCCGGAAGCCGTGAGCAGGAAGCCGGAGAAGCCGTTTACAAAGCCGGCCAGGGGATGATAGGCCTTGGCAAGATAGGTGGTCATGCCGCCGGTGACAGGCATTTCCGCGCCGAGCTCGGCAAAGCAAAGGCCGCCGAGTATGCTGACTATGCCGCCGACTATCCAGCACACAAGCGCCATACCCATGGACATGTTTACGCGCTCAAGCACGTAGCTGCCAAGATAATAGATACCGGAGCCTATGGTCATGCCGGCCACAAGGCTGATACCTGAAAACACGCCAAGTTCTTTCTTGAGGTGTTTTCCGCTGTTGTTTTTCATATGATACCTCCTAATAATTTTATGAATAAATACTTAAATTTTAGTGTTTATCCACATTTTTGTATAAATATATATTAACACCATGTTAATATTTCGTCAATATAATCTCCGCGAAAAGTTTCACATTCCGTCACATTATTAGCATAGACGCATGGCTCGCAAAACGCATATAATAAGGAAGAAAATAATGGCATCACGAAAGGCAGAATACTTCCCGCTATGATAAACCTGAGCGATATGCAGGGCCTTGAGCAGCTTTTACTTTCGCGCCTGAGCAAGAGCGACATAAGAACATGGATGCAGAATTATGCGCGGCCATACAGGGAACTTATGGCCTATTACCGCTGCGCCATGATGGAGGTGGCGACCAAGTTCAACGTGCTTAACGAAGAACTTTCGCTGCAATATGACCGCAACCCGATAGAAAGCGTTAAAACGCGGCTGAAGTCGCTGGACAGCATTGTTGAAAAGGCTTCGCGCAAGGGCGTTGGAATATCGATAGACAGCATAGAGAAAAACATAAACGATATTGCTGGCGTGCGGGTTATATGCTCCTATCCGAGCGATATCTATATGCTTGCCGAATCCTTCACGGAACAGGACGATATCCGCATTATAGAGTGCAAAGATTACATAAAGAATCCCAAGCCCAACGGCTACCGCAGCCTACACCTGATAGTTGAAACGCCGATATTTTTGCACGATAAAAAGCGCATGATGAAGGTCGAGGTTCAGTTCCGCACAATATCAATGGACTGGTGGGCAAGCCTTGAGCACAAAATAAACTATAAAAAGGACATGCCGGACGATATCCGTGCCGAAATAACAAAGGAACTGCTTGAATGCGCAACCATGGGCGCAAGCCTTGATGCGCGCATGGAGGGCATACAGAAGCGCGTGGAGCAGGAGAAGTAAAAAATGGGTGAAGCGCGGCACATTGTGCATCCCTTTGCACCGGTGATGGATGCGCGCTGCACGGTGCTGATACTCGGCAGCGTTCCTTCTGTGCGCTCGGTTGAAGAAGGGTTTTATTATATGCATCCTAAGAACCGCTTCTGGCCGGTTATCGGCGCGCTTACGGGGGAGGATTATGCCGCAATGAACTTTGCCGCGCGCAGGGCGGCGCTGACACGCCATGGCATCGGCTTATACGATGCCGTGTATGAGTGCGACATTATGCTCAGCAGCGATGCTAAAGCCAAAAACATAGTTCCCGCGGACATTCCGGCACTTATCGGCGGCACGCGCGTGCAAAGGATATTCTGCAACGGCGCGCTTTCATATGCAACGCTTGTAAAGTACCATCCTTCCCTTGAACCTATGGCGGAAAAGCTGCCGTCCACAAGCCCCGCCAACGCTTCGTATAATATGCCGCGGCTCATTGCGGCGTGGCAAAAAATATGCGAATTTATACAGCAGGATTGACGATATATTGTTGAATATGCACCCGATGGGTGCTATATTTATTATATCTGAATATATCCGTTTCGGCACTACTCCACTCATAATAGGCCGCGGCGGGAAACAAAGGAGGATACGTCCGCTGTTGCTGGCGGTGCGGCAGCGTGGAGACCTGCCGTAAGGCCGCGCGGGTAATGCCGGCGGCGAGCTTCTTTTTGCCGGAGGGCAAAGGAGCGCAGCAAAAAACATATGGCACAGGTGAGCCTTAAAAACATCAAAAAGGTCTATCCGGTAAGCAAGGATAATAAGCACAAAAAGCGCGAGGACGGCCCGAATCTTCAGATAACGGAGGAAGGCGTAGTCGCCGTGCAGCAGTTCAGTTTGGACATTGCAGACAGGGAATTTGTGGTTCTGGTCGGGCCTTCCGGCTGCGGCAAGTCCACAACGCTAAGAATGATTGCCGGGCTTGAGGAAATAACCGACGGCGAACTGTATATAGGTGATAAGCTTATGAACGACGTTGCGCCCAAGGATAGGAACATTGCAATGGTTTTCCAGAACTATGCGCTGTATCCGCACATGACGGTTTATGAAAACATGGCGTTTTCGCTCAAGCTTAAAAAGTGCAGCAAGGAAGAAATAGACAAGCGCGTAAGGGAAGCGGCGCATATACTTAACATCACAGAATATCTCGACAGGAAGCCCAAGGCGCTTTCAGGCGGACAGCGGCAGCGCGTTGCAATAGGCCGCGCCATCGTGCGCAATCCGGCGGTATTCCTTATGGACGAGCCGCTTTCAAACCTTGACGCAAAGCTCAGGAACCAGATGCGCGCGGAGCTGATAAAGCTGAGGCAAAGGATAGATACCACATTTATATATGTTACCCACGACCAGACCGAGGCCATGACGCTGGGCGACAGGATAGTTATAATGAAGGATGGCTTCATTCAGCAGGTCGGTACGCCGCAGCAGGTGTTTGACCATCCCGCCAATCTGTTCGTGGCAGGCTTTATAGGCACGCCGCAGATGAACTTCTTCGATGGCAGCCTTGTTAAGCGCAACGGCCGCTACTTCATCGAAACGGACGGGCTGAGCGTTGAACTGAGCGAGGATAAGCAGCAGCGCCTTGCAGCGAAGGACGTTGCGGAGCAGCAGGTCACCGTGGGCGTAAGGCCGGAGCATGTGATAATAGGCCAAAGCGGCATACCGGCAAAGGTGGACGTGAGCGAAATGATGGGCTCCAGCGTGCATCTTCATATGTCCGCCCTTGGCGGGGACATGATAGCCATAGTTCCGCTCAACGGCGAGGCCGCGCATTATCCCATGGGCATGGATGTGAAGCTCAGCTTCGGCGGGCATGTTGTGCACGTGTTCAGCAAGGATGACAGCAAGAACCTTGAATGGTGAGAAAACATATGGAACGTAGTTGCGGCATATTGATGCCGGTATTTTCGCTGCCTTCGCCCTACGGTATCGGCACGCTTGGGCGCGAGGCATATAGGTTTGCCGATTTTTTGAAGGCCGCGGGCAGGCGCGCGTGGCAAATGCTGCCCCTTGGGCCGACCAGCTACGGCGATTCGCCGTACCAAAGCTTTTCCTCCGCGGCGGGCAATCCGTATTTTATTGACCTTGATATGCTTGTTGAGGACGGCTTGCTTGAGCGCAGCGAGATTGAAAGCGTGAACTGGGGCGATGACGCGGGGCGCGTGGATTACGAAAAGATATACCTTAACCGATTCCGCGTGCTGGAGGCGGCCAAACGGCGCGGCTTTGAGCGCGACCGCGCGGCGGTTGACGCATTTGTTAAGGAACACGAAAGCTGGATACATGAATATGCGCTGTTTATGGCGCTCAAGCGGCATTTCGGCATGAAGGCGTGGACGAAATGGGACGATGAATCCGTCAAGCGGCACGAGGCGGACGCCATAGCGCGTTACAGCGCGGAGCTGAAGGAGGATATAGAGCTGTTTATATATATTCAGTATCTTTTCTTCACCCAATGGAAAAGGCTGAAAAGCTATATAAACGGCCTTGGCATAAGCATAATTGGCGACGTGCCGATATACGTTGCCATGGATTCCGTTGAGGTTTGGGCGCAGCGGGAGTTTTTCGCGCTGGATGAAAACCTTACGCCAAAGGAAGTTGCGGGCGTGCCGCCGGATTATTTCAATCAGGATGGTCAGCTTTGGGGCAACCCGCTCTATAATTGGCAGAGGATGGAGGAAACGGGCTTTAGCTGGTGGATAAACCGGCTAAACGCCGCCGCAAGGCTTTATGATGTTATTCGCATAGACCATTTCCGCGGGATAGAAAGCTATTATGCCGTGCCCTTCGGCGAAAGCACCGCGCGCAACGGCCGCTGGGTAAAGGGGCCGGGCATGGCGTTTGTGAACGCCGTTAAGCGGGGCGTAAACGCCGAATTTATCGCGGAGGATCTGGGCTATGTTACGGATGAGGTAAAGGCGCTGCTTTCCGGCTCCGGCTTCCCGGGCATGCGGGTATTGCAGCTTGGGTTCGACGGTATGCAGCCGCATGATTATCAGCCCCATGCCTTTGTTGAAAACTGCGTTTGCTATACCGGCACGCATGACAACAGCCCAGCTCCCCTTTGGGTAAAGGAAGCGAGTGACGGCGTGCGCGAATATACCGAAAAATATTTCGGCGTAAGCAATTCGGCTGAACTTGTTGCCGCAATGATACGCGGCGGCATGGGTTCCGTTGCGCGCTTGTTCGTTGCGCAGCTTCAGGATCACCTTGGCCTTGCGGAGGGCAGTCGGGTTAATATCCCCGGTCAGCCTTACGGCAACTGGCAATGGCGGCTGGATAAAAATACCGATCTTTTTGCCATAGCCCCCGCGCTTTACGAGCAGGCAAGGCTTTATGCAAGAATATAAAAAGGAAAGGAAAAACGACATGAACGGATTTGTGTACGATATACCCACGCGCATATACTTTGGGCAGGATCAGCTTTGCCACCTTGGCGATGAGCTGAAAAAATACGGCAAAAAGGTGCTTGTTGCATACGGCGGCGGCTCAATAAAAAAGAGCGGGCTTTACGATAAGGTAATGGCGCAGATAGAGGCCGCGGGGCTTTACGCGGCGGAACTGCCCGGCATCGAGCCCAATCCCAAAATAGATTCCGTGCGGCGCGGGGCGGAGCTTTGCAAGCAGGAGAATATAGACGTGGTTTTGGCGGTTGGCGGCGGCAGCACAATAGACGCAGCCAAGTTCATTGCCGCCGGAGCGTGCGCGGACATTGACCCGTGGGAATTTATAAAAAACCGTGCGCCCATAGAACGCGCGCTGCCTGTGATAACCGTGCTGACGATAGCTGCAACAGGCTCCGAAATGGATAACTGCGGCGTTATAAGCAACCCCGAAACCAATGATAAAATAGGCCGCGGGGACTATAAACTCGTGCCCAAGGCGTCCTTCCTTGACCCAACCGTGACCTATTCCGTAAGTGCATACCAAACGGCGTGCGGCGCGGCAGATATAATAAGCCACATATGCGAGGTTTACTTCAATACCGAAAAGGATCTGTATATGCTGGATGGGTTCATGGAGGTGCTGTTCAAAACGGTAATAAAATACGCGCCCATAGCGATTGCCAAGCCCGATGATTACGAAGCACGAGCCAACCTTATGTGGGCAAGCTCGTGGGCCATAAACGGCTTCCTTGACGGGGGCAGGACGCTTGCATGGAGCTGCCACCCCATGGAGCATCAGCTTTCCGCGTATTATGATATTACGCATGGCCTTGGCCTTGCCATACTTACCCCGCGCTGGATGCGGCATTGCCTGAACGATGCCACCGCGCCGCGTCTTGCAAGGTTCGCGCGCACGGTGTTCTCCGTTGACAATGCTCTTGACGATGCGGAGGCGGCCAACGCCGGCATAGAGCGGCTGAGCGAGTTCCTGTTTACTACGCTTGGGCTTAAAAGCACGCTCTCGGCCATAGGCATAGACCAAACCCATTTCGATGCCATGGCGGAAAAGGCCTGCGGCGCAGGCGGCGTTATTGAGGGCTTTGTGCCGCTTAAAAAGCAGGACGTGCTGGACATATACCGCATGAGTCTGTAAAACGAATGTGATAAAAAAGAGACGGTACTGAACCGTCTCTTTTATATTCCCACGTTTATCGCTGCGCTTTTGCCGTTTCCTGATATGTTTTGGTGATTTCCTGAAGGATGTCAAAATGCGAAAAGTCGCGGTTGTAAACTATGCGCGTTTCGCGTACCATGCTTAGATTTTCTATCGGCAGCGCGGCAAGCTTGCCTTTGCTCAGTTCGTCCATGCATGCGCTCTTTGGCAGTATGGATACGCCAAGCTCCTTCCTGACAAGGTCTTTTATTGTGGCTATGTTGTCCACCTCAATAGTCACGTTGAAGTTTTCTATTGAATCGTTTATGCTTTCAAGCGTGGATTCAAACAGCGTCCGCGTTGCGGAGGAAGGCAGGCGCAGTATCATCTGCTCTCCCTTCAGCTCGCTTAGCGTGACCATTGCGTGGCTTGCAAGCGGGTGCGTCACAGCCATTACGCAAACAAGATAGTCCGTATCCAGCATCAGCGACGAAAACGCGGAGCTTGTCGGCGAGCCTTCGACTATGGCCAAATCTATCTCGTAATTTTCAAGCATCTCATAAAGATTTTTTATCGTATCAGTTGTAATGGTAATGCTTAAGCCGCTGTGCTGATTGGCGCATTTGGCAAGCACCTGCGTGGTCAGGTTGCTTTCCGCCGTGTGCGTTATGCCTATGCGCAGATTGGTTATGCTCTTTTCAACGTTTATAAGCTCCCTGTGCAGCTTCTGGTCCAGCGCCTTAAGCCTGCGCGCGTATTTAACGGCTATCTCCCCCTGCGGCGTAAGCTTTAATCCGCCCTTGCTGCGCACGAACAGCACCGCGCCCAGCTCCTCCTCGAGCTGGTTTATATGGTGGCTCACGGCGGGCTGGGTAAGCGAGAGCGCCTCCGCTGCCTTTGTAAAGTTTTTGTATTCGACCACTGCAAGCAGTGTTTCCATCTTTGTCCCTAACATTGCCCCTCCATTACAAAACGTGATTGCTGCCAAGAAAACCATAATTTGATTTTATCTGAAACATAGCATATCATATATACCATCCGATAGCAATAGGGATACGCAAAAAAATAAAGCAGCCGCAAACGAAAACGCGCGTTTGCCGCTTATTAGGCATACCCCTTGCGCGGGAACGGGACGATAAGGAGAAGAGAAAAATTGGACTGCGAAAAGAAATCAAAAGCATTGTTTGAGGACGAACCCGTTGGCAGGGCCATAATGAAGCTTGCCATGCCTGCGGTGATAGGCCAAATAATACTTGTTATATATAACATGGCGGACACGTTCTTTGTCGGCCTTACGGGGAGCGATGCCATGATAACCTCCGTAACCGTATGCATGCCGGCGTTTATGATACTGAGCGCCATAGCCAATCTTTTCGGCGCGGGCGGGGCCAGCGCAATAGCCCGCGCGGCCGGGGCGGGGCAGCGGCACCGCGCCAAGGAGGCGGCAAGCTTCGCCTTCTGGGGCTGCATGGGCGTAACGGCGATATATTCGCTCGTGTGCGTGCTTTTTGCGGACGGAGTTATAGACCTGCTCGGCGGCGCAAACGCGGCCGTGCATGCTCACGCCAAGGCGTACCTTATAACCACCGTGACCGTGGGCGGGCTTGCAACGGCGTTCGGCGCGCTTATGGCGCATCTGCTGCGTTCTGAGGGGCGCAGTATGCAGGCCAGCATAGGCATAGCCGTAGGCGGCATTGCAAACGTTGCGCTGGATCCGCTTTTTATGTTCGTTTTGTTTGAAAAGGGGAACGAGCCGCTCGGCGCGGCTGTTGCCACTATGCTTTCCAATGTTATAACGGCCCTGTACTTCATTGCCGTTATGCTTAAAAACCGGCATAATACAACGCTCGGCTTCGCGCTGGATAAGGATACGTTCAATAAGGACATAGCGGGCGAGGTTTTGAGCGTTGGCCTGCCCGCCTGCCTTATGACGCTGTGCGAAAACATATCCTTCGCCGTGCTTGATAACCTTATGGCCGCATACGGCACGGCAATGCAGGCCGGCCTTGGCGTTGCCAAGAAGGTGAACATGCTTGCGCACTGCATGGCGCGCGGCATGGCGCAGGGCGTGCTGCCGCTGATTGGGTATAACTTTGCCTCCGGCGATCATAAGCGCATGAAAAAGGCCGCGTTTACCGCGGCTATGGTATCCGTTGCGCTGGCGCTCGTGTGCATGGCGGTGTGCCTTGGGTTCAGCGCGCAGCTTATTGGGCTGTTCATTCAGCATGGGTCGGAATCGGTCAGCGCGGGTGCAAGCTTCCTTAGGATACTGTGCATCGGCGGCCCGTTCTCCGCATTTGCATACATGGTGGTGTCATTCTTCCAGGCCACGGGCCACGGCGGCAAATCGCTGCTGCTGGCGCTGATGCGCAAGGGCATGGTGGATATACCGCTTATGTTCGCGCTGGGCGCGCTGTTCCCCATGTACGGCCTTGTGTGGGCAACGCCCGCGTCGGACGTCATATGCTGCATTGCCGCGGCCGCAATGTTCGCGTTGTTCCTGCGGCAGCTTGACCGCGCCCAGCAGCCCTCACCGCTCTGCGTAACTGAAAAAGCCGCGCACAGCGCAGCGGCGCATTAAAGCATAATAAACGAACAAGGGACTGGAGCCTATCGGTGCAGTCCCTTGTTTCATATTAAAGCATCATTCTCCAACCATCTCAAGCAGCGCATCCGTTGCTGCCGCATCTGCATCGAATAGGAGAAGGAGATAGCCTTCGCCCTGCTCATCGCGTATTTTCAGGCGAAGCGTGCCGGAGGCAATGTCGAACACGGTTCCCTTGGCGCTTTCGCTGTCTGTGTAGAGCGTGAGCGTGCCCCAGAATTGGCCGCCCGGTACGGAAGCTGATTCGTCCGTGCCGAGAAGCTGTACTTCCTTCAGTGCCATGGAAAGAATTATGCTTTGAACGGCCTCATCCGCATCGCTTTCGGCGGGGATAAGCGTGGCTTTGGGGGAGAATATGGCGCTATTCAGCCTTGACTCCGTGCCGAGTACCCATACCGATGAATGGTCGAAGGAGTCCCTTTTTACCGTGTACTCAACGGCGGATGAACCCTGAATGTCCGAAATCAGCGCCGCGGCATAGCTTTCGCCGTATGCCTTTGACTGAGCCGGCTTGTTGTTATTAACAAGGCTGAATATAAGCACGGCGGCTGCGGCCGCAATCAGAATAAAGACAAGCACATATATTACTGCCTTATTGGGGGTCGGGCGTTTTTCCATTCTTTTTTACCTCCGAATCAAGTTTTTATATGCTTACGGCTTTTCGCGTTTTGCGGAAAACACGATATGCAGCATATCCATGCCATACGGCGTTTAATGCCTTACATCAAATGTGATGTAAAGCATATCAATCGTCCACATCGAACGCTTCAAGCTTGCTCTTGGGCGCTTCGGGGCGGTTATCGCCGTGCTTTGCAAGGCTTATGGGTATAAGCGCCAGCAGCACGAATACAAGGCCATAGGGAAACAGCGCGTCGTTGCCCAACTTGTCAAGGAAAATGCCCACAAGGAACGGCGTTACGGTCTGCGCCGTCATGGACACGGTGTAGTAGAAGCCCGTATATTTGCCAACGTTGCCGCTGCGGCTTATTTCCCAAACCATAGGGAACGTGTTCACGGTCACCGATGCCTGCGCAAAGCCAACCACGGCGAACACTATATAAAGATAAAAGCTGAACTCACGCGCGCAGAACGTTGCCACGGCGAAGCCCGCCGCCGCCGTAAGCAGGCCTATGCGTATCATGTTGCGGCGGCCTATCTTTGCGCTTATCATGCCGATGGGTATATAAGATGCGACGGCTGCAACCGTTGCAACCATAAGGCAGGTGGATGCGTGGCTGAGCCCGCCGGACCATGTGGCGGTGGCATAGCTTGTGAAGAATGTGGTCACGGCATTGTAGCCAAGGAACCAAAGGCCGATGGTCGTAAGTATCAGCAACAGGCTCTTTAATACGGGCTTGGGCAGCTTTTCCTTGCCGTTTACGGTTTCGGTCTTGCCCTGATCCTCGTCCTCGCTCACGCCGTAGTTTATGGCCTTCATCTCGGCCACAAGCTTCTTTTCGCGTATTGTCAGCACCAGTATTGCTATGGCTGTTACCATAAGGCCGGCTACCGACGCGAACAGGGCCGTGTAGTTTGCGTTGCCCGCGGCGTCCGTAGTTACGGCGACCTTCATCATTATAAGCGTGTAAAGCCCGCCGAACGCGCCCATAAGGTTTATTACGGCGTTGCCCTGGCTGCGCAGGGGCTTGGGTGTAACGTCCGCCATGAGCGCAACGGCAGGGGAGCGGTAAAGCCCCATGGATACGAGCAGCGCCATGAGCGACACGAAGAATATCATCAACGATTCTGTGGGAGCGGCGGCGTTATAGTGGCGGATTATATAGGCAAGCAGCATCGTAAGCACAACCGCAAGCGCCGTACCTATGACGATAAACGGCATACGGCGGCCCTTTTTATCGCTCAGCGCGCCGAAAAGCGGCAGCAGGAACAGCGCAAGCATATTGTCTATACCCATCACTATGCCGCGCAATTTATTGTCCAGCCCGTATGTATCGCGCAGAATAAGGGGGATTATGCCATCGTACATCTGCCAAAATGCGCAGATGGAGAAAAATGCGAGTCCTACTAAGAAAGTGCGTTTGTAATTCAGCTTCATTGGCCGCTCCTTGTAAAAACAAAAGATATTGTAATGATTATACCTATAAACGCCGCCGCGTTCAACAGCATTCGGCACGCAAATAATATATTTTCCCAAAATGCCCAAAATGACGGAAATATATGCTACAATCGTGTTAGAACACGGACAAAGCACGGAGGAGAGTATATGTACGATTTTACTACAACTACCGACAGACGCCATACAGGTTCAATCAAATGGGATGCTGCGCCCGCGCGCGTGCAGGAAGCGGGGATTACGCCGCTTTCCATAGCGGACATGGAATTTCAGGTAGCGCCGCAAATTAAGCGCGCCGCCGTAAAGGCCGCGGAGCACGGCATATACGGCTATACGCATGTTGACGACGAATACTTCAACGCGGTGAAGAACTATTATATCCGCCATCATGGCTATGAAGTGCAGCGCGAATGGCATACCGTTACAAACGGCATTGTTCCCGCGCTCAGCGTTGCGGTAAGGGCATTCGCCAAGGAAGGCGAGGGCGTTATAGTGCAAAGCCCGGTATACTATCCGTTTTATAACGATATAAGGAAAAACGGCTGCAAAGTGGTTGAAAACAGGCTTATACTGAAAAACGGCCGTTATGAAATGAACTTTGAGGAGTTGGACAGGCTTTGTGCGCGCGAGGACGTGCATCTTATGATAATATGCAGCCCGCATAACCCGGTTGGGCGCGTATGGACAAGGGAAGAAGTGAAGCGTGTGGGCGATATTTGCCTTAAGCACGGCGTTTTCCTCATTGCGGACGAAATACATTGCGACATTACGCTTGGCGGCCACAAGCACCATTCGCTTTTGACCTTCCCTGAATTTACAGATAACTGCATGGTATGCACGGCCATGAGCAAAACGTTCAACGTGGCGGGACTCGGCTGTTCGGATATATTCATTCCCGGCAAGGAACGCTATGAACTGTATAAGGCGGAGCAGAACCGCGCCATGGGCGACTCGCTAACCTACTTCGCCCGTGCGGTGGCTATAACGGCGCATAACGAATGCGACGAATGGGTAAAGGAAATGCTCTCGGTGATAGAGGATAACCTCAACGCAATGTATGAATTCGTAGATACCCGCCTGAAAGGCATAAGCTGTATACGTGCCGAGGGCACATACCTTGCGTGGATGGATATGCGCGTACTCGGCCTTAGCGATAGTGAGCTTACCAAGCTTTGCGACGATGCCGACCTTGTGCTGGATATGGGCGAAATATTCGGCACCAACGGCTCCGGCTTCACGCGCTGGAACGTAGCATTGCCCAAGAAGGACCTGATAGCCGCGCTTGAAAGGCTTGAAAAGGTGGTAAAGCCCCTGCTTGATAAGCACGGCGCAATATAAAAAATAATGAAGAGGATACTGCTTATTGCCACGGGCGGCACGATAGCCTGCAAGCAGACCGCAAGCGGCCTTGCGCCGCAGCTTGGCGCGAAGGAGCTGCTTTCCTATGTGCGGGACAGGGCGGAAAACGTTGAATCGATAGAGCTGTTCCGCATGGACAGTTCAAACGTGCAGCCGGAGGAATGGCGCGCAATAGCTCAGGCCGTGGCGGACAATATGCATAAGGCGGACGGCATAGTTATAACCCACGGCACGGATACAATGGCGTACACATCGTCCATGCTGTCCTTTATGCTCAGGGGAATAAAAATACCCGTTGTGCTGACCGGCGCGCAGTATCCAATGGGCATGGACGGGAGCGACGCCGCGGGTAACCTGGGCGATGCGCTCACCGCCGCGCGGGAGCTGCCGGGCGGGGTGTATATAGCCTTCGGCGGGAGCGTGATACTGGGCTGCCGCGCGGTAAAAACGCGCACAATGTCGCTGAACGCATTTGAATCAATAAATCGCCCGCTTGTGGGGTATTTTGAGGACGGCCGCTTCATAATGGCAGATGCGCCGGAAAATGAAGCCGCTCACGAGGACTTCTTTATGGATATAGAGCCGCGCGTGGCGCTTATAAAGCTCATTCCCGGCACTATGCCCGCCATAATAGAAAGCCTTGCAGGGTGCGGCGTTAAGGGCGTTGTGGTGGAAGCGTTCGGCCTTGGCGGGGTGCATAACATTCGGCGCGACCATGCGGAAAGCCTGCATAAGCTGATAAAGGAAAATATTCCGGTTATACTCACCAGCCAATGCCTTTACGAGGCCAGCAATCCGGATATATATGAAGTTTCAGCGCCGCTGAGGAGTGCGGGCGTTATTTCCGCAAAGGATATGACAACCGAAGCATCGGTAACAAAGCTGATGTGGGCGCTGGGCAAGCTTGGGCCGGATTTCTCATTGCAGGGCGTACGCACGCTTATGCAAACGAATATCTGCGGGGAACTGAAGGCCTGAAAAACAGAATAAACAACGGCACGGGGAACGCAGAAAATTCGCATGCGTTCCCCGTTCATTTTGCTTAACATTCCTTGCTATTTCAGGGCGATGTGATATAATAACAAATAATACCATGGCGCAGTATATCAAAAAAATGCACGAAGGGGAGGACTAAATGAACGAGAAAACCACCGAAACGATGCTTTTCAGGATGCCCCGGGAGAGAAGTACCGCGAGCGAGGTCCTTATAAGCGTATATGAATCGATGAGGGAAAAGGGATACGACCCCATAAATCAGATAGTGGGCTACCTTATTTCCGGCGACCCGACATATATAACCAGCTATAATAACGCGCGCTACCGCATATGCAGCTTGCAGCGGGACGAGCTGGTGGAGGAGCTTGTGCGCTTCTATATTCAGGCGCAGGATGCGGCGGCCGCAATAAACGGCGACGGAGCGGACAAACGATGATGCGGGTGCTTGCGCTGGACGTTGGCGACAAAAGGATAGGCATAGCCGTGAGCGATCCGCTGGGCATAACCGCGCAGGGGCTTGAAACATATAACAGGACCGGAGATATTGAAAAGGACGCGGAGTACATTGCGAATTTCGCAAAAAAATATGCTCCGGTACGGCTTTTGTTCGGCATGCCGCGAAATATGGACGGTAGCTACGGCTTCCAAAGCGAAAAGGTGAAGGAATTTGCTGATGCCGTGCTTAAACTTTGGGATGGCGAGCATGCCTTTTTTGATGAACGGCTCACTACCGTTTCGGCCGAAAGGGTGCTGATGGAGGCCGAACTTGACTGGCGCAAGCGTCGCAAGGTGGTGGACAAGCTGGCCGCGACCATAATTTTGCAGGGGTATTTGGATTCCAATCCCCGCCTGTAAACACGAATACATTTATTTTAAGGAGATACGCCATAAAATGGAAAACACGGGCAAGAACGACGGCTACGACGAAATAGTGCTGCTGGACGAAAACGGCGAGGAAGCCAGCTTTGTGCATGTGCTCACGTTTGTTTACGAAGGGCAGAAGTACGTTGCGCTGGAACCGGCCGAACAGCAGGACGACGAGGAAGCGGAAGTGGTGCTGCTTAAGGTGGACACCAAGGACGGACAGGATTATTACAACACGATAGACAATGAAATACTTCTTAACGAAGTGTTCGATGAATTTTTGGACATTGTTGAAGAAATGGAAGGGGAGGATGAAGAAGAATGAGAGGACCTAAGCTTTTTGAAGGGGCGCGCGTTGCGCTCATAGCGCCGTCAAGTCCGGTTAACGGTGATGTTGAAGCTAAACTCGACCGTGCCGTAAAAACTGCGGAGAAGCTGAACCTTATACCCGTCCTGTATCCCACCGCCCGCGCGAGCCACGGCTACCTTGCCGGTACCGATGAAATGCGCGCAAAGGATATAAACGATGCCTTTGCCGATAAGGATATAGACGGCATATGGTGCCTGCGCGGCGGCTACGGCGCGCACAGGATACTGCCCCTGCTCGACTATACCACCATACGCGAAAACGCCAAGTTCTTCGGCGGATACAGCGACATTACCGCTTTCCATATAGCGTTCCGCCAGCAGTGCGGCTTTGGCACATATCATATGACCATGCCCACCAGCGATAATCTTATCGATGGCAGCGAATACAGCTATAAATACGCAAAGGCCATGATATTCGGCGAGGATATAACCTATGAAAACCCTGCCGATGCGCCAATAAAGACCCTTGTCGGCGGCAAGGCCGAAGGCGAACTCTGCGGCGGCAATCTTTCGCTGGTCGTGGCAAGTCTCGGTACGCCGTGGGAAATAGATACGCGCGGCAAGCTAATATTCCTTGAGGATGTTGACGAGCAGCCGTACAGCATAGACCGCATGTTTACCCAGCTTAGGAACGCCGGCAAGCTTGACGACTGCGCGGGCATAATACTTGGCCAGTATACCGATTGCGAAGCCAAAAAGCCCGAAAACTCGCTCACGCTTGAAACCGTGTTTGAGGAACTGGTAAAGCCCTGCGGCAAGCCCTGCATAACCAACTTTATGTGCGGCCACTGCTCCCCCACCATGAGCCTGCCCTTCGGCGCAAGGTTCGCGCTGGATGCTGACGCATGCACGGTGATAGAAAAATAATGTAAAAGAATACATGCAATCCGTTAAGATTGCATAAAGAAAACATAAACACGGCGTTAAATCCAAGCCCTGCGCGTTAAGAAAATGCATTGCATATTATGCGATATGCGCTGCATCACGCGCAGGGATTTTTATGTTGATATGAATTGAAAAAGCCTAAAATACTAATAAAAACGTCGTTCTGCGGCATGCGAAAAACAAAATTTTAATCATAAAATGCAGGATGATGGCATTGCATTTGCACGGTGTATATTCCTAACGACTTCTTAACACCTGTGTTATAGTGTTCATAAATTTCTCACAATTCCTTGACGATGCCGACAAAATCAACTAAAATTAAGACACACTCAAAATCTATAAGGAGGATCCCATCTCATGGACAAAAAAGGTACAAAAATAGCCTATTTTGTTGCTTGTGCCGTATTCGTAGTGCTGCTTGTGGTGCTCGGCATCAGCTTCAAAGACTCTCCGCTGCCTGAATTCGTCATAGACGGCGAAACCGTTCAGGCAGAAACTCCCTTCGCAGGAACCTTCTGGTCCCTGCTGCCGCCTATCGTAGCCATAGTGCTGGCCCTTATCAGCAAGGAGGTTTATTCTTCCCTGTTCTTAGGCTGCCTGGTAGGCGCACTTCTTTACACTCAGTTCAACCCCTGGAACACCATAGTAGAATTGGTTGGCGCTAACTACGGTATCGTATCCGTTCTGGCGGACAGCTACAACATGGGCATTATAGTATTCCTGGTAGTTCTTGGCATAATGGTCGATCTGATGAACAAGGGCGGCGGCAGCGAAGCCTTCGGTCGCTGGGCTAAGAAAGCCGTTAAGACCCGCTGCGCCGCTCAGCTGCTGACCATGCTGCTCGGCGTGCTCATTTTCATTGACGACTATTTCAACTGCCTCACCGTCGGCGCCGTTATGCGTCCCGTTACCGAAAGCCACAAGATCAGCCGCGCGAAGCTCGCTTACATAATCGATGCTACCGCCGCTCCGGTCTGCATGATCGCTCCGGTTTCCTCTTGGGCGGCCGCCATATCCGGCTATGTAACCACCTCCGACATCAACGGCATCGAGCTTTTTGTAAAGCAGATTCCGTGGAACTACTACTGCCTGCTGACGCTTGTTATGATAGTGGTAACAAGCATAATGAACCTGGACTACGGCCTTATGCTCAAGCATGAGTATAATGCGCAGGTCAAGGATGATTTGTTCACCACTCCCGAGCGCCCCTTTGAAGGCGCGGACGATTACGAGAAGCCTGCCAGCGGCAAGTCCTCTGTACTCGATTTGCTCATTCCCGTTGTGGTGCTTATAATCGTGTGCATAATTGCGCTGGTATTCTCCGGCGGATACTTCACGCCCGGCGAAGAAGCCTATCAGGACTTCGTTGTTGCCTTCTCCAATGCCGATGCAGGCGTTGCCCTTGCCCTCGGCGGCATGATAGCGCTCGTGTTCACGTTCATCTATTTCTGGATCCGCGGCGCATTCACGTTTGAAAAGTCCATGGAATCCATACCCCAGGGCTTCATTCAGATGATCGCCCCCATACTGATACTGACCTTTGCCTGGACGCTTTGCTCCTTCACCCGCTTTGCCATGTATTCCGCCGAATTCGTAAGGGCGGCCATGGCCAACGCCGGCAGCCTTAAGCTGTTCCTGCCCGCCGTTATATTCATAATCGGCGCTGCGATAGGATTTGCTACCGGCACTTCTTGGGGCACCATCGGCATAATGGCTCCCATAGTGGTTGCGGTGTTTGATTACAGCGCAGAGCCTGTGCTCTGCACCATCGGCCTTGCGGCGGCCTGCTCCGGCGGCGTTATGGGCGACCATTGCTCCCCCATTTCAGATACCACCATCATGGCCTCCGCCGGTGCGCACTGCTTCCATCTTAACCATGTGTTCACCCAGCTGCCCTACTCCCTGACGGTTACCGCCGTAGCGTTTGTCAGCTTCATACTGGCCGGCCTTATCCAGAACGTATGGCTCAACCTTGCCATAGCCGTTGTGCTTATGGTTGCCACCCTGTTCGTAATCAAGGCTGTCGTTTCCAAGAAAAACGCAGGCATATTCGAGGAAATGGCCGAAGCCAACAAGAAAATGGTTGCGGAAGCCAAATAAAAAGGATCTTACCTGATGTAATTAAGCAAAAAGGCACGGCGCGCTGCAAAAACGGCGCGCTGCGTCTTTTTAATTTCCGTGACAATACGTTCCATGCATGGTATACTTCTATTAAATTATTCGCTTTATTCTAAGGAGACGCATAATGGGAAACACTACGGGCATTACTATTTTTATATTTCAGGCGCTGCTTGCGCTGTTCGCTTTTTTTGTCACCGCGCCCATGACGCTTAACGCAATAAGCCTTTTCGGCGTGCAGAAGCGCTTTGCGGAGGAGATGATTAAGCTTGGCGTTGTCAAGGAAAAGGACGTTAAGAATATGCAGACTAAAAAGCAGATAGTCGGCGTAATAATATCGCTTGTGGTCATAGGCGCGCTGTGCTACTCGTGCTATCGCACGGCGCCGATGGGATATTTCTGCGGCGGCGTGCCGCTCATGGCAGGCTTTTGGAAATACCGCAACATCCTTGAAATGAATAACCTTACCGTGCAGCGCTTTAAGAACACATATAAGGACTGCATGAACGCAAAAAAATATAATGAATATGTAAGGACGCATTTTTAATGCGCAAAAGGCGGGTAAATGCAGCCCGCCTCTATATTTTTTGTTGCAAAGCGGGGCTCTCTGTGGTATAATCCACCACGGTGCGTTTAATGGAATGGCGCGCCCGCGTAAAAGTGAATCATTACGCACCCATGCGGACCGTAAGGCTCGTGCCCGATGAGTCGGGTCGCGTTACGGGATGATGCATGGGGAGGATAAAAAACGAGGAGGTTTTTTTATGTCTGTTATTTCCATGAAGCAGTTGCTTGAAGCCGGTGTGCATTTTGGCCACCAGACCCGTCGTTGGAACCCGAAGATGAAGGAATACATCTTCACCGAGCGCAACGGCATTTACATTATCGACCTGCAGAAGACCGTTAAGAAGATCGATGAGGCTTATTACTTCATCCGCGATCTGGCCATGGAAGGCGGCACCGTGCTGTTCGTAGGCACCAAGAAGCAGGCCCAGGAATCCATCGAGCAGGAAGCCAAGCGCTGCGAAATGTTCTATGTCAACCAGCGTTGGCTGGGCGGCATGCTGACCAACTTCAAGACCATTCAGAGCCGCATCAACAAGCTGCGCAAGATCGAGAAGATGGAAGCCGACGGCGACTTCGATCTGCTGCCCAAGAAGGAAGTTATCCAGCTCAAGGCCGAGCAGGAGAAGCTTGAAAAGAACCTTGGCGGTATCAAGGAAATGAAGAAGCTGCCCTCCGCCTTGTTCGTGGTTGACCCCCGCAAGGAGCACATCGCCATTCTGGAAGCCAAGGCTCTTGGCATCCCCGTGGTCGCCATAGTTGATACCAACTGCGATCCTGACGAGGCCGATTATCCCATCCCCGGTAACGACGACGCTATCCGTGCCGTCAAGCTGATCGCTTCCAAGATCGCCGATGCAGTGCTTGAGGGCAGGCAGGGCGAGCAGATGAGCGACGAAGCCATTGAAGAAGTGGCTGCGGACGAGGAAGAGTTTTAATCAAACAGCCGAGCGCATATTTTTAGGAGGATATTAAGTTATGTTTACTGCAAAAGACGTAATGGCCCTGCGTGAGATGAGCGGCGCCGGCATGATGGACTGCAAGCGCGCGCTTGTTGAGACCGATGGCGATATGGACAAGGCCATGGAGTATCTCCGCGAGAAGAGCCTTGCCGCGACCGCCAAGAAGGCGTCCCGTATAGCTGCCGAAGGTATAGTTGATTCCTATATCCACATGGGCGGCAAAATCGGCGTTCTGCTCGAGGTCAACTGCGAGACCGACTTCGTTGCCAAGACCGACGATTTCAAGCAGCTTGTACACGATATAGCCATGCACATTGCGGCTTCCAACCCCACCTATATTACCAAGGAAGAGGTTGACCAGGCCGAGATAGAGCATGAAAAGAAGATCCTGCGTGAGCAGGCCATGAACGAGCCCAAGCCCAAGCCCGCTGCCATAATCGAAAAGATGGTGGAAGGCCGTATCGAGAAGTACTATAAGGAAGTGTGCCTGCTGGAGCAGCCCTTCGTTAAGGATCCCGATAAGACCGTTGGCGAGATGGTCAGCGCCGCTATCGCCAAGATCGGCGAAAAGATCAGCGTCCGCCGCTTCGTCCGTTACGAGATGGGCGAAGGCCTGACCAAGAGGCAGGATAACTTCGCCGAAGAAGTTATGGGCCAGATGAAGAAATAATTAAGTTAGCAAAAGGGGACGTTATTTGACGTTCCCTTTTTGTATATACTCAGCAAAAAGGAGAAAGATATGCTTAAATATAAACGCGTATCATTAAAACTGTCCGGCGAGGCCATGGGCGGCGGCAAAACGATAGACTTTGCGGCGGTGGCGGCCATTGCGCGGGAAATAAAAACGCTGGTGGAAGCGGGCGTTGAGGTAGGCGTTACCATAGGCGCGGGCAATATATGGCGCGGTAGAAGCGGCGGCAGCATGGATAGGAACCGCGCGGATCAGATGGGCATGCTTGCAACCACCATAAACTGCATGGCAATGGAAGCGGCGCTGAAGGAAGAAGGCGTTGAAACATTGGTGCTTTCAACGCTGCATATGCCCTCCTTCTGCGATGATTTTTCCGCGGAAAAGGCAATAGACGCAATGCGGCAGGGCAAGGTTTGCCTGTTTGCCTGCGGCACGGGCAGGCCGTTCTTTTCAACGGATACGGCAGCCGCGCTGAAGGCCGCGGAAATATACGCGGATGCGCTTGTGCTGGCGAAGAACGTGGACGGCGTATATAGTGCGGACCCCAATAAGGACCCGAATGCCGTAAGATACAGCCACCTTACCTATCAGCAGGTGATAGAGCAGAACCTGCAGGCTACCGACCTTACTGCCATAACCCTTTGCAAGGAGCAGAAAATCCCCGTTGTTGTATGCGCGCTGAAGGATGAAGGCGCAATACTTCGCGCAATTAATGGGCAGGATGTTGGTACCGTCATTGACTAAGCGGAAGATTTAGCCTAAAATATACATATACAATATTGAACAATTAGTACGGAGGTATAAATATGGACGCAATAGAAACCGCAAAAGAGAAAATGGGCAAAACCATTGCCGTGCTGCACAGGGAGCTCAGCTCGCTCAGGGCCGGCAGACCCAACGCGCAGGTGCTGGATCGCATAATGGTTGACTATTATGGCACGCCCACCCCCGTTAACCAGGTAGGCAACATCTCTTCGCCCGAGGCAAGGATGCTTGTTATAACCCCCTATGATCCTTCTGTGCTCAATCCGCTGGAAAAGGCCATACAGAAGTCCGATCTCGGCATCAATCCTTCCAACGACGGCAAGTGCATTCGCCTTATATTCCCCGAATTGACCGAGGAAAGGCGTAAGGAGCTGGCCAAGACCATCCAGAAGAAGGGTGAAGAAGCCAAGGTTGCCATCCGCTCCATCCGCCGCGACGCCATAGAGCAGATAAAGAAGGCGCAGAAGGACAGCGAGATTACCGAGGACGACCGCAAGAAGCTGGAAGATCAGGCGCAGAAGCTGACCGACAGCCACATAAAGGATATCGATAAGATAGTGAGCGATAAGCAGAAGGAGATAATGGAAGTTTGAGGAACGTAGAGGGCCTTGAACTATCCGCGGCAATAAATGCGCTTGAAGCGGACGGGATACAAGTAACTACGCTTGAAGTATCCAGCCGCAAAGGCGTAGACGGGGACGAACGGCGCGTTGTACGCGCCAAACAAACGGGCGAAAACAGCGCGGAATTGACATTTGCCGTGTTCAAAACACGCATTGACGCGCCGGAGGAATGAAAAATTGACAGTGGCTGAATTGAATGCCCTGCGCATCACGCTTTCGCCCCTGCCCAAGCATGTTGGCATAATAATGGACGGCAACGGCCGCTACGCCACGCGGCGCGGCCTGCCGCGTTCCATGGGCCACAGGGCGGGAACGGAGCGGCTGAGGGGGATAATCAAACTCAGCAGCGACTTGGGCATAGAGGCGCTTTCCCTCTATGCCTTTTCCACTGAAAACTGGAAACGTCCAAAGATAGAGGTGGAAACGCTGTTTGCGATATTCATGGAATACTTTACCAAAGAGGTAGAGGATCTGCATAAAAACAACGTTGCCATACGCGCCATGGGCAACATTGCGGCGCTGCCGGAAAAGGTATACGCCCAATGCATGGCCGCGATGGAGAAAACAAAGAATAACACGGGACTGAAGCTGAATATTGCCCTTAATTACGGCAGCCGCGCGGAAACGGTGAACGCCGTTAAAAGCATTGCGCTGGACGCAAAGGAGGGCAGGCTTAATATAGAGGATATTGATGAGGAATGCGTGATGAGCCGCCTTTACACAAGGGGGCTTAGCGATGTTGACCTTCTTATACGCACGGGCGGCGAACAACGGCTTTCCAACTTTATGCTGCTGCAAAGCGCATATGCGGAATTTGTGTTCACCGATACGCTGTGGCCTGATTTTAGCGACGAATGCTATATTGCCGCGCTTGGCGAATTTGCGCACAGGAACCGGCGGTATGGCGGATTGGATGGAAAATGAAGCTTGTAAAACGCATTGGCGTCGCCGCTGTACTTATTGCCGTGCTGGCGGCGGCGCTGTATTTCGGCGGATGGGTGCTGTGCGCGCTGTTCACGGCGGGCGCGGTGATGGCGGCGTATGAAATGGGCAGCGCGCTTGCCAAAAAGGAACTGAAGCCGTTCATGCTGCCGGCGTATATATTCGCGCTGCTGTATTTTGCGGCGTATAGGGTATTCGGCGGCATGGGACTTTGGATAGTTGCAATGGCGTGCATACTGATGGCAATGGCGGACAGGATATTTACCGAAGCGCGCACAGCGCAGGACACTATGGCGTCCATGTTCGTGCTGGTGTATCCAATGAGCCTTTTTGCCGCAGTCGCTATGCTGTGCGAATACGGCGCCGATGCGGACAAGAGCAGAATAGCGCTGCTGTGCGCGTTTGCAATGCCGCTTATGGGGGACACGCTGGCGTATTTCGGCGGCAGGCTTTTGGGCAAAAAGAAGCTTTGCCCGCGCCTTAGCCCGAACAAGACCGTTGCCGGGAGCATATTCGGCTTTGTGGGCGGCGGAATAGGCGGGGCGCTGGTATTCCTTATGCAGAATGTGTGGAACGCCAGTGCGGGGCTTATCATGCTTATAATACTCGGCGTTATATGCGGCGGCGCGGGGCAGATAGGCGATCTTTTTGCCTCCAGCATAAAGCGCTATGCCGGAATAAAGGATTACAGCCGCGTTTTCAGCGAACACGGCGGCGTTATGGACAGGCTGGACAGCGTTTTATTTTGCGCCCCGATAGTTTACGCTGCGTTCACGGTTGCCGGAGTATAATATACCCATGAAGAAGATAGCAGTGCTGGGCAGCACGGGGTCCATCGGTACGCAAACGCTGGACGTAGTGCGCTCGCATAAAGATGAATTTGAAGTGTGCGCGATATGCGCGGGCAAAAACGCTCTCCTTGCGCTGGAGCAGGCGAAGGAGTTTATGCCTGAGCTGATATGCATGGAGGACGAGGCGGCGGCGCTTTCAATAAAGGGACTGCTGCCGAGGGGCGTTGAGCTGTATGCCGGGAAAGACGCTGCGGCTGTTGCCGCGCGGTATGCCGCTGCGGATACGGTGGTGAACGCGGTCAGCGGCTTTGCGGGCACGCTGCCGCTTATTGCGGCGCTGGAAGCGGGCAAGCGCGTTGCCCTTGCCAATAAGGAAAGCATAGTTTGCGCGCATGAATTGGTGGAGCAGGCAAAGCGAAAGGGCGGCGGGGAGATAATCCCCGTGGACAGCGAGCAGAGCGCCATATTCCAATGCCTTTGCGCAGGGGAAAAGCGGGAGGTAAGGCGGCTTATACTCACCGCGTCCGGCGGGCCGTTCAGGCAGTTCACCAAAGAACAGCTTGATTTGGTTACACCACAAATGGCGTGCCATCACCCAACGTGGAGCATGGGCCGAAAGATAACCATCGATTCGGCCTCGCTTTTCAATAAGGGGCTTGAAATAATGGAGGCGGCATATCTTTTCGGCATGGATGCGGAAAAAATAAGCGTGCTTGTGCATCCGCAGTCGGTTGTGCATTCAATGGTTGAATATTGCGACAGCGCGGTGATTGCGCAGCTGAGCGCGCCTGATATGCGCCTGGCCATACATTATGCGCTCACGTATCCCAAGCGGCACGAAAGCAGCTTTGGCGCGCTTGATTTAACAAAGCTCGGCATGCTTACGTTTGAAGAACCCGATACGGAGCGCTTCAGGGCGATACCGCTTGCGTACCGCGCGCTTGAAGCGGGCGGCATAATGCCCGCGGTGTATAACGGCGCGAATGAGGCGGCGGTGGATATGTTCATAAAGGGAATGATCCGCTTTACGGACATTGCGGACCACGTTGAGCGGGCCATGGACAGCATAGCCAACGCAGCCGTAGGCTCCTTTGAGGAGCTGCTTGAATACGACGCTATGGCAAGAATGGCGGCGGTGAAAGGATAAATTGAATGAGTACGGTCATTTCGGTATTGGCGGCGCTGATAGTGCTGAGCATATTCGTGGTGCTGCATGAACTGGGGCACTACTGCGCGGGGCGCATATTCGGCTTCGGCATAGTTGAATTCAGCGTGGGCATGGGCCCGGCCATAATAAAAAAGGAGAAAAACGGCATAACGTATGCCCTGCGCGCGCTGCCCATAGGCGGCATGTGTCAGTTTTACGGCGAGGATCAGGCGGATACGGGCGACGGGAAGGCGTTCAGCTGCCACCCGATATGGCAAAGGATGATAGTAATTGCCGCAGGGCCGGTGATGAACATACTGACGACTATAATACTTGCCACCGTAATGCTTATGACATACGGCGAATATATGCCCGCGGTGAATAGCTTTTCGTTTGAAAATTCGCCTGCGGAGGTTGCCGGCATGCAGAGCGGGGACATTATTGTTGCCGTGGATGGGCATGAGCTGAGCTATTATAACGAAGTATCCTCGCTTATACGCGCGGCGGACAGCAAGAGCATGACGCTCGAGGTCATACGCGGCGGCGAACATATTGAAATAGAGATAAAGGATTTTTACAGCGAGCAGGAAGGTCGAAACATAATCGGCATAGTTATGGAGCCTGCGCGGCTGAAGCAGAACTTCTTCGGCGCGGTTGCGGGCAGCTTTAACTATGTTTGGCAGATGATAAAGGATCTTATATCCTTCTTCGGCATGCTGCTCCATGGTCAGGTGAGCAGCGGGGACGTTGCGGGGCCGGTGGGCATAGTGTCCATGATAGGCCAGGCCGTGCGGACGGGGTTTGAAACCGTGCTCAGGCTGGGCGTGCTGATAAGCGCAAACCTTGGGCTGATGAACCTTCTTCCGCTGCCTGCGCTTGACGGCGGTAGGCTGGTATTTTTGATAATAGAGGCCGTGCGCGGCAAGCCTGTGCCGCCCGAAAAGGAAGGCATAGTTCACTTCGTGGGGCTGGTGCTGCTGCTGTGCCTTGTTATTTTCCTTACAATATCGGACGTGAGAACATTTATAATCGGAGGATAACATGACACCGCGCGAAAAAACGCATCAGGTCACGGCGGGCAATATTAAAATAGGCGGCGGCGCTAAGGTTAGCGTGCAGTCAATGACCAATACGCGCACGGCGGATATATCCGCTACCATTGCGCAGATACGGCGCCTTGCTGACGAAGGGTGCGAAATAGTGCGCCTTGCCGTGAAGGATATGGATGACGCGCGCGCCATAGCGGAGCTTAAACGCGGCGCTATCGTGCCGCTGGTTGCGGATATACATTTTGACCACAGGCTTGCAATAGCCGCGCTTGAAAGCGGAATAGACAAGCTTAGGATAAACCCTGGCAACATAGGCGCGGACTACAAGGTGAAGGAGCTTTGCGAAAGGGCAAAGGAGCGCCGCGTGCCGATACGCATAGGCATAAATTCCGGCTGCATGGAAAAGGAGCTGCTGATTAAGCACGGCGGGCCGAACGCCGCGGCGATGGCGGAAAGCGCGCTGAATAACGCCAAAATGCTTGAACGTTTCGGCTTTGACGATATAGTTATATCCGTCAAGTCATCGTCCGTTACGGAAACGGTGAAGGCATATAGGCTCCTCAGCGAAAGCTGCGCCTACCCGCTGCATGTGGGCATTACGGAGGTTGGCGGCGGCATGGAGGGCATAGTGCGCTCCGCCGCGGGAATAGGCACGCTGCTGATGGAAGGAATTGGGGACACAATAAGGGTGTCCTTAACGGGCGATCCCGAAAGGGAGGTTGAAACGGGAATAGAGCTGCTTAAAGCCGTTGAACTCCGCGCGCAGGGGCTGCATCTTGTTTGCTGCCCAACGTGCGGCCGCTGCGGCAACGTGGCAAAACATTCGGAAATATATGAGCGCGTGAAGGCGGAGTTTAAGCGCGAAAAGCGGCCGCTGAAGATCGCCGTTATGGGCTGCGCGGTAAACGGCCCCGGGGAGGCGAAGGAAGCGGACATAGGGCTGGCGCTCGGGCGGACGAACGCAGTGCTTTTCAAAAAAGGCGAACAGATAGCCGCATACGATATAGACACAGCCGAAGAAGAACTTATACGGCAGGCCAAGCAGATGCTTGAGAGGAAGTAAACGCACGGATGGAAGCGGAAAAGGATTACGGCATTGCCCGCTACGGCGCAAAGCTGAGCAGGGCCAAACTGCATATGCGCAAAATGGAGCTGGAGGTGCAGCTTTGCCTTTCGCGCCTGATAGACGCGAGGGAGGCCGCGGAGATAGCGGCCATTTTGGGGCAGAATGCGCCGGGATGCAGCGTTCTATTAAGCGCGCAGTTTGAGGACGGCCTGCCTGCAAGCGAGCAGGAGGGCTTTCTTGACATGCTCAGGGCAAGCTGGGAGCACTTTTCGCCGCTTATGAAACCCGTGCTCGGCTTTTCCCAGTGGGAAAGGGGCGCGGAGGGCATTATAGCCGTGCGCATACCAAAGCGCCTTTACCTGAGCGCAAAAAGCTACAACGGCGCGAATATGCTGGAAAAGTTTATATACGATACCTATGGCGAAAGCATAGAGGTGATGCTGATAGGGGACGAGAGCATAGCGCTTACGATGCCGGAGCGCAGGGAAGAACCGATAGCTATAAAGCGCAGCGCGCAGGGGGACATCCCGCCGTGGGAAGAAGCGCCCAAAAAGCAGGACAGGGCGGAGAAGAAGCCGTTCAGAAGGAAATTTGAAAACGCTGGGCCAAAGCCCAACGTGCCGCAGGAAAACATAATAATGGGGCGCGTTTTCGGCGCGCGCATAATCAAAATGAGCGAGGTTACGGAGGAATCCGAAACCGTAACCGTTCAGGGCGGCATAATAAGCATGGACGTGCGCGAAAGGAAAAACGGCGGCTTTATAGTACAGTGCTACGTTACGGACCGCAGCAACACCCTGCCAATAAAGCTTTTCCCAAAAGCCGAGAATAAGGACATAATAGATAAGCTCGCGGAGATAAAGGACGGGGGAGACTGGATAGTTGTGCACGGCAAATATCAGCGCGACGAATTCAGCGGCACATACTGCGTTTTTCCAGACTCAATATACAAAACCAATCCCGTAACGCGCAAGGATAAGGCCGGGCGCAAGAGAGTGGAGCTGCACCTGCACACCAAGATGAGCGCCATGGACGGCTTTATAGACGCGGGCGAGGCCGTGAAAACAGCTGCAAAATGGGGCCACAAGGCCGTTGCAATAACGGACCACGGCGTGGTGCAGGCATTCCCGGCGGCGGTGAACGCGGCGGGCAAGCTGAAGAAAAAAGGCGTTGATATAAAGATCATAATGGGTGTGGAGGGCTACCTTCTGCCGGACTGCGTATGGACAAGCCCGCGCGGCGAATACGCGGCGATAGAATTGACCCATTGCAACGGCGCATTGTGCGCCATAAGCGCCGTGCGCTTCAATGACAACGGCGAATGCAGCGAATTTTATACTCCGGTTAGCGTTGGCGTGCCGATGAGCGAGGAATTCCGCCGCCGGACCGGCATAAGCGAGGAGGACAGCGAAACCGCCCCGCTTTTGAAGGACGCCGTTAACGCGCTGCTGCAATTTGCAGAGGGCGCTAAAATGGTCGTATGGGATAGGGAAGAATATTATGAACTGTATAAAGAGGCGAAGAAGCGCGGCATAGACATGAGCGCGCATGCCGCCGTGGCGATGGAGCTGACGCGGTACCATTGCCGCGCCCCGCTGGACGATACGACTACCATAGACGGCTGCATGGCAGCTATGGGCACAAGCCGCGCATCCATGCTGCCCATTGACGGCGCGCGCGCGCTGAAGGAACAGTTTTTGAAGATAATAGAGCGTTATGAGGCTATGGGTAAGGCGCGCATACCGCTTTTTGACTGCGTGCCGCACGAAAAGGTAAAGGGCAAGCGCAGTACATATCACATAATAATAATCGCTAAAAATATAGTCGGGCTGAAGAATCTGTATAAGCTTGTGTCCTATGCCCATATAGATTACCTTAAAGGCGTGCCGAGGATACCAAGGAGCCTGCTGGATTTTTATCGCGAAGGGCTTATAATCGGCTCCGCATGCGAGGCGGGCGAGCTTTTCCGCGCGGTGCTTGAAGAAAAGCCGCACGAGGAAATATGCGCCATTGCAAGGGAGTATGACTACCTTGAAATACAGCCGATAGGCAACAACGCCTTCCTTATGCGCGAGGGCATAGTGAAGGACGAGGACGGCTTGCGCGAGCTTAACCGCAGAATAGTGCGGCTGGGCGAGGAGCTTGGCATACCCGTGGCAGCCACGGGGGACGCGCACTTTATGGAGCCGGAGGATTCCATATTCCGCGCGATAGTCATGAGCGCGCGCGAATTTAAGGATGCGGAGCAGCAGGCGCCGCTGTATTTCCGCACGACGGACGATATGCTTGAAGAATTCAGCTACCTTGGCAGGGAAAAGGCCGAGGAAGTGGTTATAGACGTGCCGAACGCAATAGCGGACATGTGCGAAAGCATGAAGCCGTTCCTGAGCGAAAAAAGCACATATGCCCCTAAGTTTCCCGGCGCTAACGAGGAACTGAGGAGCATGTGCGAAAACCGCGCGCGGGAGATATACGGCGATGTTCTGCCGCCCGTTGTGCAGGCGCGGCTCGATAAGGAGCTTACTTCCATAATAGGCAACGACTATGCGTCGCTGTATTTGAGCGCGCAAAGGCTGGTTTCAAAATCCATGTCCGATGGCTACCTTGTCGGCAGCCGCGGCAGCGTAGGTTCATCCTTTGTTGCCACAATGGCGGGAATAACGGAAGTGAATCCGCTGCAGCCGCACTATGTTTGCCCAAATTGCAGGCACAGCGAATTTGACGTTGACCTTGATAAATATGCCTGCGGCGTGGATATGCCGGATAAGGACTGCCCCGTTTGCGGCGCAAAGCTGAAAAAGCTTGGCTATACTATACCGTTTGAGGTATTCCTTGGCTTTAAGGGAGACAAAACGCCGGATATTGACCTTAACTTCTCCGGCGATTATCAGCCCCATGCCCATGCGTATACTGAGGTTATGTACGGCAAGGGCCATGCCTTCCGCGCCGGCACGATATCCGGCCTGAAGGACAAAACCGTTTACGGCTACGTTAAGGGCTATTGCGAACAATACGATGCTTTCTTTACCCGTGCGGAGACGGAAAGGCTTGTTGCGGGCTGCGAAGGCGTTAAGCGCACCACGGGGCAGCACCCAGGCGGCATAGTTATCGTACCCGAAGGATACGAGATTTTCGACTTTACGCCGATACAGTACCCTGCGGATAAAAAGGAAAAGAACACCGTTACCACGCATTTCGACTTCCATGCCATGGACGACAGGCTTGTCAAGCTGGACATACTTGGCCACGATGACCCGACCGTTTTGAGGATGCTTCAGGATATAACGGGCGTTGACCCAAAGGGACTGCCGCTTGACGATAAGGAAACGATGAAGCTTTTTTCGTCCACGGAGCCGCTGGGCATAACGCTTGAGGAGCTGAATTGCGACGTGGGCAGCATTGCCCTGCCCGAATTCGGCACGAACTTTGTGCGGCAGATGCTTACGGATACTCGTCCTACCACGATGGAGGAGCTTGTCAGGATTTCCGGCCTTTCCCACGGCACGGGCGTGTGGCTGGGCAATGCGCAGGATTTGGTGCTTGGCGGCATAGCAACGCTTTCGCAGGTGGTCTGCACGCGAGACGATATTATGAACTACCTCATAAGCATAAAGATGGAGCCGTCAAAGGCGTTCAAAATAATGGAAAGCGTGCGAAAGGGCAAGGGCCTTACGGAGGAAATGGAAGAAAACATGCGGGAAGTGAACACGCCCGAATGGTTCTTCTCCTCCTGCAAAAAAATAGGATACATGTTCCCCCGCGCCCATGCGGCGGCATATGTTATGATGGCGTTCAGAATAGCGTGGTATAAGGTGCATATGCCCGAAGCCTTCTATGCGGTTTACTTCTCCGTGCGCGCGGATGCGTTTGACGTATCCATGGCGCTGGGCGGGGAAGAAAGGGTGCTGCGCAACATAAAGGCGATACGCGACAAGGGCAACAAGGCCGAGCAGAAGGAGCAGGATCTGCTGGTGATACTCGAAGTTGTGTACGAAATGAACCGGCGGGGAATAAAGCTGCTGAATGTGGACATATATAAATCCGACGCCACAAAGTTTACCATCGAGAAGGACGGGCTAAGGCCGCCGTTCTCTGCCGTGGCGGGCGTAGGCGTAACGGCTGCGGAAGGAATAGGCGCGGCGGACAGGAGCGTCCCCTTCAATTCGATAGAGGACTTCCGCGCCCGCACGAAGGCGAACAGCGGCGTTGTGGATAAGCTGAGGGAGCTTGGCTGCTTCGATGGGCTTGCGGAAAGCAATCAGGTAAGCTTTTTCTAAGGAAAATAAGCAAAAGTATTGCGCTTAGACCATAAGCTGTGCTATAATGCTTGTGTTGGGCGGTAAATACCGCATTTGTTGGCTTTTTGAAGAGTGGGACGTTCCCGCTCTTTTGTTTTGATAAGGCAATGAATCGGCTCATGTGAGCCTTATATTTAAGGAGGTACGGTTGAAAACTACCGAAATAGTGGATTCCCTTGTGCGCGGGAAAATAGCCGAAATGGGCTACGAACTGGATGAAGTTGAATACGTTAAAGAATACGGCAACATGGTGCTTACGCTTTATATCGATTCGGAAAACGGCGTGACCATAGACGACTGCGAAAAGGTGAGCCGCGCAATAGACCCCATACTTGATGAAAACGACCCCATAGAGGAAGCGTATTACCTGAGCGTTTCCAGCATAGGCATAGACCGCCCGCTCAAAAAGGACAGGGATTTTGAAAGGAACATGGGCAAAAAGCTTCAGGTCAAGCTGTATGCTCCCATAAATAAGAAAAAAGAGCTTCTGGGCGTCCTTACCGGATACGATGGTGAAAGCTTCACCATAAGCGTTGAAAAAATGGGCGAAGTGACCATAAAACGCAAAGATGCGGCGCTTATAAGGCCGTGGATAGATTTTGAATAACACAGGGAGGATAAGTAATTAAGATGAAAGCCGATTTTATCGAAGCACTGAACGCTATCGAAAAAGAGCGCGGCATCAGCAAGGACATATTGATAGACGCATTCGAGTCCGCGCTGGTCGCGGCGTATAAGCGCAACTACAACACCACCGCCAACGTGCGCGCCGTTGTTGACCGCGACACGGGAGACGTGCAGATTTTCGCGTCCAAAACCGTTGTTGAGCACGTTGAAAACCCTTACAGCGAAATTTCGCTTGAAGAGGCGCGTAAGATAAACCCCTTGTTTGATATTGGCGACGTGCTGGAAGAAGAAGCCGACCCCAGCAAGTTCGGCCGCATAGCGGCGCAGACCGCTAAGCAGGTAGTGGTGCAGCGCATAAGGGAAGCCGAGCGCGGCGTTATATACGACGAGTTTGCTGAAAAGGAAAACGAGATACTGACCGCCATAGTGCAGCGCGCCGAAAAGGCGGGCGTATACGTTGAGCTCGGCAAAACGGACGGCCTGCTTTCCTATAACGAAACAATACCCGGCGAAGAGTATAACAATAACGACCGCATAAAGGTTTATGTTCTTGAGGTAAGAAAGACCAATAAGGGCCCGCAGGTGCTTGTTTCAAGGACGCATCCCGGCCTTGTGAAGCGGCTTTTCGAGCTGGAAGTGCCGGAAATAATGAGCGGCGTTGTGCAGATAAAGTCCATCGCGCGCGAAGCGGGCTTCCGCACCAAGGTCGCCGTGCATTCTACCGATCCAATGGTGGACGCCGTGGGCGCCTGCGTGGGCCAGAAGGGCATAAGGGTGGAGCGCATGGTGAATGAGCTGCACAATGAAAAGATAGACATAATAGAGTGGGACAGCGATCCCGCCGTGTATATCGCAAAGGCGCTCAGCCCCGCAAAGGTGATAATGGTTTATATCAACGAAACCGAAAAGGCGGCGAAGGTAGTCGTGCCCGATCAGCAGCTTTCCCTTGCAATAGGCAAGGAAGGCCAGAATGCCCGCCTTGCGGCCAAGCTGACCGGCTGGAAGATAGACATAAAGAGCCAGAGCCAGGCCGAGGAGGAGCTGGACCGCATAGATCTTGACGGCATGGACGCCGGCGAAGAACCGGAGGCATAATGGCCGCAAAGAAAACGCCCATGCGCATGTGCGTTGCGTGCAGGGAAATGAAGCCCAAGCGCGAGCTTATACGCATAGTGCGCACGCCGGAAAACGAAATATGCGCCGATACCACCGGCCGCGCAGCCGGGCGCGGCGCATATATATGCAAAAGTCAAGCGTGCCTTGAAAAGGCGATAAAGATCCGCGCGCTTGAAAGGGCGCTGGATAAAAAGATAGACGAAGAAGTGTTCCAAAGGCTGCAAAAGGAGATAGGCGCGGGTGGTCAGGAGTAAATTGACGGCGTATATAGGCTTTGCGGCGCGCGCAAGGAAGCTGAAAAGCGGGGACTTTACCTGCGAAAAGCTGATGAAGCAGAAAAAGGTGCAGCTGATGCTTTTGGATAGCGGCGTAAGCGCGAACACAAGGGAAAAATACGAGGCGATGTGCAGCGCGGCGGAAATAGACTGCCTGTACATAGAAGATCTCGGGCGGCTGATAGGCAAGGATGCCCACAAGACGGCCGCGGTGACAGACCGGCACTTTGCCGGAATAATCCGGGAAGCCTACCAGGCTACGGAACAAGCAAACTAAAAGGGGTGGCAAGAATGGCAAAAGTAAAGGTAATGGATTCTGCCAGGGAGCTTGAAGCCCGGGCTAAACAGCTTTTTGAGCGGATAAAGGGCATGAATGCGGACATGAGTGCAACGCTTGAAGACATGCGCCAATACGAAGGCAAGCTGATAGAAAAGGAAAAAATAGCCGAGAAGGAGCGCGCGGAGGCGCTGAGGATAGAACGGCTCAGGGAACTGGCCAATAGTGCGGATACTGCGGCGTACCACAGCGACGAACCGGAAACGGCAGAGCCGGAGAAGCCGAAGGCCGAAGAAAAGAGCGAAGCGAGCGCAATAAAGAGCGCGGAGCCTGAGAAAGCGAGCGCGGAGCCCAAGGCGGAAGAAAAGAGCGAGCCTGCCGAACAAAAGGCGGAAAGCGCGAAGGAAACGGCAAAGCCGGAACAAACAAAGGAAGAACTCAAGAAAGAAGAAAAGGCAAACGAGGTAACAGCGCCTGTGCAGCAGAAGAACCAGGAAAAGCCCCGGCAGAGGGCAAACGACGCAAACAGGCCGCAGCAGGGCGGCTACCAGCAGCGCACCATACCGCAGGGCAGCCGCACGGATAAACCGCAGCAGCAGCGCGGAGACAGGCCGCAGCAGCGTACCGACAGGCCGCAGCGGGACGGTTATCAGCCGCGCCAAGGGCAGGACGCAAGGCCGCCACGCGGAGAGGAGCGATTCGGCAAGCAGCAGCAGCGCAATGACAGGCCGCAGCAGGGCCAGCGGCGCGAACGCCCCATGCAGGCCGCAAGCGAACTGATACAGCCCGCATCCGGCGGCCGCGAGCGCGGCTACGAGGCCAATAAAAAAGCGCCCGCCAAGGGGAACCGCGACGACGAGCGCAGAAAGAATAAAAAGACATTGTTAAAGGAGGCGGCGCCCTCAATGAACGCATGGGATGACGACGGCGGCTTCGGCGGAAGGAAGAAGAAGAGGCAGGCTGCGCCCGCGCCTAAGCCGGAACCGGTGAAGATAGAAAAGGCCGTTATAAACGGCGAAACAATAACCGTTAAGGAGCTTAGCGAAAAGATAGGCAAGCCCGCGGCGGAAATAATCAAAAAACTGTTCATTTTAGGCATAATGGCCACCATAAATCAGGAGATAGATTTCGATACCTGCTCGCTGATAGCATCGGACTACGGCATTGAGCTTGAACAGAACATTGCCAAGACCTATGAGGACGTTCTGCTTGAAGGTGTGGACGAGGACAAGGATGAAAACCTTGTTGAGCGCCCGCCGGTAGTAACCATAATGGGCCACGTTGACCACGGCAAGACCAGCTTGCTCGATGCTATCCGCCACAGCAGCATTACCGAAGGCGAAGCCGGCGGCATAACGCAGCACATCGGCGCATATACCGTCACCTGCAACGGCAGGCAGATAACCTTTATCGATACCCCGGGTCACGAGGCGTTCACCGCTATGCGCGCCCGCGGAGCGCAGGTTACGGATATTGTAATACTGGTCGTTGCGGCGGACGACGGCATAATGCCGCAGACCGTTGAGGCCATAAACCATTCCAAGGCCGCAGGCGTGCCCATAATTGTTGCAATAAACAAAATGGATAAGCCCGCCGCCAATCCGGACAGGGTAAAGCAGCAGCTTACCGAATACGGTTTGGTCAGCGAAGAATGGGGTGGCGATACCATATGCGTTCCCGTTTCCGCCAAAACCAAGGAAGGCTTGGATAATTTGCTTGAAATGGTATTGCTCCAGGCGGACGTGCTTGAGCTTAAGGCGAATCCCAACCGCATGGCTAAGGGCATAATAATAGAAGCCGAGCTTGACAAGGGCCGCGGCCCGATAGCAACCGTGCTTGTGCAGAACGGCACGCTGAAGGTTGGCGATCCGATAGTTGCCGGCATGGCATACGGCCGCGTGCGCGCAATGATGGACGATAAGGGCAGGCGCGTTACCAAGGCCGGCCCCAGCACGCCTGTTGAGGTGCTTGGCTTTAACGAAGTGCCGAGCGCTGGCGATATGCTCAACGCCGCCGAAATAGATAAGCTCTCTCGCCAGGTTGCCGAGGAAAGGCGCGATAAGCTGAAGGCAGAGCAGCTCAAGAATACCCATAAGGTATCGCTGGACGATCTGTTCAACCAGATAGCCGAAGGTCAGATGAAGGACCTGAACATAATAATCAAGGCGGACGTTCAGGGCAGCGTGGAGGCCGTGAGGCAGGCGCTGGAGAAGCTTTCAAACGATGAAGTGCGCGTAAGGTGCATCCATGGCGCAGTCGGCGCTATAACCGACTCCGACGTTATATTTGCATCCGCGTCCAACGCAATCGTTATCGGCTTCAACGTGCGCCCCAACACCAGCGCAAGGGCCTTGGCCGAAAAGGAAAACGTGGATATAAGACTTTACCGCATAATCTATAATGCGATAGAGGATATCCAGAATGCCATGAAGGGCTTGTTCAAGCCCGTGTTCAAGGAAGTTGAGCTGGGCCGCATAAGCGTGAGGAACACGTTCAAGGTAAGCGGCGTGGGCACCATTGCCGGCGCATATGTGCAGGACGGCAAGGTGAGCCGCAATGCGCAGGTGCGCGTTGTGCGCGACGGCATAGTTGTGCATGAAGGCAAAATATCCTCGCTCAAGCGCTTCAAGGACGACGTTAAGGAAGTTGCCGCGGGCTACGAATGCGGCATAGGCATAGAAAACTTCAACGATATTCACGAGGGCGATACAATAGAAGCCTTCGTAATGGAAGAAGTAAAGCGCTGATAACGCGAAAAAGGAATAAACGGAAAGGAAAGCGGCCTTGCAGCCCACAAAGCGAAGGGGCCGCTTCTTAAAACAAAATGCCAAATATCAGATACGACAGGATAAACGAAGAGGTCAAAAAGACCATAAGTGAAATAGTGCGCGAAATGAAGGATCCGCGCATATCGCCCATGACCACCATATCCTCTGCCGAGGTCACAAACGACCAGAAGATAGCCAAGGTGAAGGTGAGCGTATATGACGAGGACGACGCCGTGCGCAAGGGCACGGTGGACGCGCTTAACCGCGCGGCGGGCTTCATACGGCATGAGCTGGGCCAAAGGATGGAACTGAGGGCGCTGCCGCAGCTTAAGTTCACGCTGGACACATCGATAGAGTACAGCGCGCACATAGCAAAGATAATAGAAAGCCTGCACAGTCAGGATAAAAAGAGCGATGAATAACACGCCCGTGAACCAAACGCTTGCGTCCATAGCGCGGTTGATAGAGGAAAACAACGACTTTACGCTTATAATGCACGTTTCGCCGGACGGGGATTCGATAGGCTCCGCCTGCGCGTTAAGGCTTGCGCTTATGGCGATGGGCAAGCGTGTGCAGGCCGTGTGCGATGGGGACGTGCCGCGCATATACCGCTTCCTTGAAGGGGCGGAGGATATTATTAAGCCCAATGATGCGCGCATAACAAGCGCGGCAATAGCCGTTGACTGCGCGGACGAAGGGCGCATGGGCGCGGCGGACGAAATATTTGCGCAGGCAAAGCATACCGCGAACATAGATCACCACGTTACCAACACCATGTTTGCGCAGCATAACGCCGTTGAGGCGCACGCTGCCGCGGCGGCGGAGGTAGTGAAAAAGCTGATAGAGCAGCTTGATGCGGACTTCGGCGCGAATATTGCAACGTGCCTTTTTTGCGGCCTTGTTACGGATACGGGCAACTTTGCCTATTCAAATACCACGCCGGATACGCTTTTCGCCGCAGGGGAGCTATTGCAGCGCGGGGCTGACAATGCGCTGATAAACCGCGCTGTATACCGCTCCGCACCCGTATCAAAGCGCAGGATGCTTGGCCTTGGGCTTATAAAGGCGGAGTATCTGCACGGCGGCAAGGTAGCAGTATGCAAGCTTACGCGGGCGGATTTTGACCGCTTTAACGCGCGGGACGAGGACTGCGAGGGCATAATAGACAACCTGAGGGACGTTGAGAACGTTGAAATAGCCATGCTTATACGCGAAAAGGAGCCGAATGTATACAAGGTGAGCATGCGGGCGAAGGAATACGCCAACGTGTGCGCCGTTGCGGAACGCTATGGCGGCGGTGGGCACAGGCTTGCTGCGGGCTGCACCGTGCGCGGCGAACTGGACGCGCTTGCCGCCGAGCTTACCGAGGCGCTTATACAGGCATTATAACCATAAACAGAGACACAGATGACAGAAGGTATCGTAAACATATTAAAGCCGCCGGGAATGACGTCCAGCGACGCTGTTGCGGACGTTAGGCATATATTCAAAATAAAGCGCGTTGGCCATACCGGAACGCTCGACCCGGGCGCGGCGGGCGTGCTGCCCATTTGCATAGGCCGGGCTACGCGGCTTTTTGACATATTGGTGGATAAGCAAAAGGAATACATTGCGGAGGTAACGTTCGGCGCGGCAACGGATACGCAGGACGCTTACGGCCGCATAGCTGAAACGGACGCAAGGATAATATCAAAAGATGAGCTTGCGGCCGTTTTGCCCTGCTTTATAGGCCAAATTGAGCAGACCGCGCCCATGTACAGCGCCGTCAGCATAGACGGCAAGCGGCTTTATCAGCTTGCGCGCGAAGGGGCGGATGCCGTTGAAATAAAGCGCAGCGCAACAATAGATAATATTGAGCTTATGGCGCAAAGCGGCGAAAACCGGTATCTTTTGCGCATAGTTTGCTCCCGCGGAACATATGTAAGGACGCTGTGCGCGGATATTGGCAAGCGGCTCGGCACATGCGCTTATATGAGCTTTCTGCTGCGCACGCGCAGCGGGGAGTTCACAATAGGCAGCACCTATTCCATAGCCGAGCTAAGGCAGATGAAGGAAAAAGGGCGGCTTGGCGACGCCGTGATAAGCATAGAGGATTCACTCAACGGGCTGATAGATAAGCTGAGCCTTACCGGCCTTGACGAAAAGCAGGCGCGGCTGATACGCAACGGCGCGGAGATATTCCCCGGGGAATTAAAGGGCAGGGACGAAAGCCGCCTTGTTATGCTGTATGCCGACGGCGAATTTTTAGGCATAGGCCAAACGGGCGAGGGCGGCAGCGTACACATAAAAATAAACCTTACGGAGGCCGGCGCATGAAAAGAGCAATAGCGCTTGGCACGTTCGACGGGGTGCATATAGGCCACCGCGCGATAATAAACGCGGCGATAGATAAGGCTGCGGAGCTTGATATGGAGCCGATGATATACACCTTCACGGCTCATCCAATGGCGCTTTTCGGCAAGCAGCCGCCGCTGCTGATGACGCAGTCCGAACGCATAGCTGCGCTCGGCGGCATGGGCTGCACGCTCAGCGCGGATGAATTCAGCGCCGAGTATGCAGCGACCGAGCCAGAGCAGTTCATAAAAATGCTTATTGAGCGGTTCGATATGGGCTGCGCCGTTGCCGGATTCAATTATACGTTCGGCAGGCGCGGGGAAGGCAGCGTGGAGCTTATCAAAAAGCTGGGCGAAAAATACGGCTTCGCGGTGGAAATAGTGCCGCCGGTAATGTATAAAGGGGAAGCCGTGTCCAGCACGCGCATACGCGCCTGCCTTGAAGCGGGCCGTGTGAAGGACGCCGGGGAGATGCTTGGCGCGCCGTATTCAATTACGGGGCCTGTAATACGCAACCGCGGCATAGGGCGCACGCTTGACTACCCAACGGCGAACATAGCAGGCTGGGAGGACAGGGCCGTGCCCATGGCGGGCGTGTACGCAACGCGGGCCGTGCTCGGTGGGGAAAAGTACCCTGCCGTAACCAACATAGGCCGCAACCCTACCGTGAACGGCGAGCATACCACCATAGAGACCCATATGCTTGGCTTTGACGCGGATATATACGGCCAAACGCTGAAGGTGGAGTTCATTGAGCGCATACGCGGGGAAATACGCTTCCCGGACGTGCATACGCTTGCCACGCAAATGAAGGCGGACGGCGAAAAAGCCCGCGATATATTAAAAAATAGTTGATATGCCGTTTACATGCGGCGGAAAATATGGTATACTTCACTCAGAACCGGCTGCTGTGTTCGGCGACGACTCCGACGCTTTACTCGGCGCTGGGCGATATAATTATTAGGAGGAAAAAACAATGGCAACCAAACAGGAAATCATCGCGAAATTCCAGCTTCATGAGGGCGACACCGGCTCACCCGAGGTACAGATAGCTCTGCTTACCGATCGCATCAACCACCTTAACGAGCACCTTAAGGAGCACAAGAAGGATCACCACTCCCGTCGCGGCCTTCTGAAGATGGTTGGTCAGCGCCGCGGCCTGCTCAACTATCTCAAGGAAACCGATATAGAGCGTTACCGCACCATACTTGCCGAGCTGAACCTGAGAAAGTAAGTTTTGCAAAGACGCTTAGGAGGTTTATAAGATGGGAACTCTACACATAATTCTTAACATAGTGCTGATACTCGCCTCCGCCGCGCTTGTGGTTTCGGTACTGATGCAAAAGACCAAGAGCAGCGGCCTTGGCAGCGCATTCGGCAGCGATACCGCCTCCTTCAACACCGCCCGCAATAAGGCGGTCAGCAAGGAAGCCAAGCTGCAGAAAATCACGCTTATACTGGGCATTGTTATCGCCGTGCTTACCATAGCGATGATGTTCGTAAAATAAGCATCGATCCTAATGCAACGGGGACGCGCCATGTTAGCGCGTTCCCTTTTTCAAACCATGTATAAAGGGGGTGCCGAAGCATGCCTATAACCAAGGGCACAAGGCAGGTGGCGGAAAACCGCCGCGCCAGGCACGATTATTTTATAGAGGACACATATGAATGCGGCATAGCCTTGGTAGGGACCGAGGTTAAAAGCGTGCGCGCGGGCAAGGTGAACCTGAAGGACAGCTATGCGCAGGTGAAGAACGGCGAAATGCTGCTGGTGGGGATGCATATAAGCCCATACGACCAGGGCAACATATTCAATAAGGATCCGTTCCGCACGCGAAAGCTACTGCTGCACAAGCGGGAGATACGAAAGCTCAATTCCCTTTCCCAAACGGATGGATACAGCCTTATCCCCACCCGCCTTTATATACGCGACGGGTTGGTGAAGGTGGAGCTTGCCGTGGCCAAAGGCAAAAAGCTTTACGATAAGCGGCATACCATGGCCGAGCGGGACGCCAAGCGCGATATGGATCGCCGCATGAAAAGCGTTGATTGACGCGAAGAAATATAGTATAATATAATCCCCTGAAAAAAGGGGACATCACTTATCATGGGGCCGTAAATGGTTTCGACGGGGATCACGGGGGCCGGATAAGCGAGCCGAAGCCCCGCGCTTCGTAAAAAGCGGGAAAATTAAAAATTAACTGACGAAGCTAATTTTGTACCCGTCGCTGCGTAAGCAGTGACCGTCCGCCCTTAGGTTCCCACGCCTAAGGATACGGGCGTCATCAATGTGGGGAACCAACCTGCGTAAGCTTTGCCGCAGGCGGGATATATGAAGCTACCGCAAGCGCCGACCCTGCCGCCGGGGGCTCCGCCGAGGGAATTGTAAATCAGCGGCTACGCTCGTAGAAAGTCTTGCTGAAGGGTTTTCGGACAGGAGTTCGACTCTCCTCGGCTCCACCAAAACAATATAATCCGAACCTTGTACCGATTGGTCATGGGTTCGGATTTATTGTTTTTATAGAAGAAGTTGAAGACTGGTAATAAAGAAACCGGGAGGACTGCCGATCATGGCAATCCTCCCGGTTTCTTTATGTAGATGCACTGTCTGAAATCTCCTTCTTTGCTTTCCATTCGGCAAATGCCTTTTTGCCACCTTCGCTTTCGTAGTACTTCTGAATTACCGGAAGCAGACTCCGTGCCAGCGATTCGAAGACGTATTCCGGAATTTCGGCTACATCCATGCTGTTTTGAATATTCGCTTTTTCTGCGTTCACATAGTACCTCCTTTATCGCTTCTGTAGAACATTTAGGCGCATTTGGGGACGATCATAAGAAAAGATATTCCCCTGTGTTTTCTCAGCGCTTGTGGGGCGGAAAACACCTTGTTTTCGACCTTTATTCGTGCGATATTGCGCCATCCTCTTTTGGCTGAATCAGTTTTGCGTCCGCTGGGTAGTTCAGCGTAATGAGCGCAGGCTTGCCCAAGCCCTGCTTGCGTCGAACGATCAAGCCGCTGTATTCCAGCTCCCGGAAGATCCGCGTGGCGCTCTGGCGGCTGCGGTGGAGCTTCGTCTGCGCCTGCTCCAAGGTGAAGTACAGCCGAATCGTGCCGTCCGGCTCGACGTAGCCGTTCTGCCGGGAAATGCTGGCTCTGTCCAGCAGCAGCGCATAGAGCACCTTCGCGTCGTTGCTGATGTCCCGCAGGGCTTCGTCTTGGAGAAGGAACCTCGGAAGCGGCACATAGGACGCCGCCGGGCTCTGCATCGTGAGCTTGCAAAAAGTTTTCATCTGACCTCCTGTCCTATCCATCAATCCATCCATTTTTGTGTTGATTGATTGATAGATTGATTCTCTTGTATCTTGATTTATTTCTTATTAGTTAGAGGATGAATTTCAGCCCCGATGGAGGGCACGAAAACCGTCGTCCTGAAATCCGGTTGCGGAACGCTCCGGAGTGTCAGCTTGTCCACCGTCTGAAAAACCGGTGACGGAAAACCCACACATGGAAAAGCCCGTTGTGGTCAAAGCTCGTCCCTCTGCCGCATTTTCAGCAGCTCCCAGATCTCGGCCTGCCGTGCTTTCAGCTCGGCAACGTCATCTTCGTAAACGTGACCGGTGCTGTTGATGCGTCGGCAGATCTGGTTGATGTTTGAGGCGGTACGGCTGACAGCGGCAGCCAGCTTTTTCTGCTCGGTGTAATCGACCTTGATGATGTAGCCGTCGATCAGCATTTTCCGGGCGTAAGCGCCGAAGTTGTGCGTCCCCAGCTGGCGCA
>ERZ1034719.24-NODE-24-length-121093-cov-35.814471_pt1 | contig 121093 bp, 90 predicted proteins | sample MGYA00520703_ERZ1034719 | MGnify/ENA primary metagenome ERZ1034719 (study PRJEB33766, sample SAMN09781716) | gut metagenome | biome: gut microbiome | host: Homo sapiens | place: Madagascar | study: EMG produced TPA metagenomics assembly of the PRJNA485056 data...
GCGTCGTTTATTTGGGACTCGGAAGTTTCTTCCTCTCAGTCTTTTCAATGAACTTTCAATTCAAATCAACACTTGATTTCTCATCGTGTTAACCACCTGTATTTCTCAAATGGGCTGCAAAGATACGGACTTTTTGGAAACTACCAAACATTTTCTCGTTTTTTTTCGATTATTTTTCTACTTTTGCCCCCACAATGGAGAGATTGATGGAAAACGGACAAAATAAAGAACAAAAAGGCGCCTCTCTATGGCAACTTTTCGGGGTGTTTGCAAAGATTGGCGCGTTCACGATCGGAGGAGGCTACGCCATGATTTCGCTCATCCAGAACGAAATCGTGCGCAGGAACTGGCTGAGCGAGGATGACTTCTCCGAGCTCATAACCCTCGCCCAGACAGCCCCGGGCCTTCTTGCCGTCAACATATCCATATTCACCGGATTCAGACTCCGTGGAGTGAAGGGCAGCATCGTGGCGACGCTCGCGAGCATACTACCGTCATTTCTCATAATACTCGCGATTGCGATGGCATTCAGCGGATTTCAGGACAATCCGATTGTAATTCGCGTATTCAAAGGAATACGTCCCGTCGTTGTCGCACTTATCCTCGTTCCTATGATAAACATGGCGCGAAAATCGGACGACACATGGTGGAAATGGGTTCTCTCGGCGGTCGTTCTTGCCCTTGTCGGGTTTCTCGGAGTCTCACCTATATATATACTCCTCTGTGTCATCGTCATATTTCTCGGGATATCCGCATATCGCGAAAAAAGAATGAAATCGGAGAACACGAAATAACCCGGAAAATATGATATTCCTTCAGCTTTTCTATACATTCTTCGTCATCGGGGCGTTCACAATCGGAGGGGGCTATGCGATGCTTTCGCTAATCCAGCATCAGGTCGTCGAGGTCCACGGATGGATTACCGATGCGGCGTTCACCGACATTGTGGCGATTTCACAGATGACCCCGGGTCCCATAGGCATCAATTCTGCGACATACATCGGCTATACGGTGCTCCAGAATGCCGGTGCGGCGGAATGGATGTGCGTCCTTGGTTCCTTCACTGCGACAAGTGCAGTGGTGTTGCCATCGTTCCTCATCGTTCTGGGAATATGTTTCGCGTTCGAAAGGTTCAGCCACAGCAATATATATAAAGGTGTAATGAACGGACTGAAACCCACAGTCGCCGGACTTATCGGAGCGGCCGCCGTGCTTCTGATGACGCCGGAAAATTTTCCTGACTGGAAGTCTTGGGTGCTGTTCGCAGCGGCATTCGTCGCACACATGTTCTTTAAGGCGAACGCGATTCTGATTATTGTCGTGGCGGGAGTGTTGGGATTTCTGATATATTGACGAACTTAAAGCTACCGCCTCGCCGCAATGGCAAATAAAAGACTATAAAATAGCACAATAGGCAAAAATCTGCGGCAGCCAGCCTTCGACGCCTTCCAAAATTCGAGCAGACCATTTTCGTGACGTCACGAAAATGGTTAGCAGCCATTCTTCTTTCATACTATCATTTTCCTAGCCTCGATAAAATGATGCTGATTATGTTATGCACTATTCTTCTGTTCTCAAGAAGTTGCAGTATCCTTCCACCAAACATATTGAATATCTACCTCTTACGAGGTATCACCCTGTATTTGTCTGGAAATCTTGAATCTTCAGAATAAGAACTGATATATTGTGAGTCTTTTAGAGTGGACAATAAATCTGTATTTATGGTATTATTCTCAATTAACGGTCGTTTGTTTTCTGTCAATTCAGCATAAGTGCCACCTAAAGATTTCAAAAGCCTCTCTATGCGTTCTTTATTGTCCAAATCCATTCTAATTGATTGCGTCACTATTTGGACTCTTTTATCTATACTTATCCGTGATAACGATGATTCATCCTCATTCGAGACTGCCCTCCAATACAATGCTGTGGTACTATCAGCACATTCATTGGATGTTAAATATCTTGAAATGTCGATAGCTTCAATAATTGAGCTTTTGTCCAGATCCGAAAATTTCGCGGATCTTAACAGTGTTAAAAATTGCGATGAAGAAAAGTTGTATGCTCGTCTTGCTAAACTATCTATAAACGGCGTAGAATGATATATTAAATATTCAGCAAATACTTTTGATTCCTCCATAACTGCAAGATTTTCGTTGTTAAATAGAATCTTTCCATTATTGATAAGGATGATGAGTCGATTTTCAGACAGGTCTAGAACATTATCCTGCAACGGGAATACATTTTCAAAGGATGTTATCAATACGGCATATTTATCTATCGGCAATCTATTACTATAGAACAGTTCTGCATATATGCTTTCTTCGAGATCCACGTTATCTTCGGGAAATAACTGAGAGGCCAGTTCAGATGAATAGTGGCTAACATACTCCAAGAGTTCATCCGTCACTCTATTCGTCTGATTGAAATATGTTATGACATTTTCCCATTTCGGCTCAATCAGATATGTACTAATTGCAATCTTATGCATCTCTAAAGCTGTGATATTGCCAAAATTTGGCAAATGGTTTTGTTGTCCGGTCAGATATTCTTCTTTTCTTTTGGCATTCAAGTCCGCACAATTAAGTATGTACAAAATGGAATCACAGCTCTCATCATTGTTAGCGTCATTGAAGCAGGCTAGGGCATCTTCAATATTATCATTCACATACTTTGTAATATTATTATTTCCTGTACTTGTCGCCCTAGTATAATTAAGACTCTTTTCAGATATTGATAGGCCATTAGGACATAGATAATTAACGAGCAATGTAAGATTATGCGCATTTATCGCATAGTTTGATTTTTCTATGATTGAATCCAGAAGTTCGTCATTCTCTTCAATCAGACTCTCAAAAGTGCTATTGGAAGCCAGAGACAACGCACGGTTTTTGGATAATCCGCCGTAATGCTTCACAAGGAATTGATAATTTTCATTAAGCCATATTTGTTGCTCATCTGACAATTCTCCACAAAACTTAAGAAAGGCCTCTTTAAGAGTGTCTTTATCATCTTTAAGTTCACCGGAACTTATCTCCCGCCAGAACCGCGCTGCATTCCATGTAATTATGTGTGCAAAAACGCCATTCTGCTCTTTGCCATACTCGTAGTATTGCACAAGAAAAGTTAAAGGCATCGGTTCTCGCTCTATACGCATCATAATATGTTCGAAATAATCTTTATATTTGGGATTCTGAACCAAAAAGTCTAATAGTTTGATGTTTAGTATTGCATCACTCTCGAACATATAGTCTTTCAATTCCTTAACAAAGTTTTCAATCTTATCTATTGGGTGTTCAAAAGGTAATGAGATATCTCGTTTGATTGACAAGAGAAATTCCCTATCTGCGGCAGACATCATGCCCTCATAAAAGTATGAGATGTAATCGTAATACTCTTCGTCAATGAGACCTCTACGAATGAACACATCCTGCATAGGTTCCAATTTCATGTCTTCGTACATTTTTGTGGTTCCAACTTGATATTCTGTCAAAAGTACTTTGATTGGAAGTGATCTGATTTCAATTTTCTGTCGGTTAATGTCATTATATTTCTGAGTATATATTTTTCTGCCTTCTCTTAACCTTTGCAAACGGTCAGAATAATGGGTATCTGCATCTATAGCCTTGAAATCGATATTCGCCTGGGAAGAGGTGTAACCATTGTAGTATTGATGGGTGCATACTACAGAATTATTCATTGATATTAATTCTTCAAACAGTTGTTTGTTGTCAGCAATTTGCTCTAAATTGAAGGAACCGTTCTTCATCTTAATAGTAAGGATTTTATACGGCAAATGTCGGTCAAAACCAAACATATAAAGCCGACGCAAATCCTGTTCTTTTAGCTCACATATTTTTTGCCATTCTTTTTCCTCGTTTTGTATTTCGCCATTTCGCTTATCTAGTTCAGATGATGCCAATTCAATGAACTTACGCTTATTGCTGATACAAGCATATACCTTTCCTTTTCTACAATGAAGTTCCGCAAAATCTTTTGGGAAATAATTCTTATAGACAATCATAGCAAGTAACTTCGTCTTGTCTAGTTTCTGATTTCCATTATTGTGGCAAAGTTGCTCTCTATACTGAGAATATTCATTGACGATATTTGTCAATATGCGCATATCTTGGATAAAGAAAGCCATTTCTGATAAGTCATCATCAGAGATGCCATCATTTTCGAATCCATTAGCCTTAAGCTTACGGAGGAGTATGTCTTTTGAGTTTGATGGGTTTATAACAGGAATGACAGTTACAATATGATCGAAGAATTTAGTCCGCTCCTCGTTTTTGAACATATCATCTTTTATGGCATAAATAAATGAAATATGCCTACCGACAATTTTAGACTCATTGATAAGCTGATTCAATTCTCTCAACTTCAAGAATATGTCAGTAGTGTCAAACCTATCCAAATCCTCAATAATGACGACATCATACTTGGTCACTTGAAAGAAATAAAGAATTTCGTCCAAGTGTTTGTTGAAGATTGAGTTATCCTCCACAACTGAGATTTCCGCATCCTTCAGATTTAGCTTATTCAATTTAGAATTTGCGTATGATCTAAAAAAGTATCTAAATAGGCGGAACAAAATGAACAACAGCCACACTACGCATAATCCATCCGCCATCAAATTACCTACTCTACCTAAGTTAAAGAAAGAGTAGAATGATTCTATCCTTGCAAATTTTGGTTCGAATGCGATAAGTATTGCAAGCAAAGTCAGAACGCCATATACTGAGTACCTACGAATGGTTTTCGGTGGTAGATATGAAATTCGCTTAAATCTAGAGTTGGGTACATTTGCAGTCTCTTCTCGATACACAAGTTGTTGAAGGATACTATATTCGATTCTTCTATTCAATGCTGTTTCGACATCACCCGAACTTGAATCTCCATTATTATCTTGACTCGTGCTAGAATTGGCCTCATCATTGGCTTTTAATGTTGCTAAGGATATTGGGAGATATTCATGTTTTGTCGAGAAATCAGCCATCAAGGTTTTAAGGACAGAACTTTTACCAGATCCGAATGGACCAGTTAGAGCAATGTTCCGTATTCCTTTTTTAACTGCACAATCCAATACTCTATCCAATTCTAATACGCTGGAATAAGCCGGATCATTTTTATCTATTTTTGCTGGTAGCAGTGTATTGATTTTATCGTTCATACCTGTTCTTTAATGCTTTTTAAATTTATTAACGTGTACTGCTGTAAATATACAAATAATACTTCAATTGCCACATTAACATCCATATGCGAATTGTAATATTTTTCAACAAAAAGTAATTTAACGTATAAACTATGCATATAAAAGCAATAAAGGAGATTGTCTTTCGAGATGTATTGTGTATATTTGTGTGTTTATTGCGTTAATGGTAGAAACACAACATTTTTTTAATGGGTAAGAACATAAATAGGATAAAGGTGGTTTTGGCCGACAAGAACAAGACCAACAAGTGGCTTGCGGAGCAGTTACAGAAGGATCCTGGAACTGTCTCAAAGTGGTGTACTAACACAATGCAGCCGAATGTAGAAACATTGGTGGAGATTGCAAGATGTCTAGATGTGGACATCAAGGATTTGTTCCGTCCGATAGATGAGATTAGTGGGGATTAACGGCTAATTGTGTGGTGTATGTCCAAGAAAAAGGAATATAAATTTGTAGATTTATTCGCAGGTTGTGGAGGACTTAGTGTTGGCTTGCAACAGGCTGGCTTCACGCCATGGTTTGTCAATGAAATCGTGGAACAATTCTGCAATACCTATAAGTTTAATCACAATTTGAGTGATGAGCATTACTTCGTAGGCGACATTGCTGACCTTAATGCCCATATTGATGAGTATAAGGAGATGCTTTCTGACATAACTCTCGTATGCGGAGGTCCACCTTGCCAAGGATTCTCTATGGCTAATCGTCAAAGGATACTTGATGACCCCCGTAATGCTTTGTATAAACAGTACTTGATATTTCTGAAAACAGTTCGCCCAAAATTCTTCATTATGGAGAATGTTAAGGGGATGATGAACAAGATTGATGAAATTAAGCAGAACTTCACGGAATATTTGGGTGACGAGTATCAATTTGATTATGCGCTTTTAAGGGCACAAGATTATGGCGTTCCTCAAAACAGAGAACGGTTTATTATGATCGGCAACAGAGTCGGCGTTTCTCCGAAGAAAATATTCGAAGAAATCTATAAGCATAAACGGCCATCGTTTGTACTCAAAGACGCACTGATTGGATTGCCGCATCTTGTCGCCAAGAAAGAAAAGGGTTCAAAGGGTGTTGAGGATGCCGAATCCGGCTTTACAGAATGTGAGTTCACATATATCCATAATGATTTTTACAAGTTCATTAATGGCGATAAAGAAATCACAAAATTATACAACCATAAGAACCGGTATAACAATGAACGGGATCTTGAAATATATCGACGATTACCGCAGGGCGCAAATTCGTTGCACGAATCCATTGCGGACATTATGCCGTACAAACGGAGAAACGATATATTTAAGGATAAATATTTCAAGTTGGATGAAACTCAAATATGTAAGACAATTACTTCACACATGAGGTTCGATTGTAATATGTATATTCATCCGTGGGATGCAAGAGGTCTGAGTCCCAGAGAAGCCGCCAGAATTCAGACCTTCCCTGATGACTATGTGATTACCGGAGCACAGAATATGTGGTATGCTCAAGTTGGAAATGCGGTACCCGTTAAACTTGCCAAAGCTATAGGTGATGGCATTATGAAATTTATCAAATGAGACATCTTGAACTATTTGCTGGTATTGGAGGCTTCAGAAGAGCGATGGATCTTCTCGCCAAAGACCATATTATGAACTTTCATTGCGTTGGGTATTCTGAAATCGATCCTAAAGCAGTGCAGACATATTGTGCCAATTATCATCCTGATATAGAAGGTGAGGTTGCTATGGGGGATATTGTATCGTTTACGAGCAATCCCGAGAACATTCATCAACTGCCTCAGTTTGATTTAGTGACTGGAGGGTTCCCTTGCCAGACATTTAGCATGATGGGAAAACAAGCTGGGTTCAATGAAGACAGAGGCCAAATGTTCTTCCATATTCTGGATATTTTGGTTGCTAGAATGCCACGTTACGTGTTGTTGGAAAATGTCAAGAATCTTAAGTCTCATGATAAGGGCAGAACTTTTGCACGTATCAAGAGTGAGCTGGAATCATTGGGCTACAATGTCTTTACTGATATTTTCAACACGGCTCAATTTCATTTGCCACAAACTCGTAACAGGTTGCTGATTTTTGCGACAACCGAGAATGTTCCAGATGATTTCAAGGAACGTTTCTCTTCAGATGTCATCGCTGAATCTTTTGAACATACCTATAAAAATCTCAGCCCTTATCATTACAAGAGCGTGAACGACATTCTCAACATTCATGTTGATGCCAAGTATTATTTGTCTGAAAAGATAAAACCGACCCTTCTTGCTGATGGCTCGGCAAACTTCAAATCAAAATCAGACATAAATATGAGTATCGCACGACCTTTGACAGCCACGATGCACAAAATGCATCGTGCCTGTCAAGACAATTATTATAGTCAAGATTTCATAGAGTCTCACGGTAGAGTAAATCCAGTGAAAACGATGACAAAAGATGAACTGGCAAAACTTCCTATAAGAAAGCTGACCCCGGAAGAAGCGTTTATGCTCCAAGGTTTTCCTCCCGATTTTGCCGTTAAAGGAAGAAATGCAGGTGTGGCAGATGGGGCTCTTTACAAACAAGCTGGTAATGCAGTAAGTGTAAATACAATTTATGCTGTCCTGTATTATCTGATAACTAATAATATAATCCACGAATGATATGTTTACTTTCTTCAATATTGAAAAACGCATTGGACTTAAGAAATTAAGCGGTGCAGATCTTGGAACGAGCAGCACCAGTAATCAGACACATATCGGTTTATTCAACGAGGTGCTGACTTTTTTGGAAGACAGCACCTCAACTACGGCTATGCTTGTCCACGATTCATATTGTCAGATTTTGGATTGTTTCTTTGATCGTATTGAGAATCCAGACGGAACGTTCCGCAGCCCAAAGATTAGGATGGGAGCCAACGGTTCAGATTCTGTTGTGGCTAAAATCAGAAAATTTGCAGAAGAACAGCCTAATGATGAATGGTATCTTCTGTGGTCAAGTCTGGAAAACAAAGATTTAGTATTCTGGCTCATAAATAAGAGCTCTGTTGATTTCGGGATTATAGAAAATCTTGTCAAGGCAAACATTCATATAATAACAGAACAAGATTCCGCCTATAAGCCTTTGAAATTGGCTATGGTCAAGAAAATCAACTCTGTTAGTGTCAACATTCAAAAAGAGATAGAAATCATCTCGCAAGTAGGTGATTTGGCACGAAAGTTCAAAGCATACGATATTGAGAAGGCTAGTAAGCAGTTTGCAGCCATAGGCAAAAAAGGAGAAGAGTTAATAAACGAGTATTTAGGACATGAACTGGCTGCAAATAGAATCAGTTCATTCGAGTGGATGAACAAAAGCAGAGAGTCGGGACTTCCATACGATTTTGTTATACGACCTGTTAATAGCGTCAAACAATTTATTGACGTTAAATCCACCAGATTCGACTTCAAACAAAGTATCATATTCAGTAGTCAAGAAATAGCGTTCGTGCATAATTGTGCAAATGCCGTTGCTGAATATGCTGTTTATCGAGTGTTTGATATGTCAGATAATACGGGGATTCTTTCAATTTGTAATAATTGCAGCAATTATATGAATTGTCTCTACGCTGATATTGAAAGATTTAAGACCGCAATTATTCCAACTAAAACGACATTGTTAAAGATGAGTCTTTCAGTCTCACCGGAGGATTGTTTTTCAAGCATTAACACACCTATAAAACTATAATGATATGGATGAGATTGTAAAACACATTAATGATACTAATGCTAGTTATCGTCAGTTATCAGCAGGCGATGCCAAGAACACAGATTTGTTTTTAGATAATGAGCATTATGCTCTATTCAAAGATTCCGGAGAACAAATAACGGTAAGATATAACAAGGAGAATCTCTCTAAGGCAATCCTATTCATTGCGTCTATTCTGCCAAGAAAGTTTGACCAATCATCCATACATTGCACGATTTCCTATTCTAAGAATTTTGTGACAGATCAGCTTGCTCTGCTGGATGCATTATTCAAAGAAAATGGAATTTCCGTGGAAACTATAACCCAAGTGTGGAATGCCAGAAAAGATGTACCTCAGAAAAACGGCAATGTCGATAGTAGATTTTACTTTAATGGCTTGATAAAGGATGTGGCATATACAGACCACTCGGGAATGTTATGTAATTCTAAGTTCACTATCCGAAATTATTTGGCCGGAGGTTATTCTGATTTACATATCAAAAAGGCTACGGATGGAATTTTTGACGTTACCGTCACTAATGTAACTACGCCATACGATGACGGCAAAGAGAATGGACTGGAAGATACAAGCATTACAACTTATGGTTTACCTCTCCAGCAAATCTTCTACGGTGCACCAGGAACGGGAAAGTCGCACACGATTAAGGATTGTACAAAGGGAAAGGATGTCATTAGGACGACATTCCATCCGGACAGTGATTATTCTACTTTTGTCGGGGCGTATAAGCCTACGACAAAAGAGGTGAAGCTTCGTGACGTATCGGGGCACGTTGTGCTGGAGAATGGAAAAGAGGTCGTTGAAGATAAGATTGTCTATGAGTTTGTAGAACAGGCTTTTCTTCAAGCTTATGTCAAGGCTTGGACGAAGTATGCCGAGGCGCAAGATGGAGAACAACCGAAAGAGCAGTATCTTATAATCGAGGAAATCAACCGTGGAAACTGCGCACAGATTTTCGGGGATTTGTTCCAGTTGCTGGACAGAAATGATGCCGGGTTCTCGGACTACCCTATCAAGGCAGACAATGATATGACCAAACATCTGAAGAAGGCTTTGGGCAAACTTGAAATCAAGGCAAAAGATAGCATAAATGGTTTGTACACGGAAGAGTATGATGATGTTGTCTCCGATGTATTGGAGGGGAAAGTGCTACTGTTGCCTAACAATCTTTTCATTTGGGCGACGATGAATACGAGCGACCAGAGCCTCTTCCCTATCGATTCGGCATTCAAGAGACGTTGGGAGTGGAAGTATATTCCTATTTCCAATGCTGCGAAAGGTTGGGTGATTGAGGCTAACGGAAACAGATATGGCTGGTGGGCGTTCCTGGAGAAGATAAACAGCGTTGTTTGCGACACAACATCTTCGGAGGACAAGAAGCTTGGATATTTCTTCGCAAAGGCTGATGGCAATGGTGTTATATCGGCAGACAAATTCATAGGAAAAGTGGCGTTCTATCTTTGGAACGATGTTTTCAAGGACTACGGATTTGAGAATGATATTTTCAAAGGTGATAATGGAGAATCGATTGCATTTCAAGAGTTCTTCCTTGCTGACGGAAAGGCGAATGAAGTGATGGTGGAGAAGTTCTTGAGGAATCTTGGGCTTATTGCGAGTGCTATATCAAGCAACGATGATGGTGAGGATGACGAGGAGGATATTGACGGCATTTCGGGAAAAGACCAAACGAAATATAGCATTAATGGAGAAGGCAGATATGCAAAAAAGAATATTGCAACAGAACTCATCAAAAAGTATTGTTCAGTGCATACTGAAATGACTGCAAAGGAAGTTGTTGCAGAGTGGAAACCATTGAGTTATCTTGTCAATCATTTCATTGAGACCCAGGAAGAGTTTGATAGGAGACAAGACAAAAAAGACAGAATGGCTGTTATTGTACATAATGGGGACAATATATATGTATCCACAAATGGGTGGGGAGGTAAGAGCAAAATGGAAGAACTTAAAGATGCTCTAAGCAAAAAAGATTGGGGACTACAGATTTCAGAAGTTACTGACGGAAACAATTAGCGCTTATGGGAGAGAACATTGATTTGCTCGTGAAGGAACTTTGCAAACTTCCGACAGAGACAGGTTGGCTAGAGTTCAAGGAAAACAACTGTGACCCTATGATGATTGGGGCGGACATCAGTGCCTTGGCGAACAGTGCGACACTACTTGACCACGACTGCGCTTATATGATTTGGGGTATCGAGGATGGAAGTCACAATATCATTGGGACAACCGTAAGACTCCCCAAGGAGAAGAAAGGTGGCCAAGAACTCGAAAATTGGCTTAGGTACTTGTTGTCGAAGAATGCTGATTTTGAGTTTCTGAATACGGAGATTGACGGGAAGCATATCGAGGTCCTGAAAATCCACAAAGCGATGAATGAGCCAGTGGCATTTCAGAATGTGGATTACATTCGAAGCGGGAGCTATACGAAGAAATTGTACGAGTTTCCGGCGTTGAGGACTCAGCTTTGGGACAAGCTTCGGCACAGTCAATTTGAGGATGTTTTCATCAAGGATAACCTTCATTTCACGGATGTTATCCGACTGATAAATGTCGATGCATATTTTTCGCTTCTTGGAATACCTCAACCGTTAGACGAAAACGGTATTGCTCATTACCTTCTGGAAGACGGGATTATTGCGAAACTGGATAACGGGCTATATTCAATCACCAATCTCGGGGCCCTACTCTTCGCAAAGGATCTGAACGAGTTTTCGAGGCTAGGCAGGAAAGCGTTGAGGGTGGTGCAGTATGTCGGTGTCAATCGCTTGGCGATACAGAAGGAGGAGACTTTCAGTACTGGATATGCTGTCGGATTTGAGAATGCGGTGCGCTATGTGAGTGCGCTTCTGCCAAGCGAGGAGGACATTTCGGCCATTCAGCTGACAATGCAGAACAAGTTCCCAATCTCTGTCATCAGAGAGGCTATCGCCAATGCGCTTATTCATCAGGACTTCTACATTTCTGGCGCCGGTCCGATAGTGGAGATATTCGAGAACCGCATTGAAGTGACCAATCCGGGTATTCCTTTGGTGGACATCAAGAGGATAGTCGATAATCCGCCGAAGTCTCGCAACGAGAGGCTTGCATCGCTGATGCGCCGGCTCAAGATGTGCGAAGAACTTGGCCGCGGATGGGACAGAATGGTCCTGGCCTGCGAGATGCTTTATATGCCGGCTCCGCGTATTGAGATCTTTCCGGATTCGACGAAGGTGACATTGTTCTCACGGATGGAGTTCACCAATATTCCGGTGGAGGATAAGTTGTGGTCTTGCTATCTGCACGCCTGTCTGATGTACATTCAGGGTGACGGTCTGACTAATGCCTCGCTTAGAAAGAGGTTCGGAGTCAAGGAATCATTGACCGGAAGCATATCGAGACTTATTAAGGAGTCCATCGTGCAGGGGCTTATCAAACCGCTTGATCCGGACACGGCGCCGCGATATATGAAATACATTCCGTCCTGGGCCTAATCTAACTTGCCGGTAACTTGATTTTAACTTGCTCGCAACTTGATTTTCAAGAAAGATTAAGAACCGAAATGCCCATAGAAGCCATTGCAAGACATATAGCCAACTTGATGCCAACTTGATTTTAACTTGCCGGTAACTTGCTGAAGAAACTTTTTGATAGAATATGAGACTGCTGATTGAAGAATATCAATACAATGCATCCGATGTCAAGGAGAGCCTTTCGGGACTTGACGCATTGGAAAATATTGACCATCTGGTCAGCGTGAATTATGTGGGATATTTCTACAATCCTGCTATCGGTGATTGTGTCTTCATTCTGCCGAAAGTGCTGATGAATCAGGAGAATCTCGTATTCGGGCATCTGAAACCGGAAGCTCTCATTGATTTCGACAATGCAGCAGGAGTTTCGTCGATAGAGCGAAACTTCATATACGAGTTTGCGGTGTGGATTTACCGTGCGATTACGGTATTCAATAAGTCCAAGAGAGGGAATGACATTGTCTATCATCGACAAGTCACTCAGATGGGCGGAAACAGGAGGCATCAAAGCCAGACATTCCTTGATGTGTTGCTTTCGTTTGTCCGGTTCAACCGCGAGAATCAGGATTTCTTTATGTTCACGATGAAGAATCTGCGTTCCGGGCTGAACAAGATAAATTGGACAAGAACCATCGCTCACTCATCAGCCATCGTGCAAAACGGTTCCCCTGTATATGTTTCTCCGGTGAATAAGAAACGACAGATTAATTTTGATGAGGAATTACTTGTCATATTCTTTTCGATTCTGAACCACATTAGTGAAGTCTATGGTTTCCCGGTTTCGATTACATTGGGTTTTGAGCTGATTCGCGGAAAACAATTTGAACGATTGCTTGATGGACAAGGAAAAGTCAGACTGCGGCAGATCAAATACAAGTATTTTTCTGACAAAGCTTTGCAGATTTGGGATTTGTGCTATGCGTTCTTTGACAAGGCATACCAAATACGAATCAATGCCGAGCAGAAAGAGTATTTGTTGGTGAAGAACTTCAACATTGTCTTTGAGGCTATCATTGATGAATTAATTGGTGACAAGAATATACCGGCAGGGCTTAAGGAGCAGTATGACGGCAAAAGGGTCGATCATATGTATAGTTGGCAAGGGCTCATAGAGAATGATGAAAAGCCGATTTACTACATTGGTGACAGTAAGTATTATAAGTTGGGCAATGATGTCGGTAAAGAGTCGGTCTATAAGCAATATACATACGCACGAAATGTGATTCAGTGGAATCTTGATTTGTTTATGGACGGAAAGCAGAAGTCTTCTGATGTGAAACTGAGGGATGATGTGACAGAGGGGTACAATGTCGTCCCGAATTTTTTCATCAGTGCGAAAATGGATTCTGAGCTATCCTATGCCGACAGAGTCGATGAAACTGAGAGGAAACATCCGTATTTTGTAAGTCGGCAGTTCGAGAACAGGCTATTTGACAGGGATACGCTGTTGGTGTTCCATTATGATGTGAATTTCCTTTATGTGGTGTCGCTCTATGCGCGAGACAACGCAGGGCAAAAAGCTGCGTGGAAGAATAAGGTGCGGGGGATTTTCAGAGAGAAGATTCAAGAGATTCTTGGGAAACAGTATCAGTTTTATGCTATGAGACAGCATCCTGGTATAGATGGGGCCTGGTATATTCGTGAGCATTTCAAACAGCTGCTTGGCAAGGTGTATACGCCTTTTGAGAACAAGGGGATATATTCTTTGGCTTTGGAGGAGCCGTCGACTGTACCGGAAACTCGGAGAGGCGATGTCAAGAGGGAGAACGCAGCGGTGTTGGAATCCCTTAGGGAGGCTTTCTATGTGGAGCCTTGTGAACTTGGGCGGAATCCTGAGGAGGTACTGCCACCGATTGAAAATGAGGCTCGGACGGTTGTAACTCCCGGGAAAGATGGTGTGCTGATGGTTATGATGGAGAATTTCGAAGCGAAGGCTGCGAGGTTTCTTGCTGATGGGAGGATTGCCGTGGGACTAAAGTATTCCCGGGAGTCTATGAAGATTGTGGAGCACATCGGGGAGATTGGGTATGTGATGTTCCACAATCGGAGGCGCGATGGGCAGCATTTGTTTGCAGTGAGGGCTTGCAGCGGGGTGACCAGTGCAGAGGATTTGGATGAGGGTGTTTACAGGAACGCGGGAACTTGCGAGATTTATTTGGTGGTGGAGTTTGACGGTGAGCGGGAGGTGGATAGTACAGGGTTGGATTGCACTCTGGTGGAGTGCTCGCCTAAGACGCGGTATGATGCGCAGTTTGTGAGGTGGGAGGAGATGAAGACATTAATGTATTAAGATATATAATTGAGCATATTGTAAAAATCAAGAACTGATAAATTTAAAGAATATGGAAGAAACAAAAGTATATATCGATAACATCACTTTTAATGATGGTAGTTCTTTTTGCTTCAATCAGTCTGACATTGTTGTATTTACAGGAGCAAATAATAGTGGCAAAAGCCAAGTTCTACGGGATATCAAAAATTATATGAGTGATAAAAATATCCCAAGGATAATAGCGACAGATATTACACCTCAATTTATCGGGGATATTGAATACCTAAAAAGCAAATGTATAAATAAAAATGGGAGATATTTTCTTAATAACATATCTGTTGATATCCAAAATCTTAATTGGCATTGGGATAGAAAACAGTTAAATAATATTTCCTCATATTTTGTTAATTATCTATCAACCGAGAATCGTTTGCAGGCAGCTAACCCAGCTAATACATTTGATGCAGTAAACGACTTCCCGGAAAAGCCTCTCCAAAAACTATATGTTGATGATAAAAAAGAAAAAGAACTAGCTTCTCTTTTTTATCAAGCGTTTGGGACAGAATTTATAGTGAATAGAGGTGCCGGGGCCAAAATTCCCATTCATGTTGGAATGACACCAACAATGGAGGAAGGAGAAGATAGAGTCTCTGTTTCTTATTTAAACAAACTCCAAAAGTTACCTCAAATTCAAAATCAAGGTGATGGTATGCGAAGTTTTACTGGGATTTTATTAGATACATTCATTTCTAACCATTGCATCACACTAATAGATGAACCCGAAGCATTCTTGCACCCACCTCAAGCACGTTTATTGGGCAAGTTGTTAGCTAAAAACACACCTAATAACAGGCAATTTTTCATATCCACTCACAGTGAAGATTTTCTAAAGGGATTATTAGATGCTGACGACGAGCACATTAAGATAATTAGAATCAATCGAGAAGGGCCTATTAACCATATGAATATCCTTAGCAATGACGAAGTTAAAAATTTATGGAAAGACCCTATTTTACGGTATTCCAACATTCTAAGTGGATTATTCCATTCAAAAGTGGTCATTTGTGAAAGTGATACAGACTGCCGATTCTATCAGGCCGTTCTCTATGCAATGCAGGATGGAGATTCAATTAATCCGGATATACTTTTCACACATTGTGGGGGAAAGCAAAGATTAAAAGTAGTTATCAAGGCACTAAAGTCGTTAAATGTTACAATTGTTGCTGTTATGGATATTGATGCATTAAATGATAAAAATACTTTTAAGGACATTGTAGAGTCTGCAGGTATGATTTGGGATGATATTGAGCCATCTTGGAAAGTCATTGATGAGTATGTAAAAAGCCAAAGGGCTCAATTAAATACAGAAGATGTGAAAAAGTCAATTAACGATATTTTTGGCTCTTTTAATGAACCTCAACTCACAACAGTTGTTGCTGAAAAAATCAGAAAGGTCATTAAACAATCATCAGCATGGTCTAAAATTAAAGAAACCGGGAAATCATTCTTTAATGGTGGAGCTTATACTGCATTTCAAGAAATTTATGATAAATGTAAAAATAAGGGACTTCTAATCGTTCCTGTTGGAGAATTGGAATGTTTTTATAAACCAGATTCTAATCATGGCGTTAAGTGGGTTAATAATGTCATAGAAACAGTCGACTTAAAAGAAGATGACGAATTAGCACAAGCTCGCAGTTTTGTGCAAGAAATATTATCAATCAAATCATCAAGAGATGATAACTCTATTCAGTCCGCATAAAATTGCATATGCAGGAGTGGAACATCAACATACTATTCATCTTGGCAACTCTTAATTAACAAACATACGATATGTACGCGAGTTCAAAATATGAGATGCGTCTTTGTGTATTATAATTGGGATAAAAATGAACAAAATATCAATCCGTTTCTTCGATGACCGGGAGGTCAGGGCTATTTGGGATGAGGAGAATTCCAAGTGGTGGTATAGTGTGCTTGATATTGTCGGGGTGCTGAATGCGCAGGATGATTATACGAAGAACAGAAACTACTGGAAGTATCTGAAAGGAAAGCTGAAGAAAGATGACATCGAAGTGGTTAGTGACACTAACCAGTTGAAGTTGCGAGCACCTGATGGGAAGATGAGATTGACTGATGTTCTTGATGCTTCAGGCGTTGTGGAATTGGCCAAGAATATGCCGAATAACAAGGCTTCACGATTCATCGAGTGGTTTACTTATGGCGAGGATACCATTGACGGGAAAAGCAAGGCGAAAGCTTACACCCTATTCGAGAGTTCGTTGCTTGACAGTATTGAGGTTGGGACAGTGAAGGGACTACAGCAGATTCACGCATATCTGTTTGGCGGATTGTATGACTTTGCCGGGCAGATCCGTTCGGTTAATATTTCCAAAGGTGGGTTCACATTCGCTCCGGTGGCATTTCTTTCGCAAACGTTGCAAAACATTGAGCAGATGCCGGAAGGGTCTTTTGATGAGATTGCTAACAAGTATGTGGAGATGAATGTGGCACATCCGTTCCGGGAGGGCAATGGACGTACTACGAAGATTTGGTTGGATTTGATTCTAAAGAAGAGGCTTGGGCTATGCGTAGATTGGAGTCGTATCGATAAATATGCCTATCTTGCTGCAATGGAAAGGAGTGTGGCTGATAGTACAGAAATCAAACAGCTTCTGAAAGACGCACTGACGGATAAGGTGAATGACAGGGAGATGTTTATGAAAGGGATTGATTATTCGTATTATTATGAGGAGCAATAAAGAGGGTATGAAAAATTTTTGAGCCGCTATGCTCTATACAATCAATTATTAAGGACATTAGTAGAGTTTTGTAGAAAAAAGCAATGAACTGGTTTATAGACTTATTTGAGAAACAGACATTTACGCAGGCGATTGTTGTGCTGTCGCTTATCTGTGCGGTGGGGCTGGCCTGTAACAAGATAAAGTTCAAGGGCGTGTCTCTGGGGATTACATTTGTGTTTTTCGCGGGGATTCTCGCGGGACATCTCGGGTTTATGATTGATCCTCAGATGCTTGCGCTTGCGCAGAATTTCGGGCTGATACTTTTCGTCTATGCACTCGGAGTGCAGGTGGGACCGAGCTTCTTCCCATCGCTGAAGAAAGGAGGCATCAAGCTGAACTTGCTGGCGTTCGGAGTGCTCGTGCTCGGGATTCTCATGACGCTCGGAGTATGGTGGTGCACGGGTCTGTCACTGCCGGTGTCGATGGGACTATTCTCGGGAGCGGTGACAAACACCCCTATGCTCGGAGCGGCGCAGCAGGCGCTTTTGGATCACTCGCCTTCCGCGACTACTGTCTCTAACGAGATGGCGATGGCCTGCGCGGTGGGATATCCCTTCGGTGTGATGTGCGTAATTCTCTGTGTCATAATTCTAAAGGCCATATTCCATAAGGGCACGAAGGAGGAAAAGGATCTACACGACAACCCGACATTCATAACGGAGTTCGTAATCAGCAATCCGGCGATATTCGGAAAGACAATTAAGGGAATCATGAAGGGAACATCCTTTCATATCGTGGTGTCGAGGGTATGGAAATTCACCGACAAGGAACATGAGGAGGGACCGAAGGGAAGGGTGATAATCCCTAACGGTGACACGGTGCTCGAAGAGGGGGAACACGTGCTTGCGCTGTGCAAGGAAAAGGAGGTAGGGATTGCCGAGCGCCTGTTCGGAAAGATTGTGGATAAGGATTGGAACAAGAAGGACATAGACTGGAACTCGATTGACGGACAACTTGTGTCACGCCATGTGCTTGTGACCAAGGAAAAGGTGAACGGAGCGAAAATCGGGGACCTGCATCTTCGTAACTCATTCGGAATCAATGTCACGAGAGTGAACCGCGCGGGAATCGATATCCTTCCGTCAAGCAGTCTCGTGCTCCAGATGGGCGACAAGCTCACCATCGTCGGACAGGCGAAGGCGATTGACAATGTGGCCGCAGTGCTGGGAAATAAGGAAAAGGAGTTGAGAAATCCGAATATGTTCTCGATTTTCATCGGAGTCGTGCTGGGACTGATTCTCGGATGCATCCCTCTGTCAATCCCGGGAATGAGCGTGCCGATTAAGCTCGGAATTGCCGGAGGACCGATTATCGTGGGGATTCTAATGGGTGCCTACGGGCCGCGTTTCCATCTCACGACCTACACCACCTACAGCGCCAACCTGATGCTGCGCCAACTCGGTCTGACGGTTTATCTTGCCGCTCTTGGACTGAGCGCAGGTCCCGGGTTCTTCGAGACAGTGTTCCGCCCGGAAGGACTGCTTTGGATTGGAGTAAGCATCCTGCTCGCCATTGTTCCGGTTCTGATTGTCGGTTTTGTGGCGTCAAAGTTCTGCAAGACCGACTACGCGTCCAATGTCGGAATGCTCTGCGGCGCGATGGCAAACCCAATCGCCCTCAACTATGCACTGAGCACAGTTGAGGACGACGAGCCTTCAGTAGCCTACGCCACGGTTTATCCGGTGTGCATGTTCCTGAGGGTAATTACCGCGCAGATGCTGATGCTGTTCTGTCTATAGAAATCCTGACAATACATAATACCCGAAGATGACAGATGTCCCGTTCTTAGAACAGTTTCTTGTCCAATGACGAGTCCATATTACCGAGCATAGGCGAGAGCTTAGGGAACCTGCCGTTCACCTTGGTAGTGGCAGTCTTGAAGAACTCCACCTTGGAGGCATCGGAATCGTACAGCTTCGCGAGGGTTTCCTGTGCCTTAGCAGAGTCGCCAAGACGGGCGTAGGCTACGGCGCGGAGTAAGTCTTCAGACGAGGTATCGACAAGATCGTCATAAGGTTTGCCGACTCCCAAGTTCTCAGGCCATTCAAGAGCCTCATCAATGCGCTTGAGGGCAGCCTTCGGATTGCCCCTGTCAAGGCACTCTGCCGCAAGGTGGAGCTTTATGTCGCGCCACATCACATGACTGCCGCTCTGCCCCTCAAAAGGAAGGATGCGCATTCCGGTGATGACTTTGTTCGCCTTGTCGTACTGTCCAAGGGCGATGAGGGTCTTGAGATAGGTGTCGCCGATATGGAAATTATCCTTATTCCTAAGATAATATGGTTCAACAACCTTGAGAGCCTTGGCATAGTCCCCAGAGCGGTAATGACGCATGGCGAGGCTCTGGACATAGCGCCACTGCAGAGGGTCGAGCCTCAAGGCCTTCTCGATATCGGACTGAGAGTCCGTAAGAGCGCTTCTAAAAGCGTAGAAAGGCGCATAGTCAGGTTCATAGCCGGACAATGTCGTCACTGCCTCCGCGCGGTGTCCAAGGAAGTCCTCAAGCATCGCGAACATATACCCAGCCTTCCATCCACCGCCGTTCTTCACTGCCCATTCGAGCGGCTGCCACGACTCCGCTCTGAAAGGGAACACAAGGTCAATCGCGGACTCCTCAACCGAAGAAAGCGCAGTTACATCGTTCCTGAGCCACGCCTTCCACGCAGCAAGCAACGCGTTCTGCTCTGGACAGGAATCAAGAAGCCTCGTCGCCTTGTCGGAAAGACCGAGACGGCTGTAAAGGGCGGCGTACTCGAGATAGACCTGCCAGCGAAGTTCCTCCTTCACCGAAGCAGCGAGTTCCGAAGTTGAAATCTCCCCTGCAAGCATACGCTCCATGGTCGGGAAAGGGCAAAGAGGGTCAAGCGACTCGATGGCAGAAAGCCATTTCTCCGACGGCTCTGCTTGGTAGAGCAGTTCGTAGGCCGACAGGTTGTAGGCATTACCGACCAGCGACTTACGTGCGTAGTCTGCCGCTAATTCCCTCTGACCGTCAAGAAAATGAAGCCGCGCGAGCTGCATTTGCGCTGCGCTGCGCAGTTCCGAAGTGATGGCGGCAACCTCGAAACGATCCATCGCGTCGTAAATCTTACCGAGCCCTTCGGACGCCTGACCACATATATAGTTCGCCATCGGGTCATACTCATCAATTGCCAATGCGCGTCCGGCGGTCTCATAAGCACCGGCAAAGTCCAGTTTCCTATTCAGCAAAAGTGCCTTGAGGTTCAGCGCCGGAGCGAGGGACGGCTCAAGGTCGAGAGCCTTGTCTGCGTGCATCTCTGCCTCCTTGTAATAGCGCATTCCGTAAAGATATTTCGCGTAAATCATCTGCCCTTCGGCAGAGCTGAGACTGAACTCCGGATTGATTTTGTGAGGGCGATCAATCTCCTGAGTATCAGCACTCCAAAGCCTATAAGAGCCAATATAAACCTTTGCCGGGACAACATCAGCAGGCAGTCTCTCAAAGAAAGGTACAGCAGTCGGAAGATTCACCTCGCGCGAGACAATCTCTCGGCCCGAAGCATCCTCGACCACAAACCTTCCGGAAAGGGCGGTGAGAGGATATATCCCCAAAACATTTCCATTCATCTTTACCACGGCACGCAGGCTCACCTCATCAGCGCCACCGATTCCAGCCACAGGAAGCCAATACTCGTTCCATTCGTCGGCTCCATAAGGCGTGAAAAGAGTCTGCTTGAACGGAGTATCTACGCTATTAAGAAGATTCTGGTTGAAGAGCCTGCCGCTCTGAAGCTCGACATACTGCGGGCTCTTGTCGGTGAGCAGCCCCACCCAGATGTCACCCTGTTGCGACTGTGCCCAACTGAAGTATTTACGTCCGAGCTTTTCGTCGCGAAGGGCATAGTGGAGCATTCCAAAATCGTCATGTTTCCAATATGCACCGAAAAAGCCCTTGTGGGAGCCTCCTGGATGAAAGGATTTGTCAATGCCGAAATTCTGATTCGCATAGAGCGACAGGTCGCGACCGGCTTCATCGACTGGATATGGGGTAGTGACACCGTCATGCCCGATAGTGTATACCGACGGGTATATAAGTTCGAGGTCGTCAGAAGCCTTGACGCCGGAGTTTGCCCAAGTGTAATAGGGTTGATACTCACCGGAGGCATTGTGCCAAAACGAGCGCGTCCTCAGCCACACCGCGTCCTTGGGAAGATTGATCTCCACCGTCCACGAGGTGCGGGTAAGCAGTTCGAGCACTCCGATGTAGCAGCTCACGCTTCCGTCCTCCTTAACCTCTGTCTTCCACTCAACGGGATGGGCACAAGAAGGGGCGTGACCGATGATTCCATAGTTAAACTCAATTCCACCGCTGGTCCATGGGCCACGGAGCGAAATTTCACGGAACTTCACGACATCGTTGTCATAAAACATCTCTTTTCCCGTTGTCTTGTCATAGACGGACCATATCTTGCCGCCGATTTCCGGCATTATGCGCACACGAATCCAATCGTTTTCGAGAACCACAACCTTCCATATCCTCTGCGTGGAGTCGAAGTCGAAAGTTTCATATTTATGATACGGATACACATTTCCCGACGTTAGTGGAATCGGGTTCGGATCCGAAAATCCGTAGGTCGTGTAGACGGTGTCCTTGACCGTCACGGTCTGCGCCAGTACCGTTGTGCCGACCAGAATAAGTGTCAAAAACGGGATTATCTTCCTCATTACATTATCTTATTTTCGTAAAAAACAAAACTTCGGGTTTATGAAAATCCGGGGATATGTCGTCCGTACTAACTGCCGAATACCAATTCACGGTCATGTCAGTATGGTAGTCCGCTCGGAACACACCCATCCAGAAACCATTTTCAAGGTCGCAGCCGAGTTTGCGGAGCTCGTCTTTGGAAACCTTTCCGGCAACAATATAGCCATTTTCAGTAAGTTGTCCAACAAGACGCATCGTGCGGAAACCCCAACCATAGTCAATGTCACGGTAGTAGTGACCGGAGTAGTCGAGCACACGCCCGAGCGGGTCAATCTCCGCACAATAATAATCGTCCATTGATTGCTTCGGACTGAAGAATATCTCCACCCGGTCCTCATTCTCAACCGTAGCCTCACCCGTGAAATTCTCCGCGTATGTCGGAGTCGTGTCAGTGACTTCATAGGAGAAATAGAATGACTCTCCGTCTGAAAAGCAGCGAAAGAGAGTTCTGTCATCAAGACAGTCCCAAGGTGCATGGAGACCATCGATTGCGGCGGACGGGGACACGACAAACGCGCCTCCGTCTCCCGCATTCCTGCCGCAGGAAACAGCGGCTGCCCAAAATACTGAAAAAAGGGCAGCCGCCTTAAATATAGTTACACTACATTTTGTCATTATCTTCATTATTTTCTGTTCGTCATCGTCCCTGTTTCTCCGCTCCGTAGTTCATCAGACCCTGTCCGTACTCGTCAAGAAATTTCGGATAGCCGAATTTCTGCACATACTTAGGACCGACATAGGCCGCATAACAGGTGATGTTGGTGATGCCGTGGGATGCGTAGGTCTCAAGATCCTTGAGGAAAATCTCATTGCTCCATGGAACTTCCACGAGATTGCTCTCATCCCATCCGCTGAAAAGCGAGTCATCCATCCAATATTCGAGCACCTGCGCGGTCGTGGCCGGAAAAACCTTGAGGTTGGCCTTGAGTTGCTTGAGATACTCAGCGTGGGTGATGCCACTGCGTCCCTTCGCCCATGTGTTGGCGAGAGGCTGATCCCATGTGCGAAAGAATGGTGCAAATTCGAGGAATATATCCTCATGCGGCTTCACTGTCCTTGGCGGTTCAAGGGTATTGCTATAGCACAAGTGCGCGAGCTTCGCCTCCGGATCTATGGTTTTGAGGGCTTCGATTGCCTTGTTTTCAAAAATAAGGGCTTGGTCGGAAGCGTTCAAATCCTTGCACTTTGGACAATGACAGATGTCCCCACCATCGTCGAGCCAAAAATAATAGCGGTGATTCGTCGATGCGTAACGTCGACCGATGTCTATGGCATTGCGATAGACCTCGTTCAGAGCGCCGTCGGACGAAGGACAGCCGTTGGCATCCTTCGTGCGGTTGCCGTTCTTGTCCATGCGGAACCATTCCGGATAGTTATCGAAGCGCTCGCGAGGCAGGAGAAAATACATCATGTGCTCCTCGAACTCAATATCAATCTTGGCGTCTTTGCAATTTTTCTCAAAATTCGTCCAAACCTGAGTACCGCGAGGAGCGTTATAGACACTGAACGTGTTTATTCCGTTCCTCTTCGCAATCGAGATGTAGTCTATCACCCTGGCGTTGCTCACCTCTGGCCAACCGAGCACGAGCCCCCTCATCTTGAAGAAATGCTCCGGTTTCTCAGGATTGTCAGGATTTTCCGGTTTCTCTGGGTTTTCTGGTCCCGGTTTGTCAGGGTTATCCTTGCCGATATTCTCCCACCCGTTCACCGCAGACCCCGTATTCTCCGGAGTGCAGGACATCACCAGCGCAGCCGCCGCAAACGTCAGAATCAACACAGTCTTTCTAATCATCATTCTTTACTCTCAATAAAAGGTATTCTCTCTTAATAATCTGAATAGGAGGGGTTAAATTAATAATCTGAATAGGAGGGTTAAATAAAAAGATGGAGTGCAAGGCGTGCGGCGAAGCCTAAACCGCAGCAACCTGATGGTTGTGAGGATTTAGGCGAGCCGCACAACGCAGCAATCCGCTTTTTATTTAGCCCGATAATTAAGTAGCCCCTGACCGTAGTCATCCACGAAAGATATATCCCCAAAGGTCTTGACATAATAGTCGTCGACATAGATGGCATAGGCCGTGATGTTGCGTATTCCGTAGGACGCATATGTCTCAAGATCAGAGAGGAAGACGTCCCTATTCCAAGGAACTTGAACCTGAGGCTTCTTCCAGCCGCTGTAGAGAGAGTCATCCATCCAATAGTCAAGCACCTGAGCTGTCTCGGCAGGGAAAACCTTGAGATTGTCCTCAAGCATGCGAAGAAACTCACCGTGGGTGGTCTTGCCGTCACGTCCGACCGCGTCCTTATTTTTAAGAGGTTGGTCCCATGTGCGGAAGAAAGGTGCGAACTCAAGGAATATTCCTTCCTCCGGCTTCACGCATGAGGGAGCCTCAATGGAGTTGTGGTAGGCAAGGTGAGCGAGTTGTGCCTCTGGGTCTATCTTGCGCAAAGCCTTGATAATGTGGTTCTCAAAGATGAGTCCCTGGTCGGCTACATTGTAGCCACGGCATTTCTCGCAATGACAGACATCACCACCGTCAAAGAGCCATGTGTAGTACTTGTGGTTCGAAGGCTGATGGGTGCGAACGAACTCCGGAACATTTGACATCAGAACTTCAAGTCCCTCCTGACACGAAGGACATCCGTTGCCGTCGCTCTGACGCACACCGTTCTCGTCCATACGGAAATACTCCGGGTGGGTAGCGAACAGTTCACGCGGAAGCAACCACGACATTGCGTGCTCCTCGTACTCGAAGTCAAGTCCAGCATCGATGCATTTCTGACGAAACTCGTAGTACTCGGGGCTATCGTACGGGTGTCCGCATACACTGATAGTATTCAGCCCATTCTTCTTCATCAAGTCAATCCAGTCAATGACGTCAGGATTCTTGATGTCGTCCCAGCAGAGGATGACTCCTCGCAGTTTGAAGAAAGGCTCGTCGGCCTTTTTCCCGCAGCCCGCGCAAAACGCGAGCAGCAGGAAAGAGGTTGCAAAAAGTGTCGAAAATTTGGCGAATTTATTCAACATAGTCTGGAAGGATTACGGTTGCCATATCAACCTGCGTTCTTGATTCAGGATTCTTCATATCAGTAGCGTTGCCTTGCGGAAGATAGCCTATCGCATTCCAATTAAGAGGACCATCCATAAGTTTGATGGCAAACCTTGCCTTGTTCGTAGTCATCTTGAAGAATTTCCTGTCGAACATAACCTCTGCCTGACCGAGGTTCTTGCCCTCGTCGAAAGCAACCTGTCCGAAGAACTCGGCTGCCGTATAGTTACCAGCCTGTGAAGCAAGTCCTCCACTCCACACATTATCCTTATCCTTTCCGCCATAGAAATAAGCCGTCAGACCAGTGAAATCTGTAAACGGATTACCCATATGGAAACCGCCTTCGATATACCACTCAAGTCCCATATTATCCTGAGCATACGGAGGATAAGTAGTTTCGTTATCTGTTGCCGCCACATAGCATCCCGTCTCGACATTTCCGTCCGCATCAATCCAGATGTCGATAGGCAGAGTGTTGCTTGCGAGAGGCTCGCCCTTGCGGACTTCCTTCTTGTTGCTGCTGTAATATTCAACCGTGCCAGGATCTACAAACTCGAAGTAAAGATATACGGTCTTGCTGTCACCGGTAAGCTTCATCTTACGAATCATCGGATAAAGAACCGTTCCTTCTGGAAGCAAATAGGTGATGATTCCGTCCTTGTCCCAGTCGGAAAAGTCTCCATCGATGGTGATTGCGTAAGAGAACGGATATGCGAGGTTTATGGTCGCTGTAGTAACCTTGCCCTTTACTGCATTCTCGACCTCAACGATATCAATTACATGAGGAGTGACGCCAATTTCAACGTTTTCCGGCACATCAATCGTCGCAACGGCCTCGGCCTCGGTCTGCCCGGCGACAATCGTAAGTTCGGCAGGTGCTATTGTAACCATATATTTATTGTCTGCAGCAGACGCAAGTTTCACCTTCACGTCCTTCGTGGTTGCCTTTGCAAGGGCGACGCGAATCTTCGCGGTCTTGTCACCAGAGAAAGTGTTGTCGGCATAGAGATTCACCTCCGGCTTGAAAGAATAGCTAAGCGCAATGTAGACTACTGAGTTCTCCGATTTCTCAGCGCCCTTGACTGAGGCTATCTGAATCGCTGCCTGGTACTCACCAGAATCAAGTCCAAGAACATCGGCCTCAACCTTGACATCAACGGAAGTCTTGCCTTTCCCTATCTTCACATTCTTCGAGAAATCGGCCGGTACCTCGTTATTGCCGCTCTGAACCGGAGCCTTGGCCAGGGTCACGGTCACGTCGGCGGAAGCCGCCTTGGAAAGTTCAAGCGTAAGCTTCGCGGTGTTGTCCGCCGCAAATGTGGCATCAGCCTTCATGCTGACAGTAATCTTTTCGTCCGCAGGCTTTCCGTTGTCCTGAGGAGTCTTTTCACATGAGACAAACAGTCCGGCAGCAAGGGCTGCGGCACTGATTGCAAGCATGATTCTTTTCATAATAATTCAGATTTAAAGTTATTAGTTATTTACTTTTATCACCAGCCAGGATTCTGCTCCAAAGCGCGGTTCTTGTCGATTTCTGTCTGAGGAATAGGGAAGAGGTAGTGGCGCGCAGGATCGAACACCCTCTTCTGGAACACAGGATAGGTAATTTTGCCGTCGGCATCCACAGCCACACGATGCACGGTCTTGTTGTCCACCGTCTCCGCAATCATCCAGCGTCGCACATCCCAGAACCTGTGGTTTTCGAACACCAGTTCCATCCTGCGCTCCTGACGAACCTTCGCGCGAAGCTGCTCCTGAGTGAGTCCGGACGGAATCTCTATGACGCACTTGGCCCGGCGACGGATGGTGTTGATAAGTTCTTTGGCCCGCTCCAGATTGGAAGCGCCTCCCATCTCAATCAGAGCCTCGGCATAGTTCAGATACAATTCTGATGTCCTCATAATGGCGAAGCGGCGGTAGGTCCAGCTGGCGTTGGTCACGAGATTGTGGTTCTCGTCGAGATATTTTCTCGTGAAGTAGTTCGTGCGGATGATTGAACCGATGTTGATATTGTCCTTCCCGTTGGCAGAGATGTCAATCGGACGGCCCTGGAGCATCGCCCCGTTGTAAAGTATGCAACTGTAGAACCTGTCATCTCGCCCTTCCCACGGATGCTCGGGGTCATAGCCGGAAGCCACGTCAATAATCTGCGTATTGTCGGCATTGTAACCTGTTACAGGAATTTTTCCGGTTGCCTTCATCTCGAAGTCATCCACAATCTCCTGAAGCGGTCCGTCGACATTGTAGGCATTATAACCAAGCGGCATCGCGTAGAAATCCCACCAGTAGCATTCATAGTGCTCAGAATTCTTCGTCCAGATGAACTCGCTTGAAATAGCGGCCTTGTTGAACATCTCCGTGTAGGTCGGAGCAAGAATGTAACCCGCCTTTTCAGCCATATTCAAAGCCTCACGGTTTGCCTCCGCAGCATCTTCCCAGCGCGCAGTGTCATTGTCCCTATTCCAATATTTGCTGGCCCAATAGAGCTTCACCTGAGCCTTCACCACAGCCGCAACGACGGAGGTGAAACGGCCAAAGTTGGCGTCATCGTGCTTCTCCGGGAGGTGAAGCATGGCCTCGTCCATATCAGAGAGAATCTGGTTCACGATCTCCTCCGCACTCGCCCTCTTGATTCCATTGAGCGACTCGACGTTTCCCGGGTCGAGCACTGAATTCAGAATCGGTACGCCACCCCACTGCTTGAAGAGCAGAAAATAGTAGTAACCACGGAGTCCGTAGGCCTCACCAAGCAACCTCTCTTTCCGGTTGCTCGCCCCACCGGCCGACATATCCTCAGGAATCAGGTCGTAATTCTCGATGAACATATTGCAGCGCCTAATGCAGCCGTAGAAGTCGCTCCAATTGCGTGCCATCGGCATCTGGGTCGGGTTCCAGCTTCCGAGGTTGATGTCGAAAGGCGATGCCGAATAACCGGAAGCTTGCTGAAAGCCGATTTCGTCGGTAGCGCCGCCGAGCTTGTAACGACCTGTAAGGTCTTCCGTATTGCACTGGAAGTCCGGAAGATAGACATAGGCATTATCCAGATAGCGCTCCGCCGTCTCAATCTTGGAAAACAATTCTTCCTTGGTCATGTTGTCACCCGGAGCACGTTCAAGGAAGTCGCCACAGGAAACGGCAATGGAGGCAGCGGCAATGACGGTAAAAACATAGTATATTCTTTTCATCTCTATCATAATTTACTGTAATTCAAAGCGAAGTCCCATGTTGAACACTCTCTGGAGCGGATAAGGAAGTGTTCCGGAGCCAGCAGACTCAGGGTCGCGGTCCTTGAGCCACATCCTATCCCACACGGCCACGTTCTGCGCATTCACATAGATTCGCGCCGCGGTGACGTGAATCTTCTTCATCCATGCGGTCGGGAAAGTGTAACCGAGCTCGATGTTCCTAAGCTTGAGGTAGTCGGTCTTCATGAGGTTCTGATCTGAAATAACGTTGTTGTTCGCAGTGGTGTGTGCAACAGGGAGTATCGCATCCTTATTTTCCTTGGTCCATCTGCGCAGATTGATGACGCTAGACGGATAAGACCACAGACGGGCCGTTCCTCCCATTGCACCGCTCAGTAACATGCTGAAGTCAAAGCCGTGGATATTGAACCCGATTGAGAGACCGCCGGTGAGCGTGGGCACGGAGAAACACTTGATAGGCACACGGTCGGAAGGATCAATCACGTTGTCGCCGTTGGTGTCTTGATACTTAATGTCGCCAGGAATCACCGGGCCGAACTTCTGCGCAGGGCTGCCGTCGATATCCTCCTGACTCTCAAAGAAGCCTATGGACTTGTAGCCGAGGGCATAGCCGATTTCATACCCACGAAGGTCCTGGTAGTCATAGGCAGGAGTCGGCTGGTCGTTTTCGAGCACCTTGTTCTTCGCCCACGTCATCTGAAGGTTGGAGAAAATCGAGAAGTCCTTAGAGAATGCCTTAAAGAAGCGGATTTCCCCCTCCACACCTTGATTAACGACCTTTCCGGAGTTGCGCGGAGCGATGTTGGTGATGCCGACATAGTCCGGGACGCTTCCCGCAGCAGTTAGGATATTGTCGCGCCTCTCATGAAAATAGTCCACCGTGAGGTTGAGTACGTTGCCCTCGAAGAGCGAGAGATCGAATCCGGCGTTGGTCTTGTAGGCCTTCTCCCATGTGACATAGGCGTTACCAACGCGTGTCTCGTTGTGCCCGCCGGCGGCCGACGTTCCGCCATTTGTCGTTCCGAAGTAATACCCGTTCGGGAATATGTTTCCAAGGCCTCCACCAGGACCGAACTCGCTGATATAGAGGAAGCGGTTGCCACCAATCTGGTCATTTCCGACAGTTCCGTAAGAGCCCCTTATCTTGAGAATCTTGAGCCAGTCGGGCGAATGAAGCCAAGGCTCGTCACTGATGACCCAGCCGGCGGAGAAGGAAGGGAACACTCCGTAGCGCCTGCCCTTAGGGAAGTTCTCCGAACCATTATAACCTAGATTGAACTCGGCAAAATAACGCTGAGCAAAGTTGTAGGCAGCACGGGCGCTAAGACCCTGATAGGCATACATATACTCGGAACTATAGAGATTCTTGAGCGTACGGTTACCGAGCAGCTGCGCGTGAACCGAGTGACGGCCGAAGTCGCGGTCATAGTTCAAGCGAAGGTCGTAGTAGGTGTAGCGCTCGACGGACGACCATGTGGAGGCCTGAAGACGGCCGTTGGTGGTATAGTCCTGATAGACAGGCTCTCCGGTAATAGCATCAGGTCCCCTATACCAGAATTGCTCGAAGTCCTGCCGCCACACCCTTTGGAGGCTGTTGGTATTCTCAAAACTGAAATATGCCTGGGCACTGAGACCTTCGGTGATGAAGTCAAAGTCATATTTTGCGGATATGGTTCCGTACATCACATTACTGCCACGGTTGTAGTAGCCGCTGCGGGTGATGACTCCATAAGGGTTGTTCTGATAAGGTATCTCAAGCGCGGAGCCGGCCGCGAGCGTGCCGTCAGGGTTATAGATTGACTGCGAACCCGGGAGGCGGCTTGTGATGATGTTGAACACATGAGTGAAGCTCTCGCTCGGTCCAATCCTCGTTTCAAGGCGGCCGGCCATGTCAATCCTGATGTTCAGCCGCTTGGTTGCCTGCACATCGAGGTTGGAACGGAAGTTCCACCTATCGTACTTGGGCTTCACCCCGTAGTTGGCGGTAAACTCGTCCGTATGGTTGAGCAGAGTTCCTTGATTCATATAACTTCCGGAGATGAAGTAGTTCACGCGGTTGTTCTTGCCGAGCGAACCGGAGATATTGATATTGTACTGCTGCTGCCACGAATGATTTTTCAGAACGACATCGAACCAATCGGTGTTCGGGTACTGGTAGGGATCGGAGCCGTTCTTTATGATTTCAAGCACCTCTCCGGTATAGCGTTCAGGCTGCCCGTCGTTGTAGTCGACTGCGCGGTTGTAAAGAGCCTGTTCGTATGAGCTCATGGTCTCGGGCAGACGAATAGGCTGCTGGAGGGCCTGTTGGATGGTGAAGGAAATCTTCGGAGCCTCGTTTCCTCCTCCGCGCCGGGTGCTCACGACGATGACTCCGTTCGCACCCTGAATTCCATAGAGCGAAGAGGATGAGGCATCCTTGAGTATGGTGATGGACTCGATTTCATTCGGATCAAGCATGTCGAAGTCGGCCTTGTTCCGGGGAAGTCCGTCAATGACCACAAGAGGAGCACTGGTTCCGTAGGTTCCGAGCCCGCGCACATAGAGCGATGAGGCATCGGCTCCAGGTTCGCCAGAAGACTGCACCGTAATGAGTCCCGGAAGCTTACCGGCAAGTGCGTTGGAAATGTTCGCCACTGGAGACTGCACAAGTTCCTTTGTCTGGATGGTTGAGACGGCGCCGGTGATGGAACGCCTTGTCTGGCGGTTGTTCATTCCGACAACAACCACCTCGTCAAGGAACTCTGAAGACTCCATGAGCCGAATGTCATAGCGATCTCTCTGGTCAACGGTGAAGGATAAGTCATTGTAGCCGAGGCATGACACGTCCATTTTCGCCCCTTGAGTAACCTTGATGGAAAATGTACCATCAACGGATGTCACTACACCATTGGATGTGCCGGACTGGATGACCGACGCACCGATTACCGGCTCGCCGTTCGCGTCAAGGATTACTCCCCTGATGACCCGCTCGTCCTGAGCTTGCGTGCTCTCGGAAGCGGATGCGATCCTGTCCGTACCGGGCGAGAGCATGGCCGCAAAATCCAGAAGGAATAAGGAGAAAACGCAGATGCTGATTAATCGAGTTTTTCTCATTGTCTGTTGATTTAGTTATTAGTTTTTTCCTGCAGAGGATATTTTTAATAATTCTTCAAATTTCCGTCTTAGAAAACGGACGCAAGATATTTTCTATAATCCAACAAACAAAAAGTCACTAAAACTTTATTTACTCACAAAGACACACTCAATTATAAATTATTAAAAACCACTTAATTAACAACAAGTGACGATATGTTTATTAATAAATCATTTTATTTACACAAAGAAATTGACCACCAAAACAATTAAATCACTTTATTTTATTGTTTTCGCAACGACTTTATATAACTTTACCAGGAACAAACGAAAAACGAGGAAAAATGGATACAGGGAAATTATCGGAAAGCGAGAGACCGGGCAAGGCAAGAGAGATAAGAAAGAGTATCCTACGATGCCTAATGGACAGCGGAAGGATGATGATTTCGGACATTTCAGAACACTGCGGCTACAGCGTCCCGACAGTGACAAAATACATCAACACACTCATGGATCAGGGCCTCGTTACGGCTGCCGGAAAGAAGAGCCTAAACAGGGGCAAGAAGCCGATGGTATACAAGACCTGCTCCGACGCGAGATATTTTGTCGGTGTGGACATCCAAAGCCACGCGCTGCAGATGTGCGCGATGGATCTTTCAGGAAACGTCATCGCCGAGGACGAATGCCTGGATTTTGTCTATAGCAATACCCCCCCCCTACATGGAAGAAATGTGCAGCAAAACCCTTTCTTTCATAGACAATCTCGGAATTGACAAGGACAAGATTTCCTTTGTGTGCTTCAGCATTTCCGGAAGGATAGACACAAACGCTGGAATTAGTCATAGCGCATTCAACTTTGAAGGAGACGACACTCCGCTCGCTGAGACCTTGAGCGAAAAGACGGGACTGAGAGTAATCATCGAGAATAATACCAGGGCAATGACCTTCGGAGAACTCAGCCTCTACAACAAGGACAGCCTCAAAAACTTTCTGCTTGTCAACGTAAACTGGGGTCTGGGGCTCGGGATCGTGTTAAACGGGGAGGTATACTGCGGGAGCAACGGGTATGCCGGAGAGTTCGGACACATGAATGTCTACAACAACGAAATAATCTGTCACTGTGGAAAGAAAGGGTGCCTGGAGACCGAGGTATCAGGAATGGCCATGCAGAGGCATCTCACAGAGCGGATAAAGAACGGCGAGGCGAGCATACTACGAAACAGGATAGCGAACGGCAATGAACTCACGCCCTCCGACATCATCTCGGCGATTAACAGGGAAGACCCGCTGTGTATAGACATAATCGAGAAAATGGGGATGGAACTTGGCAAGCAGATCGCCAACCTTATAAATCTCTTCAACCCAGAAGCAGTCATTCTCAGTGGGGTACTGAGTCGCGACAGTATCTACTTCTTCGAGGCTATCAAGTCCAGCGTCCGGAAGTTTTCGCTGAAGCTCATGTATAAGAATGTCCGCATCATACAGGCAGAAAACCCAGACAAGACCGGTGTCCTCGGAGCGTGTCTGCTCGGAAGATATCGCTTCGCGGACGAAATCTGAATAAGAATCGGACAAAATTGCTATTTTTGCACTAACAGGCAGGCGATGGGCAGTGGACGCTCCAAGGTTCTGCCGACGATGCAAAGACAGTCTCGACATGCACACACACGAAACAGAAGAACGGCTGGAAGCCAAAGGAATACGGCCGACTGCAAATAGGATACTCGTACTTAAGGCGCTCGGCGAGGCCGGACATCCGATGAGTCTCACCGACCTTGAGACCCAGATTGAGTCCATGGACAAGTCCAGCGTGTTCAGGACACTGACACTGTTTTTGGAGAAGGATCTCGTGCACTCATTTGAGGATGGACGAGGGATCATAAATTACGAATTGTGCACCGAGGAAGGCCATTGCGACCACCACGATGCACATATTCATTTCTATTGTGAGCGATGCCACCGCTCCTACTGTATGGAACACATCAACCTCGACTGGATGCAGGTGCCGGAAGGCTTTGAACCGCGCGCCTACTCATTTGTCATCAAGGGAATCTGTCCCCGCTGCAAATAGCTTCTCAGTTCTCCACCGGCCTTATGACATAGTTGAACGTCATTTCCTGCGGCTTGACAAGGTATTCGGTGCGCGGAAGATGCGACCATGAGTCAACGCAGCCGAGTCCCATCTGAACGAGATCAAAGTTAACCCATGTCAGTCCGTTGCAGCGCTGATTCTCGAACGCAATAGCCTTCAACTTGAGGGAATGACGTGTGCCGCTCTTTGCGCAATCCAATTGCTCGGTCGAGAACGGGAGTGCTGATGCGGAGAACGGAGCGTCAGAAGAAATCTCCAGGCCCGTGCCGTTGTCGTTCAGGACGCGGAACCACTTGAGCTGAGTCTTCGTTCCGGATTCCTGCGGACGGACATAGCCGTAATGATATTGGTCCTCAACCCTCTGCACATAATGTCCCATAAGGGCTGCCGAGTTGCGGTCACTGTAGTTTTCAAAAGGTCCGTTGCCGAAAAACTCGACATTAGAGAACTCTCCAGGCATCGCGAGGCGCATTCCGAAGCGGTTCAAAATCGGAGCATCAGCCAATTTGCCGGCATCCTTGAGGGATTCGCTGACTGAAATCGCACCGTCGCCATATATGCTGTATGTGACAACAATCTTTGCCGCCTCACCAATCGGTGCATATTCCGTCGTGACAAGAACGAAGTCTCCCCTGTCTTCGAATGTGAACGAAACGGCCTTATACTCGGCATCACGCCAGAGTTTCTGCGACTCAGGGAGCTTCTTACCCCTGTAGTTCGCGCCCATGTCATTTTCGGTCGCCGCACGCCACAGGCAAGGTTCAAGAGGCTGCGACAGGAGCGGTCTATCGTTGAGCGTATAACTTATCAGCGCACCGGTAGTCTTGTCGAACGTGGCTTTCCACACGTCACCGCGCTCAGCAAGCACTCCTTCATAAGGCATTATTCCATAGAAAGAAACAGTACTCTCGCCATCGGCGATGCGGAAAGAGTGAACTTCCGGAACGTATGCCGCGTTCGGAGCGGAGGCAATGCAAATCTGATCGTAGGCAACTTCACTGTCTGCCTGAAGTATGCCGTCTTTCTTCTTGAGAGTGTAACGGACATTGAGGTAGACATCATGGCCGTCTAAAGAGCCTCCACAGGCATCGACCACGTCAGCGGCCGTATAGCCGAGATTCACTTTGCTGCTGTTCTGAGGCGCAATGGCGAGTTCCTCCGAAGCATGACCGCTGAGAACAGCTTCGCCGTCACATTCAACAGTCCATGAAAGTTCGTACCTGGAAAGGTCAATGAAGAAATTCTCATTGAAAATGTCCACCTTACCATCAAGTGCCTGTTCCGCAGGTGAGGAAGTGAGGATGCTGCGCTGCTGATATGCAATTTCATAGGCATGAGGATGAAGACTGCGGTCAGAGGCGATGACTCCGTTGCAGTTGAACGATTCGTTGGTAGGGTCGTAATCGTTGAAGTCGCCACCAAACGCGAAGATGTGATCAGTACCATATTTCTCCGCATCAACCGGCCACCACGCGGCCTGATCCACAAAGTCCCAGATGAAGCCACCCTGATAGTGAGGATACTTACGGATGAGATCCCAGTATTCCTTGAATCCGCCGACAGAGTTACCCATGGCGTGAGCATACTCGCACTGAATGAGAGGCTTGTCCGGATTGCCCTTTACATAGTTCTCGCACTGTTTGTAGTCCCAATACATAGGGCAGACAATGTCTGTCCCCTTATGGTTCGGTTTTTCGTAGACGTTACGTTCATACTGCACAGGGCGGGTCACATCCCACGCCTTAAGCCAGTCATAGGCATCGAAGAAGTTCTGCCCGGCACCGGTCTCGTTACCGAGACTCCATATAATCACCGACGGGTGATTGTAGTCGCGCTGAACCATGCGCTGCACTCTTTCGCCTATAGTTTTGTGATAGTCAGGGTTCTTTGCAAGGGCCTCCGGGCCATATCCCATTCCATGTCCCTCGATATTAGCCTCGTCAACAACATAGAGTCCGTATTTGTCGCAGAGGTCATACCAAAGGGGATCGTCAGGATAGTGGCAAGTGCGCACAGCATTGAAGTTCAGTTGCTTCATTATGAGGATATCCCTCTCCATATCGGCAGGTGACACCACATAACCCTTATAGGCGTTCATTTCGTGACGGTTTACACCTTTGATGAGCACCGGCTGACCATTCACAAGCAGTTGTCCGCCACTGATTTCCACAGTTCTGAATCCAAACTTGAGAGATGCGGTCTGGGTCTCCACTCCCTTTTTGTTCAAGGCAATGAGTTCAAGAGTATAGAGGTTCGGAGTCTCAGCTGTCCAAAGTTTGGCAGCAGGAAGACCGCCCTCAACCCTCGCACAAGAAAAGCCGTTCCCGGACTTGTCCTTCACATTCACCGAAGCATCGCCCGATGCGGCAATCTCTCCAGCGGCATCAACAATCTGCCAACGGACCTTAGCCACGCCGGAAGTGGTCTCGGCAACAATGCTATAGCGTCCGTCAGCATCACCGCTCACATGAATATTCTCTATTCTCTGCTTTGCACGGGAGAACACATAGATGTCACGGGCAATTCCGGCATATCTCCAGAAATCCTGACATTCCACATAGGTACCGTCGCACCAGCGGAAAATCTCAAGAGCGATGGTATTCTCGCCAAGTTTCACAAATTTCGTAATGTCAAAACGGGCTTCAAGCTTGGAGTCCTCGCTGTAGCCGACTTCCTTTCCGTTCACCCAGACCTTCACGTTTGAAGTGGCCGAACCGATATGCAGGACTATGTCCTGTCCCTTCCACTCCTCACCGAGAAAGAAGTTGTGGCGATACTGTCCCACATAGTTGTGCTCGTCCGGTACAATCGGAGGAGTGTTGGGAAAATGGCCATCCCAAGGATATGGAGTGTTCACATATATAGGATCACAATAACCATTCAGATCCCAAAGCCCGGGAACCGGAATCGTACCCCACTGCGAATCGTCGTAACCATCACGATAGAAATCGGTCGGACGAGTGTTCAGATCTTTGTTAAAATTAAACTTCCAGAGCCCACTCAAACTGAGCTTCAGACCGTCGGTCGCGAACGTGGTAGTCATCGGGAGGCGGTTAACCTCATTCAGATTTGGGTCTCTCCAAAATTCCACGGATGTTTTTTCCTTCGCGGAAACATTCGTTCCGAGAGCCATCGCTCCAACAAGAACACACAGAAGTGTTGAAAACTTACGCTTCATTGACATGTTATTAATTATTAAAATTTTCCAAATATGCTAAATTATTTCTATCTCGCCGGACTGAACCCAACCCTGCCGTCCGTCAGAAATCTCGACATTCGTCCACGTTCCGACAGAGTCGATTATCTTCACTTTCGTGCCTTCGTGGAGTATGAACAGGTCCATCTTTCCATCCGGAGAGGATTTCGTGGATATGACCGGCTTCATCACTATAGCCTCGTCGCGAAGGAAATAGTCGTCCTTCTGGTGAAGCGAAAAGCCGAGAGCCGCGCCCCCAAACAGGAAGCAGACTATTGCTGTAATGAACCCGGTGCGTTTCCAAGCTGTCGTGGGAGCGAGGAAGAAAAGCAGCAGCATCGCGCAGACAAGAACGAGGAATACTATGAATATGATTGCCCAAGCATCGGAGTCGAGAAGGTAGCAGAGCCTCAGAGTCCATGTCTTCAGGACAAATTCCGGAACGGCATCTATGCGGTCCTGCGTGCGGCTGTTCGCGAACTCCAGATTGTAGCGGGCATCCGAATACGACGGGTCTATCTTGAGGGCGCGCTCGTAGTTCACGATTGCCTTGCCGAGATTGTCGGCCTTGAACCATGCGTTGCCGGCATTGTAATAGAGTTGAGGGGATTCCAGACCGAGAGAGACTATCATCTCGTACCCGGACGCGGCATCTTCCCAGCGTCCATCCGAGTAAGCGGCATTGGCCTTCTCCCAAAGTTGCTGCGGGTATTCCTTCTGCTCTTCAGCCGAGACCTCCGGAGAAGTCTGGAGAGGCTGTTCCTGCGCCCGCATCGGGAACGACATCAGTGCGAGTATGACGACCATAGTGGCCACACCGGCCACGGGAATTTTCTTTCCTGATTTCATAGAAGAGTCAATTGTAGATATAAGCTCGGCAGCCTTTTCGTAGTGAGCCTGCATTGCCTCGTTTCCGGATGACGGTGAATAACGGGCGAACTCACAGTCATCTATGAGTCCAACGAAGGCCGTCACAGTCTCTTCCGGCACACCGCCTTCGGTAAGCCTTGCAGAGATGTTTTCCTTGTTCAGTTCGGACATCGGAATGTTCAGCTTGTCGGCGATGAAACCGAGCAAAGCTTTGTGAAGCTCCTCATAGAATGCCGTGTAGAGATTCTGTTTGAGGAACACGGAAGCAGTCTTGAGTTGCTTCAGAGCTTTCTTTGTAGCCTTTCTGTTTCTGTTGCCGACAACATCGGCACGCCTTGCCGCCATTCTCCGGAAAGCGAACCAGCAAAGAGCTGAGACAAGGAGAATAAGGAGGCAGACCGCAACAAAAACAGCAGAGCCTACAAAGAAGTGGCCCTTTTCCGAAAGCCGTGTCGGCTTTGTGGATATGAACCTGATGTCCTGACCGAGACTGCGGACGTCGTTCTGCTGAACTCCTGGAACTACCGCGCCTCCGGACGGGATGTCAGCGCCTTTTTCGACCGTGAAGTTTATCGGCTGAGTCTGCACCGTGACATAACGCCCGGCCTCGACGTCATAGTAGCTGTACTGAATCGGCTCAATTGTGAACTCTCCGGGGCTGCGCGGAATGAAAGGATACTCGAATTCTTTGGAACCGGAAATGGAGCCTTTGGCACTTTTGTCCGTAATCTTCGTGTCATAGACTTCCATGTCAAGAGGGAAGCTGACCTTCGGGGCTCCGAGGAGGGAAACATTGCCACGGCCCGAGACGGTGATTATCAAAGAATTGGCCTCATGAGCCTTCAGGTTGTCCTTGGCGAGTTTTGCGCTTATGCTGAACTTGCCCACACCACCGCCGAACGATGCCGGGGCACCGGCCGGAAGCGGAGACACATTCACTGTAACGGCACTTGAGGAGACTTTTTTCCTCACCGTCGTGTAGTCGTCAAAAAAGCCGTCAAAGATGCTTCCGGTACGCGACTGCACCCTGACATTGACAAGGCATACGAGCTCGGCAGGGTCAATGGTCAATTTGCCTGTCTGCTGAGGGATAAGCACATAGCGACGGAGCACGGCTGCATCGTAGATTTTCCCATTGTAAGTCTCCCGTGTGAACTCGATGTTTGTCGGGGCCTCTATCTCTTGACTCCAGAACCCTGTGAATGATGGGAAGTTAGCATTCTCGAATCCGGAGAGATTGGCCCTCTGATAAATTTTGAGCGTCGCGTTAATAGGCTGTCCGACAACGACATTGGTTCTGTCAAGAGAGAGACTGAGGATTATCTCACCCGTGGATGTTTCTCCCGCGCGTCCAACGCCGCTTCCGTTCTGCCTTGCTCCCGAGCCACCGGCTGCGCTCGGATCTGAAGGAACGCCGTTCGAGCCGGACTGCGGGCTGGTCGATGACTGGGCCGATGACGGATTGTTCTGTCTGACCACGGAAATGGTCACCGGACGTGAAACTATCTCACTGCCTTTGACCTTTGCAGATGCAGAAGGAAGCGTGAACTCCCCCGCTGACTTAGGCATAAGTATGTAGGTGTAGGACACCTGCCTTGATGCAGTACGTTTGCCATTGATTATACTGATGCTTGAAGAAGAACTCTTCTGCGGTCCCCAAACAAGGTCAAAGTCCGCCGGACACTCCCAACTAAAGTCCGAGGCGGAGTTCTCTCCCTCTATAACGAAGGTTACGTTAAACTGCTCGTTCAGATCCACTACATTGTGGGTCTGAACTTGAATTGACGTCTGTGCTGCTGCCGTCACCGCTGCAAACGCCCAAAGTATGCCTGCAAATAATTTCCTCATCATATACCTCCTCTTACTACCAATTCTTTTCCTTTTGACGGGACCTGACCATTGCTGCCTTTTCCTTGTTGACCTTGTCCTGGGTCTCCTTTTCCTTGGCCTGAATGGCTTGGAGCATCTGTTGGGCCGCCTGCGGACTTATCTTCTGCTCCTGAGGCTGTCCCTGTCCGTCACGATTGTCCTGCGGGGGCTGCTGACCGCTGTCGTTGTTGTCCTGATTGCGGTCGTCGTTCTGCCCGTCACCGTTGTCATTCTTGTCCTGACTGCTCTTGTCGTTGTTGTCCTGATTCTGGTTCTGGTCCTGATTATCCTGGCTTTGCCGGTCTTGGTCCTGGTTGTCCTTATTCTGGTCGCCCTGTCCGCCGCCCCCTCCGTTCTGCTGCTGGTTTTCAAGCATCTTGCGGGCATAGATATAGTTCTCCTTCGCATTCAGGTCGTCCGGACGCATAAGAAGAGACTTTGCAAAGGCATCGACAGCCGTCTTGTAGTCCTTTGCCGCGAGCGACATATCTCCGAGATTATAGTAGTAGTCAGCACCATGGCCGCCCTCAAGCGCGCCCTGTTCAATTTTCTGCATCGATTTCATTGCCCCCTGAGCGTCACCCTGTCTGTAGAGGTCCGCAGCGAGGTTATAATTGGCCGCCACTGACATAGAGTCCTTCACAAGAGCCTTTCTATAGTCAATCTCGGCTTCCTTCCAATTCTGTTTCCGATAGTCGCGGTTGCCGCGCCGCACGTCCTTTCTGTCCGTCTGCGCTGATGTCACGGCAGGCAGAAGCATCATCAGTGCGAGAGCCGGCAGCATAAAATATATTTTTTTCATCATTTTCATATCCCGAATTTCCAAAACATCATTTCTTCGTGCCGAAAAGGCTGAACTTCGTCTTCCGATCCCCGATGAGACAAGTGAGAACAAAGAAAAACAGCGCAAACGCAAAGAAATACATATACTGCTCGTCATATTCCTCGAAGACAACGGAATTGAACTTCTCTGCGTCCATCTTCTTTATGTCGTCGATTATCGGATTGAGACCAAATTCGCTGTTTCCAGCACGCACATACGCCCCATTCCCGGCGGAGGCGATTTCACTCAGTGTGTTCTCGTCAAGACGTGTCACGACAATGTTGCCCTCACGGTCTTTCATAAGCCCACCATCCTTCAGCGGAATAGGCTTACCCTCCGGAGAGCCCACACCGATTGTATAGACCTTTATTCCCAACTCGGCAGCTTGTTTCGCGGCCTTAACCGGGTCATCCTCGTGGTTCTCACCGTCAGTGATGACTATTATCGCACGACTCTTCTCGCTCTGTGCGCTGAAAGAGCGGGCAGCCGTATTTATGGCATCGGCGAGCGCTGTTCCCTGAATAGGCACAGACTCGGTGGAGATTGTATTCAGGAACATTTTTGCGGAAACATAGTCTGTCGTAATCGGCAACTGGACATAGGAACTGCCGGCGAAAACGATGAGTCCTATTCGGTCGTCACGAAGTTTGTCGACTAATCTGGAGATGGCAAGTTTCGCACGCTCAAGTCTGTTCGGAGAATAGTCCTGGGCAAGCATGGAGTTTGAAACGTCGAGTGCAATCACCACCTCGGCTCCTTTAGTCTCGTGTTCCTTTAGCTTCGCGCCAATCAGAGGACGTGCCATCCCGACAGCGAAGAAAGCGAATCCGAGGCTGAACAGGACGACTTTCCACCATCCGCGGACCCCGGAATATGAAGGCATTAGCCCTGCCACCAGATCCGGATCTCCGAATGAGGCAACACGCTTTTTACGCATTCTGCGGAAAATGGCGTATACCACAGGAAAGAGCGGGACAAGCAACAGAAGCCAAAGATATTGAGCATCAGCAAAATACAGCATAATCAATCATTTTTTACGGCAGTTTTCTGAAAACCGCGACCTGAAGGATGAATGCGGCAAGCAGGGCAATTAGGGCGACAAGCGCGTATGTTCCGAACAGTTCCTTGTAGACAGGGAAACTGTCGATTGTTGTCCTGGCCTTCTCCATCTTGTTTATCTCTGAATAGATTTCGGCGAGTTTGGTGTTATCCGTAGCGCGGAAATAGCGTCCACCGGTGGTCTCGGCAACCTGCGAAAGCAGTTTCTCGTCAATCTCAACCTTTACTTTCTGGATTTCCACGCCCCAAGGGGTCATCACCGGGTAGGGAGCGGTGCCATTTGCACCCACTCCGATTGTGTAGACACGGATGCCGTAGGTCTTGGCAATCTCGGCAGCAGTTTCCGGGGCAATCTCTCCACAGTTGTTCACGCCATCAGTGAGCAGAATCACTACGCGGCTCTTCGCATCGGAGTCCTTCATCCGCGCAACGGCCGTCGCGAGCCCGTTTCCTATCGCGGTACCATCTTCGAGAAGGTCGGTACTGATTTCTTTCATCAGGTTGATGAGCGTTGCACGGTCAGTCGTCAAAGGGCATTGGGTGAATGCTTCGCCTGCGAAAACGACAATTCCCATACGGTCTGAAGGCCTTTGTGATATGAATTCGATTGCTATATCTTTCGCAGCGCTGATTCGGTCCGGGTTGAAGTCACGGGCAAGCATGGAAGTGGAAACGTCCATCGCAAAAACAATGTCAATTCCCTCAGTGTCAATCTTTTCCATCTTCTCCGATGAGCGCGGGCGTGCAATGGCGATAACTATCATAACCATCGCGAGCAGCATCAAGGCAAAAGGAAGATGACGGAGATATTCCTTCACGCTATGTCCCGCCTTGAGCCACGGGGCACTTGCAGACACGCGCAGATGGGCCTGGCGTCCGAAAACCTCGCGCAGAATGTAGAGAACCAGCAGCAGAGCCGGCACCACCGCGAGCCAAAGAAGTTTAGGATACTCAAAAAACATCACTCGCCCTCCTTTTTATTTTCTTCCGCCTGTGCTGCAAGATCGTCCTGATAGGTCTGGGTGACAAACCTCACGGCAAGCGGAAGCACTGCCGCATTCTCCTGCTCACTTGCAGTATGTTTGGCGAATTTCACAAAGTCAGCAGTCTCAAAAAGATTTTTCAAATCCTTAAGAAGTTCTTTTCTGTCAGCGGGTTCATCCTCGAACTTCGGCTTCATATCGCGGAATATTTCGGCCGTTGTCATCTCCATAGCACCGATTTCATAACGGGAGGCGATGTACTCACGAAGCACGTCCGTCACTCCAGAATAGAACTGCTTCTGCTTTTCCGGAGCCCAAAGTTTGTCGCCACGGAAGGTGTCGAGTTTGCGGAGAGCGACGATGTGCGCAGGATCCCCGTGATCCGACCCTTCGGCCGACTTTTTCTTGTGCATCTTGATAAGGCACACAAGCGCAATCACCGAAAGAACAACAAGATAGAAGAGCCCGACCCATGGAAGTACCTCCGCGGCAGTGAGCGGATAGCGAATGATGTCCTTTATGTCGTGCGGCTGGAAGGACGTCGTGTCGACCGGCATGGTCATCACATTGAAGCGGATGCTGTCGAAAAGCAGTGTGTCCACCACTCCGTCTTTGGAAAGCCGTGCAACAGGCAGTTCACCGAGTTGATATTCTCCCTCGTCAAATGTAGTGAGGACAGTTGAAACCTTTATGTCATAGCTAAGAGGGCTGTTCTTCTTTGCCTTGTAAACCTTGAGAGTGTCGGACTTCCATGGTTGGAGGAACATAATTCCCCGCATGGTACTGTCATTCAGCGGAGGAAAGGCATACTGTGTGCCTGCCTCGACCCTGTCAAGTTTAATCCCGTAGAGCAACTGGTCGGCAATAAGGATACTGTCCCGCTTCTGAAGTTGTTCAAGAAATGGAGCTCCGCCGTGCACGATGTGACCTCCCTTCAGCTGAGGAGCGTCACTCGACACGACATCAGCCACATTGGACGTCACTGCTGAGTCCTGTGCCGCCGCAGGAAGTGTGGCAAGCAGCAGTCCCAATATGAATAATCTAAATCTCATCTTCAATCCCACAATAAACCTATCCGCCAAAGCCTTAATTATTTGTTAATTATCTGTCAATCTCTTACCTCTGCTGAAAAAGCCGCATCAGAGCCTGAACATAATCTTCATTCACAGCCACGCTGACCTTATCTACATTGTATTTCATCAACATTTTCGACTCGCTCTCACGCAGATTCCGGAACCATTCCTCATAGAGTCTGCGCAATTTTGCACTGCCGGTGTCCACCCAAGCGGTTTTCCCTGTTTCGGAGTCCTTGATATTCAACAGCCCCACATTCGGTATGCTCTGCTCGCGTGGGTCGTAAACCTCAACAACGGAGATGTCGTGACGGTTAACGGCGACTTTAAGGGCATCCTCATATCTTGGCTGTCCCTGAGCGTCCGCATCAATCATATCGGAAAGCACGAAAGCGTTGCAGCGTTTTTTGATTGCATTAGTGAGATATCTCAGAGCCTCGGACAAATCCGTCCCCGTCGACTCCGGCTCAAACTCCAAAACTTCACGAATAATGTGCAGCAGATGAGTTCTTCCCTTTTTCGGCGGAATGAATTTCTCAACTTTGTCGCTGAAAAACAGGGCGCCCACCTTGTCGTTGTTAAGAATCGCCGAAAAAGACAGAACTGCGGCAATCTCAGCAATCATATCCCGCTTAGTCATCCCTGAGGTGCCGAACAGTCCCGAACGGCTGGCATCAATCAACAGCACAACCGTGAGTTCCCTTTCTTCCTCAAAGACTTTGATATATGGAGAATGAAGACGTGCCGTGACATTCCAGTCCATATTGCGGACATCGTCACCATATTGATATTCACGCACTTCGCTGAATGCCATACCGCGACCCTTGAATGCAGAATGGTACTCTCCCGCAAATATCTGATGCGAGAGAGCCTTTGTCCGAATCTCAATTTTCCGAACTTTTTTCAGAAGATCACTTTCTGTCATAACATTTAAGTACACTATGGCACCTCAACGACATTCACAATCTGATCGATGAGGTCATCGGTCGAAATGTTTTCAGCCTCTGCTTCGTAGCTGAGCCCGATTCTGTGACGGAGCACCTCGTGGCACACGGCACGCACATCCTCAGGGATGACATATCCCCTTCTCTTTATGAAAGCGTATGCCTTGGCTGCGGCTGCAAGAGAGATGCTTGCACGAGGGGATGCACCGTATGAAATGAATCCCGCAATTTTGTCGAGTCCATATTCACCCGGAGTTCTCGTGGCGTAGACGATGTCAACGATGTATCTTTCGATTTTTTCGTCCATATACACTTCCCTCACAACCTCACGGGCACGGATGATGTCTTCCGGCTTCAACACAGCAGAAGCTTTCGGAAATTCTCCGCTGTTGTTCATTCGGAGTATGAGTTTTTCCTCTTCTTTTTTCGGATAGGTCACGACAACTTTGAGCATAAAACGGTCGAGCTGAGCCTCCGGAAGCGGATAGGTACCTTCTTGTTCTATAGGGTTTTGCGTCGCCATCACAAGGAATGGTTCCGGCAGGCGGAAGGTCTCGTCACCAATTGTCACCTGACGCTCCTGCATCGCCTCAAGAAGGGCGGACTGAACTTTTGCAGGGGAACGGTTAATCTCGTCGGCGAGTACGAAATTGGCGAAAATAGGTCCGCGACGAATCTGGAATTGCTCGGATTTCTGGGAATAAATCATTGTTCCGATAACATCCGCAGGAAGAAGGTCCGGAGTGAACTGTATTCTGCTGAATTTGGCATCCACCGCCGAAGAGAGAGTGTTGATTGCCAGGGTTTTTGCCAGTCCCGGCACACCTTCGAGAAGTATGTGTCCGTTTGCGAGAAGCCCTATGAGAAGGTTCTCAACGAGCTGTTTCTGGCCCACTATGACCTTGTTCATTTCCATCGAGAGAATGTCCACGAAGGAACTTTCCCTTTGAATGCGGTCGTTGAGCTCTTTAATGTTTACGCTATCCATCTGATTAAAAATATATTTGTATTTTTTGTTCTAATCTCTTCTCATCGGTCACATACGCCCGGTATGCTCCCTTTGTGTCGTTAAGTTTGCATATCTTTGCATAAAAATTGAGATATGCATTACATCTTGACTTTGTCATATAGAGGTGCCGGACTAAGCGGCTGGCAGATTCAGAACAACGCGGTGACCGTGCAAGGAGAACTTGACAGGGCTCTCGGGATTCTTTTCGGCACTCCCGTGCAGACGACAGGAGCCGGAAGAACCGACGCCGGGGTCAATGCAACGAACTATGTCTGTGACTTTGAAACTCCGGAGCCGCTCCATCTGACAAAGCAAGACTTCTTATACAAAATAAATGCCATCATAAGGAAAGAAATTGTAGTTCATGATATTGCAGAGGCGGGCGTAGAGCCTTTTTCAGACGATGGCGAATATCCTTTCAATTCGAGATTTTCAGCAAAAAGCCGAAAGTACCGCTACTTCATCCACAGTGCCAAAGACCCCTTTGCAGAAAGTTTCTCGTGGAGGTGCCCCTGGCCACTTGATGTAGAACGGATGAATGAGGCTGCTGCACTGTTTCTTGGGGAACACGATTTCAGCTGTTTCGAGAAGACCGGAGGAAACAACAGCACAAGCATCTGCACGGTAGTGTCGGCCCGGTGGACGCACTACAGTCCCTCACACACAAGCCTGCTCGGCTTTCCGGACGACGGAAATTATCTTGTCTTCACAATCGAAGCGAACAGATTCCTGAGGAATATGGTGCGGGCAATCGTGGGGACGCTGGTCGATGTGGGACGCGGACGGCGCAGCGCAGATTCCGTCCGGGAGCTCCTCCAAAGCGGTAAACGCAGCGATGCCGGGGAATCAGTCCCCGGCACCGCCCTATTTCTATGTAAGATTATTTATTAAAAATATCTTTGATGCTCCCCAGCGACGACAACATATTAGAAGCCTCATAAGGCAGATAAACAGTCTTGTTATCCTTGCCGCTAACCATCTCCTTAAGAGTGTCTATATACTTCACTGCCAACATATAAGCCGCAGGGTCGGTCTTAGCCGAAGCCACAGCCTCTGCCACCAGACGAATAGCATTAGCCTCTGCCTCTGCCTGAAGCACCTTCGCCTTCGCCTCACCTTCCGCGCGGAGAATCTGCGCAGTCTTCTCTGCCTCGGCATTATTGATTTCAGAAGCCTTGTCACCCTCTGACTTGAGAATCGCTGACTTCTTCTCACCTTCCGCTCTGAGAATCTCGGCACGCCTCATACGCTCTGCCTGCATCTGCATCTCCATCGACTCGCGCACGCTGTCCGGAGGCGTGATGTCCTGAAGCTCGACACGGTTCACCTTTACACCCCATTTGTTGGTGGCATCGTCAAGCACAGCACGGAGCTTCGAGTTGATAGTGTCGCGTGATGTGAGCGTCTCGTCGAGTTCGAGCTCACCGATTACGTTACGGAGAGTGGTCTGAGTGAGTTTCTCGATTGCGTTAGGAAGATTGTCAATCTCATAAACAGACTTCTTCGCATCCACAATCTGGAAATAAAGCAGCGCATTAATCTGTGTGCTGACATTATCCTTGGTAATCACCGTCTGTTTCGGAAAATCATAGACCTGTTCACGAAGGTCGATGACAGAAGAGTTGGTCATTTTCACGATAGGCTCGCCACCGAAAGCGGAATTCGTAATCTTTCGTGAGGTTACGACCTTGGCCTTATCTATGATAGGCCAGATAATCTGGATTCCCGGGCTGAGCACACGGTCAAACTTTCCGAGCCTCTCCACTACGCGGGTTTCCGACTGAGGGATAATCTTGATACCCCGAAGAATGTAAATCACGACAATTGCCGCAATTACGATGAGAACGATTGTTCCTGCTGACATGTTATTTATTATGTATTAATATGTTTCTATATTTCCGCAAAGTCTTGCCCGGGGGTATGCCCTACGCCGTCGGAGTCTCAGACTTCTTCGTCTTGACGGTAAGGATTATGCTGTCGTAAGAGACGATTATGACTTTCTCTCCCACCTGGATATCGCGCCTCGGTTCGTTGTCATCCTCCCTCGCGAGCACAGCCTGCCACTCGTCACCGTCAATCTTGACCCTACCTACATCCTCCGCCGGAATCATCTCGATGACAGTAGCTTCTCGCCCGATAAGGCTCTCCATGTTCGACTTGTAACCGCCCTTGCGCTCGGCCCTGCGGGAAAGAACCTTCAGCGCGAAAGGCCTCACGAAAATAAAAGACAGGAGAGACCCTACAACAAACAATCCAATCTGCCAGTTGAGAGTGTCCGGTGCAACCGCCGCGAGAACGCAGCTAAAAAGGCAGCCGATTGAAAGGCAGGCTGCCGCGAAGCCCGGCGTGAAGATTTCCACAAGAAACAGCAGCAGAGCCGCCAACATCCAGATGAGCCAAAGATCCATAATCCAAACAAAATTACAATTCAAAAATCTTTCAAATATATAAAGATGTTTTGAAAAATCAAAAGGCGGAACATGCTTTTATCCATATTCCGCCTTTCATATTAAGAAACCTTCAAAAAATAACCTGCATCATCTTTTCTCATTCTTTTCGGTCTATATTTATTTTCTCATCAGTCGTGTACCTCCAGTACACTCCTTCTTCCAAAAGAAATCTATACTCGAAAATAATTGACAAATCTGACGCAGTTTATTTTTTTCATGTTTCTAACTACCAGGAGAGTGAACTACCAACTCACTTTGCCACCGGGATTGAATTCTTCGGTTGTCACTCCACTGTAGGAGGACTGGGTCGAACTTCCGGCTATATCGGAAAGTCCCGGCCAGTCGTTTATGTTGTAGCTGTCTTTCACGCCTTCCGGAGCAAGCGGGAAGAAACTGAACTCGCTGCCGATTTTCTTCTCGATGTCGGAAACCGAATAGATGTAGTCGGCAAGAGGCGGAAGCGAAGAAAGTTTCTCTCCGGTGAAATTTTGCGGGAACCAGAATCCGATTGCCATCACCTCGTCTGCCGAGCACTGCCAGATTGGCTTTCCTGTAGAGCCTGTCTTCGTCCGCAGCACAAGCTTATAACGAGCCGTAGGCATTATGCAGTCCTTCGATTTAGCAGAAGTCGTGCCCCAGTTACTGGCATCCTTTAAGGACCAGGAATTGTCCCCATAGTAACAGCCGACCACCACATAAACCGTGTCGCTGCATCGCCACTGATTTGGAAGTATATTCTCCACCATACCCCAATGGGAGTCTTTGGATGTTTCGTTCAAGTAGGATTCCGGAGCGATATTGGTCGGATAAAATGTCTGTATATTAAGGTCAATCGGGTTGTTTTTGTTTCCGCACCCTCTTTCCGCAGAACGCATCAGGTGACCTTTGGTGACGGTCTTTCCGGTCGGCATCGGCGACCAATATTGATACTTATCCGACGGAGTGCCACCGGTTGAAGACCACGGCCAGGCATTCCAATCCGAGGCATAAATTATCGACTGCTCGCTCTCGCTGAAATATGGGTCCGGTCTCCACGGGTCCTTAACAGGCCGTGTGTAGCCACCTTCCCAATAGATTTCGTGGCAAGGATATGCCACCCACATAGGATTGTGACGACGGATGTCGTAGCAAGCCTCGTAGTTTCGGACATTCTGATTTGTCTTGTATGTATTTGCCCGATGGTCGACATATTTATAGTCCGAATTCGATTTGAGAGTTGCCGGTCTTTCGATGTAGTCCTTCACTCCCGGCTCAGGGTTCGGTCCCGGTTCCGGAGTACCGGAGTGTCCGAAATCATATTGCACAGAAGCGGTTTCTGTCGTGGTCACGAGCCTGAGGTCATCAGTACGCCCCTGAACACCGTCGGCAAGGGCTTCAACCTTTATATTGAGTTTAGTCGTTTCTGATGATGTGACCTCAAAAACGGATTTCGCAAGATACCAACTTCCATATTTATCAATGGTACAATCCAAAATATGGCTTTTCTTACCGTGTTCATCGGAGATTTCAATCTTGAAAGCCTTCTTATAATCCTTCGGAGATTCTCTATCATAAACATAGAAACCTACCGAGAGTTTATAAGTCCTTTTGTCTATCGGAAGAACTATCCCGCTAATAGTTATATAGGAGCCTTCTTTAGAATAATAGACCCCGTTCAAGCCGGATGCTCCCGGATAACCAGTTGAGGACCATGAGCTTCGTACGGAAGTATAGGAACCTCCATAGCTGACTCCATCAATTCCGCTGCCCTCCATATTGCGACCGTCAGTCCAAGTGTCAAAATAATTGTTATTAACCTCCGATTTCACCTTGTCCAGATTGTCGTAATAGACAACAGACTCTTCCACAGGAGGTGGAACCGGATCAGGGTTCGGTTCCGGATCAGGATTTGGATTTGGCTCCGGGTCCACGATGCCCGGATCCGGTTTTTTCGGCATCTCCTCAGGCTTGCAGGAGGAAAGTCCGGCGAGCAAGAACGCCGTCAACATGAAAAACAGAGCATATTTCTTCATAGCCATAATTATTATCAAACATTTTTATTCACAAATCATCACACATCAAAGCATTCAACGGAATTTGGCATCCGAATCTCCTCACCATCCGGCCTGCGTCTTGGAGAAGTTCTCCACGGTCAAGGATTTGGCGGGCGACGTCCAGGTCAGAGTACAAGACAATGGGCCATATATGCGAGCCGGATTCCCGAGTATGAGACTAGCAACGGAGATTGCATTGTTCTCAGAATCATAAGTCCCGAGGGGATATTCCTCCTGCGACACATTCGTATTATAGGTAGCATAGCATCCGAAACCCAGATCATAATTGAGGCCCGTATACTTCGGATTATATATCCCAAGTTTGTTCACGTCAAATCTTATATCGACTGCATTCTTGTCTCGAGCATCGATAATTGTGAGATATGTCCCATCTTCTTCAATAAAGCCCAATCCGGCCAAGGTAGCATTCCTTTTGAAAAGGTCCTCAATGACAAACACGTCCATTCCCGGCACTTTCTTAAGAACAATAGGCGAAATAGTCAACGAATTGACATTAAATATGCTGAACATGTCCGTTGTGAACGTTGCTTCCGTAGAAACCGTTTCAAGAACCGTTGTATTTGGGTTGAACAGATACCACTCTGTCGTTATTTCCTTCTTCACAATCGTCTCCATACCCGTGGAGGACGATGCAACCACCAAAAGCACATAATCTGTCCCTTGCGAAAGCCTCCCCCAGCCCCACTGACAACCGGCAGCATGCGCAGACGCCATATCCTCATCTGTCAGAGGCTTGCCGTATTCCTTCATGATTTCGGAATCGCTTTTGCCGGAGGAAACCAACTCTTCATATCGTGCTTTCGCAAACAGCCAAAGAGAGATGCCGGCAGCGTCGTCGGATTTCAGAAGGGCATCAAGTTGATTATAGGTAACCGACTGGAATGAGACATCCAGTGTCGGAGCGATTCCGGTAGGCGCAGCCGTGGTCACGTCAAGGATGGTGCATTTGCCCACTCCGGTGTTTCCAAGAATATATTGGGCTATGACTTTATAGGAAGTCGATGCAGCAATCGGAACGGCATTTCCGGTAGAGTTGTAGGCCTTAGTGAATTCCATTTTGAATGACTTTTCACTCTTTGTCTGGTAGTCATGGTTGTTGATAAATACAGAAGCAAGGCTCTGTTCAGTCCAAGAGCTTGATGGAGAGTTCATGTAACTATCCCATGCTGCGGAAGCTATCGCCAGATAGCGTACGGACATGGCTTCGTCGCCCACGGCATCAACTGAGAACGAGGTCGGAGCAGACTCAGCGGCAGTCAGTTTTAAAGGCGCAGAAGCCTTATAGTTAAGAGGATCCATTTCCTTGATTTCGCTTCTGCCTATGGAAAAGGCATCTGTTTTTGTGCGGACGAAAACATTTCCATCCACATCTTCAGCCGTGAAACTGATGCCGGATTCGTCCTCAAATGGGGCGGTGACAAAGTAGAACCAGGTCGGAGTTGATGACAGGATCACATTACTGCTTTCACAAAAGATGGATACAGTAGGCAATAATCCGTAGTAGTTTTCGTTTGACTTCATGCCGGAGAGGTCTCCTGTGCGAACCTGCTCGTCTGTGAGCATCATCATTCCGGCCAAATTCTTGCCCCCGTTAGATAAAAGCCTGACACGAGACAATTTCTCGCCGTTTCCAGTAAGCCCGATCTTTACCACAGAGCCGATGTTATAGAAATGGAGGTTGCCGTCTGTACTATATGCCGCCATAGGATTGGCGTATTGGGAGAAAGTCCCCGAGTACCAGTTCTGCGTATCGAGAATACAGAGATTGTGATAGTATACGCCTTCGTATTGGAAATACCCGTACTGAGGGTTTACTTCACCGGTCGACGGCTTCGTCGGACAAGGAACATAGAATGCGAAGTATTCGTCAGCCTTGGTCACATCCTCAACCGTAGCCTTTGAAGGGTCGTCGGCATCGACCTTAATTTCATACAGAGTCCTATTAATCAGCAACTTATCCCCATTAGTCCAAACCACTGTTTTGTCGTCCTTCAAGGCAGTCTTTGTCTCCGGAGCGGAAAGGCGGAGCGTCACCGTTTCCTTTTCAGGAGAAGAAGGCTTTAAATTTTCCACAGGTTCCTTGGCGCATGACAAGACTACGACAAGTGTCGTGACTGACATCATGGCCCTTGAGGCAAGAAATTTCAGCGTTTTCATATTGAATGTATTTTTAAGTTTTTGCAGGTTAACTCGCTACAACTCGCGCAAATATAAGCAATTTATCCCCCCCCCCGCCAAATTTTTTTCATTTTTTCTCCCAAAAAAACAAAAAACAGGTCCTAAAGCCGAAACTTCAGAACCTGCTAAAGATATAACTGTGAGCGGAGTTGAACAAGGGGATGGGATGCAAGGCGCCCGGTGATGGTGAAAGCGCAGCAACCTAATGGTTGTGAGCATTTCAACAAGACGGGCAACGCAGCAGACCGCCTCTTGTTCGGCTACGCTTTAGTCGCTAAGAGAGAAACGCTTGAAAGTAAGCACCTGTGCCTCCTTGTCAGCTTTGGCGAGGACATCCTTAACGGCCTCCTTGCCATCACCCATCTGGTAAGCCTGCTCAAGAAGAGTGTTCTCCTTGAAGAACTTGCCGAGTTTACCCTTTGCAATCTGCTCAAGCATAGCCTCAGGCTTGCCTGCCATCTTAGGGTCGTCTTTCATCTGCTCCTTGTAGAGAGCAACTTCTTTCTCGACGATTTCTGCAGGGCAGTCTTTCTCGGAAACTGAAACAGGGTTCATTGTTGCAACCTGAATTGCAATTCCCCTTGCGATTTCAGCGTCAACCTCTTTGCTGAATCCAACCACTGAGGCAACTTTGCCGTTGTGGTGCACGTATGCAGCGGAGAACGGTGCGCTGATGCTTGCGTAGTATGCAACCACATGCTTCTCACCGGTTTTTCCAGTCTGCTCAGTGACAGCAGCCTCAACGGTTCTGCCATCAGCGAGAACTACGCTCTTAAGAGCCTCTGCATCAGCCGGGAAGGCTGCGATTGCAGCATCTGCGATTGCATTGGCAAGAGCCTGGAACTCAGCATTCTTTGACACGAAGTCAGTTTCGCATCCAAGGCAAACGAGGATGGCCTTGTCGCCGTCGATGCGGGTGAGAACAGAACCCTCTGTGGTTTCCCTGTCAGCACGCTTCGCAGCAACGAGTTTACCCTTCTCGCGGATGATTTCCTGTGCGCGGTTGTAGTCGCCTTCAGCCTCTACGAGTGCTTTCTTGCAGTCCATCATTCCTGCGCCTGTCATTTGACGCAATTTCATTACGTCAGCTGCTTTGATATCCATTGTCTTGAATTTTAGATGTTAATTTTTCTTTCGCAAATTACTCAGCGTCAGCCTTTGGAGCCTCTGCAACCTCAGGAGTTTCCTCCTGTGCAGGAGCAGCTTCCTCTACGGCAGACTCAGCCACCGGAGCGGTTTCCTCAGCGGCATCTTCAGCCTTCGCGCCTTTGCGGGAACGGAGTTTCTTTCCTGCCACCTGCTTGTCGTCAGCAGCCTCTGGAGTTTCCTTTTCCTTCTCGAGTTTCCTTTCGTTCAGCCCCTCGTTGATAGCCTGGCAAAGAATGTCCATAATGTAGGAAATTGACTTTGCGGCATCGTCATTAGCCGGAATCACGTAATCAATCGGAGTAGGGTCGCAACAAGTATCAACCATAGCGATAACCGGAATGTTAAGACGATTTGCCTCCTTAACGGCATTCATCTCTTTCTGTACGTCTACTACGAAAAGTGCGGAAGGAAGACGGCTGAGATCCTTGATTGAACCGAGGTTCTTCTCAAGTTTAGCCCTCTGACGGGTAACCTGAAGACGCTCACGTTTTGCGAGAGTGTCGAATGTACCATCTTCAATCATCTTGTCGATGGTGTTCATTTTCTTGACTGCCTTACGGATGGTCGGGAAGTTGGTAAGCATACCGCCGGCCCAACGCTCTGTCACGTATGGCATATTGACTGAAGCGGCCTTCTCTGCGACAATGTCCTTAGCCTGTTTCTTCGTTGCTACGAAGAGAACCTTGCGGCCTGAACGCGCGAGCTGTTTGAGAACATCGGCAGCCTCGTCAATCTTTACTATACTCTTGTGCAGGTCGATGATGTGGATTCCATTCTTCTGGTCGAAAATGTAAGGGGCCATCTTAGGATTCCACTTTCTCGCCAGGTGTCCGAAGTGTACACCTGCATCAAGTAATTCCTGGAAATTTGATCTTGGCATTGTTTTAAATTTTTCTTTGTTTTTACTTTCCCCACTTCGGCTTGCCTTGCCTCATGAGGCTCTTTTCTTCATTCCGGAAGCAGCGGCCTTGCCGATCTCCGAAATTTCCGCAGTAAGGCAATCTGTCGGGCAGCCCGCCGGAATTCGCATCCCGAATCGGAGTCCCGCGATTTTGAACCGGACTGTGCTTTTGAGTAAATCAAACAGTAACGATTAACGTTTGCTGAACTGGAAGCGTCTACGTGCACCAGGCTGACCAGGTTTCTTACGCTCAACCTCACGGGCGTCACGTGTAAGGAATCCTGCAGACTTGAGGGCTGAACGGTATGCCTCTTTGTCAACCTCGCAAAGTGCGCGGGCGATTCCGAGACGTGCAGCCTCTGCCTGTCCTTTGATTCCGCCGCCGTCAAGGTTAATCTTGACGTCGAACTGACCTTCAGTACCGGTGACAGCAAAAGGCTGGTTCACAATGTAACGGAGTGAATCCTCGCGGAAATAATCGTTGAGTTCACGGCCATTGATTACAATGTTGCCTTTTCCTGCTGAAACATAAACGCGAGCAACTGCTGATTTACGTCTTCCAAGGGCGTTTACTACTTTCATTGACTCTGCTTAAATTTCGTTTAACTTAATTTCTTTAGGGTTCTGTGCCTGATGCGGGTGCTCAGGACCAGCGTAGAGGTAGAGGTTGTTGATGATCTTGCTGCCGAGACGATTCTTCGGAAGCATACCCTTGACAGCCATCCTCAGAAGCTCTGTAGGCCTCTTCCTGAGGATTTCGGCAGGTGTCGTGAAGCGCTGACCACCAGGGTTGCCGGTGTAGCGGACATACACTCTGTCGGTCATCTTCTTGCCGGTGAGTCTCACCTTGTCAGCGTTGACGATGATGACGTTGTCACCACAGTCAAGGTTCGGGGTGAATGAAGGCTTGTTCTTACCACGGAGGATAAGGGCAACCCTTGAGGCAAGACGGCCGAGTACCAAGTCGGTAGCATCAATCACAAACCACTCTTTCTTGATATCGCCAGCTTTCAGCGATACAGTTTTGTAACTTTGTGTGTCCATCTTGATTGTTAATGGGTTAATACTTAATACTTTAGTTGCGTCCCTATACACATAGGGGCGACAAAGGTAGTAATTTTTTATTTCTTGACAAAATAATTCTTTATTTCAGCCGCTCAAAAACTGACACCAAACTCAGACAATAGACAAGATTTCTAACTGTCTCCCAAGAGCCAGTCAAGAACATATTGCTGCTTGATACCATTGTGATAGATTACCGGGTCATTGTCCATTGTAAGCAGATATTTTGGGTAGCTGTCAGAAATGGATAAGAGCGGAGACAATTCCCGTTGCATCGTCGCCTCATCCCGCACACTCAACGACACTTGATAGTATGACCTAAAGTCGCCATCAATCACCACGAAATCTATTTCACAGTCACCGGCCCTCCCCACATAGACTTCTCCTCCCCTCCGCGCCAATTCTAGAAACACTATATTTTCAAGTACATGCCCCATATCTCCTCCCTTTGTGCCATTTATGACTTGACGGAGACCGATGTCCGCAAGATATAGTTTTTGTCCAGCCTTGAGCAACTGCCGTCCTTTGGTATCATATCGTTGAACCGGATAAAAAATGAAACTATCCACAAGAGCTGTCACATAACTCTCCACGGTATGGGAAGTTATCTTTCTGCCAAGTGAAGTCATCGTGTCACTGATACGTTTTATGACAGAAATGTTTCCGATGTTGTCGGCAAGGAATCTCACCACGCTTTGCAGCATCATAACATCCGCTATTTTCCTGCGACTGACGACATCTTTAAGGACAATGGTATTGTACAGGCCAAGCAGGTACTCGTGCACCATCTCACGATCGTGTTCTATCTGAAGGACATAAGGGAATGAACTCAATTCGACATACTTGCGATATACCGATTCGCGGCTCATACCGGACGGCTGCGACTGCATAAACTCTTTAAAAGAGAGCGGAAACATTCTAATCTCGACATATCTGCCGGTCAGCAAGGTCGCAAGTTCTCCTGACAACATATAAGCGTTCGAACCGGTAACATATATATCAACATTATCCAACAGAAACAGACTGTCTATCACTTTCTGAAAATTCTCCACCATCTGTATCTCATCAAAGAAAAGATAGTTCATCCTGTCAGGACACAGATGCTCCCTTACATGGGCATACAACATCTTATAGTCAAGTAGCGGTTCGTTGTCGAGGTTTTCAAAATTTATTTCCTGAATTTGAGTTTCCGACAAACCTTCATCAAGAAGTCTGTCCCTAAACATCCTCAGAAGAGAAGACTTCCCACAACGACGTATACCCGTGACAACTTTTATCACTTTCTTCTCCCTCCACTTTCCGAGAATTTCCATATATTCTTTGCGTTCTACCATAATCCGGAGTATAAATTATTCGAAACAATCAGATTTGAAATACATTGCAAAGATATGGGATTTTCATTAAAAAATGAAACGCGTTGCAATTTTTCCTTTCCTTGCAGAAAAAATGCAACGCATTTCATTTTTGTATCCGGGCGACATTCCGTGATGTCCGGACTGACCGTAGGGTTTGCAGTGGCCGTCAGATTGACAGGACGTGAAGGACGTTGATTAGTTCCTTGTCAATCGGCTTGTCGATTTTGATTGCCTTATTAAAAGGAACGTAGACAATTTTGTCGTTCGAGATGCCGACCATAACGTTGCGCTGCCCGTCATTGAGGGCGTCGATGGCTGCAACACCCAGGCGGCTGGCAAGGATGCGGTCGAATGCGCTCGGGGTGCCTCCCCTCTGGAGATGTCCGAGAATAGTGACGCGAACATCATACTGCGGATATTCAGTCCTGATTCTTTCGGCGTAGTGCATCGCTCCGCCGTCCTTTTTGCTCTCGGACACAAGAACGATTGAGCTGTTCTTGCTCTTGCGGAATCCCCTGCTGATGAACTGCTCCAACTGGTCGACATCAGTCTTGTCCTCAGGAATGATGGCTGCCTCCGCTCCGGAAGCGATTGCACTGTTCTGCGCAAGGAATCCAGCATCACGTCCCATAACCTCAATGAAGAATATGCGGTCGTGCGAGGTGGCTGTGTCACGGATTTTGTCGACGCACTCCACAATCGTGTTCAGCGCAGTGTCATATCCTATGGTATAGTCTGTCCCGTAGAGGTCATTATCTATTGTGCCGGGAAGCCCGATGCAAGGAACATCATATTCTTTTGCAAAAATCTGCGCCCCTGCAAGAGAACCGTTTCCGCCTATTATAATAAGTGCGTCAATGCCGGCAGCCTTCATGTTGTCGTAGGCAATCTTGCGCCCCTCCGGGGTCATGAAAGCTTCGGAACGGGCCGTCTTGAGTATGGTTCCGCCTCTCTGGATGGTGCTGCTGACGGACTGCGATGTAAATTCCGTTATCTCGTTGTTAATCAAGCCCTCGTAACCACGGTATATTCCCATAACCTTCCATCCGTTGAAGATGGAAGCCCTTGTGACGGCCCTGATAGCCGCATTCATTCCGGGAGCGTCTCCGCCGGAGGTGAGCACTCCCACTGTAGAAATCTTTGCCATAATCAATTAAAGTGAGCCCACGCAAGCAACAAAATTCGTGCAAAACTCAACTTCTGGGACAGGTAAAGAAAAGAGCATCACAGGAACGTCAGTCAAGATAGAACCAATTAAAATCGACTCGCCCGTCCTTATGTGTGAGACGAATCGTGTGTTTACCCTTCTCGAGGTACAAGCCATCTATCCACTTGCATTTCCACTCGGAAGTCTTGTCGAAAGTGACAAATTGTTCTTTTCCTCCATCTACAGAAACAGCCATCACTCCCCCAAGGAGAGTTGATATGTAGCGAGCTCCGAGCGAGTAGGTCCCGGTTTTTTCAACCTCAATCTGATACTCAACCCACGCATCCTGCTGATAGCAAAGAATCATAAGTTCACCGGCAGAATCGGTACACGGACGCACTTTGAACACATCCTTCCATCCGGTCTGCACTCCACACATATTGTGGGCGACATAATGCTCTGCCGGAATGACTTCGTGCCTCCCATACCAACAGTTTTTATCGAATGAAGAAAAGTTCACATACACCCTTCCCAACTCAGTAAGTTCGGGAGAGGAAACATCACTATTCAACAATGATATGGCTCCCCACTTACCCGTTGCACGATGCATGAACCATGAATATCCGTCCACATTGCTGTCCGTTTCAAGCATGTTGAGAACATCGGACATGAACGAAATCTGCTCGGTGACACTGTTTGTGATGCTACCGTTCGCATGACAAAACTCGGTCATAAACACCGGTTTGCCGTACTTGTCGAACTTGCGTATCATCGTTCGCATTCCGCTCACGTTCGGCATATAGCAGTGAAGAGCAATCGCATCGAAGGCATCGTTCCCTATTCCGTCGCAGGCGACAAACTCGTCAAGCCAGACCTCGGGGTCGTGATAGCCCGAGAGTGTGCCGTAATTCAATGCCGGAGACATCAATTTCATTCCGATTTCCTTGGAAAACGCCCTCAACTCCGGCCAAGTCTTGGCAGCCACAGACGGCACCATATTGGCCTGGTCAACAAGGTTCGGCTCGTTGTAACCCAGAATATATCCCGTGGAAGGATAATCATTCTTGAGGCGACTGATATTTTCCTTGTTCAGTCCGGCATTCCAAACCATCGGATAAAACTCCATCCCAGCCCCGTAAATGGCTGAAGCATCCGCGGGATAGTTGTGGGACCAATTATAGTCCCAACTGACTCCCGGAGCGAGCAAGCGGGCATCTGAAGAAATCTGAAAATTGCCGCAGACTCCCCTCTTGGCACTGCGCGCCTGCTTTGTCCTGACTCGGAAGACATTAAAGTCTTCCTCGTGCGCCATTGAAGGCTCACTCTGACAGGATACCACAACAGGCGCGGCTGTGATAAGGGATAGCAACAGAATGATTATTCTGTTCATTCTTTTTCAACTATTTTTTGTACCAGAAAATGGCGTCGACATCCAGAGTGGTCGGGTAACCATTGGTTCCCTGAGTCCACTGGAGCACGTTTACAGCAGTTGATGCATTATATTTTTCTCCCGCCATAAATGCTGAAACAGGAATCTCGATTTCGTGCCATTCGCCATCTCTTTTGAAACCGTAAGCAGCGTTCTCGTCACCAATGGTAACAGTAGCTCCGTCAAGCATTCCGAGGCTATACTCGCCTGCTGCAGTTCCTTTCATTGCAATATGGAGAGTGTAGTCGGCTGTAATTCCCTTAAGAACTTCACGGCGCTTTGCGGACTCAGCCTTCTCCTCATCGGTAAGACCTTCTGCAAGACGGAACGCATAACCGAACCAGCCACTGGCTGTCTTAACTGAGAACCAGTCAGCAACAACTCCGAAGAAGTTAGGACCAGAAGCGGTACCAGCCGCTCCGCCATTCCACCAGTCAAAGAAGAGAGTTCCGGTATCCGGATCTCCATACACACCGTCAGCAGGCATAAAGTACTTGATCTTCTTCTCGATTTTCTTTATGGTAGTCTCATCCATAGAAATGATGATGTAGTCCGAACCTTGGAGACAAGGATAAACCATGCTAGGTTTTGAAGTTACAAAACCTTTTTTCGAGAATCCGAAAGAAGGCTCATATACTACAGCCAGATATTCGGTGTCGGCATTGAGCCCCTCGAAAACCTCAGCAGCATTGCCCTTGAGCTTCTTTGCTGTTTCAGGAACGGCTTCTTTGTAGGCAGACTCCTCAACGACCCAAAGGCTGTATTCAGCAGCCGCGTCATTAACCTCAACGCTGACCTTTACTGAATTTTCCGTAACCTCGGAAGTCTTTACGATGCAGTCGAAAGCATCACCCTTGACTTCTGACTTCTTGCATGACGCAAGAGAGAGAACTGTTGCCGCACAAAGCAGCAAGCTTGAAATCTTTTTCATAAAACGTGTATTTAAGTGGTTTATAATTAATTTATTGTCATCCGTATTCTAATACCCCGGATTCTGCTCCAGACCCGCAATGCGGACTTCCTCTTGAGGAATAGGCATAAGATAGTGGCAATCCTTGAATTCGTTCATATCATCTCCGTCAAGGAGTTCGAACCTGCTTGCGTCAATTCCGCTGATGAAAGGATATTCCGCTTTGAGTGAGCTCCAATTCGCAATTTTAAACTTCTCGCGATAGGCATTCATTGTCTCTTTGGCAATCCCCCAGCGGCAGAGGTCAAACCAGCGGTGACCCTCCATTGCCAACTCCACCCTGCGCTCGTGCCTTAGAGACTCACGTGTCGCCTCTACTTCAGGGAGTGAAGCACTTGCGCGATGACGCACTTTATTGATATATGTTTTTGCCAAATCAAGTTCTTTCCCACTTTCTATCGCAGCTTCGGCATACATAAGAAGTACATCAGCATAGCGGATTTCTTTCCAATTCAAGCCGGCACGAGATGGATGTCCGAGCTCCGGAAAGTCGAAACGCGACCCCTTCGCAACAGCCTCTGCCGATGCAGGATACTGCTCCTGCTGATATTTTCTGTTGTAAAAATAGTTTGCATATTGAATCTCTGCCGTTTCGTTCTCAACCTCGGAAGGAAGCTGCTGGAGAATGGTCCAGTCACGGCGCGGGTCACCGTTCTCATATTCTGCATACAAATCCCAAGTCGGGCGATCATATCCCCAACCGGAAACGCCTCCGACTTTAGCGGAACGCGGACGCATCATCACAGTGGAGAATGTTCCCCTGGTAAAACCGAATCCCCCGTAATCGGAGTACATATCCTCAACATAGTTGATTTCAAAAACCGACTCTATATTCCATTCGTTTTCCGGAAGGAATTGGGAGAAATAATCGGGTGCAAGGTCATATTTCCCGGAACCGATGATTGACTTTCCCCATTTGAGCACCTCGTCGTAGTTCTTTCTGTAGAGATTCACTTTCATCAGAAGAGCATCGGCTGCACCCTTTGTCGCACGGCCAAGTTCTGTTGCGGCATATTCGTCACATTTCGGAAGTACAGCCTCAGCGCTTTCAAGGTCAGAAATTATGAGTCCATAAATTTTCTCTGCACTCTCGCGCTGTTTTTTCCAGTCACGAGAATCCAAAATCGGCTCAGTAGTGTAAGGGACTCCGCCGAAAAGACGAACAAGGCGGAAATAATAAAATGCACGCATAAATCTGGCCTCGGCAATGAAACGGCTACGGTCAGTTTCCGTCATATCTTCCGGAAGTGTCATTTCACGAATGGAGGCTATCGCCTGATTGCAGCGGCCGATGCCGATGAACTGCGCATTGTAAAAAGCCTCAAGAAGTCCATTGCTCGGAACCACCTGGAATTTGCAGATGTCGAATGCAGCCGGCATATCCTTGAGATACTCTCCTCCCTTGATTGCGTCGTCCGAAGCAATGTCCCCGATGAGCCATTCGTTGCAGTAGGTTCCTCCGAGATTCCACGTCATTGGAACGTAACATCCGTTCACGGCCTGCTCCGCAGCACTTCTTGTGACGAAGAAGTCGCCGAGCTTGGATTCGTTAGGCTGTTCTTCCCGTAGCCATTTGTTGCAGGAAGTCAGGCAGAGACCGAGAGTCAAAGCATATATCAAATATCTGAGTTTCATTATTGTTGTGGTTTAGAAGTTCAGTGATGTTCCGAAAAGAATTGTACGTGACTGTGGGTAGTTTCCCCAATCAACTCCGCCGCTGACCTCCGGATCGTAGCCACTGTACTTAGTGAAAGTCAGCAGGTTATTCGCGGAGACATAGAAACGCCATGAAGACACGTGGAACTTCTGCGTGAGGCGTGTCGGAATGGTGTAACCCAACTGGATATTCTTCAAACGCAGATAGGATCCGCTCTCGACGAAACGTGAATTCGCGTCATAGTTTCTGGAAGAGCCTGAAGGATTCGGAATTATGCCATCGGTGGATGTCGGAGTCCAGACATTACGCATAGCTGTACTCAGCGTAGATTGCCTTCCATCTCCCTCAGTCTGACGACGAAGTGCGTTGTAAATCTTATTGCCATAAACTCCCTGAAGGAACATCGAAAAGTCGAATCCTTTCCAATTCATCGTAAGATTGAGACCATAGGAGAGCCACGGGAATGGATTTCCGATGTTCACCATGTCATTGGTATCAATGATTCCGTCACCATTTTGGTCCTTGTAGCGGGCGTCTCCCACGTGTTCTGTGATGTTGGAAGTACCGAACTGATGCTCCTTGACTTCCTCATCGGACTGATATATTCCTTCATATTCCCAGCCCCATAGACAGAAGAGAGGAAGTCCCTCATCGCACATTGTGTAGCCTCCCTGGATTCTCTCGCCACCATTCAGATGGGTGAGACGGTTCTTAACGAGAGAGAGGTTGCCATTTATGTCGTAGTGAAAATCTCCGACGGCATTGGCGTGACCAAGAGTAAGTTCTATACCTTTGTTGCTTACAGTGCCGACATTCATAGTGCTTGAGTAAAGGTTTCCGACCGTAGCAGGCGCCTTTACGTTAAGGAGCATATCGTAGGTGTTTCGGATGTATGCGTCGATATTTCCGTAGAGTTTGCTGTTCCAAAAACCAAAATCGACTCCAAGGTTAATCTGTTCGGTATATTCCCATTTACCTCCTGTATTTACATAGGTTGTCACTGCCGCTCCGGGAACGTATGCCGTGGACCAATTCGCGGTGGTGTTGCCAAAAGGATAGCTGACAAAGGTCAATCCCTGCATAATGGACTGTGTGAATGCACCGTCACCGATTTTGTCGTTTCCGATCTGCCCCCAGCTGAGACGAAGTTTGAGATTGTCCAGAACATCCTTACCGTTCTCCATAAAATGCTCCTGAGAAACTCTCCACGCTAAAGCAACAGATGGGAAATATCCCCAAGTATTGTTCGGGAACTTTGAAGAACCATCCGCACGGAAATTTGCAGTAACGAGATAACGATTGTCGTAGCTATAGAAGAAACGGCCCAGGAAAGACAGTCTCCTTGTCCTCGCAACGGCATCGCTGGAGTTTTTGTCCTCCGTTGTATTGGAGACATACCATCTGTTCGGGTCGGTAACAAGAAGAGTGGAGCCACCACCTGAGAGTGAATAGTAGTTGTATTCCTCTGTGGTCTGACCGACCATAAACGAAACGTCGTGCTTACCGGCGAACTTCTTGGCAAAGGTGAGAGTGTTTTCATAAAACATCTCGGTGCTACGTCCCATTGTCGCAGAAACTGAATTCTTGACATTGGAGTCATAGTCGGAGAAATGGTACTTCTCACGATAGCTGCGGTTTTGCCAACTGTAGCGGTTCATACTTATGCTTGACTTGAAAGTGAGCCACTCCCAAGGTTTGATTTCGAGATAGCCATTGGCAAGAAGGCGTTCGTCCGTATTGTTCGGGTGCGAAGTCTCAAGCTGAGTGAACGGATTATACACATTGGTGTAGTTTGTTGACGCTGCAATCTTTCCGCTGATATCCTCTCCCGATTTGGAAAGCGTTCCCGCAGGATAGTGAGTAGGGTCCCACGGAGCCATTGAAATCGCTTGGAAAAGCACACCGTTGTATTGGGCGTTATTGCCAAGTGAACGGGATTTCGAAGTAATGTAGGAAAGATTGGTTCCGAGCTTTAGCCACTTTGTGATTTCGTAAGAAGCGTTAGTTCTGAGAGTGAGACGGTTGTAGAACGATTCCTTTATGGTTCCGTCCTGTGCGAAATAGCCTGCGGAGAGGGAATATTTGATTTTGTCTGTCCCTCCGTCAACGGATATGTGATAGTTCTGTATAGCCGCATTCTTGTGCTGGACCTCAGCCTGCCAATCAGTTTCCTGCGTCTCATAGCTGAAGGTTTCCGGAGTGGCGTAATAATCACGTCCCAAACGGTAGGTGCTGAGCCAATTGGTGAAACCTCTTTTGAGTTCCTTTCGTTCCGCATCGGAATTACCGATTTTCACCATAGTTTCGACATATTCGTCCCTCTTCATCAAATCAAGAGTGCGCCATATATTTTGGACACCGCCGTAACAATCGAAGGAAACTTTGACCTTGCCTTCCGCGCCGCTCTTGGTGGTGATGATTATGACTCCGTTCGCTCCACGGGAACCGTAAATCGCAGCGGAGGACGCATCCTTGAGGATTTCCATGGATGCGACATCTGCGGAGTTGAGGAAGGATATATCCTCGGTAATGACTCCATCCACCACATAGATTGGAGATGAGTTGTTCACTGTACCGACTCCACGGATTCGTACCTGCGCCGCCTGTCCCGGCTGTCCGGACTGGGCATTGACCGTCACTCCCGCAACACGTCCCTGCATCGCTTGGTCAACAGTCGCAACCGGAGCCACCTTGAGTTCATCAGCAGTGACAGAAGAAACAGCTCCAGTCACATCGCTTCGTTTGGTGGTTCCGTAACCGATTGCAACGACAGCATCAAGAGAGATTGCATCTGTCTCAAGCGAAACATTTTGAACACCGTCTTCCGTGACCTTGATTGTCTTTGAGATGTAGCCGAGACAAGAGTATTCGAGAGTCGTTCCCGGAACAACGTTTATCTCGTAAGCCCCTTCCGCATCTGTCATCTCAGCGAGGTTAGCCCCCCTCGCCACAACTGCCGCATAATCAATCGGCAACTTTGTAGTGGCGTCAGTGACCTTGCCTTTTATTGTAATGTTCTGGGCTAAAGCATCATTAAACTGCCCCCCCCAAGTGAAAATCAGCAGAATTATGCTGAATGCAAGTAAAGACTTTTTCATTTCTTGCGTTTTAGCGTTCTATACAATGTGATACGTCGTACTTTCTACCGATGCTTCATCGATTGCGAAACGACGATATGCAAAAGTAATGTTTTCATAATCACAAACATCCTATTTTCACGAAAAAGCAAACTCACAAAAACTCACACCACTGAGTATTAAGTAATTACGAAAAAGAAACCAACAAATCCGAGGGTACAAAAAACCCTCCTGAGATGTTTCGCAGGAGGGAGAGATGCTATGCTCAGGCGCTAAAAGCGTTGAAGAAACTCGATAAGATTCTGTTCCCGAGAAAGATTGAGTTTCTTGCGGAGACGATAGCGCGTCATCTCAACACTGCGGTATGTCAAATTCATCAAAGGAGCTATTTCCTTTGACGACAAATCCATCTTCAGATATGCGCAAAGTTTTTTGTCGCTTACTGTCAGTTCCGGAAAAGTATTGCCCAAACGGGTGAGGTACTCATCATAAACGATATCAAAATTCTTTTCAAACTTTTTCCAATCGTCATCGTGGCGGATATTGCTGTCAATGTTTTCCCTCATTGTGACGATGTGCCCGATTACATACTCCGGTTTTTCACCGTTCCTCAACATCCTTTCGGTTTTGTTCAAGCCTTCCTGAATGTCCATAAGTTCCTCGTTTTTCCTCAGGAGATTCATTGTTGAGGTTGCAAGGTCATTGGCTTTATGCAGCAGATCGTTTTTCATCTGCTCCTCTTCCATTTCTTTCTCTTTACGGCGCGACACTTCCGCAATCCGCCTCCGGTATGCTGCCCGAGCGATATAATACAAGGCAACCAACAGGCATATAGCCAGGAAGGCATATAAAAAGTACGCCCAATTTGTCAGATACCAAGGGTGTTTGATAATAACATCCAATGCCGTCTCATCACTCTGTCCTGTGACGGCATTATAGGCACGGACACGGAAAATGTGATGTCCATAGGGCAGTTTCGTATAGTCTTTTGAGCAGGAAACTCCCGGAAGAGACCAGTCGGAGTCGTAACCCTCCATCAAACAGCTGTAGATTATCGCCTGCTCTTGTCTATACTCTACCATCCTGAATGTGAACCGGAGAGTATTTTCGTCCGGATTGAGTGTCCTTAATTTTGTTTCTTTGGAGAATGTATTCTCCAGCACCGTCGTCTCCTTGCCGCCCTTTATCACCCTCACTCTTCTGATTATCAAAGGAGTAACCTCTGGTTTGCGATTCTTGAGCATAGCGGTGTTTATAACCGAGAAACCGTCTTCTGTATTGATGAGAACTTTCCCCTCTTCCAGATAAAGCAGATTCTCGAATCCCAATGGACGACGAGAAGCCATATAACGAATCGAAAGGGAATCGAGACGATAATCTCCCGCATTGTCCCTATATCCCAAAGCCTGCACCGTGCCGGAAGAATAGAAATCATCCCCGTCCGGTAAAGGGAAAAGCCTCATCGCGACCGGGGTGAAATTGAACCGCCTGTTAAGACTGTCAACAGGAACGGCAATATTGCGGCTGTTGTCGAATTCGTAAAAGCCTCCCTCGGTGGAAAACAGCACTTTCCCGTCCACAACATTCGGATAATTGTTGAATGATGTAGGAAATCCGTTCCGTTCGCCAAAATACTCGCAGGAAACAGCTTCGGTAAATTCTTTGTTGAAAGTCAGACGGAAAAGGCCCTTAACCCAATGCGCCAGCCACATCTTTCCATCGTCGAAACAAAACGACTTGCTCGCATCATCGGCCCCTTTTATGAAACCGGCGAATTTCCATTTTCCTCCAGGCGTTTTTGTAAGTCTGAAGAAATGGTCGTATGTACTCCCGATAAGCAAATCATCCTCGCCCGTCGGAGCATCGAGTTTCCACGTGCCGTTTAGAGGAATTGTAGATTCACTACCGTCGGGATACATTATATATATACCGGAATCGTGACAACAGAATAATTCTCCGTTACGGACAGACAAATCCCAAACCTGACTAATACCATTGTTGCAACGTGAATATATATTTTTCGCAGTCAAAGATTTATCAGTCACAAAAAGTCCCTGATTTGTCCCCAGATAGAGCTTCCCCTTCCACACGCACGAAGCATATCCCGTCCCTAAGACATCGTTGCCCGCGAACAATTCGCGTTCCGCTGCAGACAGGTTTATATGTGCAACACCGTTGTCAAGCCCGGCCCATATATTCTTCTGTTCATCAAAGCGCAAACTAAGTACAGTATTGTTCCCCAAACCGGAATCCGTATTCAAATTATACCACTCACCACTCCTGTTGTTGTAGATAAAGACGCCGTTAGTGACTGTTCCGAAAGCAATGTTCTCCCCGTCAGTGGCGGCCGTATAGATTTTGTCGTTCCCAAGCTCGGAAGAAAAGGGATACTCTTTCTTTACCAGCTTACCGCCATCAAGAATAAAAACACCGTCAAGCCTCGTCACGAAACCAAGATTGTCGCCAATTTTCATAATCGCGCACACCCTCTTCTTTCTCAAAGACTCCGTTCCTCCGATGGCTTCAAACCTTCCTGAATTGAAATACAAACAACCCTCACCACTGACATAGATGTAGAGTTTGTCATCAATTACAGACGCGCAATAGATTCTTTTGTCAAAGCCATAGACTCTGACAGCATTGCCATCAAGCAGGTATATGTGCCTGTCGTCCTGAAACCAAACTTTTCCCCCGATTTTGCCAATACTCCAAATTTCAGTGGCTGTCACATCGAGCGTATCAAGCATCGAACGATAGACCGGAGCCTCACGACAATCCAATCCAAATTCAATCTTGCCGAGTTCATTTGTAGAGCCGACATAAAGAACGGCATTGTCACGATCGTAGTAGAGCGAACGGACATTTGTTCTGTTGCGGTTGCGAAAAAGTGTCCACTCCCCCGAGTCGAACATAAGTACGCCGTCATTATTTGCAAAGAATGTAAATCTGTCCGGAGTGCAGGCCACGTCCCAATTCTGGGTAGCCGCGTGATAAACATCTTTCCTGAAATATCTGACTGAAGGGTTATGTGCCGCGATTGTCCCATCAACAAATAGGGCGACGGTGAGTATAATCACCAGCATTGTTCTGTTGTGGTTCATCTTTCCGTCTATGGTTATGTGTTATAGTGTCAACATTCTGTACTCAAATTCATTCACCACCCAAGATGTGAGTTTATGAAAATGAGCTGTTGAGTTTTTGTGAGTACAAATATATTCAATCTTAAGAATTTTACAAATACTTTTGTATCGGTCAAACAGAACATAAAACTGATAATCATTATGCACTCTAAACAAAAAGGGACATTCCCTACAACTCCCCGCATACTCGCGGCTTTTTTGATGGCATTTTTCCTTATGGTCAGCTGTGGATGCTCGACCAAGATTGGACAACCGGTCTTGCCTGACTCGGAAGGCAACGGCTCTGAAACCGAGACGCCTGACGATAACAAACCTGACGAAAACAAACCCGACGAAAACAAACCGGGCGAAAACGAACAGACTCCCGATTCTGAAGGCTATGTTTTGATGTGGTCCGACGAGTTCGACTCAAACTCTCTTGACACCGGGAAATGGCGCATTGAAGTCAATGGAAACGGAGGAGGTAACGCCGAACTGCAATATTATGACGAGAGCGGAATTTCATTGGGAAAAGATTCCGAATACGGCAATTCAGCCCTCAAAATTACTGCAAAGCGTGAACAACGAAACGGCAAAGCTTTCGTGTCCGGACGCCTGAACACATCCGGACATTTCCAATTCTGCTATGGCAAAGTGGAGGGAAGGATACGTCTTCCACGTACAGCCAATGGTCTTTGGCCGGCATTCTGGCTTCTTGGAGCGGACTTTCAGACCAACTCGTGGCCACGTTGCGGTGAAATCGACATTATGGAAATGGGCAATGCGGAAGGCATCAAGAACGGTACACAAGACCGTTTCTTCAACGGAGCTTGCCATTGGGGATACTACAAAGGAAGCGCTTATCCAAATTATGCGCGCTCCACTACGAATTCCTATAGCATTCAGGACGGAAATTACCACACATACACACTGATTTGGACTCCACAGTCCGTGAAAATGTATCTCGACAGGGACCTTCATCCGAATGCTTCCCCTTATTATGAAATGGACATCGTAAACAAAGACGATGACTGGGGTGTGGGATACTATTTCCACCACGATTTCTTCATAATCCTGAACCTTGCTGTCGGCGGCTATTTCACCGGCATCCTTCAGCCCGAAGGCATAACTGCCCTTCCGAACAACGGTGACAGCGCTACAATGTTTGTCGATTGGGTGCGCGTATATCAGAAAAAACAATAACCATATAATATAACTCGAAAATGAGAAAGAATCACTTATTGGGTGGGAAAACCTACATTTCCCCGGACATCCTGGTTCAGAGCCTGGATGTCGAACTCGGCTTTGCTGAATCCATGACCGGAAAATGGAACGACAGTTCCTATTCAAGTGCTGACTTTTCCGGCTTGTCCAATGTTTATGATGGTGAATTTGAATAGGAGGATTGACTTATGAAAAAGAACACATCAATTATTTTGTCCGCACTTCTGTCAACAACTGTTTTTGTTGCCTGCACAGAAAGGATTGAGGACACTATTGTCCCTGGTAAGACAAGGACTATTGAAGTTCGGGTAGAAACCGAAATCAACGACGAAAATACAAATGGAGCAGTCTCCAAGGCCACCTGGCAAGATGGCAAAGGACTGCACTGGGCCACTGGTGAAGCTGCTGTTTTCGGACTCGCCGACAACAAAGGCAGCAACAATAATGCAGAATCGTTCACCCTCGGAACAGACGGAACGGCCAGTTTTACAGGCAGCGTAGCCGAGGCTGCAAGCAAATTCCTGCCTTACTATCCCAAAGTCGGAGCAGCCGTTGGAAATGAGGGTGACCTTACAATAAATTTCCCGATTGCTGCCATACAAACCCAGGCAGAAGCCGGGAAAGTGGACGTTTCGGCCGACAAGATTGCCCTTACAGGAGTACACCCAATTGAGCTTGGGGATCAAACAAGTTATTCTGCCGCAATGACTATGCAATCATCAATGGTAAGATTTATCATCTACTCTTCCAAGGGCTCTACCGATGCTGTAAAATCGGTATCTCTCACCACCTCTGAGAATGCCAAGATCAGTGGATTGTGGGTTGTCGTACAGCATTGGAACGGAGAATCCCGCGCATTCATTGCGGGTGATCAGAAATCATCAGTCACGGTAAATCTGGGCACTGCCTACAATTTGGAGGGCGTAACGGGCAAAGATGATGCTTCCGGCATATATATGGGAGTTTGCCCTGCGAAAACCACGGGTTGCACTTATGTGGTGACCACCGACAAGGGAACATATAGTTTCGAGTCTTCAAAAGAGAAGGAATTCAAGGCCGGCACAATTCACAATATCGCGCTCAACCTCGACAAGGGAGTATTCCAATCAACAGCAGAGGATGTCGTTTTCTATCCCAATGGCAGCGCCTCGCCTGCGCCTCAGAATGTGGACATGAATCAGCATATTCAATATCTCGGTGCTACCACCGCCACTTATGGAGGAGAGCCTGTCACAATGACTCCGGAAGACTGCGTCCTTGTGAGCGTCAATCCTGACGGCAGCGATGCTTCCGATTGGGCTGTAGCCGATTGGGAAAACACCCATAATTACAACCTTCGGATAACGATTGCCAAAAACAAATCCACTTCGGACCGTTCTTGCAAAGTTTATATGGAATACAAGGGTATCCGTTCAAGAAATTTCATCAGTGTCCACCAGGACCCCGGCAACGGACTCCCTGTGATTGTACCGACGCTCACGCCAAGTTTTGAAGGAGAAATATCCTATAAAGGAGAAACGGTTGAAGCCGCCACCCTCGAACTGAAGGTTGACGGGGCAGTGGTATCCGGAGCAGATGTCGATTCTTATGTCGCTGACAGCAAATATGGTATATCCATTTCTTGCGGAGGGGCAACAGCCGTATGCAAGGAAGGCATTGTCAGCATTACTGTTCCGGAGAACAGTTCGTCCAGAACCAAATCGTTCAAGCTTATTGTAAAAACAGAGGACGGCTCAGCAGAGTCTTCTTTCACTCAGGCAGCAAACCCTGCGGGAGAAACAGAGACGCACACTTTTGAATATGTGGTCAGAGCAGATTATCCGGAAGATATCAAACCGGGACTTGAAAATGCCGCAAAATCATGGCCATTGTATCATTTCTCAAACATCAAAATCGATGGCACTGCATACCCGGCAGGAACAATGAAGAACATTCCTGAAGACCTGCAGAATGCACTGATTGAACACGCATTGAAGCTTACTGACTTGGAGAAGGAAGATATTGGCGGAGAGGTCGGACCTCAATACACTGCGGAAGAAATGAAGACATTCGTGTCATTCACCCCTGTTGTTGACGATGGCGCAGAAATGCACGTTAACGTCAATTTGACTGCAAACACTACGGGACAGTTCCGTAATTTCAAGATAATATCATATAATTCGGACGGCAGCATATACAGAACAAACAAATATTTCCAGGTTCGGTAACGCAGATTCGCGTCAAAAACATAGTCCGGACATATACATAGTATTCAATCCCCCGCAGATGAGCGATGTCTGTGGGGGATTGCACTTTTAACATTCTTTCACGAAACGCTCACGAAATGACGATGAAAAATTACTAACTTTGCGAGTTTGAAAAATCATCAGAAGATGAAAATTGGAGAGAACATAGATTTGGGAGTGCAGCCGCTGCTGCTTGCACCGATGGAGGATGTGACTGATCCGTCGTTCCGTTGGGTTTGCAAGGAGTTTGGGGCGGATATGATGTACACTGAATTCATCTCTTCGGACGGGCTTGTCAGGGATGCGCGGAAGTCGCTTGAGAAACTCAAGACCTACGATTTTGAGGCTCCGATTGGGATTCAGATTTACGGGAGCATTCCCGAGGCGATGGTGGATGCGGCAGTGATGGCGGACAGGGCCACTGAACTTGTGGAAACGCATGGGGCCGATGTGATTGACATCAATTTCGGATGTCCGGTGAACAAAATCGCACGACGGGGAGCAGGGAGCGGGATGATGCGAGAGCCTGACAAGATGGTGGAAATCACCCGTATGGTCGTGGAGGCCGTGAAAAAACCGGTGACAGCGAAAACCCGTCTGGGATGGGACGAAGACTCGAAAATAATCGTTGAACTCGCTGAAAGACTGCAAGATGTAGGAATACAGGCACTCACGATTCACGGGCGCACGCGCTGTCAGATGTATAAGGGCGAGGCGGACTGGAGTCTTATCGGACAGGTAAAAAATAATCCGAGAATGCATATCCCAATCATCGGAAACGGGGATATACGGACGCCGCAGGATGCGAAAAATGCCTTCGACAGATATGGAGTGGACGGGATTATGATAGGACGCGCCACCTTCGGTCATCCGTGGATATTTAAGGAAATCAAACATTATCTCCGCACGGGCGAACTTCTTCCGCCGATGAGTGTTGCGGAGAGAGTGGAACTTGCGAAAAGGCATCTTGCGAAATCAATCGAAATCAAGGGCGAACACGTCGGGGTGATTGAGATGCGCCGCCATCTGTCCTGCTATTTCAAGGGGCTTCCCGATTTTAAGGAGACTAGGCTCCGCCTTGTGACACTCTACGATATAGATGAACTTTATTCCACACTCGACGATGTCGCACGGCGATGGGGAGACGACGCTCCGGAGGCTGTTTCAGCCTACGACAAAACCGACGCTCACGAAGCCACGGATTCGACTGCCGAAGGAAACATATAGCCGATAAAATATATTCTTATGATTGACAAAATTCTTCTGTTTCCATATTATCTCACTCTCAAAACGAGACATTTTCTCTACGACCACGGAATCCGGAAGGTCCGCAGAAGTGAGATTCCATCTATCGGAATCGGCAATATAACTGTCGGAGGCACGGGGAAAACTCCGCATACCGAGATGATTGTCAGAATGTTGCTCCGTAGCGAAAAATGGGGAGGAAAGAATGTGGCGGTGCTCTCGAGAGGTTACAAACGCAGGCTGAAGGGATTCCAGATTGTGGAGGCCGACGGTTCCGCAAGAGATTTCGGCGACGAGGCGCTCCAAGTAAAGAAGAAATTCCCCGGAATTACTGTGGCCGTGGACAAGAACCGGGTGGAGGGAAGCAGGATTTTGAGCGACCCGCAGAGTTTCCTCCAGAGCAAGAAATCCCGCAAATGCAGGACAAAGGAATTCGAGAAGGCGGACGTGCTGGTGTTGGACGACTGCTTCCAGTTCAGAGCTTTGCGACCGGACCTTTCAGTGGTGCTCGTAGACTACAACAGGCCGACTTTCAAGGACCGGCTGCTGCCTATGGGGAGGTTGCGCGATTTGCCTGAAAGGATTGCGGCGGCGGACGCTCTGGTGGTGTCGAAATGCCCGTGGGAGATGAATCCTTGGGAGATGGACAAATGGGCGCTGTCACTCGGAATTGAGAGATATAACCAAAAGGAATGTTTCGGATGGCGCTGCGACAATGGTCGGAAACAGTATCTTTTCTTCACAAAAATCGGCTACGACGAGGCTCTGCCGGTGTTCCCCGAGGGCAACAGCCGCTACCTCTATTCAAAAACGGCCGTGATGTTCAGCGGGATTGCGGACGATACTCCTTTCTCGGAGCAGTTGCGCCTGAGCTACAAATTGGTGGGACATCTGAAATTCGGCGACCACCACAAGTTCAGAAAATCGGACATCTCGTCCATCCGCTCGCTTGCCGACGCATTCCCTACCTCACTGATTATCACCACCGAAAAGGACTATCAAAGAATCCGCGACTGCAAGAAAGTTCCGGACTCGCTCAGACAAAGGATGTTTTATATGCCAATCCGCGCCCAGTTCCTTTCCGAAGACGAGCAAAGGGTTTTCGCGGGCCTGATCAACGGGCTGTAATGCCCACTCTCAGACCAATCGGAGATATTGCACACAAATAAATACCCGGATACATTGGGGGATTTTTATTCTTGCGCCTTGATGCTCGCGTCGTGGATGGCATTGAAGAGAGTTTTGACAAACTCAGGGTCGAGGCCGCGTTCCTTTCCTTTTGCCACAACATCGGCGAGCACAGCCTCCCAACGGCCGGTCTGGAGAATGGCAATCTTGTTTTCTCTTTTGCTCTCCCCTATCCGGCGGCTGATTTCCATACGCTGCGCAAGGGCGTGGATGAGGTTTTCATCGATGACGTCAATCTTCGCGCGAAGCTGGCTGATGGTCTCTTTATAGGCGGAATCAGCAGTGTCGGCATCGCGCACAATCAACTGATTTTCAAGCATATCAGCAAGCGCCGCCGGAGTGAGCTGTTGATTCGCGTCGCTCAGGGCCACCGACGGGTTGCAGTGGCTCTCCACCATAAGTCCCTCAAGCCCGAGATCCATCGCACGCTGCGAGATTTCCGTAATGTACCCGCGGTTGCCGGCGAGATGGCTCGGATCACAAAAGAAAGGAAGTTCAGGACAGAGGCTCCGGAGTTCCACGACATACTGCCAGAGAGGGTCGTTGCGGTATTTGATCTTCTCCGATGTGGAGAATCCCCTGTGTATCACGCCAATCTTGCGTATTCCGGCACGGTTCAGCCGCTCAAGGGCACCAATCCACAGGTCTATATCGGGGCTCACAGGATTCTTCACGAGCACTGGGATGTCCGTGTCGGCGAGTGCCTCTGCAATTTCCTGGACAAGGAACGGATTGGCTGTCGTACGCGCCCCAATCCACACGAGGTCAACGCCATATTTCAGACAGTCAAACACATGCTTCTCGTTTGCCACCTCCGTGGCTATCTTCAGCCCAAGTTCTCGTTTTGCCCTCTGCATCCACTTCAGTCCCTGCGTTCCGACTCCCTCAAAGCTGCCGGGATGCGTGCGAGGTTTCCATATCCCCGCACGATAGACATTAATTCCTATTTCCTTCAACTGAGCTGCCGTCGTCATCACCTGTTCTTCCGTCTCCGCGCTGCAAGGGCCCGCAATGACGCACGGACGCGGCGGGAGATGGAACATTCCCCATTCGTTCAACGGGGTTATTTCGAGTTTCGGAGATTTTGCCATATTATCTTATTTTAAGTTTCGCAAGTATTCTAACTTCTTGCGAATATTAAACTTATCTCATTCATCAACATCTCAAACCCACGCACTTTTTTCTGTCCACGTTACCCCTCTCCTAAATCCTCTCCCTCGGGGAGAGGACTTACCTTCGCCACAAGGGCTCAAAAGAGGTGTTTCGCACTTGCGAAACTTGAGTTATCTTAATATTCTTTTTATTCTGTTCGCCTCGCCTATCAGTTCCCGTATTCTTTTCTCGTCACCGGAAGATATGGCGTCGCGGAATTCATTCATCTTTTCGATATATGTGTCCATGACCTTCATAACGTTGTCGCGGTTCTGCGAAAGAATCGGGACCCACATGTCCGCGTTGCTCTTCGCAAGTCTCACCGTTGAGGAAAAACCGCCGGACGCAAGGTCAAATATATGCTTTTCATCCTTCTCCTTATCGAGGACCGTAAGGGCGAGGGCAAAGGATGTAATGTGCGAAATATGAGAGACATACGCCGTATGAACATCGTGCGCGGAGGCATCCATGGATGTAATGCGCATGTTCAGGCAATCGTACAGAGCCTCTATCGCCTCCACAGCGTCTCTGTCCGAATCGTCCCCATTGCAGATTATGCATGCACGCCCGTCAAAAAGTCCCGGTTGAGCGGCCCAAGGTCCGGAGTACTCTGTCCCGGCCATAGGATGCGTCGCGACATAGCGCCGACGCGCAGGATGATTTCTGACGGCCTCTACAAGACTGGACTTCGTAGAGCACACGTCAATGACTATCTTTCTGCTGCGGACGCCCGATGATCCATCCGCAGGACCTGATCCGGGCCGTGTCTCGGCAAAATGGTCAAGAACCACAGGCAGCATCTTCACGGCCGTGCCGACCGGAACCGACAGGACAACGATGTCACTTCTGTCAACACACTGCTCCAAATCCACGATTTCATCGGCAAGCCCTATATTCAACGCAGCCGAGGCATTCACCGGCTCGGCTTCAACCCCGAGAATCTCCGAAGCGAAGCCTCGGCGCCTCAGGTCAATCGCCATCGAACCGCCGATGAGTCCGAGTCCAACTATTCCTACTGTCATTTTGTCCATTTTGACTGTGCCGCATTCAGCATACTATACCCCTTATCAGTCCAAGCGCTTCATTCAGCCTTTCGGCATTGGCACACAGGGAGATGCGGATGTAGTCGCGTCCGTTATGGCCAAAAATGCAGCCCGGGGTCACAAAAACGCCGGTTTTGTAAAGAAGATAGTCGGAAACAAGCTCTCCCCGTGTCTTTGAGACGCCGTCTTCAGGAGCGCTGATCTCCAGGGAGCAGGCAGCAGCCATTTCAGCCGTTTCCAAAGCCTTTCCAAGCAATGTGCTGTCCTCCGGTACTCGTCCCCAGACGAAAAGGCCGGTGCCGTCGGCAAGGTACTCCGCCCCGAGAACGTCCATAATCTCGCAGGCAATCTTCCTGCGCTCACGGTAGCCGGCATTCAGCTGCTCGAACCATTCCTGCCCCTGTGAGAGAGCGGCCACGGCTGCCATCTGCATAGGCTTGAACATCCCGGAATCCATCTGGGACTTGACCTTGAGCACCGCTGAAATCAGTTCCTGAGCGCCGGCGACCATGCCGATTCTCCAGCCGGACATGTTGTGCGCCTTGCTGAGAGAGTTAAGTTCAATGCAGCATTCCTTCGCACGGGGAACCGCGAGTATTGAAAGCGGCTTGTCCGTAAGCACGAAACTATAGGGATTGTCATTTACCACCAGGATGTCATGTTCGAGGCCGAACTTCACGATTTTCCGGTAGAGTTCCTCAGACGCCGCCTTTCCGGTCGGCATCGACGGATAGTTCACCCACATCATCTTCACACCACTGAGGTCCATACGCTCAAGTGCCTCAAAATCAGGACACCAATTATTTTCAGGAAGCAGATCGTAGGTAAGGATTTCCGCCTCGACGAGTTCAAGAGCCGAGGTGTAGGTCGGATAGCCGGGATCCGGGACAAGGACCTTGTCTCCCTTGTCGATAAACGCGAGAGCGAGAAGCAGTATTCCCTCCTTGGAGCCGGCCAGAGGCTGGATTTCGGTGGCAGGGTCGAGTTCCACACCATAGTAGCGGCTGTACCATGAGGCAAACGCGCCGCGAAGTTCCGGAAGACCCTTGTAGTTCTGATAGACATGAGAATCCGTCTTGTGGGCATAGTCGCAGAGAGCCTCGATTGCGGCCTCCGGCGGCATTCTGTCAGGAGCGCCGATGCCGAGACTGATTATTGGCTTCAGTCCTGCCTTTATGCGCCACCCGTTCAGTGCCGCAAGTTCCTTATTTTTACGGGAGAAGTAGTATTCCTTGACTACTTCTGTCCTCTTCGCCGGTCTTATCATAATTTTGGTTTCTTTTTGGTCTATATTCCTTTTCTCATCAGTCGTGTACGCCCGGTACACTCCTTCTTCAAAAAGAAATCTATCCTCAAAAATAAATCCAAAATCGCTCTTCTTTATTTTCGGGGACTTTGTCTACAAAATACAAAAATAGGAACAAATGAGGATAATGCAAAAGGAATATGAATTATCTTTGCGGCGATTTTCACGGCACGGGTATTCTCATGTTTCGCATATATAAATAAAATAGGTTATGCCGCTCTGGCTTTCGCTTGCTTTTTGTTCGGCGTTTCTGCTCGGACTCTACGACGTCTCAAAAAAAGAGGCGCTCAGGAATAATGCCGTGATTCCGGTGCTATTCCTCAACACGCTGTTCTCCACGATTATATTCCTGCCATTCCTCATCGACTGCATCGGAGGTTTCGGATGGCTCGGCTCAGGACTTTTTGACATCACGTCCGCACGCGATGCTCTCGAAAACCCGGCGCAGGCGCATCTTTTCATTCTCGGAAAGGCGGCTCTGGTGTTGTCTTCGTGGATTTCCGGCTATTTCGGACTGAAGCACCTCCCTATTACGATTGTAGGCCCTATAAACGCCACACGGCCGGTGCTCGTTCTGCTCGGAGCCATGGTTTTCTTCGGAGAAAGGCTAAACCTCTGGCAATGGGCGGGTGTGCTTCTTGCCATTGTGTCGGTGTTCCTATTGAGCCGCTCAAGCAAGAAGGAGTCTATTGACTTTGCGCACAACCGCTGGATTCTCTGCCTGTGCATTTCTGTCCTGCTCGGCGCGGCAAGCGGTCTCTACGACAAGTTCATCATGAAAAGGTACGAACCTATTTTCGTGCAGACATGGTACAATCTCTACCAGTGCATCATAATGGGCACGCTCATGATGGTGATGTGGTATCCGAAACGAGGCTCGACGACCCCGTTCCACTGGAGTTGGGCAATCCCTGCCATCTCGGTGCTCATATCAGCCGCCGATTTCGTTTACTACACAGCTCTCGCCCAGCCGGGCTCGATGATTTCAATCATTTCGCTCGTCCGCCGTGGCGCAGTCATCGTTTCTTTCCTCTGCGGATGGCTTATATTCAAGGAGAAAAACCTCAAGGCCAAGGCTTTGGATTTGGGCCTGATTATACTCGGAATGATATTTATCTATATCGGTTCAATGGGCGCATAAATACGGGGCACCAAATTCATGTCTGGAATTCCTGACTGGCGTGCCTTTATGGATAACCACCAGCGGGAAATGCTCCGCACCAAAGGAAAGCTCGCGTAAAATCGCTATATTTGTCAGACTAAACGAGTTTTGTATGGACGAAAGTCAGAATATAGAGTATAAGGCTATCTGGAAAGACGAATACTACAAGTGGATTTGCGGATTCGCCAACGCCAGCGGCGGCCGCATCTTCCTTGGTGTGGATGATGACCCGCCGCACAAGCCGGTAGGCCTGGACAATGCCGACAAACTGATGGAAGACCTGCCTAACAAAGTACGCGATGTTCTGGGTATCATGGTAGATGTGAACCTTCACCACGAGGGCGACAAGGCCTACATCGAGATGGTTGTAGAGGCGTATCCCTATCCTGTGAACTACAAAGGACAGTATCACTATCGTTCCGGCAGCACAAAACAGGAACTCAAAGGCGCGGCCCTCAACAAGTTCCTCCTCGACAAAGTCGGCATTCGCTGGTGCAACGTCCCTGTTCCTTCCGTAAAACCGGAAGATCTTGATGCTCAATCAATCCGGAACTTCAAGGAAAGCGGTATCAAGAAAAAGAGAATGGACCCGGAAGTGCTTTCCGACAGTACCACGGAATTCCTGACCTCGCTTGACTTGATGGTCGATGAACAAATCACACGTGCCGGCATCCTGCTGTTCCACCCCAAGCCGGAGAAGCTGTTCCCTGGCTCCTTCATCAAAATTGGCTTCTTCCGTTCCGACTCAGATCTGGCATTCCAGGATGAAATCCACGGCAGTCTGGTCCAGCAGGTTGACCGCACCTTCGATCTGCTCACGACCAAGTATATGAACTATATGATCACGTACCAAGGTCTGCAGAGAGTTGAGACACCTCCTTTCCCAGAAGACCCTCTGCGAGAGTGTATTCTGAACGCCGTGGCTCATAAGAACTATCAGGAACAGATACCCATTCAGATTAGTGTCTATCCGGACCGCATCGTCTTTTGGAATCCCGGCGAACTTCCGGAATCCTGGACAGTAGAGAGATTGCTGAAGAAACACCCTTCCAGAGCCTTCAACCCAGCTATTGCCAATGCTTTCTTCCGCTGCGGAGAAGTCGAGGCCTGGGGCCGCGGCATTGGAAAAATTGTGAATGGAGCTATTGCCGAGAATCTGCTTCCGCCCGTTTTCGATACATCCTTCGGCGGCTTGATGGTCACGTTCTTCAGTAGCCCTGCTGCCCAGCTCAAAGAGGCAGGAATAAGTGAGCGTGGCATTCAGGCAGTTGAATTTGCCTTGAAGAATGGCCGTATAACGAATACTGATGTTCAAGATATGGCCAAAGTCAGTAAACCGACTGCCACTCGGCTATTGACATCATTGTCGGATTATCTTGAGGTAAAAGGCACAACTGGAAAGGGTACGTATTATGTTGTCAAAGGGCTCACAAAGGGCTCAAATTTCAGCGGTCAAAACGATGGTGGAATTCCTTCTTAATTCCGCAAGCGGCTAATATTCAGAATATTATATTCCGTTTACCGATAATTCCAAAGGGCTCACAATTGGCTCACAATTGGCTCATTGGGACCTATCTTCTCAAAAGTCACCAGGACTGCAGTTGCTGCAGGCGGCGAGCCGTAGCCTCCCGGACGAAAGGCCAGACCTAAACCGAACGCCCGTCGCAGTCGAGAGACTGCAGCGGTTTTTCTATGGCTCCAACTTGGAAATTCGCACAACAATTCCCATATTTACAGAACGGGAATTCACCCCTCAGACCTTGCACGAACCGCCATATTCAGTGCGAGGTTTTCTATTGTGCATCCGTTGTGCGTTCTCTTGACAAGTCGTTGATTATAAATTGATTTACAATTAGTTAGTAAGCGTTAAAAAATGAGTTGAACTAAATTTGTATCAGATTTATGAGGATAGATTTCTTTTGGAAGAAGGAGTGTACTGGAGGTACACGACTGATGAGAAAATAAATATAGACCATAAAGATATGCAAATTGTTCAAGTTATTTTTTAACGATTACTTAACAGAGCACTCATTTAATCCCATTGGGATTGTAGAACTCAGGGCTGAACGGACTCGCATAGGGAGGTCCTGGAGGGAACAGTCGTTGAGGATCACCGCGTCAACTTCGCTGCGATGAGCCTCCAGAGGCGACTGGAGGCGGATACGGGACAGGACCTGTTCACGGGAGCAATGGTCTCTTGCAATGACACGTTCAACACGCAGGTCCTCGGGAGCGTCGACCCAAATGCATTTGTCCCAGAGCTTTGGAAAGTCCGGCTTGTCAAGAGCTGTGGCGGATTCAAAAACAGCCAGATCAGCCAAAGGAGTCGCACCGGCAGGCCTCTCAACTGCGGAAGAGACAGCCCCGGGCACAGTTTCCCCGACTGATTTCCGCCACCGGGCGAAATCAGTGGCAAGCGCCGGAAAAACAATGCTTTCGACGGTTTTGAGCCTCCCGGAGTCGCTAAAAATGGCATCGGCAAGTTTCCGGCTGTCAAAACTGCCGTCCATCTTGCGGAACGACAGCCCGAGAGCAGCCTCTATTTCAGGTAATAGAAACGGCTTCTCTGTCGTGCCTGAAGCCAAATGCTCCGACTCAGACTTCAACGGGACTCCATAAAACCCCTTCACTGCCGAGTCAGCATCATAACAAGGCACACCCATTCTTTCAAGAATCCGCCTTACGGAAGACTTCCCACTCCCTATTCCACCTGTCAGAAGAATTGTCATCGCTGTGAATTATAATTGAACTGCTCCAAAGTTAGCGGTAAATTCCGAAAAAGCGAAGTTTATCCCGTCCAAAAGACATTACAGCTATAGTGCCTTGTCCATAAAGCGAAATCCGGTGGCTTCTGAAAGGTGAAGTATGGATATGTCCCTGCTGCCCTCAAGATCGGCGATGGTACGGGCTATGCGGATTATTCTCATGCAGGCACGGGCGGACAGACCCATACTTTCTATTGTGCGGCGTAGATAATCGCGGCAGGCATCATCAAGAGGACAGTATTTATCAATCAGGCGGTTATCCATCATGGCATTGGTGTAGATGCCGTCAGAGGCAAATCTTTCCCTTTGGATTTCCCTTGCACGGACCACCCGCTCGCGGACTTCGGCAGTGCTCTCGCAACTGTTGCGTCCCGTCAGTTTCGAAGCGTCGACGGCATGCATCCACAGCTGGATGTCTATCCTGTCCATCATTGGACCGGACAGGCGAGCCAGGTAATTCAGTCTCTGTCCGGTCGTGCAGCGGCAGCGGTCTCCTTCTCCATAATAGCCGCAGGGACAAGGGTTTGCCGCCGCTACAAGCATAAATGAGGCCGGATATGTAACCTTGTTCCGAAGCCTCGACACCGTAATTGTTCCGTCTTCTATCGGCCCGCGGAGAGCCTCCACCACCTTCTTGGGAGCCTCGCAGAACTCGTCTATGAAAAGGACTCCGTTGTGGGCGAGAGAAATCTCTCCCGGAAGGATGCCGTCAGAGCCTCCGCCTATCAGCGCCGGGATGGATGCGCTATAGTGCGGAGCCCGGAACGGACGCTCGGCCATAAGTCCCCGGTGTCCGCAAAGGCCGGCAACGGAGTAGATCTTGCTTGTCTCAAGGGATTCCTCACGCGACATCGGCGGAAGGATCCCCGCCATTGCCTTGGCCAGAGAAGATTTGCCAGAGCCGGGCGGCCCGATCATTATCACGTTATGTCCTCCCGCGGCTGCTATCTCCACGCCTCTCTTGGCACCCTCTTGTCCGACAATCTGAGCCATGTCCACAATCTCCCCGGCACGCACGCCGGAGGCCTTCTTTCCAAGATTATCGCCCCCGCGGATCAGAAGGTCGGACACGTCTTCCTCTCCGGAAATGATGCGCAGCACTTCCGTCAGGCTTCTGACGCCATAGACGTGTCCGGAATAATAGTCGGCAGCGTCTTCTGCGGAGTCAAGCGGAAGTATGCAGCCTTTCCTGCCGTCCGACACGCTTAGTTCCGCAACAGGCAGGGCTCCCGGCACCGGACGTACAGTGCCGTCAAGTCCAAGCTCGCCCATAATCAGATAGTCCCCCAGCGCATCCCATCGGCACTGTCCGGAAGCGGCGAGTATGCCGAGAGCAATCGGCACGTCGTAGCCGCTACCGCTCTTGTGGATGTCCGCCGGAGCAAGGTTTATGACTATTCGCTTGCCCGGAATCCGGAATCCGAGCGACTGGAGTGCCGTGACGGTTCGCAGCAGGCTCTCCTTTACAGCGGCATCGGCAAGTCCTACAAGATGAATTCCGATTCCGGACGAGATGTCCACCTCCACAGTGACATTGACTGCCTGCACGCCTATACACTTGGCGCTGTGAATGTTTATCAGCATAAGCATTATGATTGGGAGAAATCGCCGCCTCTCAAGTTCTTGGGAAACACGGCGGTTTCAGTGAAACAGACGCCAAATATTGCCCTCGAAAAAAGAAAAAATCTCAAGAAAAAGAAAAAAGTGGTAATTTTGTGATATGATTTGTGAAATCAGACGTTGCTGTTTCACGGAAAAAGAGAAAAATGATAAGAAAAACCCTTGAAAACGTCGGACGCTACTGCCTGTTTCTCGGACAGGTTTTCCGAAAGCCCGAAAAGTGGAGGCTTTTCTGGAAACAGTTCGTGTTCGAGTCTGACAAACTCATATTGTCATCTATAGTAATAGTAGGTGTGATTTCCGTATTCATCGGCGGAGTTCTCGTCATCCAAACGGCGTCAAACCTCGAAAATCCGTTCATCGACAAGATGTATGTCGGATACATGGTCCGCGAGAGCCTCATCCTTGAGTTCTGCTCCACGATGGTGGCACTCATCCTCGCCGGGAAGATGGGTTCGAACATATCCTCGGAACTCGGAAGCATGCGCATCACGGAACAGATTGACGCCATGGACATGATGGGCGTGAATTCGGCCGGTTTTCTCGTGCTCCCGAAACTTGTCAGCGCCACGGTGCTGAGCCCGCTTCTGATGCTTATGAGTCTCGGACTCGGACTGGTCGGCGGATGGGTCGTTGTCGTGGCAACCGGAATCATATCCACAGCATCGTATGTCACCGGACTCCACTACTGCTATAACGGCTACTATGTCTTTTACAGCTGCTTCAAGATGGCCATATTCTGCTTCATCATTGCGTCAGTCGCCGCATTCAACGGCTATTACGCGAAAGGCGGCTCTCTCGGAGTCGGAAAGTCGAGCACGCGGAGCATCGTAGTCTCCAGCATACTCATACTTATGTTCGACCTCATACTCACCCAACTCATGCTTTATTAGAAGATGTTTGAATTTTTTGTTCAGTTATTTTGAGATGTATTTTTGAGTCAGATTTTTTTATTTTGAGAGGAGTTTAGCGGTGCTAAATGACGAACAAAATGGGAAAATATGACCAAAAAGACACCAAAAGAACGAACATATAAAATAAATGTGAGAAAAATTAAAACATATTCTTAATATGATAAAGGTAGAACATCTCTGCAAAAGTTTCGACGGGACTCATGTTCTCAAGGACATAAACGTTGAGTATGCCGCCGGACAATGCAACATGATCATAGGTGCGAGCGGCTCGGGAAAGACCGTGCTGCTGAAGAATCTCATCGGCCTCATTTCTCCGGACAGCGGAGACATAAAGTACGGAGACGAGTCCCTCTCGGCAATGAACTATCGCGAAAAGAAGGCTCTGCATCAGAAAATCGGCATCCTGTTTCAGAACAGCGCACTTTTCGACTTCGCGACAGTGCTCGAAAACGTGATGTTCCCGATGGACTTCTTCACCGACTGGAGCTCCGCGCAAAAGGTCGAGAGAGCACATTATTGTCTTGAAAGAGTGAATGTCATCGGCTCTGACGAGAAATACCCGAACGAACTTAGCGGAGGAATGCAGAAGAGAGTCGGAATAGCCCGTGCGATAGCACTGAATCCGTCCTACCTATTCTGCGACGAACCTAATTCGGGTCTTGACCCCTACACCTCAATACTCATTGACCGTCTCATCAGCGATCTGACCAAGGAGTTCAACATGACTACGGTGGTCAACACCCACGACATGAACTCCATTCTGGAAATAGGCGACAAGATTGCCTTTCTCCACAAGGGAAGCATCCTTTGGCAGGGCGACCGTCACACCATCCTCGGCACTGACTGTCAGGAGCTAAAGGACTTCGTCTGCGCCAACACCCTCGCCCGCAACATCATCGAAGGCAACGGGAAATAAAAACACTAATTTCAAGCGGTTTCAAACAGCTACTCAAATCAGCGCACCCCGGTAGCAGTAAAAAAAGCTGAAAGAAAGGGGATGCATAAAAGGATGGGATGCAAGGCGCACTGGGGATTTCAACACCGGAGCAACCTTATGGTTGTGAGGATTTGAAATTCACATGCAACGAAGCAGACCGCCTTTTAGGCGCCCCGTCAAAGTTTAAAGCGGAGGCCCGCCTCCACCCCAAAAGCCAACGGCTGCGCAGTGCGTATGCTCCGTGGCTGGTCGTTGTTGAAATAATACCGCACGCTCGGGTCAATGTAGATTCCAAGAAAGTCCACAGGAGAGAATTCCAGACCGAAACCGGCCTTCAAAGAAGTTTGAACGCCGCCAACTTTCGGTTTGTGGGAGACGTTCTCGCCCTCGAGCATTCCGGAGTAACTGTTCATGACACATTTCTCGACGCTGCCCCCAAGGCTAGCGTAAACATCCCAACGGTGCGTGCGGAACATGCTGAAATAAACATCGAGCGGAATACCGATGTAGTGCTGGGAGTTTTTCATGTCAACCGAATGCGGACCGGAGTTCTCGTCATAGTATACTCCGCTGACCTTTTTGCCGAGAAGTGTGTAGTTTACGCCGATACCTATGCCGAGCCAGTCTGTGATTCTATATCTCAGTCCCACGCCAAAAGACAACGGAAGGCTGTAGGAATCAGAGTTTGTACCCTCTACAAAATTACGCCCGGTAAAACTGTCCCTATTTCCCCTCACAAACATCTTTCTCGGACCGGAGCTTTTCTGCGGGCCACCGAAACTGTTTCCTCCGACCGACAACTCAAGCGGAAGTCTGTCGAGTCTTTTTCTCACATCATCTTCCTTGCCATAGGCCTCATCTATATCAGAATTGTCCACCTTGATCTCGCATTCCGGAGCAGGGGCAGAGTCAACATCAACGAATTTCTCAACTTCCGTCTCTACCAAATCATCTTCTGCCACCGCAACAGGCTCAGGCAAATTTTCCGTCACCTCAACAGACACCGGCATCGTCTTCACGCTCTCGTCCGCATCGGCGGGTGCCGGAAGAGCAGAATCGTACGTCTTTAGCTTGGGAGCTTCCGGAGTCTCAGCCAGTGCAAGTTGCGCCGCAGAGTTTCCCTCAGACGGGGCGACAACGTCAAACGCGGCATTTTCAGCAAGCGTCTCCGCTTCCGGTGCAGGTTTCAGAAGGAAATGATACCCACAGACAAACATGAGCACCACCGCCGCGGCCGCGGAAGCCACACCGGCGACAACACGGCGCCACGGCACGACAGCAGCCTTCCGCCGACCCGTACCGACAGCGTCAAGCCTCGCCTCAATGCCGTCCCAAAGCCCGGCAGGAAGGTGTTCCTGCGGCTCAGCGAGCATTTCGCGAATCTTGTCATCAAATTGTCTGTCTGTCATATATTTATCCGACATTGTCATATCCCGGTCTTTCCGGTCATTTTCCCAATTTTGTTCTGTAACCAGATGCGTCCCCGGCTCAACTGCGTCCGAGACGTGCTCTCCGTAATCCCGAGAGCCTCGGCAATCTCCTTATGCGAGAATCCCTCCATCACATAAAGATTGAACACTGTCCTGAATCCCGGAGGCATTTCCATCACCGCTTCCACTATCTCCTTGTACGACAGTTTCTCAATAGCAGTCTCCTCATCCGCTCTCAGTCCACGCGCAAGCGAAATGTCATCGCTCATCTTCAGAGCATCGTTCTTTCTCAGGTACATCAGCGACGCATTGATGAAAATCCTCCGCGCCCATCCGTCGAAAGAGCCGCTGCCGCTGTAGCAATGAAGCTTCGTGAAAAGCGCCACGAACCCCTCCTGCAGTATATCTTCCGCAACCACCCTGTCCCCCACATAGCGTATGCACACGGGAAAATACCGGGGTGCCAGAAGTTCATACATCTTCCTCTGGGCAGCCCGGTCGCCGTCAAGGCACTTGCCTATGAGTTGAACGGCTTTGTCTTCACTCACGGTTACAGCACTAGACCGGAAAAACTGCCGACATTCAAGATGCAACTCCGGTCTGTTACGTTGCATCGGTCGATATTTTCCCCAAAAATAAGCAATTTTCCCGAATTGCTTGTTATCTTTGTATCTAATGTGCGGGGAATGGCGTGATTATAGATAGATAGACAGCGCCATTAGAACATTAAGGATGCAATTATGAAAGTTTCAAAATATGTGATGATCTTTCTGGCAGCGGCGTGTATCTCACAGAACGCCTTTGCCCAGAAGGACTTGAAAGAGTCGATAAAAGACAGCGCGCTGCTCTTGGCTGTCGAGAAATATGACAACGGGGCGTATGCCGATGCGGAAAGAATGCTCAGGTCGATAGTGAACAATGACCCGGGATATGATGCCGCGCATTACTACCTCGCACTTGTGTATCTTACGAAAAACGAGAACGACCTCGCGGAGGCCGAGTTGCTGCGTGCCGTTGACGCGGATCCCGGGAATTTCTGGTATCGACAGAGACTTGCCGTGGTCTACCGCTACACAAATCAGGTCGACAAGGCGATAAAGATTTATGAGAAACTGCTCACCGACTTCCCGAAAAAGAGCGAACTCTACTTCGACCTCGTGGAGATGTACGCCCAGAACGCTCAGATTGACAAGGCGTTGACGACACTGGACGATGTAGAGAGAATCTTCGGAAACACGGAATCCATCGCGATCTACCGCTTCCGGCTTCTGATGGCTTCGGGAAAGACGGAGGAGGCCTACAAATCACTGGAGGAATATAATTCGAAATATTCTTCTCCTTACATACTGTCGACTCTCGGTGATTATAGGATGTCGATGTACGAAGACTCGTTGGCTGTAACATATTATGACGAAGCACTTTCGCTTGACAAGGATTTTGCCCCTGCGATGCTCGGGAAGGCGGAGGCACGGCGGATGACGCGGAAATATTCCGAATTTTTCCCGCTCCTCGACAGATATATGGCAAACGAGACGGTGCCGGCGAGGGGAAAGTCCGAATATCTCAAGGCGCTCGTCGAGCAGTCGGACCCGAAATTCGTGACCTCGTTCCTTCCACAGCTCGACTCAGCGGCCAACATCTGCTTCAAGAAGCATCCGTCCGACAGCTCCGTAATCGCCACGGTGGCAGCCTACTACTACCGCACTCAGCGGCAGGATGTGGCCGAGGACCTGTTCCGCCTGAACGCTTCCCTGCATCCGGACAAGCCCGAGCTGACCGCCACCTATCTCTACTCGCTGATGTATGCTCATAATTGGAAGAAACTTGCCGAAGCCGGCTCGGAAGCTGCCATGCAACACCCTGATATCCCGGATTTCATGGCACTTGCAGGCACAGGCTACAGTTTTCTGAAAGAGTACGACAAAGTCATCGAACTCTCGCAGAAGATGCTCCGGACAGCGCCGAAGGACAGCGCCGTCATCGTCTCGGCCTACTCGGCGATGGGTGACGCCTACTATCAGAAGAATGACACGAAAAATGCGTTCAAGGCATACGACAAGGTGTTGAAGGTCAGCCCGAACAACATCTATGTCCTGAACAACTACGCCTACTACCTCTCCGTCACGGGAAAGAATCTCAAGAAAGCATACGCGATGAGCAAGAAGACAATAGAGGCCGAACCTGACAACGCGACCTACCTCGACACTTTCGGATGGATTCTCTACCTGCAGGGAAAGGCATTGGAGGCCAAACCGTTCTTCAAGCACGCGATGCTCTACGGGGGAAAAGACAGTGCAGTGATTATGGACCACTATGCCGAAGTACTCTATGCCCTTAAGGAGTATGACCTTGCGTTTGTCTATTGGTATAGGGCACAAGCGAAAAACGATGGGGAGATAACTGACCTTGACGAGCGCATTGCAGCAAGGAAAAAGGCCATCGGGAAGTAAGGGATGCGGGGTCGTTCTATCATATCTTCAGTACTTTCTGCCGTAAAGGTCACGCTGACGACGGTCGCACTGCTTATTTGTCAGTCCGTCACGGTTCTGCATGCCCAGGACACAAGTGCACAGGAGCAGAAAAAGGAACGGCTTGAGAGGGAAATCGAGCTCATCAACCGCCAGCTTTCATCGACTAATTCAAAAAGCCGCAGTGCACTGGCCACCTACGACCTCGTGTCGAAGAAAGTCAGCAACCGTCAGGCACTTCTTCGGGAAAGCCGCCGGAAGGAAAGGGAATGCGCCGACAAAATTTATCTTAAACAGAGAGAAATCAATAAGTTACAGGAGAGTTACGACACGCTTGCGGCACATTACGACCGGCTTGTTCTCGGGGCCTACAAGAACCGCGATGCAAGAATATGGTATATGTACATACTCGCGAGCGATGACCTTTCGCAGGCCTACCGCCGCTACGGCTATTTCAAAAGTCTCGCCTCGCAGATTGGGGAGGAGGCAAGGCGGATGGAAGATGCCCGGGCAAAGTTGGAGGCAGAAAGGGACGAACTTCAGAAACTGCGTGTCGAACAGAAGGTTGTGACGCAGAACACGCAGAAAGAACTTGGAAAACTCCAGAGTGAGCAAGCGGAGTCGAAGGCGCTGGTAGGAAAGCTGAAGAAAGAGAAATCGAAGTACCAGAAGGAACTTGCGGCAAAAAGGAAGCAAGTGGAAGCCCTTGACAGGGAGATTGCTCGGCTGGTGCGCGAAGCGATGAAGGGAGGAACGGCCTCCGGCGCAGGCAAAAAATCGAACAAAATGGTGATTGACGAGAAACTTGCAGCCGAATTCTCGAAAAACCGGGGCAAGCTGCCGTGGCCTGCCGACGGTCCGGTTGTGGATGCTTTTGGGGAGAGGTATCATCCCGTCTATAAGAATGTCAAATTGCCGAAGAACAACGGGGTCGGCATAGCGCTTAGGCCAGGAACGAGTGTGAAGTGCGTGTTCGACGGGGTCGTGAAGCAGGTGCTCGTGATGCCAGGCTACAATCAGTGCGTGCTTGTCCAGCACGGAAACTATTTCACGTTCTACTGCAAGCTCAAGAATGTGGTGGTGAAGTCCGGACAAAAGGTGAAGACTGGTCAGGACATCGGAACGGTAGACACCATCAACCGCGAGACGCAGCTGCATTTTCAGATTTGGAAGGATACTACTCCACAAAACCCGGAGTCATGGTTGAAGTGACGAAAGAAAAAGCGGTCTGCTGCGTTGGATGGTTTGATGATATGATAAAATGATATGGAAAGGAAAATTGTGTTTTTGACCGGGGCGACCGGAAATATGGGATGGGCAGGGTTTCAGGAACTGCACGCGAGAGCTGACAGATTCGTTGTCAGGGTGCTCGCGCGTCCGAGCAAAAAGAACCGGAAGAAACTTGAGCCATATATGAATGACCCGTCAGTGGAGATTGTCTGGGGCGATCTCACAAACTACGAGGACGTCCTGCGCGGAGTGACGGGTGCGGACTATGTCCTGCATGTCGGCGGAATGGTGTCCCCGGCTGCGGACTATTTCCCGGAGAAAACACTGAAAGTAAATGTCACTTCTTCCGAACATGTGGCACGGGCTGTACTTGCCCAGCCGCAGCCGGAGAAGATTAAGGTTGTCTACATCGGATCGGTCGCGCAGCTCGGCGACAGGCTGTTCCCGCACCATTGGGGACGTTCCGGAGACCCCGTAATGGCAAGTGCATACGATATGTATTCGGTGTCTAAGTGCCGTGCCGAGAAGGTGATTGTAGATTCCGGGATTCCGCATTGGGTGTCTCTGCGTCAGTCTGGGATTCTCTACCCGGGAATACTCGGCGTCGTGAACCCGACAGCTTTCCATGTCCCTGTGGCCGGGGTGCTGGAATGGGCGACAATCGAAGATTCGGGAAGGCTGCTCGCGAATGTCTGCGAGGACTGGGTCCCGGCCGGGTTCTGGAACAATTTCTACAACATCGGCAGCGGAGAGCAGTACAGGATGACGAACTATGAGTTCGAGACCCGTCTTCTCCGCGCGCTTGGACTGCCGGGACCAGAGAAAGTCTTTGAGCCACAGTGGTTTGCACTGAAAAATTTCCACGGAATGTGGTATGAAGATTCCGACAGGCTCGAGGATATCCTTCATTTCCGGGCGAATGTCCCGATTGAAGAATATTTCCGGCAGATGAAATCCAAACTTCCGTGGTTTTACAACCTCGCGTTTCTCGCGCCCGCATCTGTAGTGAAAATGTTCATGAAACCGTATGCATACGAGAAGTGGATGGGTACGCAGTCGTGGGTGGACGGAGACCCGGAAAAGATGGCGGCATATTACGGCTCGCGTGAGGCCTGGGCGGCGATAAAGTCCTGGAAGGACGTGATTCCTCCGCATTGGGAGAAGAACCTTGAGAAGGCGCGTGCGGCCGGAGAATGCCTCCGCCTCAACCACGGTTGGGACGAGTCAAAGTCCATCTATGAACTGACAGACGAGGAAATTCAGACTGCCGCAGAGTTTCGTGGCGGCAAATTCCTCGGATTGGCAAGAAAGGAAGATCCATGCGCCCAATATCTCTGGGAATGCGAACATGGTCACAGCTTCACCGCCTCGCTCGAATACGTCCTCCTCGGCGGCGGCTGGTGCTCAGAATGTCCTCTCGACTCCCTGGCCGCCACCTCAACTCCACGCAACAAGTTCATTTCTCAGTTGTTGTAGGTCTTCTCACGGCATTTCACGGAAGTCCAGATCGCGCAGGTCGGTCAAAGAAGACAGGGCCGTGAATGATTCCGGCTCCAGACAAAGCGACATTCTGCTTGAAGATGCGATTTCCACATTCCCGGAGGTCAGGGCAGCGATATCCTTTTCTTTCGACTGCGTTATGGTAAAACGTCTCCAGATTGAATCGGAAGACCCTTGAGGCAGCCGGATTCTGAGTTTCACGGGAAAATCGTTCACATTGACAAGGACAAGGGAACTTTCCATCGGAGACACGCATGAGGCGGAAGCATATACTCCCGACGGCAGATTGGAGTCAATCTTCAATATGTCGGAAGACGACGGAAAACATCGGCAGATGAGACTCCAAGTGTAGAACCATGGACGTGGCGTCTCAAGGGATGGGTCTCCGAAAACTTCGCTTCCGAGAATGTTCCACATTCCCCAGATTTTCACATCCTCAGCCTTTCCTGAATCTCCCGAAGAGTGCATGGCATCGTCCAGCATCCATGCGGCAATACCAGACGCGCCGTTATTCATCGCCTCCATTGCAAATATGGGCATATCAAGAGCATAAAACCAGTCGGAGACAAGCATATTGCAGTCTGTCCCCTTGGTGAATTTGTGCTTGTCCACCCTTCTCCAATATTCGGCGAGCAGTGTCGAATCTTCGGGGTCGTGATATTTGTAGCCACCTTCCCCGAACACGAAACGGCGGTCCTGAGGAACAAGCGAGCGGACTTTGCCGACGTCGTGCCCGAAAGAACCGCTGCGCACATAGTGCTGGCCGGGGTAGCAATGAATGTCATACAGCCCCACGACGTCTCCGCACCCCGACGCCGTTTGCGAAACCCATCCGTAGGAGTCGAACTCCGAAGCGGGATTCCTATAATTAAGCACGGCGTCCGGTCCTGCTATCGTGATACCGGAAAGCGCCGGATACCTGCGCATTTCCTCCTCGAAACGAACGACCATCGATTCCCAGAAGTCATAGTCACCGTCAGTGCAGGCCCAGTTGCCGTCCGGTTCGTTGAATATCACGAAGTGTTTTATGCAGTTGAATCCATAGTGCTCCACAAGGCGATTCAGGTAACTCACGGACATATCCACCCATTCCTGGCTACCCTTCAGTTCCGCCTTAGGAGGATTGAACTCTCCCCAGATTACGGATGCGCTGTTCTTCTGGCACCACGAGAGCAGTTTTATGACATTTCTTTCATTTCTTTCCGGCACAAAACTCCCGTTGTCATAATAGGTGAACGGAGAATTTATCATACATCTGACATATTGCGGTCTCATGAAATCCATCCGCTTGTAGAGTTTTTCCCAGTCTTCATCCGAGACTTCCGACCCCCAAGAAATGGCCTCGTCATACGGATCCCATTCGACGCCGTTGCCGAATATGTCGGAGTTTATGACTTCATCGGTCACGATGAGATTATAGTTGCGGCAAGACACCACAGATAGAAAAATGCAGAGCAGCAGAATGTTCTGTTTCATAATTATATGAGAATGTTATTAATGTACTTGCGATAGACCGTAGGGGTCACACCCCTTGATTTGAGGAATATCCTGTTGAAGTTGGACTTGTTATTGAAGCCGCATTCATAACATATCTCCGAAACCGAGAGCATTGTTCCTTCCAGGAGGCGGCAGGCCTTCGCGATGCGGAGATTGTTGAGGTAGGAAATGTATGAAAGGCTCGTGTGTTTCTTGAAGAAGTGGGAGAATGCTGACTCCGACATATTGACAAGTCCTGCAACGTCCGATATTGATATCCGTTCCGCTATCTTTTCCTCCGTGTATGAGCAGACCCTGTTGATTCTTCTGGACTTCGACGGACGCATTGAAACTTCCGAATCGGACACTACGCAGCCTTCCGAAAGTGCGAGGTCATTCAGGAGACAAAAGAATTCAATGGCTGAATCAAAGCCGGAATACTCCTTGAGCCGAAGCAGTCTTGATACTATTCTGCTATCTCTTGATACAAAAAAGTGCATTGCCGGCACCGATTTGTCGAGAAACTCCCTTATGTGTCGGAAGGGTTTCTTGTACATTATGGGAAATTTGAGCATTTCATCGGAAAACTGCACCGTCACGACGTGATTGTGCTCTCCGTCAGATTTCCACACATGGGGAATGAACGGCGACACGAGAATAAGGTCCAGATTCTTGAACTCCGAGGTGGAATTGCCGATTACTCGCGTTCCGTCCGTGTCGAGCACGAGGTTTATTTCATACTCCGCGTGGCAGTGTATGGGGTAGTCGAATTTTGCGTTCTGATGGTCCAAAACGATGAAGAGGTCGTCTTTAGAGACAGGTGTTATTTCCTGCTGGATTTCTTTCATATTCAACGTGTTGAGGCAAGGCTTGAGATTGTGATTATGTTTTTCGCATCCGATGCTGACATTTCGGTGGCGAGAAAGACCGTTCGGGCCTGTCCGGGGAGGAGGTCGAAGAAATTGTCCGAGAAATTCTTTCCGGCGTCGCCTGAATCAAGGTAAACAAAGGCGGCATAGGCATCTGAGGAAAGCGTGACTTCAATCCCGCCGTCAGCCTCCTCAAAGCTTGCGGAAATGCTGCATGGCGGTAGTTTCATGTCTTTATAGGACAAAAACGGGCGGACGCACTCAGACAGGACTTCCTCACCGGCAATGAACCTGGCATGCACGAGACTTGTCCGGACATCGGCTTCGCAATCAAGGGAGGTATGCGCATAGACCGCATTCGAATTTGCCGGCAGACGGATTTTGTCTGCCCGACGCGAAAGGACATTCCCATTTACATCCATAAGGATGAGTTCGAGAACGCCCCGCACGGGGGTTGACCTGTCGGAGATTACGGAGACCGATACGTTCCGTCCCTCAATCACCGGAGACACTATGACTTCGGAAAAAGCCCTGCGGAGTTCATAATGCTGGGCCTTCCATCCTCCGTACCAGTCGCGTCCGGACCACGATGCTACCGGCCAACAGTCGTTGTGCTGCCAGATGAGCGATCCCCAGCAGTAGCCTTTATCGCGCCGGTGAGCCTCTACAGCGGTTCTTGCGGCAAAGGCCTGTGTAACCTGCGACATATAGACGATATCTTCAAACTTTTCCGGCTGCCCAAAATATTCGTTCATAGCCTTTAGAATCCACTGCGTGCCGTTATCGCTGCGCTGATGCCAGTTGAACACGTCGGAGTTCAGCCGCCAATCGGAGGAGTCTGGAATGAAAGTCCTGATTACAGCCACAGAAGGAAATGACTGGAAACCGTATTCACTGAAAAAGCGGCTTCGGTACGTTTCAAAGGAGTCGATTGACTTTCCTCCGTTCCATACCGCCCAATAATGGGAATCTCCCCTGTCTGGAACGGCGCTCCGCCCCTTGTCCGACCATGGAGAACTCGGGACATATGCCGTTCCGGGTGCAAGCCTTTGCACCACATCAGGCAATACATTGAAATAGAGGTGGTTCTGCTGTGATTCAATCAGTTTGTCATATTCAGGATGCGAGCCGGAATACCGCCTGTTCCAACCCCATCCATACAGAGCCTCATCGCACTCGTTGTTTCCACACCATAGGGCAATGCAAGGATGGTTCCTAAGCCTCTTTATGTTGTATTCCGCCTCGCCCTCAACATTTCTCACAAAATCGTCATCAGCGGGATAAAGGCTGCACGCAAACATGAAGTCCTGCCAGACCAGAATGCCGTTCCTGTCGCACAGGTCATAGAAACGGTCGTCCTCATAGACGCCCCCGCCCCACACCCGGAGCATGTTCATGTTCGCCTCTGCCGCATCGGCGACTGTCCTTTCATATATTTCGGTCGTGACATCCGGAAGAAAGACATCGCACGGAATGTAGTTCGCTCCTTTCATAAAAACTGGCTTTCCGTTGAGTTCAAAACGGAATGTCCTTCCGTTTTCAGGGGTCTCGTCCCTGACAAGCCGTAGCGAGCGCAGTCCAATAGATGTGCTTTCCGAAGCCAGTTTTTTCCCTCCATCTGAGACAGAAAGGGTGAATGTGTACATAAATGGCTTTCCCAGCCCGTTGGACCACCATAACTCCGGATTTTTCATGCCAACCGGAATCTCCAATATATTTTTCCCCGGAACAAGATCGGCTCTGACAGCGACCAAACTCTTTCCGTCCGCGTGCACTGCGACAGTCACACCGGACAATTCCTCGTCACAAGTCAACTCGACGGCTACAGTCAGTTTGGCTTCCCTTTCCGACACCGAATCCTGATGGTAGAACACATCATTGATTTTCACACCGTCCCATCCCCGGAGCCTCACCGGTCTCCATATTCCTGAGGTGACAAGACGCGGCCCCCAGTCCCAGCCGTAATGATAGCCGGCCTTTCTCGTAAAGACGCTCACTCCCTTGCCGAAAAGCCCTCCGTGCCACGATTGTGGTTCGTCGTTGCAGGCAGGGTAGGTGTATGGAAGTTCCGAGTATTTCTCAAGACCGATGCGTATCGGGGAGTGGAAATAAACCGTCAGTCTGTTGTCTCGTCTTTTCAAGAGTCCTGAAACGGGGACAGTCCATCCCCGGAACATATTGTCGGATGAAAGAATTTTCGTGCCGTTGAGCTCCACGTCTGCATAAGTATCGAGTCCATCGAAACATAGCTCTATATTGTTCAGGAAAAATAGGCTATCATCGACGTCAAATGTCGTTTCATAGACCCAGTCCTCCTTGTCTATCCATTGGACGTCCCGCTCGTTCATCCCGATGTAAGGGTCGGATATCATCCCGTTGTCCGCAAGATCGGTGTGCACCGTCCCGGGAACGGTGGCCGGATGCCAATCGTGCATATTCGCCTGTCTGAACCGCCATCCGTTTTCCAGCGAAACAGACATATCCCCCGTGTGAGGAGCCTTCGAGTGTTTCAGAAGCCATGACAGAAAATCCTTTTCGGCAAAGGCATTATCCCAGCTGTTATGCCACACCCCTTGGTATTCCACATACTCGGTTTCTACCCCGACTGCCTTGAACGCCTCGAACGCTTCCCGCGAGAAATGCACGGGAACTGTCTCGTCACAGTCACCATGAAAAAGACGCACGGCCGTGTTCCCCTTGTAAGCGAAAATCCTGTCAATATTCACAGCCCCGCATATCGGCTGAACTGCTGCGAAAAAGTCGGGATAGCGCATCATCAGGTCGAGCGTCCCCATCCCGCCCATAGAAAGTCCTGTGCAATAGATGCGCCGCGTATCGACGACTCCCGAATCCACAAGAGAGTCGAGCAATTCCTTGACGGCTTTCAGCGGAATTGTCATATCCTTGTCTTTTGGAAAAGTGCGTGCGGCACACTCCTCTCTTGTCGTCGGGCGGACGATATCAACCCAATACCCGTCAGAAGGGCACTGCGGTGCCACGACAATGACATCCTCAAGTTCCTCGGAATCGAGGAAGAGGTCTCTGCCGTGGTTAAGTTGCGCCATATTGTCGCTACCTCGCTCCCCCGCGCCATGAAGATAGAGAAGAAGCGGGCGACGGGCGAATGAGGGTGACCAAAAAGTCTTTTGTTCCCCCTCCTCCGGACTTCCTAACCCCCGCAGACTAACGTCTGCGACCCCTATTAGGGGTATCTCGCGCCCCGGCGCGGTCCCTTCGGGACTTTTTAGTCGGCCCCACGAAATCTGATATGGCAGGTTGAAGCCGTCTGATGACTCGAAATGTCTGGCTTCCAGTATTTTCTGCTGCCCATTCAGGCAAACGCCGGTCAACAGCAGGATTAAAACGGACAAGGTTGATTTGATTGATGGTTTCATGTTTCAGTTACTTATTGTGGCGCAGCAAATATAAGTGATAAAAACGCAATAAAATGCAAAAATTCAGAATAGTATCAATTATCAACAATAAAATGTACAAAACTTCAGATTTCAACCAATAACTTTGCAGCGGACACAAACATAAAGCTAATAACCAATCATGGATAGAATAGGAATAATAGACATAGTCATCGTTGTTCTATACCTCGTATTTATAATATGGTGGGGTCTCAAACACGGCAAAAGCAACGGCACCGGTTCATATTTTCTCGCGGGACGCAGCATGCCGTGGTGGATTGTGGGACTTTCCCTTTTCGCAGCCAGCATCTCAAGCACGACACTCATCGGACAAACCGGTGACGCCTATGCCACAGGCATTTCCGTATTCAACTACAATCTTACGGGAGTCCTCGTACTGGTATTCTTTGCGACATTTTTACTACCTTTATATATAAAGTCCGGAATTTACACGATTCCGGAGTTTCTCGAAAAGCGTTTCGACCGCAAATCCAGATACTATTTTTCAACAATCTGCATCATCGGCAATGTCTTCCTTGATGCGGCAGGTGCACTTTATGCAGCGGCATTGATTCTGAAATTAATGTTCCCCGCAGTCAGTCTCAACGTTTTCATCATCATATTTGCGGTGATTGCGGCATCCTACACCATACCGGGAGGCCTTTCCGCAGCAATCAATACTGAACTCATCCAAGCGATGATTCTTCTGGTGGGTTCTATAATACTGATGCTATGCTGCTTCCTCGGTGGAGGATTCGAATATTTGGGAGAACTCATTTCCGGAGGCGACACTGCAATGAAACTCATTCGGCCGCTCGATGACAGCTCCACTCCGTGGCTCGGTCTGATTGTGGGTATGCCGGTGTTGGGAATATATTTCTGGGCCAACAACCAAACACTCGTTCAGAGAGTGCTCAGCGCAGAGAATGTAAATCAGGGACGAATCGGTGTGATGCTCGCAGGTTTTCTCACCTTGACGACCCTCGTACTCTTCAATATGCCGGGAGTGATGGCACGTAAATTCTTCCCCGGACTTGACAATCCGGATATGGTCTATCCTTCCCTTGTGATGAATATGCTGCCGACAGGACTGCTCGGAATTATGCTCGCAGCAATGCTTGCGGCCCTGACATCCACCCTCAGCGCCATTCTCACTTCAAGTTCCACTCTCTTCACAATGGACTTTTACTCGAAGATTGACAAAAATGCCGATGAAAAGAAGCTTGTCAAGGTCGGGAAAATTGCATCGCTCGTAATTATCGTCATCGCTGCCATCTGGGCCCCAAACATCGAGAAGTTCGGCTCGCTGTTGAAATATTACCAAGAGATGCTCTCCTACATATCGCCCCCAATCGTTGCAACTTTCCTGATGGGTGTTTTCTGTCGGAGGACAAATGAAAAGGGCGCATTCGCAGGACTGCTTTCTGGTCTTGCAGTAGCGGTAGCAATGCTGTTTTTCCGTAAAAGCATATTCGGAAACCTTCATTTTCTGCTCATTGTCCCGATTCTTTTCCTTTTCAGCGCTCTCGTGATTTGGATCGTGAGTGTATGCACGGAGAAACCTTCCCCGGACAAACTTGAAAATACTGTCTTCCGCAGGGATGATTTCAGAAAGGAAACTGAGGAATTGAAGAGCGTGAAATGGTGGCGGAACTACAGATGGATGAGCCTCGCGCTTGTTGTATTGTGTGCGATTTTGTTGATAGTTTTCAGATAACACTACTGATATGAAGTTGAAAAAATATGAAGGAAATCCGGTGATGTCGCCGGAAAAAGACAACGATTGGGAAAGCCTCGTATGCTGTAATCCTGGAGTCATATACGACGGGGGGAAGTTCTATATGCTCTATCGCGCTGCCGGAAATGACAAAGAACACGTAATCCGTTTCGGACTTGCAGAAAGTGAGGACGGATTCCATTTCAAAAGAGTTTCGTCCGAGCCGGTTTTCGGTCCGAGCATTGACGGATTTGACAGCGGATGTGTGGAAGACCCGAGAATTGTTAAATTTGGGGACAGTTTCTATGTGACCTACGCCTACCGTCCAATGTCTCCGGGTCAATATTGGACATTTCCACACGATGTTGTCCTCAAGCCCGAATGCGATTCTTTCGCGCCTAAAGCGTGGGCGGACAATCTTGGCAATTCCGCTCTTGCAGTAACCCGTGACTTCAAGTCTTTCAGGCGCCTTGGCAGGCTGACTTCTCCTGTTCTTGACGACAGGGATGTGATTCTCTTCCCCGAAAAAATCGGAGGAAAATACGCAATGATTCATCGTCCGAAAGAATTTATCGGAAAGGAATATGGAGTTGATTATCCTTCAATCTGGCTCAAATTCTCCGATGACCTGCTCGAATGGGAAAACAAACCAAGCCATCTGCTGATGACAGGCCGCACAGGCTCTTGGGAAGAAAAAATCGGCGGAGGAGCACCACCGATTCTCACTGACAGAGGTTGGCTGATGATCTATCACGGAGTTTCTGCCGATGGAGTTGGTGAATACAGCGCCGGCGCTGTTCTGCTTGACAAAGACAATCCTCTGAAAATCATTGCAAGAACTCCGGAACCTATTCTCGTTCCCGAGTTCGAGTTCGAAACCCAAGGCTATTACTCGGGAATTGTTTTCCCCACCGGAAATGTCGTAGTGAACGGAAGACTCTATGTTTACTATGGAGCCGCCGACAAATATGTCGGAGTGGCAACCTGCCCACTTGAGACTTTGCTCAACTTCCTGACTGAAGAATGCAGAGTTTCAAATGAAAACTCTTAACACTGATTCAAAACACACTAAACAAAAAGCCAAATGAAAGTAAAATTCATCTCTAAATTGCTGTGCATAGGCGCTTTGGTGTTTGCACAGTTTGGCACGGCCAATGCCCAGAGCTTTGGAGTACACGGACGAGTATCCGACTCCAAAGGCGAAGCAGTTGTCGGTGCATCTGTCTTCGCAGGACAGAACAATTGGACGACAACCGACGAAAACGGCCAATATGCTATAGACGGTGTCGAAAAAGACGCCGTGCTTACAGTGAGTTGCCTCGGATATGTAGAACAGAAAATCAATGTCGCTTCACGCAGTGTCATAGACATTGTTCTGAACGAAGAAAATTCACTTCTTGAAGAGACGGTTGTAATCGGTTATGGTAAGATGAAAAAGAGCGACCTCACAGGTTCTGTCTCTTCCGTCAACCCGGAAAAGCTCGTAGTCTCACCTGCAAACAGCGTAGAGAGTCTGATGCAGGGACGTATCGCCGGAGTACAAGTCATCAATTCTTCACAGGACCCGGGCGCAGCATCAACTGTCCGTATCAGAGGAAACTCTTCAATCAACGGTTCAAATGCACCGCTTCTTGTCATTGACGGTTTCCCTTATGGAGATGCCGGTGACCTCAAGCAGATTAACCCGCAGGACATCGTTTCAATGGAAGTCCTCAAAGACGCGTCAGCTTCTGCCATCTATGGTTCCCGTGGAGCAAACGGCGTAATCCTCATCACCACCAACAAGGCAGGAAAAACAAAGACTGAAATCACAATCCGCCAACAGACAAGCATTTCCGAGTTTTCTTCCGAACTCAATCTTTGGAGAGACCCGGTGCTTATGGCCCTGCTTTCCAACGAATCCTACACCAACGCGGGGCTGGTCCCACAGTACACCGGAACAGTCAACGCAAATGGTGTCTACTACCCGTCAATCGACGAACTCCAGACAAGTTGGACGACCAACACCCGTTGGGATGATATCGTGTTCAGAAAGGCCCCGGTCTCAAACAACACCACAGTCCAAATCAAGAGCTCAAACGACAAAACAAGTTTCACAGCGAGCGCCAACTACTTCCTGGACAACGGAATGTACATCAAGGACAACTACGACAAATTTGGAGGTCGTTTCGGAGTGGAACACAAAGTTTACGACAACTTCATCGTGAAGGCCAACGCCAACATCAGCCACAGCCGCAGACACAATAACGGTTATCTCTCATATAACAGGAATCCTATTTTCCCTGTCTACAATGATGACGGCTCCTATTGGACCTACAGCACAACTGACTACTACCATCCGCTCGCAATCACAAACCTTCAGAAGAATACGAGCGAAGGAACCGACATCATTGCATTTGCCGCTTTCGATTGGGACATCATCCCGTGTCTCAAACTCAACGGACAGTTCAACTACAAACACGGCGAGAGTATCACAGACAAATACTTCCCGAAAGTCTACACAGAAACCGGAGCATACAACAACGGATACGGAAGCATTGACAATTGGAAGGACGATAATATTGTCGCAGACATCTATGCCACATTCGACAAGACTTTTGCCAAGAAACACCATCTGACAGTTATGGGCGGATATTCTTACGAAAATTATGTTTCCCGTTCATCGTCATTGGCAGCCGTAGGTTTTGTCAACGAGGCTCTCGGCAATGAGAACCTCGCAGCCGGCGACTCCGAAAAATACCGCATAAGCAATGGAAAATACAGAAGCCAGCTCGTCTCCGGCCTCGCCAGAATCAACTATGTCTACGACAACCGCTACCTGTTTACTCTCACCGGGCGCGCCGACGGCTCATCAAAATTCGGTTCGGGCAACAAATGGGCAATGTTCCCATCCGGAGCAATTGGTTGGAATATGCATAACGAATCGTGGATGAAAAATCAGAAGGTCATCAACCATCTGAAAATCAGAGCATCATACGGAGTTTCCGGAAACCAGGGAATCTCAGCTTATCAGACGCTCAGCCGCTACGGACAGCACAAGTATTTCTATAATGGTTCTTGGCAGACCGCAATTGGCCCGGGGTATCAGTCCGGCTACACCGGTCAAGGCGGAATCTATGCAGTTTGGAGCGGAATCGCAAATAAAGACCTCAAATGGGAATCCACCTCCCAGGTTGACATAGGATTTGACATTTCCCTCTTTGACAATAGGCTCAATTTCACTTTTGACTGGTACAATAAACTCACATACGATCTACTCCGCGAGCGTAATATCGCCCCGTCATCGGGATATGACAAAATGTGGGTGAATGACGGAACAATCAGAAACAGAGGTGTGGAGATGACTCTTGACGGTATCATATTCTCCAACAGGGACTGGAAAATAGGAGCGACAGCCGTAGCCTCAATAAATAGGAACAAAGTCATCAGCCTCGGTAATTCAATCACTTCCGGTCTTATGAAAGACCTCCGTACCGGCATGGAATACGAGTGGTACGGCAACCAGCGCGAGCAGTTCCGCGCCTACACCAATATTCTCGCAGTAGGACAGCCTATGTTTGTATTCTATGGCTACAAGACAGACGGTATCGTACAATCTCTTGACGAGGGACTCTCTGCCGGCCTGACCGGAAACGATGCAGAACCGGGGGAGTTCAAATATGTCGACATCTACAATGCTGACGAAATGGAAACTGTTGACGAGAATGACCGTTGCATAATCGGAGACCCTAATCCCGATTGGACGGGTTCTCTTAATATTGACATTGCATGGAAAAACCTCGATTTCAACATATTCTTCAACGGAGTATTCGGAAACGATGTCATAAACACGCAAAAGTTCAATCAACCAAGCAATATGCCGATGAGGTGGACAAAAGACAATCCGACAAACGACTATCCGCGTCTGAACTCAAGCCGTCAGACCAAGTTTTCCGATTGGTGGATTGAGGACGGTTCCTTCGTGAGAATCCAAAATGTTTCCCTCGGCTACACCATTCCTTTCAATAAGGTCAAGTGGCTTGACAGCATCCGTCTCTCGGTCAATGTCAACAACCTCTACACATTCAGCAAATTCAGTGGCTACGACCCTGAGGTGGGAATGAACGGCATCTACACCGGCGGCTACCCGCGTCTGAGAAAATGGACATTCGGAATTGACATCAAGTTCTAAAGGAGGAATTTCAAATGAAAAGAATTAACAACATATCACTCATCATCGCAACGATGGCGGCACTGTCGGCCTGCTCGCTGGAGGAAACCCCATACGGGTTCTACTCGGAGAACAATTTCCCTGCGACAGAAGCAGATGCAGAGGCCTCCGTCCTGTACATTTATGATGCAATAAACTACATTGAATACTCTCGCGCAATCGTGATGCTCGGAGGAATGAATTGCGACGAACTCGAACCGAAGGGTGACGCCACTCCGGCCACCCAAGACCTCGATGCGTGGAGACTGAATAATTTCAGAAACAACACCACGCTCGGCAACTATTTCAAATATTCCTACATCACCATCAACCGTGCTAATGCTGTGATAAGGAATGTGTCAAAAATGAAAATAGACGAATCTTTCCGCAACAGATATGTCGGAGAGGCCTATTTTATGAGAGGATATTCCTATTTCAATCTCGCCAGAAATTTTGGACGCGTTCCGATTCACACCGAAGTTGTGGAAAAACTCGACGACACCCAGACATCTCTTGCTTCTTCACTTGACGATATGTGGACAAGGATTCTCGATGATTTCCACACCGCAGCCTCAATGCTGAGTTATTACAAGGCCCCCCAGACCGGACGTGCGGACCTCGCCGCAGCACAAAGTATGCTGGCGAAGAGTTATCTCTATCTCGCTTCCGCAAAGGCTAACGGAGTGCTCGAGTACAAGGATATGACTTTCGATGTGGAGGAATACTACAAGAATGCCGCTGATTGGGCAGCCAAAGTCGTTCTGAATCCGGAACAGACCACCTACTCCTTCTCCGACAATTTGGAATCCATCTATGATGTCGAGAATCCGACCGGTCCCGAACATATATTCATAATGTCAATGGACCGCACTGGAGCGAGCGAGGGACAGTATTCTAAAATTTCAAAAATGTATATCCCTTATGTTGCGGGAGGTACGATATATCTCAAGAACGAAGACGGAAGCCTTTCTGCAACGCACGACGGATGGGGCGAATATCGCACGACGAAGGAATTTTACGATTCATTCGAAAGCGGCGACAAACGCCACGACGAGCTCATTGTAAGTGAGGTATATAACAAAGAAGGTGAAGTCATTGCGGATTATAAGGCTGACGGAAGCGGAAAACTGGCATATCCATTCTGTCGCAAATTCATTGACCCGTCATTTGTGGGAGACAAGACCTCGACCAGACCATACCTGATTCGTTTTTCCGACATCGCCCTCACTTACGCCGAGGCTGCCGGACCTACTACCGAATCTTATGCGCTCGTGAATCGTATCCGCACAAGAGCCGGGCTCGGCGCACTCACACCTGGCCTATCTACAGAACTCTTCAGGCAGGCTATACTTAAGGAGCGTCTGTCTGAACTCGCATTCGAAGGCAACATCAGCTACGACCTGCGCCGCTGGAACATCCTTCACACAAAAGTAAACGCCGCAGTTTCTCAGGGACTTACGGCAGAGGATATGGTATTCTACCCTATCCCTTCAATCGAGACCGACCTCAACCCTAACATCAAGTAAGCATTATGAAAAAGGCATTAATATTTCTGTCTCTTACAGCATCGCTACTTCTTTCTTGTAAGAAAGACCCGTGGACAGCGGTTGAAAAAGGCGATTGGAACAATGACCACAATATCATTGAAATTAAGTTCGCCGGACAGGCCGGCCTCGCAAAGGTCGAGGACAAGGATGCTGAAACCGGCGTAGTGAAGGTTCAACTCGCGTCATTTCTCATCGAAGACAAATCAAAGGTCGAGGTTGAGAAAATCATAACGAGTTACAAGGCCGAATGTAATATCAAAAGCGGTGATTTTATGGACTTTACGGGAGATTCTCCTACAATCGTTGTAAAGTCCCCTACCGGATTGAGCAGAACCTATACTGTAGATGCAAGCGACTTCTCAGAGGAACTTCTCGGATGCTACTCGATTAAGGGCAGTTATGTCTGGGGAGGAACCGGAAACGTCTACGGAGGTGCGGCAATGCTGACACCGGAATCCAAAGATTGGTGCTGGAACGCAAGGGACGGCTATGGCCCGAAGGCCGAATATGACGACTATCTTGAGTTTACTTTCGAAGAAATTACCGCAGAGGGAAATGTCAGAGGGAAATGCGTACACTATGGTGGCGTGGACGGAAAGCATTGGAACGGCATTTATGCGGCAAAAATGAACAAGGAAGGAAAAACTGACATTGACTTGCGCAAGTTTTACCGCCAGATTCCGCTTGGAGAAAGCAGTTGGTTGAGGAATTACTCAGAAAACACTATTACTTTTACGGACAAAAACGGCAGAACCACAGTCGGTTCCTTGCTTGAGAAGGGAGAGCACATAATCGGACAGACTGGTTCTAACGGCAATGATGTCAAGGACAAAACCTTTGATTTTCAATTCGATGCATTTCAGTTCAAACTTCAGGGCACCGATGATTGGACAAATATCTACAACGACTACGACAAATTCGTCAAAAAGCCTCGCACATTCTTCGTGCTCATAGAAAAGGTCGCATCCATTCCGGATGAAGCCAAGACTGAGGGTAGCGAAGGAGACACGAGCATCGCCGAACCCGAACCGGAGCCTGAACCGACTCTCGACATCGCAGGCGAATGGAAGGTCAAGAGTCTTAATGTCTATGGCGGCTCCGACTCCCCTGCATTTGTAAAACCTACAGACAAGAGCTGGTGCTTCAGCAATGTGGGAGCAGAAAGCGACAACATCCTTAAACTCACCCCATCGGAAAGCAATCCTCTTGAAGGAACAGCGGATTACACTCCGGGAGCGGATGGAAAATATTGGAATTACATTTTCCTCGCAAAATTCAACAAAGAGGACAACACCAAGGATGTGGATTGCAGCAAGTTCTATGGCTGGCTTCCGCACGGCGAGTCAAAGTATGTCATCAGTGTAGCCGATATGACGATTTCATTCAAATCGGGCGCTGTCACCTACACCGTTCCGGTTCTTCTTGCAGGAGATCACAAATACGGAGAGAAGTCCCTGAACGTCCCTTCCGGTTGCATCGGACTCGATTATCCTTGTGGAGGAGTCAAAGGTAACTCGTCATATTACTATACAGACTATGACAGGTTCGCCGTATGTCCAATCAACTATGTGATGGTGTTTGAAAAACAATAATGATTATTCATATTTGAAGATTTCCGAAACGGAGTTTTAAAAATGAAAAGAATGTTGATATCATTTTGCGTTGTCGCCCTTCTCTTCACCGGATGTGAGGAGAAGGAGCAGCAACCGTCAAACGGTGACGATCCCCAGGCTCCGACAGTTCTAAGCCTTGCAGATGCGAATGCGACATCCGAGACCAAGGCATTGTACTCTCAGTTGTGGGCTATTCAAGGAAAGGCGTGGATGTTCGGACATCACGACGACTTGATGTATGGACGCAATTGGTACGGAGTGGACGGAGGTTCGGATACGAAGGATGTCTGTGGAGATTATCCTGCGGTGTACAGCCTTGATTTCGCCCAAATAATGGACGACAGACGCGAGTCTTCCGCAGAGTCAAACGCCTTGCGCCGCAAATGCATAATCCAAGCCTATGACAGAGGGATGGTGGTCACAGCCTGCGCTCACTTGAACAATCCTCTCACAGGGAAGGATTCTTGGGACAACAGTTCCAAGGACGTGGTGAAACAAATACTTGAAGACGGTTCGGAAGTCAATCGCAAGTTTACCGGATGGCTTGACAATCTTTCTGAATTCGCAAATGGTCTCAAAGGCAGTAACGGCAAGACAATTCCTGTTATTTTCAGGCCATTCCACGAGCACACCCAGACTTGGTCGTGGTGGGGCAAATCCTGCACAACTGAGGCTGAATTCGTCGCTCTATGGCAATTCACCGTGAGTTATCTCCGAGATAAGAAAGGCGTTCACAATTTTATCTATGCCATTTCTCCGCAGATGGACAGTGCGAAACAGTCCGAGGATTTCATTTTCAGATGGCCCGGCGATGAGTGGGTGGATTTTATCGGAATGGACTGCTATCAGGGCATTAACAACAGTGTTTTTCTCAACAATCTCAAGGTGATGCAAAAAGTCTCTCAAGCTAAAAAGAAGCCTTGTGGGGTCACAGAAACCGGAGTTGAGGGATTCAAGGTCAAGGATTATTGGATTACCAACATCGCTGCTCCTATGGCGGGGAGAAAAGTTTCGCTTCTGGTGACCTGGAGAAACAAATATGACCCGGAAGGCTCCGGCAATCACTACTTCTCTGTTTTTCCCGGCCACATCTCAACAGATTCATTTGTCGCGATGTACAATCGCAAGGACACAGCCTTCTGCCGCGACCTACCCGACATGTACTCTCCGGCCGAAAATGTGACGGTCAAATAGTTTCGTACGACGAAGCAGACTTGACTTGATGCTTGGAGGTAGGTTAAAGAGACGGATGGGATGCAAGGCGGACGGTGAAGATGAAACCGCAGCAACCCCAAGGCGCATAAGCGCCGTGCGCAGCGCACAGAAGCGCAGGCCTGTGGGATAGGGTCTCGCGGAGCACCACTTCCCCTTCGAGGGGACGGGAGGGGTCAATAAGAAGGGAGGATTTCATCAAACCGTCCAACGCGGCAGACCGCCGTCTCTTTAACCTACCAGCCAGACGAGAACGTGACGGTCAAATACAATATACTCCAAATCAAACTCCTCCTCATGCCCGTCCTTATGGATGAATGTAGCCTCCAATTCCCCTTCACCCTTAGGATTGAACTTCTCAACCTCAATCTGTTCGGCGAAGTCGACCCTGTTCTGTGACATTCTCTTGAAGATGGCCTCCTTCGCGCACCAATAAATCGCGAGCTGCTCGTTCTTCTTTTTTCTGTCGTCATCATCGAGGTCATCAATCTCATCTTCCGACAGCGCCTTTTTTTCAACGGAAGAGAAGTCGCGGTCAAGGGATTCGATATCAATGCCAAGGTCGTCTTCATCGTGGATGATGACGGCTACATATTTGTCCGTGTGAGTGATGCTTATGTTCGTGGCACAGTTTTCAAGGTATGGCTTGCCATTGTCGTGGTGGTCGAGATACATCTTCTCGTCGAAGAGTTCGTTGATGAGAGCCCTCACGGCGAGGCGCTGCTTTCTCTGTGACTCGTTTCCATAAAGGTTTATCTCCTCCATCTCGTCGGTGGGGACAGAACTCAAGGTTTTGAGTTCATCTTCAGTTTCTGTAATTTGCCAAACAGCAAGTTCGGCTCCGTTTTCAAGTTCCTTTTTAAGATATAGTGCCATATAGCTTTAAAAGCTGGTTTCACAAAATGTCATATTGCAGGACACGAAAAACCGCACCCTCTGTTAAAGAGGATGTGCCCGATGTCAAGATATAATGGGTGGTCGACAGCGGGTCGTCAGAAAGACTGTCCGCCGCTATGCTCTGAGTGCCTGATATTGGACTGGGAGGTTCCACGTTTCTGCAATAATTAACAATTACGTCTGCAAAGATAGTTATTTTTTAATTATTTACTAAATTTGCGCCCGAATTTCAGGGAGTTGGAACTGCTTTTGCTTACAAGGGCATCCGGTTTCGCCCGGAAAACTACCCGATGTTTTCATTGTTCGTAACAGTTTGATAAATGAGATAAGTTTAGCAAGACGTTAGAACACTTGCGAAATATATTAAATATAAATAATATAAAAATAGTAGTATCATGAAGTATTTGACAAACGAGAAACTTACAATCGTGGGTGCCGGCGGAATGATCGGTTCAAACATGGCACAGACAGCTCTCATGCTCGGCCTCACCCCGAACATCTGTCTCTATGACATCTTCGAGCCGGGCGTTCACGGCGTGGCAGAGGAAATGTACCACTGCGGATTCGAAGACGCAAACATCACCTGGACAGTAGATCCTGAGGTTGCATTCAAGGACGCTAAGTACATCATCTCATCAGGCGGAGCACCTCGTAAGGAGGGCATGACCCGCGAGGACCTTCTCAAGGGAAACTGCCAGATTGCCGCACAGTTCGGAGACTACATCAAGAAGTACTGCCCGGACGTGAAGCATGTGGTTGTCATCTTTAACCCGGCTGACGTGACGGCTCTCACAGCCCTCATCCACTCAGGCCTGAAACCGGAGCAGCTCACTTCCCTCGCAGCTCTCGACTCAACCCGTCTCCAGAGCAACCTCGCAAAGGAGTTCGGCGTTCCGCAGAGCGCAGTTACAGGCGCACACACCTACGGTGGTCACGGCGAGCAGATGGCAGTCTTCGCTTCTCAGGTAAAGGTTGCAGGCAAACCGCTTTCAGAGATGGGTCTTTCTGCCGAAAGGATGGCCGAAATCAAGCAGGAGACAATCCAGGGAGGTTCCGCAATCATCAAGCTCCGCGGACGCTCTTCATTCCAGAGTCCTGCCTACAACGCCGTCAAGATGATTGAGGCTGCAATGGGCGGAACACCATTCACTCTTCCTGCAGGAACTTATGTGAACACAGATAAGTTCAAGAACGTTATGATGGCAATGCCGACTACAATTGACGCCACAGGATGCCACTTCACGATGCCTAAGGGTACTCCTGAGGAAATGGCGGCGCTTGACGCTTCCTACGAGCACCTCTGCAAAATGCGCGACGAGATTGTTGAACTCGGGATTGTTCCGGCTGTTGCAGACTGGAAGAAAGATAACGCAAATCTCTAAATAACTGTTTTCTGACGTCCTTTCAGCGGGCTGTCAGAAAATGGCTTACAAATAAATTTTGAGAGGACGCTGACCCAAAATCCCGGAGGGACCACGCCTCAGGCGCGAGATTCCCCAGATAGGGGTTGCAGATGTTAGTCTGCGGGAGTCAGGAAATCTAAGAGAGGGGGTGACCAAAAAGTATTTTGGCCGCCCCCTCTTGGTCTTCCCATTTTCCCGTTTTCGGAAATGGCACAATGCGAGTATAGCTTCCGGCGAAGCCGCCCTCTACAGAAATTTCAAATCCCGGACAGGAGCCACCCCATCCGCCCGACTTTCGTTGCTGAAGAAATAAGGGCTGATGAGAAAAGACCATAAAGATATACAAATTGTTCAAGTTATTTTTTAATGATTACTTAGTAACCGTCAAAGCACAAAAATCAGAAACGCTTCTTTAAAGACTCCGGAACAGGATTTATTGCCCCGCTGCAAGTGCAGACATAGGCAGCAAGTTCAACTGCAAGAGAATGAGCATCTTCCACAGGCTTTCCTTCAAGACGCGCCATAATGTAGGTCGCGGTGAAAGAATCCCCCGCTCCGACCGTGTCAACGACCTTAACTTTCGGCGTATCCTTGTGTGAAAGAAGTCCCTCCGGCCCATAGACCTCGCTGCAAAGCGAACCCTGGGTAAAAATAACATTCTTCAAAGAAAACCTCTCAATCAAGCCGAGAATCTGTTCAAGAGCAGAACCCGAAATCGAGAACAGTCCCGCTACAATCGGCAGTTCATCCTCATTGAGTTTCAGGATATCTGCCCGTCGTAAAGACTCCTCAACAGTTTCTCGACAGAAGTAGTGCTGACGAAGATTGATGTCATAGACCCTGAGGCAAGACTCAGGCGCAGAATCCACCATCCGCAGAATGTTTTCACGCGAAAACGGAGTTCTCTGAGCCAGTGTTCCCCAGCAGACCACATCCGCCTCCGCCAAAAGTGCAACGGTCTTTTCATTGCAGTCAAGCGCATCCCAGGCAACCCCCTCGACAATCTCATACTCGGGCACTCCCGCTTCATCCATAGTCACAATCACCCGACTTGTCGGATGTCCGTTACATTGGATATAATCGAGATTCAGACCGGTTTTTTCAAGCGCCTCCATTGTCTTGACTCCCAATTCATCATTGCCTATTGCCGACACAGGGAAGGATTCTGCCCCAAATTCCTTTGCAAAAAACGCAAAATTCACCGGAGCTCCGCCAAGACGCTTGCCGGAAGGAAAAACATCCCAAACAGTCTCCCCGATTCCTATGACTTTCTTCATAATGAGTTTGATTTTATAATTCGACTATTCAAAATCTGAACTTGTACTATCTGCTCTTGTATAGCCCGGAAACACTCTTCCCAATCATCATCCCGTCCGAATCCGAAGTCGTGGCAATATAGTATTTTCTTCCGGCATCCACAACACGGACGACGACATTTCCGTCATATCCCTTCACCGATGCGGCCTCCTCCGGCAGATGCGCCATCGGCCTAAACTGTTGTCACGACCTTTGGTGCACATACAGTCTGGATGAAGAGCCATCGGTCAATGGGACAGAGAGTTCAATATCACCATAGTTCTCAAGCCAATTAATAATATCGTAACTATATCCGAACAAGCAATCGGCATATATCACCTCGTCACTTCTTCCAAAATAGCAGATTATTCTATCTGTCCTGCAAAGAGTTCCACGCGAATAATACCGAACCGTAACATAGATATTTTCCTCATTGTCCTGCATAAAATAGTCCGGAACTGCCGTAGGGCGCTCACCATCAAGCGGCCTAGGAAGAGATATTGTACAATAAAATAATGTCATTTCCTCAGAGTACTTAAAGCTTTCGAATACATCACTATAACCCAAGAAATACAGAGAGAGGTCGTTATACACGTGATAGGTATACCCATCAATCATTTGTGTTGTCCAATATCTGTTGGTATCACTTTGTGCGGAGATGACTCCCGCTCCTGCCAATAATACAATAGCAAGTGTAATTATCTTTTTCATTATAACCGTCAATATTATGAATTAAACTTTATTAAAACTTACCCTTCGGTCTTCAGTCGACAACATAAATCACATCCGGAGTTTCAATTCTGGCCAGTTCTTTCTTGGCAAGGAGAAAGTCCTCCTGGTAGTCTGAATCCGCTTGCAGTCTCGCGAAAACCATCATAGCAACCACCCGTGCGGCTCTCGTGTCGCTCATCCAATGACAACCGGCAATCACCCGAGAATAGGCGCCTTCGTCAGCCCTACTGTAGATTTCTTCCTGCCTCTCCGGTTTCAAAGAACTGAGGATACAGGCCAGCCCATAGAAAATTGCACTATGACCGGATGGATAGGAATAGTTTGTCTTCAGCCAATTTTCATCCCACGGAGTAAGACTGGACTCTCCATAATACACGAACGGGCGGGTGCGGGCGTAATATTCCTTGGCCTGGTTGCATCCATAGCTCCCGAATGTTTCCTTGGCTCTCATCAGCAATTTATAAAGCGCCGGCATTCTTTGTTCGGTGATTTTATGCCCGAACGGGATTCCGAGTTGCTGCAGCACGGCTTCACCCATTTTGGCATCATCAATTGCCTGCTGTCCGCGCGGGGTATCCCTGAGTTTCTTAGCTTCAAAATAATAGTACTCATCAAGCAGAAACTCCACCGAGCCGGGCTCCGGCGGTGGCGGGAGCAGAACTTTACTGCTCGGGACAGAACTCGCCGTAAGGTATGGAGGGAATGTGGTCTCCTGCGCATTTGAATTGCAAGAAATCGAAACTGCGAGTGTCAAGATGGCAGCAAGATTTTTGATAAATGAGATTGTTTTCATAGCTGTTTGTTTTTATTGATTATTATTGATTCGGTGCCGGACTATCAGTTGAAGTGGCGGCATTGTTTTCGGAAGCAAAGGTGGAACATAAAATCGAAAAACGCAATAACCATTTGACAATCAATGCTATATGTAAATTTTACTTTGAAATATGTAAGATTTACTTGAGTTACCGGTTGCGAAAAAGCACACAATTCAGCAGAATGTATCTTAAGAATATTTGCTATTTTTGTAAAAACATAAAAACATAAAACTATTGCCGTATGAAGTTTTCCGAAATCACAATTGTGCTTGGACTTTCGATACTTTCAGTCCTTACATCGTGTGGGGATAATGACTTTTCTCTGGAAGATATACACGGTAGCAGTTTTCCTTTCCGTCATCAGATTACCGCGATAAAGGATATTCCCGGAGATTCAATATTAGTTGCCACCGATGACGGCACAATCACTTTTTTTGATACAAAAAGAATCAATTCGAAACCTTTGTTGCGTGATGGCGGTGGAACTGTCTACGATATGACTATCAGAAATGGTTTCCTATATTTCACGATTCAAGATGGAGGCATCAGAAAAGTCAATCTGAAGAACAATGTGTCGGAGAGCTTTAAAATTCCGACAAAAGGGACAGAATACAGTCCCTATGAGATTCTTCTGAGCGAAGATGGCAATACGATATACGGAGCGACATCTAACGGTATCTACAGATGGAACGCTCACAAATCGGATGATTGCGGGATTCCGCTGGACTCATTAAGCGATGCCAAACCAAGGCGCTTTTATAGCGTGGTTCGCAGTGGAAACAATAAAATGATTTTTGGAGGAGACGATGGAGTCTACGAATGGTCTGTCGCGAAAATGGACTTGCACAAGATAACAGACGAGGCGACCGCTGCCATAAAAGCAGGTCTCCAACTTTCCGGACAGCAGATAAAGGCAATTGAGGATGGATCTGATGAAGCCAAACCCTACAATGCTTCGTTCAATAGAGAGCCGAAGAGTTTTATCGGGAAAGACGGATATATATACGCCATTTCCGAGAGGACGGTAGAGTGTGCGGACAGTTTGGGACGGATAGTTGCGACTATAGAACTTCCGGAAAGACATCTTTCCCGTCCGAGAAACAAATCTTGCCGTGCACTCTGCCTCATCAAGGACTCATTTTTATATGTTGCGCCGGGCGGAAACCAACTGTACCGGATTCCTCTTGCGCCATATTTCTGTTCAGAGGAAATCATTTCCATTTGTCTCAACGACAGAAACGGCATCTATGCGTTATCTGCTAACAATGACCTCTATTCCATACCACTCGGGATTTCAAATGGTTCAGCCAGGTTTGGGAAAGCGGAATATATACGGACAGTAATGAAGGGTGAGGCAATATCCTTGTCAGGCTCCTGCGGTGACACGGTATTTGTCAATTCCGGAGGAACGATATACAGTCTGGTCGGGAAACGGCGCGTTGTCCGTGGTCCGGTCAATAGTCAAAACGGCAAAATTACCTGCAATCTGTTTGTTGGAAAGTCGCTGTATCAAGGAAAGGAAGATATGGTACGAGTGTATGACTATTCCGACAGTTTATGCCCCCATGTGCCCATTAAAGATTACATTCCAAAAATCGGAGAACTTCATCTGAGAGAAGGAATCAGTGATTATTATCCGAACAAATTATGCTTTGTTGACGGAAAACTTGTGATAGGCACGCTTCATAATGGAGTATATTTCGTTGATACGCATAAATGCGAAACCGAATACGTTTGTCTGATTGACACATTGCCGCCACATAAAGTTCTGGACATCAGCTCTGTGGATTCCACAGCGTTTGTGCTGACAGATGGGTCCTTGCACCGATTTGTTTTCACAGGAGACCACGCTGATTGTGTAGAGTGGGAACTGTCGGAGTTTGGAGGTAATGACAGGCAGTTTAATCGAATTCTCCCAATTGCAGAGGATAGGGTCTATATGTTTAGTGACGGATATGATTTCGGAGCATACGAATTCATAGAATCCGGTGATGGTAAGTGGGAGCAGTCCGGGGCGATTTGGGCATCCTGTCTGTTGTCTGACGCAGTTTGTCTTGAGGATATAGGCACTCCTATCTTCTGCGGTTCCAATGGGCTTACAACCGGAGACTCCCATATTGCAGTTCACAAGCCGTCATTTTACAGTTTCCGCCGGCTTGATGCCGGCACTTATTGGTACGGACGTGTGATTCTTTGCGCAGCATTGCTGTTGATTCTATCTCTGATTGCGGTTTCGTATATAAAGTATGAACAATGGATAAGCCGTTGGAGGACAAAGAAAATAACGAAAGATATATCCCGCTCATTGGATAAATTGGAGGATTGTCCCCATGACACAGTCTCATCTTGTGTTCTTGCGCTCCGAAAAGCAGATGAAATTAAAGAAAAATTTCATCTTAATGAACTGAATATCAGGCTCGATACAATAATAGAAAAGATTGTAGACTGTAAAAATGAGGCTACAGAAAAAGCCTATCAAGAACAAATCGACGGACTTGTCAAGAGTATCAATGACGAAAGCGGTTATATCGGCAGTTTAATAAAGGAATTGGTTGAAATTTCCCCAGGATTGGATAAGCTTGAAGAAAACATAGCAAAGTTTAGAAAAGAAGGTGAAAAGCTGAGAATCCTTGCAAAAATCGGTCAAGAAATCGTCAGAGCAAAGGCAAAGGCCCAAATAATTGAAACTTCGTTTTCTCAGCAGCGGGAGCAAATTGAAGAGGATTTTATGACACGGGCGCAAACTGAACTATGGAGCGAAGAGAAACGAAGAGCCGCCGAAAAAGAAAAGCTTGTCTCTATTGAAAACGCCAAAAATGTTTTGGATGCGGAGTATGGAAGGGATGAAGCCATAAGACGTTATAATGGATTGGTGAATGATTTTTTCAGGGAGTATAAGAGCGGCGGATTCTCCAGCGAAGACTCATCTTATTTGGAAAAGGAGTCGGAAAGATTTGGCAAGATATTCAAAGATTGGGACGGTGGAAAGGTGGACCCGGAAGAAAAAGAGCCATCATATTATAGGCGCAGTTTCCTGTTTTTCCCATTGAGCGAAGACACGAAAACCGGCAGATGGCTATTGAATATGGACACGACTTTTCAGATAAGAAGATCCGAGTGGAAGAATAGGACAACAACAAACAATAACGGAGGAACGGTATACCACAGACTGCACACCTTCGGGAAGGAGTCGGAGTACAGTCTGGTTGTATTAATATGCAGAGCCGGTCTGAAAACTCTTGAGGGCGGGAAATAACCCCGCCGCCACTTAATCCAGCTTCAGCACGGCCATAAAGGCGGACTGAGGCACTTCGACTGTGCCGATTTGGCGCATTCTCTTCTTGCCCTGTTTCTGTTTTTCGAGCAGCTTTCTCTTTCGGGTGATGTCTCCGCCATAGCACTTGGCTGTCACATCCTTGCGGACGGCCTTGACGGTCTCGCGGGCGATGATTTTGGCACCGATTGCGGCCTGGATGGCTATGTCGAACTGCTGACGCGGGATGAGTTCCTTGAGTTTCTCGCAGATTTTGCGTCCGAAATCGTAGGCGTGATCGACGTGGATTAGGGACGAAAGGGCGTCGGCCGGCTCGCCGTTGAGGAGAATGTCGAGCTTGACGAGTTTGGCGTCTTTAAAGCCCACGATGTGATAGTCGAAAGAGGCGTAACCCTTTGATATTGACTTGAGTTTGTCGTAGAAGTCGAAAACGATTTCTGAAAGCGGCATCTCGTAGGTGAGTTCGAGACGGTCGGACGTGATGTAGTGCTGACCGATGAGAGTTCCACGTTTGTCGAGACAGAGTTTCATAATCGGGCCATAGAAGTCGGCCTTGGAAATGACCTGGGCGCGGATGTATGGCTCCTCAATGTGGTCAATCAGTGTTGCAGGCGGAAGACCGGAAGGGTTGTGGACATCGATGCACTCGCCTTGGGTCGTATAGACTTTGTAGGAAACGTTCGGCACAGTCGTGATGACATCCATACCGAACTCTCTGAAGAGCCTCTCCTGCACGATTTCCAAATGGAGAAGCCCGAGAAATCCGCAGCGGAAACCGAAACCGAGCGCGAGCGAAGACTCCGGTTCGAAAACGAAGGAAGCGTCGTTGAGCTGGAATTTTTCGAGGTCGGCGCGAAGCTCCTCATATTGGTCTGTTTCAACAGGATACATTCCAGCAAAGAGCATCGGCTTCACCTCCTCAAAGCCTGCGATAGCCTCACGGCAAGGGTTGGCGACAGTTGTGATGGTGTCTCCCACCTTCACCTCGCTGGCTGTCTTTATTCCGGAAATTATATATCCCACACTGCCGCAGGCAATCTCGTCGCGGGGGCAGAGCTTCATCTTCAGCGCTCCCACCTCGTCGGCGACATATTCCTTGCCTGTGTTGAAGAACTTGACTTTGTCACCCGTTCGGATGGTTCCGTTCACGACCTTGAAATAGGCGATGATGCCCCTGAACGAGTTGAATACGGAGTCGAAAATCAGAGCCTGAAGCGGTGCATTAGGATCGCCCTTCGGAGCAGGAACCCTCTCCACAATCGCGTCCAAAACCTCTTTTACTCCCTGGCCAGTCTTCCCGGAAGCCAGCAGAATTTCATCATGGGAGCAGCCTATCATATCGACAATCTGGTCAGACACGACATCAATCATAGCCGAGTCCATATCAATCTTGTTCAGTACGGGAATAATCTCAAGCCCGTGTTCCACAGCAAGATAGAGATTTGAAATCGTCTGCGCCTGAATACCCTGCGTTGCATCGACGACAAGCAGCGCTCCCTCACAGGAAGCGATTGCCCGTGACACTTCGTAAGAAAAGTCCACATGGCCCGGAGTATCGATAAGGTTGAGGGTGTAGGTATCGCCCTTGTATTTGTATTGCATCTGAATCGGGTGGCTCTTGATCGTGATGCCTTTTTCCCGTTCGAGATCCATCGAGTCGAGCACCTGATTCTCCATTTCCCTCGCGTTCAGAGTATCCGTGATTTCAAGCATCCTGTCGGCGAGCGTGCTCTTTCCGTGGTCGATGTGTGCGATTATGCAGAAGTTACGTATAAATTCCATATTTCCTTATTTCGTGACGTACAATCTGCAAAGATAATCACAAAATTCCGTATTTTTGATCCGTCGTCGATGTTTGGAGCGTCAATTCTAAACCTCAGGCATATATCCGTGTCTAAAGAATGTTTGCTTAAGAATATGAACGTTACTGAGAAACATATATCCGAAAGGCTCGGGGCGAAGGATTTCCGTGGTGCGTTTGACGACATCGTCACGCTTTACGGTGAGCGGATGTATTGGCAGATACGGCGGATCGTGTTTTCACATGACGATGCGGATGATGTGCTCCAGAACTGCTATATTAAGATTTGGAGGAATCTCTCGAAGTTTCGTTATGATTCGGAAGTATATACTTGGATATACCGAATAACAGTAAATGAAAGCCTGAATTTTCTGAGAAAACGGGATATTCTTTCGCGTTTTTCGTCCGCCGGCTTTGAATCTTCGGCCGTCAGGAATATCGAAGGCGACGCATATTTCAACGGTGACAAGGCACAGGCCGCGCTTTATCGCGCGATTGCGAAACTTCCGTGCAAGCAGAGACTTGTGTTTGAGATGAGATATTTCGACGAAACGGAATACAAGGAAATGTCGAAAATTCTCGGAACGTCGGAGGGGGCGCTGAAGGCTTCATATCATATAGCCTATAACAAGATAAGGGAAGAACTGGCCGGAAAGTCGGAGAGGGATTAAACTTCGTGGGTTATAAATTGTCTAAAAATTGGTTCTTATGAAAGAAGATATGGACATCTTGAAAAATGACAACAAGTTGAAGGACAACCCATTCACTGTGCCGGAAGGATATTTCGACGCGATGAGGCTGCGCTCTCAGAAGATGCCGGAAGTCCTTGAAACAAAAGCGAGGAAACTCCGCAGGACTCTGATTCCGGTTTTCTCGGCAGCGGCTTCTGTCGTCCTGATTGTTTGCGGGATGCTTCTTTTTGACGGCAGGCGCGGAGTCTCCGAAGGTGAACTTTATTCCCTTGGCACAGCGAGTCTCAGCAGAGAGGAAATCATTGAATATCTGATTTATACAGGCACTTCTGTTGAGGATATCAACGCTGCCGGAGACAACTGATCATCGTTCTGCACGCATTCTCTTTCCCGTCAATGACCGGTCAGACAGGGGAGACAGAATGGTTTAAAACAAAATAGTCATAAATCAAAAAATGAAAAGCAATGAAAAGTGTTTATAAGGTTTGTTTGTTAGCGCTGGTAATGCTCCCTTGGGCACTGAACCTGGGAGCCCAGCCAAAGTTTGACAAAAAAGGCAGAGACCCGGAGTTCTGGAAAAAGGCTCAAGCGGCAAAGATTGAGTTCATCTGCGAGCGTCTGGAATTGCCTACGAAGGAAAACAAGAAGTTTCTGAAGGTCTACAACGAAAGTGAAACTCGCAAGGGAGAACTCTTCCACGCCCGTCAAAAGGCGCTGTTTGCGCTGAAAAAGGCTTTGAAAGCGGAGCAGCCGAAGGATGTCGAGAGCCTGCTCAAAAACTATCTCGATGCACGAGAGCGTCTCGCAGAGTGGGAAAACTCTGATTACGAGAGGTTTTCAAAAGTCCTTTCGAAAGAAAAATTTGCTGAGCTGGTGGTTGCCGAAGAGGATTTCCGCAGGCAGCAGATTCACAGACTCGACGGCAAAAAAGGCTGTGGGCCCGGGATGCCTCATCCATCTCCTGATTCGCATTAACTATTGCAGAAGCAGAAAATCTGATACAATCTTCAGATATTGGTCAGAATACTTTCCATTCATATTTATTGTTACCATCTCCCGTGACGCGGCGGTTTTCTGCCCGACGTTACGGGAGAATTCCATTATAACCCTATATGCAGGCTTTCGGTCCGAGCCGTGTATATCCACGAGTCGGAGAACACGAAGGCCGTGCCGTGCCGCGAGCTCCGAGGCTTCCTTTTCGCGGTCAGACGGAAGAACAAGGCTCAGGCGACCTCCGTCCGTGAGGTTAAGAGCGGAGAAAACCATTATTTCTTCCAGTGGAAGGGCATCTGCGTGACGGGCCCGAGCCTTGCGCTCGGACGGAGAATGGAGAGTCTCCGTAAAGAACGGAGGATTTGAAAAAATCAGATCGAAGGACGCTTCAGAAGAGAACTCAGAAAGAGGACAATGATGCACATGCAGATTTCTGGCCCAAAGGGAGTCTCGGAAGTTCTCACCTGCCTCCTCGGCAGATGCCTCGTCGATGTCAATGGCATCTATCAGAAAGCCCTTGCTCTCCTGTTGTGATTCTGCCTTCGATAGTTCTGACTGCTGCTCATCAAACAGTGCCTGTGGTCTTGGGGGCATCTCAGATAGCCTCTGGGCGGCCATCAAGGCAATAGTACCGGTGCCGGTGCCGATGTCCAGAAGGTGGCGTTCGTTACCTGTGATGGTCATCAGCGCACCGAGCAGCACTCCGTCCGTGTTGACCTTCATCGCGGACTTCTCGTTCCGCACGTCAAACTTTCTGAACTTGAAAACTCCCATTCCGTCATTGTTTTTGTCCGACGCCTATGGAGTACTCTTATCCGGGCGCGGAGCGGGAAGAAAACACTTTGCTACTCAACTTTGAGAATCATACCGTCCTGCATGGTGAATTTCCTGTCGCATTCGTCCGCGAGAGCGTTGTCGTGGGTGACTATGACAATGGTCTGCCCGTGACGCTCCCTCATTTCGAAAAATAGCCTGTGGATTTCCTGCTTGGTCACGGAGTCGAGGTTTCCTGAAGGTTCGTCGGCAAAGAGCACGGCCGGGCCGTTGACCAGAGCCCTGGCAATCGCAACCCGCTGTGCCTCGCCTCCGGAAAGTTCCGACGGCTTGTGGCCGATCCTGTCTTCGAGTCCCACTTCCGACAGCAGTTCCCGGGCCCGCGCCTCGGCAGTCCTGCGGCCGCTTCCGGCAATAAATTCCGGAATCATGACATTCTCAAGCGCCGTAAACTCAGGCAGCAGGTGGTGCGACTGAAAGACGAACCCGATTTTCCTGTTCCGAAACTCTGAAATCCTGTCGCCACGCATGGACAGCACATCGTATCCGTCAATTGCCAAACTTCCGCCGTCGGGCTGCGAAAGCGTACCGAGAATCTGGAGAAGAGTGGATTTGCCGGCACCAGAGGCACCGACGATGGAGACAACTTCCCCTTTCCCGATTTCAAGGCTTATTCCTTTGAGAACCCGAAGGTCTCCAAAACTCTTTGTTATGTCTTTGGCCGTAATCATATTGTAAAAAACTATGCCCTTCGACCGGAGAAGGTGCGCATTTCCATTCAAAGGTAGCAAGAAAAGTCCGTCCAAACCGAGAAAAATATCAAAAAATTCAAAAATTTTTGGTCATTTTCAAAAAGTGGCTTATCTTCCTGTCTTTGACACTTAGATAGGGCTATATCTATGATATATCAAGTCCC
>ERZ1034719.26-NODE-26-length-118072-cov-25.612454_pt1 | contig 118072 bp, 111 predicted proteins | sample MGYA00520703_ERZ1034719 | MGnify/ENA primary metagenome ERZ1034719 (study PRJEB33766, sample SAMN09781716) | gut metagenome | biome: gut microbiome | host: Homo sapiens | place: Madagascar | study: EMG produced TPA metagenomics assembly of the PRJNA485056 data...
CGAGGTATTTACTATCGTCGCCAACTATTATTACAGATGCCTCCGGCGTGGGCTGACAGGCCGTGGTAAAGCAGCAAAGCAGGAGCAGCGAGGCGAGGGATGCGGCGAGTGCCTTTATTGCCGCCTTGCTCCGGCGCGCCAGAAATAAGCCGCGCACCCTGCGCGCAGCGTCCTTTTCCGCGGAGGAAAGCGCCATGCCCAGCACCGAATTTACGCGGTAAGGCTGAGAGAATAGCGCAAGCAGCGTCATGGCGTACTCGCGGCGTTCAGCGCCATTGAGCCGCGCCGTAACCGCGCTGTCGCAGGCGGTCTCCATATCCTTCATCAGCTCCCGTTTCATAAGCCACACCACGGGGTTGAACCAATAGACGCAGGTGAGCAGGAGCAGCAGCAGGGCAAGCAGGTGATCCCGCCGCCTGTAATGCATAAGCTCGTGGCGAAGGGCGTATGCAAGCTGCGCTTCCGAAAGCGTGTCGGTGATATTTGCGGGAAGCAGTATCATAGGCTTTAGGCTAACCGTAAGCGCAGGCGAGTATATTCCCGCCATGCTTTGCAGCGGCAATTTGTGCGCAATGCCGAGCTCGGCACAGCATGCATCATATATATCGCGCGTCCGTGCATCCGTCGGCAGGGTGTTGTGCGCAACGGCACGGCGCATATTCCTTTCGCTAAACAGCAGCCTTGCGGCGCGGAACGCCATGCCCGCGATCCATAGCGCCGTCAGCGCGTCCGCCCAGCTCGATACAGGCTTGCGCTTTGGCGCGGCTGCGGGGATAGCCGCGGCAGCGGGCGCTGGTGCGGGCGCTTCGACGGAGGGCACATCGGAAATGGCCTCGCCGCCCGTAAAGGCTGTGGTGCGCTCTTCGGGGGCCTCCGGCACGGGGACTTGCAGCTCCGCCTCGCCGCCCGGCTTACTTGCCGCAAAGAAGTGGAAGTCGCTTTCCACCGTCACGGGTATGCATAGCCGCGCTATCACCAAAAACCACAGCGCAAAGTGCAGCGCAGGAGAAAGCCGGCTCTTGAACGCCAGCTTAAAGCCCATGACAGCGGCGAAAAGCACGGCGGAATATGCCGTTACCTCAAAAAGCGCGGACAACAGCTTCATTCCGCCGCACCCCCTTCCTCGGAAAGCGCCTCGATAAGCGCCTTCATGCGCTCCTGCCCCTCCTTGGAGAGACCGGTCCTTTTTATCATGCAGAGCATCAGCTCCTCCGCGTCGCTTCCGCCCAGCTTTTCCAATATGCTCTCACCCTCCGAGGCGATGCACGCCTCCTTATCCACGGCGGCATAGTAAAACTTCATGCGTCCTCGCGTCGTGAAGCCCACATAGCCCTTATCGGAGAGTATCTTCATGTAGGAGGCGTAGGTGGTGTAGCTCCAATCCACCCTGTCGCCAATAGTCTCTATTATTTCTCCCAATACCTGTGGCTCCCTGCCCCAAAGGGCGCTCATAACTATCCACTCGGGCGTGGTCAGTGTGTTTCTCTTTGCGGCGCTGCCATTTGACATAGGCTTACCTCCTTTAAAACAGCGGTATTACTATAACAATAGTAATATAACTATAATATTGCTGTCAATGGCTCATTTTTTAATAATTTGCAAACGCCCGCCTTTGGTTCAGTAACCCCTTGCCAAATCGATTATGCTGCCGTCGATGGCGTTTATCATCAATATCGGTTGTTCATATAGTCCGTACTTTATTCCCTGCTCTTCAATCCAGTCCCAACTCCTGTATCCGTAAAATGCCCAAACCGGCACGAGCAGCGTGTTGCTTGCGTCATTTTGCTGCTGAATCAGTACATAGTAGAGGCCCGCTTTAGTAATTTCTATATTCAGCGGTTCCTGAGAATTTACGAGTTTTGCCATTGGTTCATACTTAACCAACATCATTTTCGAAAAGATGTCTTGAATATCTTCAAATGCAAGCAGGTGTGAGTTATCTACTTTAATGCCTGCTGTTTTATATGGCGCATCCCATGTAAAGCTCTGAATGCCGGAATCGTTGATCCTTATTTTTATCTTTTCATAATTTATGGGAGTCTGAAAGGCATCCTCGTCTACACTATCAATAGTCGGTGCAAGGCTGATCCCATCATACGATGGAAAATAGAACAGCTCATACGCCCATTGGGAAGCTTCTTTTTTATCTTTGTTGGAGTTGTTTATCAACATCATGCCGCCCAGTTGATATTCATCACAGCCAATGCTATGCAGCAGATTCTCTGCATCATTTTTTGCATCGGCAGGACTTTTTGCGAGTTTACAACCTTCGGGGATTACAGAAAAATCGCTGATAACAGTAGCACCATATAACCCAAAGATGTTATCTGCGCCTTCAGCGAAAAACGACACAGTTGCTATGGGACGATGTAAATACCATGAACCGCCGCCCTCGTCCGGGATGGAGATGTCAGCGGTTAAGGTATCGCTATTGCTAAGATATAGCCGATGCTGAATATCGCTTCCGGCATCCCACACCTCTATGTAATCATATTGTCCGGCAATACGTCCTTTCCCATCGGTTATATCATACGTTTGAAAGGTTCTGTCAAACGGTGTTTTTTCAACTTTATCCGGCGCATCGGGCATAAGCTCGGTATAATATTTAATTGCCGATTCGATAGTATCCTGATCCTCCTCGGAGCTATATTCAGGCAGATTTTTTCGCTGTTTAAGCTGAATAATAAGCGATTCCAACTCTGCTTTTGTGAGTGCGTTCCTGTTTTGAATAAGTTCTTGTGCATCTATCATTAGCTTATCAACCAGCGTTAATGCCTGTTCAAGCGTGAAATCCCTTGGTTCTGCCTGAAAAATAGATACCTTCGGCACTTCAGGCAGGTTGAGCTGCACATTAGAAGAAATGGATAAGCTATCGCTTGAATAGTTAAATACAAAGTTATCAGGAGCCTGCACTGCATCCTTCATGGCTTTTTCAGCGGTACTCTCATCAGAAGTCATTGCCTGCTCGATCATCCGTTCTGTATCCTTCTTCACCACCACAGCCTGCTCCGGCGTGGGTTGACAGGCAACAGCGCCAACCGCCACAGCCATGCAAAGCAGAATCGCTATGTATCTTCTCATAATTACCTCCTCAGTAGCCCCTTGCCAAATCGATTATGCTGCCGTCGATGGCGTTGATAATAAGTATGGGGAAGGGTTCTTTGTTCCAGACACTGGCGTTGTTGCCGTGAGAATCATAGCTGATTTGGCCATCGCCGTATGTCATTTTATTGTTCCCGTAAAACACCCATGCGGGTACCATAAGCCCCGTCGCGTTGTTTGTATTGGGTTCGCGTATGCGCACTAAGCCAAGCTGAATGGCGCTTATATCTATGTCCATTTCGCCGTGGCCGTCTGTCCATTGGTCAACATATGCTTCGTATTCGGTTTTGACCATTGTTTCAAATATGCCTATTATCTCGTCAAACGGCTTCATGGCCGAACTTTCCTGCACGGTCTCCAGCGCATCTGTGGGGTTATGCCACTCAATGCTGACTATGCCGTTGTTGTTGACGGTAAAGCATATGCATTCGTAGCTCCATGGTATTGACGAATCATTATCCGTTAAACCCCAGTCCGTGTTTACGAATGAACCTACCCCCTGCACATACCTTGTATAGTAAAGCCTGTAGGCATAATTCTCGGCGGGTGCGCCTATCTTTTTGCCATCGTCTGAGAACATACCCGCACCCCAATCGCCCACCAAAAACCCATATCCGAACCGTATTTCCGAAAGGCCGATGGATGAGAAGAACTCGTCGCACATCAAGCGCGCGTCGTCAATGCCGATGGTCAGCTTGCCGCGCGCTTCTTCGGGCAGGTCTGCGGCGTTGTCAATGCGGACTATGCCCTGTGTATTATAGTTTGGCGGAACATCTCCATGCGGATAATAATTATAAAAAAGATGTGTACCGAAACCGCTTCTTCGGGCGGCCTGTGAAAAGGGAGTGCTTACTGACAATGTGTGGTATGTGCCGTCCTGCGCTTCCCCCTTTGTGCTCACGTCAAGGAAAAGATATTCGCCCGCGTTCTCCATGTTTTTCAGCGTCATATCGCCGCTTGAAACAGGCCTTTCAGGAACGGTATCGGGAGCGTTTCTGTATTGCTCCTCAAGCTCGGCTATAAGGGCTTTGCACTCATCCTCGGTGTAGCCCTGCGCGGCATAGGTGCCGTTTTCAAGCCGCTGTTTGGCTTCCAGCAAAAACTTCTCGGCATCGGCCCTGGCTATAATATTATCGCCGGATTCATAGGCGGTTTTGCCGGCAAAGAGATAATTAAATATTTTCGTGACAAGTTCCTGCGAAAAGCCGCCCTGCTCCACCCGCACGATAGGCATGGCCTGAGCAGCAGGCGCTTCAATTTCCGCATCAACATTTATGCGGAGCCGCCCGTTTAGTCCCTCGGCAGAAAAAGTGTATCGCCCTTTGGGAATACCCATGTCATCTATTGCCGTGCCGTTTGACGGCTGCGCGGCCTGCTCAATCATCCTTTCCGTATCCTTCTTTACCACAACCGCCTTCTCCGGCGTGGGCTGGCAGGCGGCAACGCCCGCCGCCACAGCCATGCAAAGCAGAATCGCTATATATCTTTTCATAATTGCCTCCTCAGTAGCCCCTTGCCAAATCGATTATGCTGCCGTCGATGGCGTTGATGCTCAACAGCGGGCCGCCATCATATGGGGCGTTGTCATAGGCTTCGCCGCTTGCATAGGCTGAGACCGCTCTGCCATAAAAGTTCCATACGGGAATCAACAGTCCGGAGGTAAAATTGTTCCTTTCCATTACACGCTGTAAGGAAAGGCGCGCCCGCGTCAGTTCTATCTTGTAGGAGACTATTCCTTCACCGTTTGCGAGCGGCATATATTTCACGGACAGCATCTTCAATAACGTGGCCTCCACATCCGCCCAAGGCAGCAGGTTGGCGTTTTCGGTTATGGTATCAGTCACGGCAAGCGGTGCGTGCCAATATAGGTTGACAATGCCCAAATCGTCAATGGCGATTGTTAGGTATTCATAGTCCCATTCTTTGCCAAAGCCCATCTCTTCCGTGCTGGCTTGTGAGGTTCCGAAAGTAGATGCGATGGAAAACCCCTGCACTGTTCGCAGCAGGCTAAATACATAGGCGTATTCTTCGTTAGGTTCCTTGTCGGCAGGTGGGACTGCCGGATTTGTGCCCGGTATGGGCGCAGCTTCGTAAGCCGCTCGTTCCGAATTGGAAAACAGTATTATGCGATCTATGATAAACTCGTTCAGTCCCAGCGTTTCCATCAGTGCTTCCACCTTTGCCCTCGCCTCCGTTGGAGTTAGGGAGAGTGCTTCCTGCTCCGTCTGCCCTCCGGTGAGCGAAAGCTCTGTCACATCCGCGATCCACGTGCCGTCAGCGACATCCAGCCGGAAAGGCTGATACCCGCTTCGCTGAAAGGATAGGTTGGAACCGCTTCGCGGAATCTTCGGATGCATATTACCCTGTTCGTCCACATACACAGATACATCCGTGGTTTTATAATCCGCGTCGTTGTATACGCCGAAGGTCATAGCGTGGTTGCTACCTGGATTGGAGGTGGCACGCAGATCTTTACTGGTTCCGATAACGGTATCGTCAGAGGGGTCATCAGAGGTAATTTCCCGCTGGAGCAGGGTCCCATCGGAGGCAATAAGCTCGTTTTTTTCCGGCGCAGACCGATACATCTTTTCCAAACGCGCTATTTCCTTATCCCAAAACTCGCCGCTTCCCCTGCCCGCGGCCTTTTCAGCCCTGCAATCGAGGATAGCTTGCTCTATCTGCGGCTTATCCATCTGTTCATGTTCGAGGTACATCGGCTTGCCCGCGCAAAGTGTGTTAAAGAAGGTATATACCTGTTCCTGAGAGAACCTTTCGGCTTCAACGTACATCATGGGAATACCGCTCGTTTCCGGTACCTCCAGCGGCACGTCAGCTACGATGGATAGTTTGCCTGCTTCTTCGTTGAGTGTTAGTCGTTCAGGCACATTCAGCCTTTCGCGCAGCCTTCCCACGGCGTTAGCGTCCTGCGGCTTGGTACCACGATCTATCATCCTCTCCATATCCTTCTTCACCACAATCGCCTGCTCGGGTGTGAGTTGGCAGGCGGCGGTAGAAATCAGCATAAAAAGGGTCAGGAATATGGTAATAAGCTTTTTCATCGCTTTGCTCCCTTCATCGTGTTTATACCATCATCTCATATAGAAGGGCAAAAGTTGTTCTCAAGTTGTAATTATTTTGTTATCATTTGGTTAGAAAGACGATTTTTATTGCTGTGAACTCGCCGGGTACGCTTTCGGCGGTGAGCGTCGCGCCGTGGGCTGACGCTATGCGCTGCACTATGGCAAGGCCAAGCCCGGCGCCGCCCTGCTTCTTGCTGCGGGATTTATCCACCATGTAAAAGGGCTCGGTGATGCGTGGCAATTCCTTTGCGGGTATGCCTTGCCCAAAGTCGCGCACTTCTATTGTGTTATTCTTTGCACAAAGGTATATGGTTTGCCCGTCACGGCTGGCTTTGCGCGCGTTTTCTACAAGGTTTACCAATGCCGAGCGCATCAGGTCAAAATCCATGGGAAGAGTATCCATTTCGCAATTCAGGCAAAGCTTCATGTTCTGCTTTTCCAGCTTGTCCGCCGTGCTTTCCTTTACCGCTTCAAGAAGCTCCGCAACGCTTTCTTCCCGCAATGATATTTCGCCCTGCAAAAGCACCAGCGTCATAAGCTTGCCCGAAAGCTGCTCAAGCCATTTGCATTGGTCATATATGCGCACAAGTGCGTTTTGCGCGGCATCCGGCGGCACGCTGCGGCTCAGCAGCGTTTCCGAAGAAAGCAATATGGAAGTGACAGGGGTCTTTAATTCGTGGGATAAGTCGTTTATGAATGCCTGCTGCCGCTCTGCTCTTTCGTTCAGCTCCTGCATATTGCCTTCGATTGCCTCCGCCATGCTGTTGAAATCGGCTGCCAGCTCGGAAAGCTCATCATGCCCGTGAACGGGTATGCGCTCCGCGTATTTCCCGCCGGAGAGCTGGTTTGCGCCCTCCTGCAGCGCCTTTATGGGAAGAAGCGATCTCAGGACTATCAGGTGCATCGCATATGCCGCTATTGCCGTGATAACTGCGCCGACAAGCGCACATTTTGCCGCAAGCGAGCGCACGCTGTTTATCTGCGGCGTCACGTTGCGCATAAGGGACACATAATAGTCCTCCTGCGCTATGCTTGCGGGACTTGCGGCTATGAAATAATCCGCGCCGTCTATCCTTGCCAATTTGTATTGTGTGCTGCCGCTTTCGGAAAGCTTGGCGGCTTTGCCTGCGGGTAAGATGCTTTTCACATCGAAGCCCGTGTTGTTCACCCAAAACTCGTCGCCTTTTTGCAGCACAAATTCACCGGCGTCTGCCAGCGAACGGAATTTGTTTATTATATAGCTTCGCCTTACTATGGGGCTGTCGGGTATGCTATCGGTCGAGCTCCAAACGAATTCTCTGTATAGGTCTTCAAAATCGGAAATGCCGGCGGAGGTTATGCTTTCAACTTCACCCTGATATGCAAAGGAAATTATTATGGCGCAACACAAAGCTATTGCGGCAGCCAGCAGAAGAATTGAAAATACGGTCAGCTTTGTGCGCAGCTTCATGGGACTAATCCTCCAGCCTGTAACCTATGCGGGTAACGGTAACGATGACGCCTTCAAGCCCAAGCTTTTTACGCAGGGAGGCCACATGTGTATCCACGGTCCTTGTGCCGCCGGCAAAGTCAACTCCCCATATTTCGCTCAGCAGCCGTTCGCGGCTCATTGTGCAGTTTTTGAACTTGACAAGCTTGACCAAAAGATCGAATTCCAGCGGCTGCAGCGCCACAGCTTCGCCGCCTTTTGTTACGGTGCGCTTTTGTGTATCTATCGTAATGTCGCGGCAGCGCAGCACCTTGTTCAGCTTGCCGGCCCTGTCCAGAACCTTTTCTACCCGCACCAGAAGCTCCAGCACCGAAAACGGCTTAACTATGTAGTCTTCAGCGCCGATCTTCAGCCCCTTTATGCGTGAAGGCACGTCCGCCTTGGCAGTCAGGTATATTACGGGGATATTGTACCTTTGCATATGCTCCATCAGCGCAAAGCCATCGAGCCCGGGCAGCATAACATCAAGCAGCGCCAAATCGAAAGAATGATCCTCGCTCAAGCGCTTCGCCGCTTCAAGTCCATCGTCTATTATCGTGTAATCATATCCCGATAGTTCAAGATTCAGGCCTATACTGTCGGCAATATCCTTATCGTCCTCAATGACCAAAATGCGATTTTTACTCATATGCCACCTCCCATTTTATAAATTTTATCATATGGAAGAGTAGCTGGCAATTATTCGGCGTAGCGTGTTTATTCATAAAGAGGGTCGATTCTTGTACCATCTACCGCATTTATGCATAGCACCGCTGGAAGCAAAAAGTTCTCTTCGATGTATGGCGTTGTAAAATAGACAATCCAGGTGGGAATCAGAACGCCGCTTGATTGGCCGGTTGTTTTTATAAGGGAATGTGATAGTGTAATACGCGTGATTGTAGGCACGTCCTCTTCTACAAGATTAACCCTTTCATATCCTGCTTTAAAGTAATCAATGATTATCTTCTTGATTTCATCCAGCGGGAGCAGTTTAGCCTTTTCGATGCCAGTGACTTCTATTGGATTACAAAAGCGAAAATATTTAATACCTTCGTGATCTATAAACATGTCTAATCTTTGAGGCGGCCATGGCGCTGTATATTTACTGGACTGAAATTGCATATCGCCATACGGTGATGCATATGCGGTATCGAATGGAATAGAAACACTATCGAAGATGTATGATATATACCATCCCTCAGTTATGGTGTGGTTATCAGGAGCAAGAATCCTTGCCTTGGTCGTGTTAGATAATACAGCGTTGTTAATTTGTAATGCAATAATAGTTTTTTCAGAAAGTTCTTCAGCTTCATGTTGCTCTATTTTTACATTGCTTAATAAGGTACCATATGGTTCTCCGGGATAGGCATTGCCGGCAACTATCCAATCTTCTAGCTGAATAACGCCGTAAGGACCTAGTTGAACGGAAAAATATGTCGCTGTTAATACTACAGATGCTGCAAGATCGGAATTAGTTTGACAATCTGCAATAAAAGGGAATGAGACGAAAGAGTCGGTCGAAACACCAAAGTACATCAAATACCGTTTTAAATTCTTAATGTTAAAATTAACAGGTACGACATTATAGATCTGCATAGGCGCACTTATGTATTCAATAGAAGCATTGATGTTGCAAATTGATGAACCTATTTCAAAAGTTTCCTCCCAAAATTTATTTTCATTCGTTAATTCAGGTAAACTTTCTACAAGCGAATGAGATTTACAAGAACTGCTTGTAACCATCGTGAGAATAAACAGAATAATTAAAAGTCTCTTTATAAACATAAAAATTTCCCCAAGACTATCGATAAATAAGTAGTATGCCCATATTACTAAAATGGTTGCTGCTTTCGCAGCAACCATTTATAGCTTATGACATTAAGAGGCGGAGTTTGTCCAGCTTCCCGAACTTTCGATATTTGTTCCGCCGTTGTTGTTCTGAATGTAGAGCTTAATGGTATTCCAATTTGTGTTGGTCATGCTTGAGTACTTTGTATCGGTCGAACTGAAATAGAGGGTACTTCCGCTAACCTGCTGATTAGCGTTAACGGGGGTTACCTTGATTTTTGTCGCACCCGTGCTCTTGAGCCGAGATACGCTTATGGTTGTAGTAGCGCCCCATGTACTGGAGGAGGATTTGGTAATGGACCCAGTAGTATAAAAACTACCCGTCAAAGAGGAGCTGTCCCAAGTAGCTGCAAAAGCCGTAGAGGTAACTGCCATTATCATGGCAAAGGCGAGGACGAAGGAAAGAATCTTCTTCATATGTTTTCTCCTTTCAAATACCGTAGTTGTTTTTTCGTAGAATATAAGATACAATTTAGTCATACCCTTGCAAATTGGCATCGCCTTTTCAGCGATGTGAGCCGCCCGCTCATGAAATGCAGGGGTATTTTACATATTCGCAATCATAAGCATCCCTCCCTCGTCACCGGGTCACAGACGGCTTTTGAATTGAGATTCAGCCATCTCTGCTATATAGACACCTGAGGAAGGGGTAAATCTGTCATAAAAATCCAAAATAAATAAAAATATATTTTTGAAACCGGCGAAAGATTTTTCGTAGTTGAGGTGTCATATAAACAGCGGTTCGTCCGCAAATACATTTTAGGAGGCTTCTATTATGAAGAAAAGAATCCTTTCCCTTGCGCTTATCCTTATCCTGTGCCTTTCAATCTGTACCGCAGCTTTAGCGGCAACCCGCCAGGCCGGCGGGCGCTGCTATATGAACAACACCGGGCGCTCGGTATCTTTCAGCGGATATTCCACGTCCGCTCAAACAGAGGACACCATAGGCATAACAGTAATTCTCTGGGAACAGCGAGGGACTACCTGGTATGAAGTAGCGAGAGCTTCCAGCCAGCTTAGAAATGCCGACTATGTAGATGCATCAGGGACAAAAACCGTGGATGGCGGACATTATTATAAGGTTACCGGTACGCATACTTCTTCAAAAAACGGCACGAACTATTCGGGAACCTCAGAAACCAGCAGCAAATGGATTCCTTAAAAAATCAAATATAATTTTGGGCTGCCTTGGTCAAGGCAGCCCCGGTAACTCGTTCTAACTTAGCCCCAGAATTCCAAGTTTCCTATAATCTCCTGTAAGTCATCCAATGGTAATTCTATACTGCTCACATTTATATCATATCCTACGCCGAATGCTTCCGCATATATCGTTTCATCCTCCATGATTGACAGGTATGTAGTGATCCCAATACCTGATTCCATTGTAATCACATCATCAGCGGCATTGTAATAACCGCCCCAGAATGCAGAATCATTATAAAGAGATTGCACAACAGCATATTTTTTCCCGTCGATTCGGGCATATTTGCTCCCTATAACAAGTGCATCATCTCCGATTATGTGTACCGAGAACGATAGCAGGACATCGTCACTGCTGCCCGGGATTACAATCTGCCGTCCGGTAGCTTCTGCAACAGCCTCCAGACTTTCAAACTCTGCGGGAAGCGCCGCAAAATCGATTGTTTTCACATACCCCTCGGCGTCCTCATTGCGGGACAACAGAGAGCCGTCAAACACGCTGACAATGACATTGTAGATACCTTTTGCAAATGCAGTGCCGGCTTCTGTCATGGTGAAAAGGCCAAATACAATTAACAGCACCGACAAACATATCAATCCCCTGCGCAGAACGAAATAGCGTCCTCTACTCACGGTGCTGAAAAGCGTTTTCCCTGATGATATGGTTGCACTGGAGACAGGCTCAGGTATGCCAAGCTCGATTCTCGCCCGGCGCACTACTTCCTGCCCGTCAGGAATCTCTTTTTCCCGGAGCAGGGTTTTTGCTTCGCGCATGGACAGTAATCCATTCTTCCGATGAAAGAACGGATGCGCCGCGGCGAGCCTCTTCATTCTGTTCCATATCATTTTCTCTCTTATTTTGCTCATTGCTTTATACCTCATTACAGCAGAGTCAAAACATCTATATGCCTAAACACATCGGGCGCACTTCTTGCCAGGGAATCACGCATACGTTTAAGCCGCAGCGAAACAGCGTTTGGTGTTAAACTCATTTTTTTCGCAATGGTTTCTATCGGCACCCCATCAAGGTAGTGTTCGATAAATATCTGCCGCATCTCTGGACTGTATTTTTGTAAATACGCCTCAATCGATATCACCCACTCTACATAATCATATGCAACGTCAGAATCGGGATGGCGGCATATTTCAGATAGAACTACAGGGTCATAAGCCTCCGATCTGGATTCCTTTCGCAAGTAATTCAGTGTTGTGCGATATATGCACTGCGTTACATAAGCGCCCGGATGCCTCAAGTCCCTCAGTTCATCCTGCTTTGTAAGCAGGGTAACTGCTACGTTATGCAGAATATCCTGCGCCCTGTCTACATCTTTGATCATCATGACCGCGCATAACAGCAAACTTTTATAGTTCCTTTCAAAATACTCGATGACGTCCAAGCAGTCCCTCCTGTGCAGGTTAGGAATAAGTATGACAGTACGCACGCCGGAATTTATCATCTCCTATATAGACACCGCAGCCGGCAAAAATCTTTCGCAACACATTTAGCTTTATTGAAGCGAATGAGCATACTGACACATTTATTATGACACATCAGGAAGGAAAAATCTGTCATAAATCTCCAAAATATATTATCTAGCAAAGAACAGCGGGCTTTTCAGTCCCGCTGTTCTCCATCATTTGGTTGATTAGCATCCCGCCTCACTTCAGCGATAAAAACATCAAAGGGCTTAAACCCTCGTGAGAGGGCGTTCTCTGCCTCGGCAAGCGAAGCAGCCGTATGACCATCCAGCGCCCTCAGCAGTTCCTCCAACCATTTCTTTTCACACATAAAGCAATCATCTCCTGACCAATTAGTTATATGCGATGTTATTGAACACCGTGCTGCGTTCTTCTGCTTCACATCGAGTTAGCTGTAAGAGATATTTTAAAATACTCTGAGCTAATTTTCAATCTGATATGGGTACGCTAAGCTAATAAATATAGGAGCAGAAATATGAAATGTGAAAAGGAACTGGCGCTGCTGCGGGAAGCCATCCGTAAAGGGCGCAAAAACAAAAAAATTACGCAAGAAGAGCTGGCGGAAAAGCTGGAGGTATCTCCAACCCACGTGAAGCATATCGAAAGCGGCCATCGTAAGCCATCGATTGAAATACTGTTCGAGATTACCAAAATCTTGAATATATCCTTGGACGGCGTCGTTTTCAGCAAAAACGAAAGCGCGCGCACAGATACTCGCGAAAAGGTAGACCGCCTGCTGGACGTATCTGATGAAGCATCCCTGCGTTTCATATTGAGCGTACTGGAAGCGCTGCGCGAAAAGGAGCAGAACGACATCAAATAATTGTCATCTTGCCATGTGCATTGCAAAGGAGCCGCAAATCAGCGCTCCTTTTTTGTATCGTGCGTATTTCTTCTTCGGTGGGGTTGTGGCAATCCGTGATGAGCGCGAGTTGCAGATATCCTTCATACGCCGAAAGAATTGCTTCACGCAATGCCGCGGGAGTATCGCAATGAGTTACGTTGAACCATTCGCGTTCTTCCTCGTCCCACTCCATTACCACATATCCGTGGCGAGTTAGCAGTACTTCGCAGATTCCTGTCTGAATAACCAGCGCAAAACAATCAAGTACGTTTTCAAAAGACAACATTGAAATCTTCCTTTCAAAATACCTTATATATAACACTATACTCATTCGCAGGCGAAGTCGCAAAGGTGCAAAGCGGCGATTACTTGCTTTCTGCCAATGCGCCGCGCCGTTACTACGCATTTCCCCGGCGCATGACCGCTATATCTAAACGGATAGCAGGTCACCAACACAAACGCTTTCCCGTCCATGACGGGCAGGCTCAAATCCGCCGTATTCTCATAAATCGTTATATCCGAAACGGTGTATATATAAACCGTGCCGCTATCTGTAGACAGAGAAATAATACACACATTATCAACACCAAGTGCCAGCAAGAGTATCTTCTTTGAAACTTCCATACCAAGTGAATTGACAGGTAAACCGCTGCCGTCTCGCGCACCGCCGCAGCCCATCATCTCCTGCCGTTCATCCTCTATAGCGTCAATAGCCATAAACAGCCGTTCCTGCGTAAAAATATCAATGTAATTCATCCCAAACTCGCAATACCAGTAGTCCGCATCGCGGTATTCCGCTCGAACGTGAAATGTCATTTGCAAAAGCTTTTCCAACTTATCGCCGATAAGCTGGCCAACCGTGTCCCATGGAAGCCAAAGCGCAGTTTGCGTCTCCGCTTTGAGAAATAAACCTTTATCCTTTAACATAAACAAGCTCCTAAAAGAAGAGCCGGGGGCCCAAAGACGCCCGGCTGCAAATGGGTTGATGGTAAAATCAGAAGCCCTGCACGGCAGGCGTCAGAAGTTCACCGGTTTCTGGATCGTAATCGGGTATGACATCCCCGCTCACAGTGTCCGGCTCGTCGGCATCGTAATCAACGGAAGAACTGTACGCCTGTACCTGAGCGGCAAGCCTGCGCACGGCGGTAAGCTCCTCGGGCAAAAGGTCACGCCCTTCTGTAAAGGTCACCTGTGAATAGTCCATTCCGCCCTTATTGGCCGCCTTTCTAAGCGCAAACCGCGTCACGATAGCACCCGGGTCTTTGCCAACGGTCAAGAGCCTGCGCAGGTATTTTCCAAAGCCTTCTACAGAAAGCGTAGGGAGGTCGAGAATGATTGGAAAGATCTCACCTTCCTTTAGAATATAGATCCTGTGCTTGCGCTTGCAGGCCTTGCTGTTGTTCTCCGCAGTGCCGAACTGATTGAGATAGCATCTCGCGCAGTTTCCTCCGGGTGAGCCAACACCGAAACTGCCGTCCATGCTGCTGCATTCCGGACGGGCATTGCCGCCGGTATACTTGCCTTGAAAGTAGCTTTGCATGGGGTGATGCGTCAGGATAACGGCGTTGATCTCACGGAAATCGGTGTTACCATTGGCATCCGGCTCCTGAAGCATGAATGTCAAACCTCCGCCGGAAGGCACTTTGACACGGTCAAAGCGCATATTGAACCCGGCAAGCTCCTTGGCAGCGGCAGAAGTGCTGAATTGTGCAAGACGCTGAAAACCCTCCGTACTGTTGATGGTTGCGATTGCGTTGCTTTCTGACATGATGTTTCCTCCCTTTTTTATTAGCGCTGGTCACGCCAGCATGGATTCAAACTGCTGCTCGGTAAGCGTAGCCACGCCGAGCTGCTGCGCTTTGGCCAGCTTAGAACCGGCGTTCTCGCCGACAATCAAAAAATCAGTAGCCTTGCTTACAGCGCTTGCGGGTTTTGCGCCAAGCTGTAGTAGCCGGGTCTGAATGCCGTCTCGGGTGTAGTTTTCAAGCTTTCCGGTCGCTACGACTGTTTTACCGTAGAAGGGGTTGCTCGTGTTTGCCATAGTAGTCATTTCCTTTCTGAAATTAAGATGTTGTATCGCCGGACGCCATAGCTTTTCAACTCTCACGTCGGAATACCAGGAATAGATGTTTTCATGCATGGTGGGGCCGAAGTCCGGAAGCTGTGTGAAGTCGAACCCGTCCTTGATGGCTTGCTCGAACGCTTCCCACTCCCCGCCGAAGTGACGGCTTATGACACGTCCGGCGGTTCGGCCTACGGTATGGATGCCACACCCCGCAATGAACTGGTTCAGTGTGCAGCTCCGGCTCTTGTCAATGCTGGCCTGAAGCCGTGCAAAGGACTTTTCACCGAACCCTTCCGTTTTAACGATTTCGTCGTGGTATCGTTCCAGCTCATATAGGTCGCCGAAGCTTTTGATCCAGCCCCTATCGATGAACTTTTCCAGCGTCTTTGCCGACAAGCCCTCGATGTTCATGCGCGTGCGTTCGCAGAAATGCACGAACTTGTCCACCAGCTTCGCGGGACATTCCGGGTTCACGCAATGTAGAAAGCGTGTGCCGCCGGTGGTCTCCTTTACGATGATGGGTTCACCGCAGCAAGGGCAGGCGCTGGGGAGCGCCGCCGTTCCGCTTCGCGTGAGGTTTTCGGCAAGCTGCGGGATGATTTGGTTTGCTTTATAGATCTGAACCCTGTCGCCGGTCCCCAGTTGAAAGCTCTCGACAATGTCGAGATTGTGGAGATAGGCACGATTAACTGTTGCGCCGTCAATCACCACATCCTTGAACTTTCCGGTGATGGATACCATGCCGGTGCGGGTGGTGGCCAGCTCAAAGCCGAGGAACTCGGTTTCATACAGCTCATCCGCCCACTTGAGCGCCATTATGCGATTTTCATGATGGCCCGTCGCGCCCAAGCTCTCACCATAGGCGATATCGTTATATTCGACGATAAGCCCGTCCACGGGATACGGACATTTCTCAGGCTTAAACCAGTCTATGACCGCGCGGATCTGGGGTTCGGTGGGCAGATCGCCCAAGGGGAGGTGGTACACCACATCGAAGCCCAGTTTTGACAGGAACGCCAACTGCTCATGCTTCATGGTGAAGCTGTCGCCGGAGATCAGGTCAAAAGCCACGAACTCCAGCATACGGTTCTTTACCTTGGTCGCGTCGAGCTTGCGGATGCTCCCGGCAGCCAAGCTACGTGGATGGGTATAGGGCTCATCCAACTCGCCGTTGAGCTGCTCGAAGTTCGCCCAGCCGACCACGCCTTCGCCGCGAACCTCAAGAGGCTGCGTGTACGGGATGGTCAAGGGTACATTGAGCATGACTCTGACCGTGTGCGTCACATCCTCGCCGATACGACCCTCAGCGCCCCGGGTGATGGCTTGCTTCAGCTTGCCGTCCTCGTAGCGCAACACGAGCGTGAGCCCGTCGAGCTTCCACGAAACCAGCGCCGCGTGGCTGCCGATAAATCGGACGATCTCATCGACGGACTTTGTCTTTGCCGCCGACAGCATGGGGCGGGTGTGCTCGACCTCCGTAAGCCCTTCCAGTATTTCGCCGGAGACCTTTTGCGTCGGGGAGCCGGAAAGCACAATGCCGGAGTTATCCTCCAGCATCTTCAGCTCGTCAAAGAGCGCATCATATTCCCGATCGGTCATGATTGGGTCGTCATGTTTGTAGTAGGCGGTGTCGGCGCGCTTGAGAATGCCGACAAGCTCTTTCATGCGCGGGACGCCTGCTTTTTCTGCTTGTTCCATTCAGGTCACTCCTTTTTTGATCAGATAGGGATGATAGAACGATTTGTCCTTCTGTAAGACGGTTTCACCTCCTGTCGCTTATGTAATGCGGGGTCGTTATGCCATCGCTGTCGCAATGCTTCGGATACATGAAAACGTATCCTCGACCTGGTCGCACGATATGCCCATGCGGCCTGCGATTTCCTTCACGGAATAACCGTCGAGACGCAGGCCAAGAAGCGTATGCTGTTCGTCGAACAACGCCGCGAGCAACGCCTCCGCTGTCAGCCTGTCACAAGCCTCATCGCCTGCGTCAAAGCCATCGGCGGGTATTACCTCGTGAAGCGTCAACCCGCTGCCGGCAAGCTGTTCATCAAGACTCCGCGTCTTATGAGGCATTTTATAGGCCTTGCGCCAGTAGCTTTTCATTTGCCAGTCCATCGCCTTGAAGGCGATAGCCTCGAATTTGTACCTGCGCAGTTGGGGATTGATGCAGTAGAGCTGCACCGCCCTCAGATACCGAAAGATCACCACATCGTAAAACTCACTTTCCGGGAGCCGTTTGCGCCGCAGGAAGTCCATAACCACATGATGATGCTTTTCCGCAAATGCGCTTTGTTCTTCCGTGAGCCGCTTTTCCTGTGCGTTCATGGTTCGATTTCCTTTCTTTTGTGCTGAATTTGGCATATAAAAACGGAGCGCGTGCGCGTTCCGAAGATATGGGTTATGGGCCGAATACACGGCCGAATCTATATGAAAAAAGCGCCCCGAGGCATAAAGCCTAAGGACGCTTTGAATACTTGGAAACTGTGCCTTTCCAGCGGAAGGGCTTGGATACTTTACGGGCTTAGTATATCTCAATCAAAAGGCAGCCGCAAGGGCTTGTCATATTACTGGCAGGCGGATGGCGGGTTCTCGCCGATGACACGCAAATCCGCCTGTGTTATACTCCTAGCGTCGAAACTTCTGTTGAGCGGCCGGTCATTACGACCGGAAAAGGAGGAGTTTTGAAATGAGGTATTGCCCCTATTGCGGCGCGTCCATATTGGATGATGCCGCTTTTTGCATGGAATGCGGCGCAACGATACCCGTAAGCGGTGTTCCCAAGGAAGAACCTAAGCAAAGAGCGCCGCAAACCAAGAAAAAGAAGCATAAGCCCAAGCCCATAAAACGCCGACCAGACGCTCCGCCGCCCGATCCGCAGGATGAGGGCTACGATGGGTACTACGACGATACGCCCACACTGGACGACGGCGCATTCAAAGAAAAGCTGGATAAAGGGCTTATCAAGCAGATCATCGTTGTGGGTGCTTCGGCCATCGTCATCGTGGTGCTGGCGATCGTGCTTATGAAGCTGCTGTGAGGTGCTGTATGGATAAAAAGAGAATCATTTTGCTGTGCGCGATGGGCCTTTTGCTTGCGGCTGCCATTGCGCTTGGCGTCGCATGGGTCATCGAAGCCAATGAGTATGCGGGATATGAAGCTGATTATGTGGACATCGCGGAGGATGTGCTGCGGCCGGACGACGATATTGTCATCATAGAGCTTGCGCCGCCGAGCCCAACGCCGGAGCAGAGCGCCACGCCGGAGGAAGTAGCCGAGCCGGACATATCAACCACGCCCTCGACATCTACGCCCACCACGTCTGCGCCCTCTACGAGCGCACCCGCTCCCGATGCGGGCAGCAATGAGACAAAGCAGCGGGTATCTGTTGATTTTGACGCCCTGACTGCTCAAAACAACGATACGGCGGGTTGGCTGTATATCCCCGGCACCAAGGTCAATTACCCTGTTGTGCAGGCGGAGGACAACGAGTATTACCTGAACAGGAGCTTCAAACGGAAGGAAGCGAGCTGCGGTACGATCTTCATGGACTATCAGAACAACCTAAACCCGATGGATCGGAATACCATCGTATTCGGGCATAACATGGGTGGTTCGTCAAGCCTTATGTTCTCGCAGCTCACGAAATACAAGAAGCAGAACTATTGGGAGAAGCATCAAACCCTCCAATTCGATACGCCCTATCGAACCGGAACATGGCAGGTGCTTGCCGTCTGCCACTTGGACGTTGGCACGCTGGAGCAGTTCAACTTTCTCCAGCAGGATTTCATATCCGATGACGCCTTCCTCAGCTTTGTGCAGTCGCTCAAGGCGCGGGCGTTGTTTGAAACCGACGTTTACGCCCCTGCCGATGGCAGACTGTTGACGCTCGTGACTTGCGACAGGTCCGGCGGGTTTGGCAAAAACGGCCGGCTACTGGTGGTGGCCGTGCAGATAAACTGATGGAACTGTTGTAAAACCGAAACGTCGCTTGTGTAATAGTTCAAGAACAAGATAAGGCGGTGCTTCAATATGCTGTATCTATCCAAAGGTCTTTTGATAAATCAATGCCGGGGCGCGATCACGATCAACCGCTGCGGCCGCATACATGAGCTGCAAAACGAACAGGCGCGGGATTGGCTGGCCGGGCATACCGGCGTTCAGTATCTCGGAAAAGCGCGTTTGGCCGCGCTTGAGAAGGTTGGACTCGTCGAATCGCAGCCGGGCAAGGAGTTCACGAGCGAGGTGTTTCGCATACTCGTCAACTGCGTGATCGCGCCGCGCCAGCGCAAGCTGCCATACTGGGGGCTTGAACCCGATGAAAGGCGGCTATTGCGTTGGATCAGGGAGGCGGGTCTGCGCCTGACCGCGGCGGAGCTTGTTAAGCTGGCCGAAGCGGGCATTGAGCCGAAAGCGCAATACCTGGGCGCGGAGAATCGGCAGCGCGTGGTAGAGCTGATCTATACGAAGGAAAATATCTTCGACGGCGCGCTGGAAGCGGCGATGGAGCTTTCTCCGGCGCTGCCCGGCGCGGTAAGCATTCTGCTCAGCCTTCTGAAGAAGAGGCGTATCATTCTGATTTGAGGTGTTCCATGCGCATACGAGACGGTTTCAAAGCGATCCCCGCCGCTCTTCAGCGGCAGATCCTGCGGCGCGGCCTGATGGGCTGCGCCTTTCTCCTGTTCAGCGTGGTATTCCTGCTGATGGGATACGACGCTTTGCTTGTGCTGCCAGGCGTTGGCTTTATGCTGTTCAGCTTCGCAAGCGCAGTCTGGCTGTTTCATATAGCCGACAAAAAGCGGTATGTGGTCGTGGAGGGCATCTGCGCAGAGGTCACGAAGTCCATTTTGTTCAAGCGCGTAAAGACGGTGACGCTGGAAGCCGATGGGAAGATCCTGCGCATACAGCTCAAACAGCACAGGAGAGGATATAGAGCCGGCGCAAAGCTGCGCCTCTATATCCAGGAGAGCGCTAAGGTATACGAACGGGACGGGGCGCTGCTTATCTACGACTACATCCTTATCGAGCAGCGGACGTCTTCCGTCATTGACGAACCCAAATCCCCGTGATATACTTACGCTGTAAGTTTCCAAGCAATCCGTATGGATTCGCACAGTTTCCAAGTTACTTTAGCGTCAATCGGCCTATCCGCCGTTTGGCGCTTTTTTATTACCTAAAAATGAAAGGAGACGACCACAATGATGCTGCAACTGGTAACGGACGCGGTCATATCCAAGGGGTATGGCGGCGCTCCGGCATTCCACTCTTCCGAGGATGGGCGCATGCTCAGCTTCAAGATCGGCTGCAAAGTGTATGACAAGCGCGCCGATAAGGAAACTCGCTGGGTGAACTTCAACGTCAACGCCTTCGACGACCTTGCCGAGCGTGTGCGGAGGATGAACCTCAAGGAGGGCTCCCACATCAACGTGATGGGCAACTTCGATATGAAGCCGTGGGTCAACCGGGAGACCGGCGAGATCACCACATGGCCGACCATCAGAGCCGTCAACATCGAGTACGCCGCAAGCGCGCTTCCCAAGCAGGACGCGCAGACGGCACAAAAGGCAGTTCCCGTTCAAGATAAACAGGAGCAGTCCGCATTGCCGCCGGAACAGCTTCCCGGTTTTACGGGGTATGAGCCGTTTGGCGGCGGCAACTCGTATTACCCTGACGAGACCTGACCGACCTTAAAACACATACTTGCCAAAATGGCGCATGCAATGGTTCCACCGATTGCGTGCGCTTTATTTTTGGAGAAAGGAGGGCATTTCTTGAAAAACACATCGTTCATGTTCAAGACCGAGGAGGAAAAGACCGTCAAACTCATCACACTGCTCCGGCAGCGCAGCCGAGACACGCTTTCAGGAGAACAGCTCAATCAGCTTGCTCTCGCGGTAAAGACCGGCCGACAGTATACGGTAAGGATCCACACGACACCAAGCGGCTTTTGCGAGTCGCTTGTGCTTGTGAAATCGGATACCGACAACGACGTCGGCACGGTCGTATTCGGTCAGGCGCTTTTTGGCGCCGCCACCGAGTCCGGGTATCGGGAAGGCCGGCTGTTTCTGCCATCCAGGCAGGCCTGCGCGGTCGTCAGCCGTAAACGGGCAGACGGAAGCCGCATTAGCTTCAGCAACGAGATCCACATCTACATCCCGTCCTCAATTTACGAGAAAGGAAAATATCCAAAGTATGGACAAGAGCAAAAAGCGACATATAGCGTATGAGGCGCTGACCCTGCTCGGCGTCGTCATATTGCTCTGCTTCATCACCCGGCTGTGGCCGATCCTGCTGCTGGCGCTCGCAGGCGCTGTCATCGCGGCCGTCGTGTTGCTGTTCGCGTCGCTGCGAAAACCTGAAGCGGTTATACTTCCGCCGCCCGCCGCCCCGTCTGTGCCGGACAATGAACGCGACCTGATCAGGATGGCGTTTACCATCCTTGAGCGGCGCATAACTGAAGCCGTACTGTGCGAGCATCCCGGCGCGCGCTGGGTATGGGAAACGCCTCACCCCGAGAAAACGCTTCATGCGTGTGGAGAACTCTGTATTATCCTCAACCACGCGGGCGGGTTTCGCCGGGCGCAGGTCACTGTGGCGGATCTTCAATTCGTGAATCTCAGCTATACAGCGGCTCCGTCCAAGGAAGCGAAGGACGATGCAAACGAATCGCCGGAAGCGAAATCGCAGGGCGAAACGGACACGCAAGAGGATGTGGAATCGCCCATGCCCGTCAATTATGAGCTTGTTGCCTTTGAATGGGTGGAAGATCATATCAGTTATCTCAGCGACCAGTGCAACGAAGCAATCGCCCGTGGGGACGACCGGTTTGTGATACCGGCGTCGGTTCTGCCGGTAAAGGAAAGCTGGCCGGCCGTTTGCGCCGAGCTTGAAAAACACGACTTCACAGACACAGAACCTATGGATGATGGCGTCGCCATCGCAACACCTCAAGTAAGCGATGCTTAGGGAACATGCGTGATGGCGGAAATACATCCGTCAGCGCGTATGGGACATGAGCATTGATTGCTTGATATCAAGAATAGAAAGGAAATCGAATATGAGCGTCAACACACAAACGCTGTTCGCGTTCAACCGTCCGCTGCCGCCCCCCTTTGATACGTTGAAAAGCAAAAAGGTGAAGGTCAGCTCAACCTATGGCGACGGCACGGAAGCCACGCTCTCCCCGTCCATGATAAAGGCCGTGAACGCCTTTTGCCGGTGCCGGGATGGCAGCGGCGAGGGCGCGATTGGAATATCGGACGGAAAGAATGTGGCCGAGTATAAGTCCGCAATGTCGCCGGATGCCTATAACCTGGCCGTATATGACCCAGCCACGGGCAGTATCATGGCCATCGAGTACGACAAAAACACCGAGGTCAGCCAGATCTATACCTTGACCGCAAGCGGCCGCGACGGCAGCGCGCTGCTCTTTTCCCTGATGCCTACGTTTGCGGAGGATGAGGAGTTTGCGGAAAACGCTGAAGAATACCGTACAGAGCTTTCTTTAGGCTTGCCTGACATTGAGAAGGCAGGAGACATCATGGCCATACTCTGCGACAACGCCTATCGCCGTATCAAGGACGATGCCTGCTCCGCGCACATCAAGCTGAACATCGACAAAACGGGCAATCTGACCCGTATCCCCAAAACACAGCTTGACGCTGGCAAGTATATCCCGCAGACAGTTGTGTGCGGCGAGTTTTCCATCATTGCCCAGACAGGGCCGGCGCCGGTGTACAAGCCCGCCGTCCTGATCGAGCACAGCGATTTTGTCGGGCAGTATCCCATCAACCCCGGCCGCAGCCTTAACGCCAGAGAAAAGCTCCTGGTGCCAAAGATCCCCGCATGGTACATCATCCCTAAGGAGGTTGTAAGCATCTGCCAGCATGCGGTCAAGACCAGCGAAAAAGCTATGCCCATGCGTAACTTTCTGCTGCGCGGGCCTGCTGGTACCGGCAAGACCATGGGCGCACAGGCGATCGCCGCAGGGCTTGGCTTGCCGTATGTAAAGTATACCTGCTCCGCAAATACCGAGATTTTCGATTTTGTCGGGCAGGTGTTTCCCGACACTGCACGAGCAACAACGGGCGACGCCGAGCTGGACAAGGAACGCGAGCAGCTTATGAGCATGGGCGGGATCACCTATGCCAACGTGGCAGCGCTCATGAAGCTGCCCGGCCTAGATGACATGGATTATGACCCCGAGGGCGTTTACGAAAAGCTGACCGGCACGAAAAAGCCCGACGCTACCTCGCAGGACTGCATGGGCGTCGTGCTGGATACCGTGACCGATAAGGTTCGGCTCTTGAGCAACGTTAAGCCCAAGGAAAAAGGTCAGTCCTACACCTATGTGGAGACCGACTTCATCCGTGCGCTGAAATATGGGTATGTGTGCGAGGTGCAGGAGCCCACGGTCATCATGCAGCCGGGCGTTCTGGTGGGCTTGAACAGCCTGCTGGAGCAAACGGGCAGCATTACGCTCCCCACGGGCGAGGTCATCCGCAGACATCCCGACGCGGTCGTCGTCGTGACCACCAACATCACCTATGAAGGCTGCCGAGGCCTGAACCAGAGCGTCACAGACAGAATGAGCCTTGCGCAGGACATCGAGCTGCCAAGCCCCGAGGTCATGGCACAGCGCGCTATGAGCGTGACGGGCTGCGAGGACGACACCTTGGTTTCCCAGATGGTGAAGGTCGTAAACGACATGAGCGATTTCATGCGTAAGAACGGAATTACAGACGGTTCCTGCGGTATGCGCAGCCTGATCGACTGGATACTCTCCACGGAGATCACCGGTGACCCGTATACCTCGGCGCTGTACACTGTCGTATCCAAGGCCACCGCCAACGAGGACGACCGCTATGCGCTCATATCCTCGGTGCTGGAGGCACAGTTCGCACCAAAGCGCCGCAAAGCGGTATAGAAAGGAGGCTTTAGAACACTCATGGCACGAGTAAATCATAAAAAAGTCCGGCAGCTGCTCAATCAGGAGCGCAACAGCATCACCGACAAGCAGTTTTTTGTGTCCCGCATCCTTGCGGGACACTTTGCCGACATAGCGGCGGCCCAAAGCAAACGGTACGGCTATAACCGCAGGGTGAACGTCCGGATCGTATGGGAACCGAAGAACCCGGAGGGCGCGCATACGGACAATTCGCTCATCTGGATCAATGCGGCAACTCCATTGGTGAAAGCCAAAAAGAACCGGCAGGAGCGTTATGAAATGGTCTGTGGGCTGTTCGCGCACGAACTGGGTCATGTCCTGTATACTGATTTTCTTGCAGGGCAGACCCATGCGACAAAAACGATAGACGGAGGCTGGTATCCGGAGCGCCCTGTCTGTGCTGAGCTTTCGCACAGACTCAATGTGGATGAGATCGAGGAATACCGTAAGCAGGGCTCCATCTACCAGATGGCCTTTACTCGGCTCTCGCATCATCTGCACAACGTCCTGGAGGACGGCTTCATTGAGGAAAAGATGCTTAGCCACTTCCCGGGCGTGCTGGGTGCGAACCTGAACATATTGCGGGAAAGCGTATGGGAGGACACCCAAACCGTCACGCAGTTCATCGAGCAGGAGGAGGACGAACGCTTGAAATGGCGCTCTATCCTCCAGATGATGCTGAGCTACTGCCTGTATGGGGAAATAAAGTATGGTGAAACAGCCCTGACGGATGAGCGCATACAGGCTGTGTTCAGCTCGCTCGACGATCTGGATGAGGGACTGACCTGCGCTGACCCAAGGGTACGCTGGCAGATGGTCAATCTGATCATCGTGCGCAACTGGCGCTACATCAAGCCATATCTGGAGTATTGCGAGGAGAACAGTAAAGCCACAGGCGGCGATCTTGCCGCTACGCTGGACGCGCTGTTCGATGCGCTGAACGGCTCCACGGCGGAAGGCAGCGGCCTGACGGGCGCGGTGGCCGAAAATGGCACTCCCGCTTCGGGAAGCGGAGGGGCGCGCGGCGCGAGACGCGGTATGACAGCTTCGCTTGCCAAACCACCGGCCAAAGAAGACGATACAGAGGATGATGCGGGCGATAAGAAAGAGGCCGAAGAACCCGAAGCCGATGATGAAGAACCATCCGAGGTCGGCGGCGCTTCTTCTGGTACGGCCGACAGCGATATGAACGGCGCTTGTATCGGAAGCGCGGGCGAAGCGCCCGATAAGCCGCATGAAGTCACGGATAAGGAGGGCGGGCGCATTCCGCTCACGCAGACGGACAGCGTTTCAACGCCCAACCGCGGCGAGTTGGAACGCGACAACGACTACCGGGGCGTGGGCTACGACGCTTCCGCCAAGGATATTGAAGCTCTGCTCAACCGCATGGCAGAGGAACGGCTGGAAACCAAGCGTACATCGCAGCTTAACGAGCTTGCGCAGAACATTTCCTACGGCAACATCCATGAAGGCGTCAAGATGACCGTTCACCGGATGAGTACGATAGACGATAAGCTGCGCGACAGGTACGACGAGGCTTCACCGCCGCTGCTCGCCATATCCAAGCAGCTGCAGCGCAGCATAACGAGGCAGCTTCAGGACCAGCGAAGGGGCGGCAAGCAGACAGGTCTTTATATGGGACGGCGTTTGGATATACACTCTTTGCCGCGCAATGACGGCAGAGTGTTCTCCAAGATGAGCCTTCCCAACGAAACGCCGGAGCTTGCTTTAGCGCTGCTCTTGGACGAATCAGGCTCTATGGGCTGCGGAAGCCGTGCTACCTATGCACGGGCGTCTGCGATCATCCTGTATGATTTCTGCCAGTCGCTCGGTATCCCTGTGATGGTCTACGGACATTCCGCATACAGCGGAGTCGAGCTGTATTCCTACGCCGAATTCGATTCCATCGACAAGCTCGACCGTTACCGTTTGATGGACATTTCCGCCCGTGGCAACAACAGGGACGGCGCCGCGCTTCGGTTTGTTGCCGAACAGCTCGCCAAACGTCCAGAGGACATCCGGCTGCTGATCCTCGTATCCGACGGACAGCCGGCTGATTCCGGTTATTACGGCACCGCCGCCGAGGAAGATCTGCGCGGTATCAAGACGGAGTACCGCCGCAAGGGCATCTGCTTCGTTGCGGCGGCGATAGGCGATGATAAAGACAGCATCGAGCGGATCTATGGAGACGCCTACATGGACATCTCCGATTTGCACACGCTGCCGATCACGCTGACGAATGTTGTAAAGCGGTTTATCCGCACATGACTGAACTGGAGCAGGGACGCAAACCCTGCTCCATATTTTGGGAGGAGCAATATGCACTATTTGCATAAGATTCTTGTTTACATACCGGATGTATCGAAAGAAGCTGACAGCATGATACGGGATAGTCTTGTATCCGCCATCCGCTCTCACGCGGAAAGTGAAACAGAAGGCTTTTACAAAGAAGTGTTTGACTGGCGAGAAACCGATACTGCTGGTCGCTGGTCGGATGCGTATCCGGAAAATGTCCTGCTAGGCAGCGATGATCCAAACTCACTGTATGAAGCGGTAGCTGAATGCTATCAAACTCAAAAAAGTGAGATCGACCACTTGATAGCATTATTGAAAAGCTCAGTGGGCGTCGATATAGAGCATATCGCAAGCGGCATCTGGGACCGGAATTACGAGGATAAACCGAAGAACGGTTTTGATCTGCTGACAGCATTCCATCTGCACAGGTTGTCAGACCTGCTGTACGGACGGTACATTGACGATTCGCTGTTCTACGATGCACACGAGTATACGGCACGCATTTACAAAAACACTCTCGCCGCGCTGAAGGAGCATCCAGAAGACTGGGCAGTGGTCATGTTTGACTATCATAATTGAGGAGGGATTAAAAGTATGCCAAATTGGTGCATGAATAAACTGACGGTATCCGGGAATGCCGCAGAGCTTAAACGGTTCGTGGAATCCAGCATGGGATTCCCTGCACACTACCCACCACAGGAATGGGAGAAGCTAATTAGACAGATGGATCTGCCGGAGGACACGCCGTATTTTTGTTTCAATGCGCTCATTCCAACGCCTCCGGAAGTCTTGGCGACGGGTTATTCTGCGCATAACAAACAGCCTGAGAACGCTTTGCTGTACGCATTGACTGGCAGAACCGTTCCAGGCATGGACGGCTATCATTGGAATATTGCCAACTGGGGTACGAAATGGGATATATACCACGACAAAATCACCGTTGGCGACCTCGGCTGGATGGAAGGGTGCGCATCCATTGAGACAGAGTTTGATACAGCATGGTCGCCGCCTAAGTGCTGGCTTGCAAAGGCATCAGAGCTATTTCCCCAGCTCTCCTTCAAACTCCACTTTGAAGAGCCGGGTAACTATTTTGCCGGAGACATATTCGGCGAAGCTGGCGAATGCAGCATCGACGATTATGACGGCGAACGTCTGGAGCAGACGTTTGCGTACTTACGCGATGAGGCAGATGAGTGATGACAAAACAAGGGAGCGGGACGCAAATCCCGCTCACACGCTACTTAGAATACGGAGGGTGAAAAATGATAATCAACCGACATGGCGCTACTTTTGAACACGCAGGCGTCACCTATACGATCGGCGCATCGGTCGTCGGCACCGACCAAAGTGAGTATGAGGGGCTGACGGGATATATATACGAAGTTCGAGATGGCGCTGACAAGGAAACGGAGAATGAGACACCGGACTTATATTGCAACTTTGACCCGCCGGATGACCCGGCTGAGATCGCAGAACTGGAGGCGGTCTTTTCGGACCTCTATGACGAGCCCAAGACATTGGAGGACATAATCCTCGATTGCGTCATCATGGCGCCGGATATGGTCAGGCCTTACCAAACCTATCGGATTCCGGTTGTCTGGGAATCATGGGGTGTTCTGAGCATAGACGCCGGTTCTCTTGAACAAGCGGCAGCCCTTGCGTTGGATTCCGAGATGCCTCTGCCCGATCAAAAGGAATATGTGGACGAGAGCATTCGTGTTGATTGGGAGAGCGTTGGCGGATGTAATGCTCCTATGCCGGATGATTCGGCGGATATGCTCTGCGTCCGAGGTCATCTCGGACAATCAGAGTGAACAACGCAAGAACAATATAGTTAAGAAGCGGCCTGATCGCAAGTCACTTTTTTGTGGAGTCTCCGCATAGTTCAAACAAGCAGCGGATAACATATTAACCAATACTTGATTATGTCGCTGATATGGGTTAAAATATTAGCTGCAAGGAGATGACACCATGAAAACGCCGAAGGAACTGAGCCTACTGATTGCAGCGAATGTGCGAAAACGCAGGAAGGGGCAGAAGCTATCCATGCAGGATCTTTCAGACAAATCCGGCGTCAGCTACGGGTCTATCAAGCGGTTTGAAAGCATCGGTGAGATCTCTCTGACCTCGCTGCTGAAAATCGCTGTTGTGTTGGATTGTGCGGACGGCTTCGAGCAGCTGTTCGCGGAAACGGAAATACGCTCGATACAGGAGATCATAGATGGAAAGGTATAAGGTATTGGAAGCGTTCATTGGCGAGCGAAAGGTCGGAACATTGGCGCTGTACAAGGGGCGTCTTGTGGCATTTGAATACAATGAAGGCTGGCTGCGTGAAGGCTTTTCCATCAGCCCTTTCAGCCTGCCCCTGCAAAAGAAGGTGTTCATCCCGAAACCCGACCCTTTCGACGGGCTGTTCGGCGCCTTTGCCGACAGCCTTCCCGATGGCTGGGGCCGGCTTCTCGTAGACAGGATGCTCAACCGTGAGCATGTTGACCCGCATGAGGTGGATATGCTGAACCGGCTGGCCATCGTGGGCGATTCCGGTATGGGTGCGCTGACATACCGGCCTGTGCATCAGTGGAAAACGGAGCAAGCGCAAATAGATTATGACCGCATGGCGGAGGAATGCCGAAAGGTATTGGAGTCCGAATACTCAAACGACTTGGATATGCTGTTCCGGCTCGGCGGTTCATCCGGCGGCGCGCGGCCCAAAATACTGACCAAGATAGACGGCGAGGATTGGATCGTCAAATTCCCCGCGTCTATTGACAGGCGTGATGCGGGGCTCATAGAATACCGCTATTGTGAGTGCGCAAGAAAATGCGGTCTGGAAGTGGCTGAAATCAGGTTGTTTCCATCCGCAAGATGTGAGGGATACTTTGGCACAAAGCGCTTCGACCGTATAAAGCGGCCGGATGGCACAATAAGGCGCGTCCACATGCTGTCCGTATCCGCGCTGCTGGAAACCTCGCATCGCATACCGAACCTCGATTATAGAACGCTCATGACGCTGACGCTGGAGCTGACAAAGGATTACTCCGAAGTGGAAAAGATGTATCGGCTCATGTGCTTCAACGTGTATGCGCATAATCGGGACGACCACTCCAAAAACTTCACCTTCTTATATGACGAGGACCGGCAGGCGTGGAAGCTTTCTCCGGCATACGACCTAACTTACAGCAATTCGCTGGGCGGCGAGCACGCCACCAGCGTAAACGGCAATGGCCGCGATCCGTCCAGAAAGGATATTCTCGCCATAGCGGAGCACATTGGCATTGCAAAGACGAAAGCGAAGCAGATCGCCGATCAGGTCGAAGCTGCCGTTGCGGACGTACTCGGCAATGTCAGCCAATACAGGTGATCGAATAGGAGAAACGGATGAACGGACAGAACAGAGCCGATGTGAAGGTCGGCGCGCGGGTCAAAATCGTGCTGAAGGCAGACCAACGCACGGGTAAGCTGACTGAGGGCGTTGTAGAGCGGCTGCTCACAAAGAGCAGCTTCCACCCGCATGGTATCAAGGTCATGCTGACGGACGGCCAGGTTGGCCGGGTGCGGGAGATTATTGAGTAGAAGCCGAGCAAGGCTTGCATTGACGGATGAAAACGGCGATGGTATAATGCTTGTGTAAAGTATCCAAGCCATTCCGCTGGAAAGGCACAGTTTCCAAGTATCATCAGCGTCCATGGGCATATTGCCTCTGGGCGCTTTTTTTGTTCCAGCTCATCCTATCCTTGAGCATAAGCAGGACTCCAACAGGGGGCCTGCCTTTTGCATATCATGGCGGGTTCACCGCCGAAATACGAAAGGAGAACCACAATGCAACCTTGTTTGGACGATTTCAACACGACCTTCGACGACTACGCCGCAATGCAGACCTATCATGCCCGGCAGACCCGCGAAAGCAGGTGGGCGCGCAGGACGGTATCCGGCTTGCACATCGAGCCATTGGACGAGGCCTCGCCGTTGTACACTGACGACAAAGCCTTCGCCCCGGACGTATCGCAGGTGGCCGTCAGCGACACGGCAAGGAACCTTGGCCTTGCGCTGCTGACAGAGGACGGGTATATGCCCATCCGAAACACCGCCTACAAATCCCTACTCGACAGGGCGAAGATCGGAGGCTCTGCGCTTCCGAAGCTGCAAAAGCCCAAGCTCGCCGGAATCCTCAACGAATGCCTTTCACTGCACAAATCGGAAGCGCTGCTGTTGGTGAGAAGCGAAAAGGTGGCGGCATTCCATTCCGGAGACGAACGGGATTATTCCATCTTGCCCATCGACGAACTCATGACTTCGCTTTCCGAAAAGCTGAACGAGCGTTTCCCCGGCAACATATTCGCGCAGGGGTATGCGGATCATTCTCTGGCGACGGCCTCCTGGTCGTTTCCCGCTCAACGTGACGAGCTGCTTGAAACCTACGACAAAGCGCTCATCTCGCACGGGCAGAAGCACCTGGCGTCCAAGTTCACGCCGGGCGTTCGATTTACAACCTCAGATGTGGGCGTTGCGGCTGCGTCTGTATCCGCTTTGCTTACGGGCGGACAGTACCCTATACGCATCGGCAATGTGGTATCGGTGCATCACAGGCGGCAGACCAAGGTGCGGGATTTCGATTCCTCGCTGGATATGCTCTTTGCCCAGTTCGCCGACACCATCAAAAAGCTGGAAAGCTTGCTCGATCTGACGCTGTGCTATCCGGTCAACGCCATGACGCTGGCCTGTAAGAAGCTGGCCATGCCCAAGGCGGCAGCCATGGAGGCCATTGAAATGTTCCGCATGGCGGTGGGTGAAACACCCGCATCCGCTCATGACGTGTACATGGCCATGCAGGAGATCTTGTTCATCCTCAAAACGGGTCATGTGCCGGAGAGCAAGCTCATCTCCGTGGAGGAATCCATCGCCCGCGCGCTGACGCTGCGTTGGGGCGACTATGACCTGCCCGGGGCGGTGAGCTACTGATGGCAGCACCGAAGATATTGTGCGATACCGCGGGCATGGACAGAAGGACTTGGCTTGCGGCGAGGGCGCACGGGCCCGATGGCTCGATCCCCATTGCCATCGGCGGCAGCGACGTGGCGGCCATCTTTGGCATCAGCCCGTGGAAAACGCCGCTCGACCTGTGGCTTGAAAAGTCCGGTAAACTCATGCCGGATGAGAGCGAAAACATGTGGCAGAAGGAAATGGGGCATCTGCTGGAGCCTGTTGTAGCACAGATGTACGCTTTTCGCACCGGCCATCGTGTGATCACGGATACCTATCTGTATCAGCACGCGCTCTATCCTTGGGCGTTGGCCAACATCGACTATGGCATGGAGGATAAGGACACCAAGGAGGTCGGCGGTCTGGAATGCAAGTCTACCACTTACTACAACGCAGATGAGTGGATGGACGACAAGGTGCCCATGCACTATGAGTACCAGTGCCGGTTCTACATGGGTGTGCGTGATCTCCCGTTCTGGGACATCGCCTGCATGTGGGGCAACGGCGAGAAGGATTTTCAGATTCGCCGTATATTTCGGGATTTTGCCATTGAGGAGATGATATTTGAAACGGTCGCGGCGTTCCTACAGAGCATCCACGACAACAAACCGCCTTCCATGGCAGAAGTCGCCCCGAAGCTTGCGATGAAATCCCTTGCGCGGATCTACGGCGCGGGCACGCTCGCCGCTCCCACCATCGAGTTCGGCAAGAAGCACGAGCGCCAGATAAGGCGTATCGCAGCGCTCCAACAGGAGAACCGTGAACTGGATCGTCAGATCAGGCAAAACGAAAAGGAGGTTATGGCACTATCAGTGCAAATCGCGGATACCATGCGTGAGCATGAACACGGCGTTCTGGAGACGCCCTTGGAGCAGTTCCAGATCGACTATGTATCCTCAAACCAACGGCGCGTGAACGGTGAGAAGCTGAAAAAGCTGTACCCCGTCATATATGACGAGGTGCTCAACCCGCCTTCGCAGCGCCGCATAAAAATCGCAGCCGTCGCAAAGTGACGGCACAAAAAAATGGGAGAGGGCTCACGCTCTCTCCTTTTGATTGGAGGAAACCATATGGAAAACTCGCTGGATATCTACTTCAGGGACTTCACGCCTGAAACGCAGGAGGCCATCCTCGAAACGGCGGGCATTCGAGACCCCAAGGAAGCCAACTGGGATGTGTTTCCCATCACAATTCTTACGTTTGAAGCCGAAGAAGGAGGCAACCCATGAACACAACAGCAATGGAAACGAGTAACATCGACCGCATCATCACCAAATGGAAGGATCAGCTGGAAGCGCAGTACCTGTGCATCAGTCAGACAACGTCAAATTATGAACGGGCGTACATCTGCTCACCCTGTACCGCCGCTACGGCAAAGGAAGTTCAGCGCAATGTGCAGGCAGCCCGGTTCTATATGTGGTACGCGTTCGAGAACATGGACGTGATCGCCCGTGCGCCGCATGCCTATCTGCCCATCCTGCTCAGCGACAAGCTGCCTGCCGAGCGTGCGCTTCGGTCTGGAGCTATTGGAGCAGAGCGATATGGTGTTCGTCTACGGCAAGATACTATCCACCGGCATGAAAGGCGAGATCGCCCGCGCCGTGGAACTGAACATCCCCATCACCGTATTTGACGCGGAACTGTATCTCAAAGTCCGAAAACTTGTCACACGCCACGGCGGCGACAAATCGCAGGTCACGCTCCATAGCGAGCCTTGCTATCTCTCGCTCGCTGCGAAAGAAATCTTAGGCTGAGGAGGTCATCATGCTATGTAGCTATGAGCGGGTCATTTACCCGCAATCCCTTTCAGATCCAAACCCTACGGGGTTCATGGTGGCAGTATATACGCCCCATGAGAAGATACTGGACAGCTCCGGCCAGGCGCTTCGGCAGGTCAAGGCCGTAGGCTACTTTCTGCCGACGGCCAAGGGCATCCGCTATGAGATGCAGGGGCGCTGGGAGCGCGGTAAGCACGGCGACCAATACGCCGTGACACAATTTGAGGAGGTGATACAGCCCACTGAGGCCGGCATCATCGCCTATCTCAGTTCCGGCTACATCAAGGGTATCGGCGAAAAGACCGCCCGCCGCATCTACGAGCATTTCGGTGATAAAGCGCTGGATATCCTCGACAGAGAACCAAAACGGCTGCTTGAAGTGCGCGGCATCAGCCCCAAAAAGCTGGAGCGCATCTCTGACTCCTATATGGAGACCCGAGGCGCACGGGACATCATCACGCTGCTGTCCCCATTTGGTATAGCGCCCAAACGTGCCGTGCGATTCTTCAAAATCTACGGGCGGGATGCGGCTGATATTATCCGGCAGCATCCATACCGCCTCTGCGAAGTACGCAGCATCGGGTTCAAGACCGCCGATGAGATCGCAAAAAGCGTTGGCTTCGACCCTTGTGGGGAGGAGCGCATCGACGCGGCACTGCTGCATGTGCTAAAGGAAGCGGAAAACGGCGGCAATCTTTTCAAGAACGCCGGGAATCTCTGCATCCCCAAGGCGATGCTGGTTGTCAAGTGCATCGAGCTGCTTGAAACGCGGGAAATTACAGAGCGGATGGTGGTTGCGCGCTGCCGAGAGCTGTTGAACCGGAACGAAATCACCTTGTATCAGAATCAAGCTTACCGTTATTCGACGGCCAAAGCGGAGGAACAGGTCGCTATGCGGGTGCGGGAACGCATCCGCCAGGGCGATACCCATATCCATGCCGATCTTGACGCCGAGATCGCTCGGATCGAACGCAAGCTGGGCGTAACCCTCGCTTCTGAGCAAAAGAAGGCGGTCAAGACCTGTCTGTGTTCGCCCATCAGCATCATTACCGGCGGGCCTGGCACGGGCAAGACCATGATCCAGAAGTTCATACTGGAGATTTATCAGAAGCTCAAGCCTGCAGGCTCTATCGCGTGTTGTGCGCCAACAGGCCGTGCGGCTAGGCGCATGGAACAGGCGACAGGCCATCCGGCTTCTACAATCCATAAGGCGCTGGGCCTGCTCGCGGATTCGGACGGTGAGTTTGGAGAACCGACCATGCTGGACGCCGATCTTGTGATAGCCGACGAGGTCTCCATGCTCGACATCCATTTGGCCAAGCATCTGTTGAACGCGCTGCCGTACCGCTGCCAGCTCATCCTCGTAGGCGACGCCGATCAGCTTCCCTCCGTGGGGCCGGGCAGCGTGCTGTATGAACTGCTTGCGTCAGGCGCCGTGCCTGCCGTGAAGCTCGACAGAGTGTACCGTCAATCAACAGGCAGCCGTATTGAGGTCAACGCTTCGCTCATCCGCCATGGTACGCTGGCGTTGGAATACGGCCCCGACTTCGAGCTGATCGAATCCGGCGACTTTGACCGTTCGGCGGATATTCTTGAGGAAGTTTATCTGCAACGGGTCAAGGAGCTTGGTACGGACAACGTGATACTGCTTTCGCCGTACCGCACGAAAACAGCGACGGGTGTGAACGCGCTCAACGCAAGGTTAAGGGATAAGCTGAATCCGCCGTCCCCGACCAAGCCGGAACTCACCTACGGCAAACGCGTCTTCCGTCAAGGCGATAAGGTCATGCAGACGCAGAACGTCGCCAACATCAGCAACGGCGATATTGGGATCGTGACCAGCATACTCCACACACAGGAAGGAAGCACTTTGTATGTGGACTTTGGGGACGGGCGAACGATGGAGTACGCTCCAAACGAGCTTGACACGCTGGACTTGGCCTATGCGACCACGGTTCATAAATCGCAAGGTTCGGAGTACGACACCGTGATACTAAGCCTGCAAACTGCGCACTACATCATGCTGCGCCGGCCGCTGCTGTACACGGCGATCACAAGAGCCAAGCGTCATGTCGTCATCGTGGGCGAGCGCAAAGCGCTGGTCATAGCAATAGGCCGAGTGGACGCCGAAAAGCGCGGCACCATGCTGGCGGAGCGCATCAACGAAGCCGAGGCAAAGGCCATAAATGTTTGAAAGGAGTGAAGCTATACTGACAACGCTTGAACAATACCGTAATCTGCAAAAGGTGTTTGCTACGCCAGCAGCGGATGACAAACCCATAGGGATAGAACAGTATTTTGCCTACATGGAGCTGCTGTATAGAATACAGGTGCTGGAATGCTTCCGTAATCTGGAGCAGACTGCGCCTGTAAGCACTGAGCTTCCGGTACTGTCTGCTCACTATATTGCGGTTGACGCGCTGGTGAGCCATCTTCTTACGGAACGCCGCTATCGGCCTTCACAGGACACGGAAATACAGCAAGCCCGCGACACAGCAAGGCAGGCGTTTTCCTCTATTGTAATGGACTACCGCAAGCGCTTCTCGGCCTATATGCCCGAAGACCCACAGCAGTACAGGGGCGATGTTACAAAGGTCATCAACACCGTGCTGCCCGCATGGCTTGCCTACCGCGAGACCATGCTGGCCATCAACAATGATAAGGAGTGACATTATGGAAACCAACACCAAAACCCGTGACGCAATGCTCGAAATGATTTCCCAGATCAACGCTGTGGAGGGCTTCGACCCCTCGGCGTTCGCTGAAGAATATGAAGGCTTTGATGGAAAACCCATCACCGGCATTCCCGTCGCCGTACAGGAAGCGTGGTTCAGGCTCAAATACCCGGAGGGGCGGGTAGCCGTTCACGCCGAGATAGGCCTGAACAAGGACAGCATCGTCGCTCATGCCCGTATCTACAAGCACTACACCGATCCGGACGGGAACTATCTTGCCGAAGCGTCCGCGTCGAGAAGCTATTCGGAGAAAGCACCCAACGCCTCCCCACGCGAATGGGCGCAGACGGCCGCCATCGGTATCGCTTTAAGGCATGCCGGATTCGGGCTGCAGTTCAAAGTGGCCGGAGAACCGGCCTTACCGATAACCAATGAGTTGCCAGCGGCTGGTACAAGCGCAGGGACAGGGCAACCGATACGCAGCGAAACAAACCTTGAAATGGAAGCGCCGGCGCCGCCGGAACCCATTGACCCGCTTGAGGCCGCGAAGCAGACGATGTGCCCGCTGAAGAAATACGATGGGCGCACGTTGGGCGAGCTGGTCATGCTCGACCCCGGTTTTTTGAAATGGTTGGCAACTAAATACCAGAACGACGAGCACCCGGAGATTCCGGCAGCCGCGAGACTGATTTGCGAGCATGCGCTGAAAACCGCATGACCCGGCCGGGAGGGATTAGAATGGATGGCGAACTGCCGTTCTCAATGATGGACGTCATTGCCCTTCTGAATCTTCCTTATCCGCCGTCGGGCCGGGCTTCTTACAACATCAACTGCCCCTGCTGTGATACGCACAACAAGCGCCATCTGAACATCAACTTCACAAAGGGAGTGTTCAGATGCCCGCGCTGCGGGTTTGCCGGCGGCGTGTTGGATCTGTACAGTCATTACGCCAATATGGACAGGGCTCAGGCATATAAGGCAATCATGGATAAGATGGGGATCGATTCAGTTTCTCCAGCGAAAATGCGCCCACATTATGCCGCAATGCCCGAAATCAACGAATGTCCTATGGCGGGTATCGAGGAACGTGACGCGACCTATCGCGCCTTTCTTAACAGGCTTTCGCTGGCCTCGGATCATCGGGATAACCTTATAAACCGCGGGCTGAACGACGAGGTGATACAGCAAAATCTCTATCGGACAACGCCCGCAGGCGGGTATGGGGCGATAGCGAAGCAGTTGCTTTCCGATGGGCATTATCTATCCGGCGTACCGGGCTTTTACCGCAAAGAGGGCGCATGGACCTACTACGGAACCAGGCGCGGCATACTGCTGCCGGTACGGGACTATTACGGCCGTATACAAGGGCTGAAGGTGCGCCTTGACAACGTGACACGCCGCAAGTTCCGCTGGCTATCCACTGCAGAGATGCAGGACGGCTGCGGAGCGGAGGCATGGACGCACATCGTCGGCGACGCGCAGGATACCATACTGCTGATCGAAGGGCCGCTCAAGGCCGACATCGTACATTACCTTACGGGCATGACGCTCGTTGCGGTATCCGGCGTAAGCTCGCTCACGCAGCTGCGGCAGACGCTTGTTGTCATGCGGGAGCAGGGCGTTCGGAAGGTCATGACCGCCTTTGACATGGACATGATGACCAACTGCCACGTCCAAAAGGATTTCCGAAGGCTCACTACTATGCTGCAAGAGCTGGGATTCCAGTTCGGCACATACCTATGGGATCCCCGTTTCAAAGGGCTCGATGATTACGTCTGGGCACAGAAAAACAAGTAGTCCACCTGAACACGAGAGCGCGGCTATATGCGGCGCTCCGTTACGTTTTCCATGCCGATAATGCGCGAAACCGTTGTAAAAACGCATTGCTGTCGGTGTAATACTATGAAAACATTGAGGAGGAACTGAAAATGATTATAGGAATCGACCACGGCAACGCCCAGATTAAAACAAGAAATACCTGCTTCGTGTCAGGCGTTGAGGAGTTTCCCACCAAACCGCCCATGGCAGCGGACGTCATCCAGTATCAGAGCCGGTACTGGACGCTCGTTGGCAAGCGGCTGCCCGTTATGCGGGACAAGACCAAGGACGACCGTTTCTATCTGCTGACGCTGTTTGCCATATCGAAGGAATTGGAGGCTCGCGAAGAGATCACTTCCACACTGGATATCGATCTCGCCGTCGGACTGCCTCCAGAGCATTATGGAATGCTCAAGGACAGTTTCGCGCAGTATTTCCGCAGGCAGGAGACGGTGCGCTTCACCTACAACGATAAGCCCTTCAGCCTGATGCTCGACCATGTATTTGTATACCCGCAGGCGTTTGGCGCCGTTGTGCAGAGAGCGCAGGAAATGACGGCCACTTCCCGCACATTCGTAATCGACATTGGCGGTTACACAAGCGATGTGTTACTTCTTCGCAAGGGCAAGCCGGACATGGAGTTCTGCCGCAGCTTGAACATGGGTGTCATAACCATGACCAACCATATCGCGGGCAAGGTGAACTCACTTTATGACATATCCATCGACGACGAGCATATCTGCGAAATCCTTGCGGGACAAAACACCGTGCTTGACGGCGAGATACAAAACGCTGTTCGCAAAGAGGTCGATAAATATGCCGCTGATATGCTCAACAAGCTCCGTGAACTTCAGGTGGACTTGCGGACAAACCCCGCCATATTCGTGGGCGGCGGGTCGATCCTGCTGCGCTCCTTTATCAAGGCGTCATCCCTTGTCAGTTCTGTGGAGTTTGAGCCTGACACCAGAGCCAACGCACACGGATATGAGCTGCTCGCACAGGCGCAGCTTGAGAAGCTGGCCCGAAGGGCGGGCGGCGTAATATGAAAACCCCGGACGGCTACCGGTTTTCGCTTCAGTTTTCGGCAAACTCACCGGAGTATATCCAGGCAGGTGAAACGCTGGAAAGCCTAAAGCACAAAAAGAGCGATTTCATTGTGAGGGCCGTCTGCGAATATCTGGAGCGGCATCCCGACATAGAGACCGGTGCGGTCGTGCGGATCGAAGTTCGGCGGGAATTGTTCCGGCGCGATGAGATGGAGAAGATCGTGCGGAGCATGATCCAGCAATATATGTCCAATGCCGGACAGCAAGCTCCGCCGGCTGAGGTTCAGACCCGGCAAACACCCGCAGTACCACAGCAGGCTGTTGACTCGGCAGTCAGCAGGATGCTGGACAACCTCGACGAGTTTTTGTAAAGCAAATAACGTAACAGCAATAGACCGTCCTATGGCATTCCCGTATTGGGAACGCCCGGGACGGTCTTTTTTGCACAATTTTGGATTTGGGGGGTTAAATATTGACCTCAAAACCTGCTAATAAGTGAGAGGGACACCCTGTCAAAAGCATTGCGAGCGAACCATGCAGTGCTTTAGCACCTTGAAAACAGCATATTGCACCCTAGCGTCGACCTTCAATACCGAGCGGCATTAAATGCGAAATGGCAGGCTTGCTACCTGCCCCGCCAAGACATATGGAAGGAGCACCGTAAACCCGTCCAGCCATGTATATGGGACGGCCTGTCATAGGAATGACAGGAGCCTGCGAGTACCGCAGCGCTGTGAATCCAATAGCAGCGGAGCGTTGGGGATTATTTTTAATCAAATACCAAAACTGTTGTAGCCGAAAACGCCTCAATGTATAATATTTATAGGTATCATAGACGTTATCGGCCGTGCAAAGAAGGGAGGATATATGGGTAGCATTACCGATAGCGAACACCAAGGAGATGCTTCGACCAAGAGAACCTATCGTGTCAACGAGGTCGCTAAAATTCTGGGCGTCAGTAATGCCACGGCATACAGGCTAATTAAGGAAGGGCATTTCCGAACAGTCCGCATTGGTTCATCGATTAGAGTGTCAAGGCAGTCCTTTGACGAGTGGTTAGATAGTAAATCTGACTAGCAGTCAAGAAAGGACTTAATGTATGGCATCGATTGTTGAACGAAACAACTCCGTTTCAGTTGTTTATTATTATCAGGATGAAGACGGCAACAAGAAGCAGAAATGGGAAACAGTAAAGAAGGATCAGCTTGATAGGTCTGAAATTGAAGCAGCAACTGGGAAACGTGTAAAGGAAAAGACTCGAACGGCAAAGCGTGCTGCTGCTGGTTGTCGAAAGGCCGAAGTGGAGTATACACAGAACAAGGGAACCTTCATTATTCCCAAGAAGACTACTGTAAAAGATTTCCTTAGCGATTTCGTATCGCTTTATGGAGAAAGGAAATGGGGCGTATCTGCTTATGCCACTAACACGCGATTGATTGAAAACTATATCAATCCCGCCATTGGCGACATGCAGATGCAGGCTGTAACCACGATCGTCGTAGACCGGTTTTACAAGCAGCTCGAAAGAACAAAGCCGGTAGAGTGCAATGGCCGAAAACCCAGAACCGAGAAACTGACTCCGGCGAACATTGAAAAGATCCATAAACTGATCCGTTGTGCCTTTGATCAGGCAGTGCGCTGGGAAGTGATCGGCCGCAACCCGTTTTCTGGGGCGCTCATTCCGAAGCACGTTGCGAAGAAAAGAGCAATGTGGACAATACAGACGATTGTAAAAGCAATGGACGAATGCACTGACGCAAAGCTATACCTTGCAATGAATCTTGCTTTTGCTTGTTCAATGCGTGAGGGTGAAATACTGGGGCTGCAATGGGACAGAGTGCATATCAGCGATGCCGACATAGCAAATGATGACGCGCATCTCTATGTCGATTGCGAACTTGCCCGGGTAAATAAGCAAGCGATGGAGAAGTTGGAGGATAAGGGCATTCTGTTTAAGTTCCCGTCAATAATGTCTAACTGCAGGAGTACGGTTCTGGTTCTAAAGGTCCCAAAGACCGAAAGCAGTGTGAGAAAAATATGGATTCCCAAGACGTTGGCCTATATCCTCCGTGAATGGAAAAAATCACAGGATAACCTGAAGGAAATGCTGGGAGAGGAGTTCATTGACTACAATCTCGTGATCACACTGCCCAATGGACGTCCATGCGAGGGAAAGTTGATCGAGGAAAGCTTTGTCCGTCTCAAGAAAAGCGCAGGTTTGCCGGATGTAGTCTTTCATTCACTCCGAAAGTCGAGCACAACATACAAACTCAAGTTGAACCACGGCGACATCAAGGCTACTCAAGGCGATACGGGGCATGCGCAGGCCGACATGGTTACGGAGGTCTATGCGGAAATACTTGATGAAGACCGTAAGGTAAACGCACAGAAGTTTGAGTCCATGTTTTATGCCAACCCCGACTTGCGCAATGTCGCGCCGCCGCAGGAAACGACGCCCGGATTGGATCTTGCCGGATTGATCGATCAGCTTCAGAAGTCGCCCGAATTGGCCAATGCGCTGGCTAGAATCATCACTTTGCCTAACGCAACAGCAAAATGATGCTTATTAGCAGGTTTTCAAAATCTATTAGCAAATTGCTCAAAACGGTTCGTTTCCCGATTAGCAGTCTTTTCGGCGAGAGAACTGTGGGCAAGAACAAGATGACAAATGGGCGAGCGAAATGTCAAAAAGAAAAAACCACCAAATATTCAAGGAAATTCGGTGGTTTTGGCGTCCCCGGCGCGGCTCGAACGCGCGGCCTTTCGCTTAGGAGGCGAACGCTCTATCCTACTGAGCTACGGAGACATGTATTGATTTTCCAAAGTTTCAGCCCGTTTGGTTTCCGGTCACCTCCCACTTAGGAGGCGGACGCTCTATCCTGCTGAGCTACGGAAACTCGTGTGGATTTTTCAACATTTTCAGCGGATTTGGCGTTTGGTCACCGTCCAATTAGGAGGCGAACGCTCTATCCTGCTGAGCTACGGAGAGATATGTGCGCGCGGATATTTCCGGACGCACAGTTGATTATACCGTGCCGAAGGGGAATTGTCAATATGCAAGCCCTTCGGCGCGGCATTTTGTTTGGTTTACTTCTTTTCTACGCCCAGCGTTACCTTTTCACCGTTCACGTCCCATTCCTTGACGTAGCCGGCGGGCGCGGCGTCGCTTACGGACACGGCCAGCACATCCTGCGCAATGGCGTCGCCGAAGCGGCTAAGCACATCCTTGGCGCGGCCTACGCACGCATAGGTCAGAGCTATGCGGTCGGTAACCTCAAAGCCCGCCTCCTTGCGCATGACCTGTATCTTGGATACCAGTTCGCGCACAAAGCCTTCGTCCACCAGTTCGTCGGTCAAATTGGTGTCCAGCACAACGGCGGTTTCCTTCTCCGTCTGGCTTACGAAGCCACTCTTCTGTATGGGTTCGGTCAGCACATCCGCTTCCGCAAGGGACACGGCCGTGCCTTCAAGCTCAAAATCATAGCTGTTGCCGGCCTTATGCGCGGCAACTACCTTGTCGCCTATGCCGTCCTGCGCAAGATATGCGTTTATCTTGGGCAGCAGCTTGCCGTAGCGCGGCCCAAGGGTCTTAAGCTGCGGCTTCACGCGGTAGGATATAAAGGAAGATGCATCGTTTACGAATTCAACGGCCTTCACGTTCAGCTCGTCCGCTATTATGGAAGTATACAGCGCATCGAGCGTGCCGCCCTGCACAAACATGCGAGCAAGCGGCTGGCGGTTTTTCACATTCGCTGCGGCGCGGGCAGCGCGGCCCAGCACAACTATTTCCAGCACCTCGTCCATGCTACGCTCAAGCTCCGCGTCTATCAGGCTTTCATCCGCAACGGGGAAGTCGCAAAGGTGTATGCTTTCGGGCGCGGTCTTATCAACGCTGCGCACTATGTTCTGGTATATGCTTTCGCTCATGAACGGCGTGAACGGTGCGCACAGCGCGCTCATGGTTGCAAGCACGGTGTAAAGCGTCATGTACGCGGCTTCCTTGTCGTCCGTCATGCCGCTTCCCCAGTAACGCTCGCGGCAGCGGCGGACGTACCAATTGGAAAGATCGTCCGTAAAGCGGGCCAGTTCGCGGCCGGCTTCGGTTATATGCAGTCCGTCAAGGTTGCTGTCAACGGTCTTTATCAGCGTATTCAGGCGGCTGAGCACCCACTTATCCATGGGGGTGAGGTTCTCGCGCTTGAGGGTGTGCTTGGTTGGGTCGAAGCCGTCTATTTCGGCATAGAGCACATAGAACGCATATGTATTCCACAGCGTGCCCATGAACTTGCGCTGCGCTTCGCTCACGGCGTCCGCGCTGAAGCGGCTGGGCAGCCAGGGCATGGAGCCTGTGTAGAAATACCAGCGCACGGCGTCCGCGCCCTGCTTATCAAGCACGCTCCACGGGTCAACAACGTTACCCTTGTGCTTACTCATCTTTATGCCGTCCTTGTCCGCAACAAGGCCCAGCACAAGGCAGTTCTTATAGCTCGGCTCATCGAACAGGCAGGTGGATATTGCAAGCAGGGTATAGAACCAGCCGCGGGTCTGGTCGATGGCTTCGCTTATGTAGTTGGCGGGATAGCGGCGCTCAAACTGCTCCTTGTTTTCAAACGGATAGTGCCACTGCGCAAAGGGCATTGAGCCGGAATCGAACCAGCAGTCTATAACGGCCTTCTCGCGGCGCATCGTGCCGCCGCACTTTTCGCACTTGAACGTTATCGGGTCAAGGTAAGGCTTATGCAGCTCTATGTTTTCCGGCGTGCCGGGCGCAAGCTCGCAAAGCTCCTTGCGGCTGCCTACAACGTGAACATGACCGCAGTCCTCGCATACCCAAACCGGCAGCGGAGTGCCCCAGTAACGTTCGCGGCTGAGTCCCCAGTCTATAACGTTTTCAAGGAAGTTGCCCATGCGGCCGTCCTTTATGGTCTCGGGCAGCCAGTTTATGCGCTGATTGTACTCGATAAGCTTATCGCGCACGGCAGTCATCTTTATGAACCAGCTTTCGCGGGCGTAATAGATGAGCGGGGTATCGCAGCGCCAGCAGAACGGATAGCTGTGCTCAAACGGTATTTCCGCAAACAGCGCGCCGCTCTCCTTCAAATCCTTCAGTATCATCGGGTCGGCCTTCTTAACGAAGGTGCCTGCCCAAGGGGTATCCTCGGTCATGTTGCCGCGGGCGTCCACCATCTGAACAAAGGGTATGTCGTTATCGCGGCAAACGCGATAGTCGTCCTCACCGAAGGCAGGGGCGTTATGGACTATGCCCGTGCCGTCGTCCGCGGAAACGTAATCGTCCGCAACTATGCGGAAGCCCTTTTTGCCGGTTTTTGCGGCGGCCTTTGCCGTGCATTCAAACAGCGGCTCGTAGGTGCGGCCAACAAGCTCGCTGCCCGCAAATTCGCGCACTATTTTTGCATCCTCGCCCAGCACCTTCTCAACAAGATCCTTGGCCAGTATGAACGCTTCGCCGTCCTTTTCCGCGCGGCAGTATACTATGTTGGCATTTACGCACAGGCAAACGTTTGAAGGCAGCGTCCACGGCGTGGTGGTCCAGGCAAGGTAGCTTGCGTCCTCATCGGTGCACTTGAACCTTACCGTCGCGGAAATTTCCTTAACGTCCTTATAGCCCTGTGCAACTTCGTGGCTGGCAAGCGCGGTGCCGCAGCGCGGGCAGTAAGGCACAACCTTATGGCCCTTGTACAGAAGGCCCTTTTCATATATGGTTTTGAGCGCCCACCATTCGGATTCTATATAGTTATCTTCATATGTAACATAAGGATGCTCCATATCGGCCCAGTAACCCACGCGGTCGCTCATCTGCTCCCATTCTGCCTTGTATTTCCAAACGGATTCCTTGCACTTGGCAATGAACGGCTCCACGCCGTAGGCTTCTATCTGCTTTTTGCCGTCAAGCCCCAGCATTTTTTCAACCTCCAGCTCAACCGGCAGCCCGTGCGTATCCCAGCCGGCCTTGCGCAGCACGTCGTAACCCTTCATGGTGCGGTAGCGGGGGATAATGTCCTTCATGGCGCGGGTAAGTATGTGGCCTATGTGCGGCTTGCCGTTTGCCGTGGGCGGGCCGTCGTAAAAGGTATAGGCGGGCCTACCCTTTCTCAGCTCGCAGCTTTTTTCAAATATGTGGTTCTCCTTCCAGAATTGGAGGATCTCCTTCTCCCTGTCCACAAAGTTAAGGGATGTGGGGACTTTGGTATACATTCAATAGCTCCTTTCGCCTTGTTCTGCATAAAATAAAAAACCGCCTCCCGTGTAACGGGACGCAGTGCTTGCGCGGTACCACCCGATTTGGCATATAAATATGCCCCATCTCACCCTGCGCTGTAACGTGCGCATAACGGCGCGTACTATCCGCGAAAGAATCGCCTTCATACGCGCGCTCATGGATGATGCGTACCGGATCCGCACCCGCTGCCTTTCACCGTTTGCAGCTCGCTTATAGGGTCTTATCCCGGCCGTGTGTTCCAATCACCGCTTTGGTTGCAGTATACCCTATTTTCCGGCTTTTGTAAAGGATTTTGGGCGCGGCTTCTGCGTCATTTATTCATTTTTTAGATGATAAGCGATATTGTATTGTTTTAATCGCTTTGCCAAGCGCATACGGCAGTGTTAAAATTATATTGTAAATAATCCGCACGCGGGGTGAGCGTTATGGTAAGGGAGCTGCCCAAGCAGTTTGAAGAATTTGGCGAAGCGCGCCAAAAGGGCTTTTTGAAGGTGAAGAGCATAAAGGACAACGGCGGCAAGGTCGCCGGAGTGTTCTGCACTTTTACGCCGCTTGAAATACTTGATGCGGCGGGGTTCACGCCCGTGAGCCTTTGCGGCATGAGCGGGGAAACCATTCCCGCAGCGGAAGCGCACCTGCCCAAGAACCTTTGCCCGCTAATAAAATCAAGCTACGGCTTCGCCGTATCGGACAAATGCCCGTATACCTATTTTTCGGATATAATAGTGGGCGAAACAACGTGCGACGGCAAAAAGAAAATGTATGAGCTGCTCAACGAGATTCGCCCCACATATATTTTGCATCTTCCCCAGGGCGAACGCGAGAACGCGCTTGACGAATGGACGGCGGAGCTGCGCCGCTTCAAAAATTTCCTTGAAGATAAGTTCGGCGCTGCCATAACGGACGATGCGCTCCGCAAGGCCGCCATTCAGCGCAACGAAGAGCGCCGCGCCCGCATACGGTTGATGGAAGTGCAAAAGAATGTTCTGCCCATGGCAAAGGGGCTTAATCTTTACACCGCGCTTGACGGGGCGGGCTTCATATTCGATCCTGCCGACCGCGTATCGATGCTTACAAACCTTTATAACGATGTTGCCGCCGCATACGCTTCCGGCGCGCGCCCGGTAAGCGAGGGCGACAAGCGCATACTCATAACCGGATGCCCCATAGGCGGCGTTATGAACAAAACCGTAAAAACCATTGAAGAAAACGGCGGCGCGGTAGTATGCTTTGAAAACTGCACGGGCATAAAGGCCGCGTATCAGCTTGTCGATACCGAAGCGGACGACATTATGGCCGCCATTGCCAAGCGCTATCTTGACATAGGCTGCGCGGTAATGACGCCGAACTCCGTGCTCATGGAGCTGCTCAAGCGGCTCATAAGCGAATACAAAATAGACGGCGTGGTCGAAATAGACCTTCAGTCCTGCACGCCATACACCATAGAAACGCACTTTATCCGCCGCGAGACGGAAAAGCTTGGCATACACTACATAGCCCTTGAAACGGACTATTCCCAAAGCGACTCCGGCCAGCTTTCCACCCGCCTTGAAGCATTCCTCGAAATGCTCTAAACCTTGCGCACACTCCTCCTCTTTTTCCATAAACCAGCCAAAAAGCTCCCGTGAAGGGAGCTTTTTGGGTTGTGTGATGAATGAATGTATATCAGGTTATGATATCAATTATTAAGGAAGCGTTCGGTAATGTTCACATACAGCGCCGCACCCATGTGCAGCACATCCTCATCCACGTTAAAGCGGGAATTGTGGTGCGCAAAGGCGCAGTTTTTCGCCCCGTTTGCGGAGCTTAGGAAAAGATACGCTCCCGGCAGTTTTTCAAGATAGTATGCAAAATCCTCCCCGCCCATGTTCGGCGCGACAAGGTGTGTAACGGTGCGTTCCTCCCCCGTTATTTCCCTTGCGGCCTCCGCGGCAAGGTGGGCCATGCTTTCGTCGTTTATAACAGGCGGTGCGCCCCAATCTATTATGCATTGCGCATCCGCGCCGAAAACCGCCGCCTGCGCCGCCGCTATCTGCTCTATTCTTTGCGCAACGGCCATCCTTACGCCGCTATCCACGCTGCGTATGGTGCCTTCCATCTCCACGCAGTTCGGTATTATGTTATACTGGCTGCCGCCGTGTATGCTGCCTATTGTAACAACTATCGGCGCGCACGCATTGAACTCGCGCGAATTTATAGCCTGAAGCGCTGTTATTATATGCGCCGCGGCATTTATCGGATCCGTTCCCTTTTCCGGCGTTGACCCGTGGCAGCCCGCGCCGGTTACGCGGATCGTAAACCTGTCAATAGACGCCATGCAGCATCGTGTCCGCAGGCATGCATAAAGCCATCGTGTTCCGATGCATAGCTTGCGCCCGTTTCTTCCCTTATTGGCAGCGCATCCCTAAGGCCCATCAGCGTAAGCTTATTCTCTATTTCGCTCGGGGTGAGCTTGTCATAATTATCAAAGTAGCCTTCCTCGGGCATTAAACGCAGCAAAGAAAATATAACCACAACGATTATGAGAAGCGTTACCAGCGACCTGAGCAGGCGTTTGCACATGTATTGGAGCATTCAGCGTTCCTCCTTCAGCATACCGGCAGCCGTATAAAATGCGAACGGCCCCGCCGTGCCGGCATGGCAGGGCCATTCTTAGAGGCTCTACATTATCCACTCCCTTATCGGGCGGATAATAAGCTTATCTGAGTCATTCTCCGCGCGCCGCTTCCCAGGAAGCCAGCTGGGAGGAGAACATGTCTCCGCTCATCGCGGTCTCGTACACATACTGCCCCTTATAGCGCAGATAACTCCAGCCGCAGCTGGTGTATGTGCCTTCAAACGGATTCAGCTTGGTGCCGTTGTATATGCCGCCTGTGGCCCTGTAGAGTATCACCATTGCGTGCAAAGCCGCTGGGGGTTATGGAATTGCTCACCATGTCGTTGGCATTATTGGGGAATTCGACCTGCAGCGCCCTTATGCGGTCAAGGCCGTGATAAATGGATTTGCGGAAGTTCTCGTTGTTTACGGCTATGCGCCAGTTATCCGGTTCATATTGCTCATCAAACATAGGTTCAAAGTTAAAGCCGAAATAGAAGGAATAGTTGGTTTGCTTTATCGTGGGGGAAACAAGCTTGGCCGTGTCCTCATTGCTCATCCATATGCTTTAATAAAAAAAATAATAAACATAAGCCCCCGTGTCAAGGCAGGCAGGCGTTTCTTAGCGCATTTCTTAGCATTCGCGTGCTTTTCTTCGGCGGCCATGTATAGTAGAATGTATATGGAAAAGGATTGCTGTTTACTGCATTATTATGCATGTGCCGCGGCAGTGCTTTTGCTTATCGCAACGCCGCCGTCCCCCTCGGCAAGGACATAGGCGGCGTTATAGCCATAGTTCTCGGCACGGAAGAATGCGAGGCGGACATGATAGCTTTTATGGATCAGCTTATGCAGCGCGCAAGCATTGAGTTGGACAGGCAGCGGCTTATAGATACCCGCCAGCAGATATCCATAGAAAAGCAGCTTGAGCACATGCGCTCCAACTTTCTGCGCGCAATATCGCACGACCTTCGCTCTCCCCTTGCGGCAATAGCGGCCGCCTGCTGACGCGCTGAGCAAGGCCCGTTCAGACCCGCCGGATCTTTTTCTGCTGGATCTCGGGCTGCCGGACATGGACGGGCTTCAGGTGATTCAGCAGCTGCGCACCCAAACTCGCCGCCCGATAATAATTCTTTCTGCCCGCGCACAGGAAAATGAAAAGGTGCTTGCGCTTGATTACGGCGCGGATGATTACGTTACCAAGCCCTTCGGCGCAAAGGAGCTAAAGGCGCGCATACGCTCCGCATTGAGGCACACATATATAAGCCAGGAAAGCGAAAGCCTTGGAAGATACCGCTACATATGCGGCCCGCTTACGGTTGATTATCAGCTTGAGCGCGTATTCAAAAACGGCGAGGATATGCACCTGACCAATATAGAATATCAGATAGTTGCGCTGATATCCCGCGCATCCGGCAAGGTGCTGACGTATCAAACCATAATCGCCGGCATATGGGGCCCGTATGCGGACGCGGAAAACAACCGCATACTGCGCGTGAACATGGCGAACATCCGCCGCAAAATAGAGGAAAACCCCGCCGCACCCAAGTATATATTTACCGAGGTAGGCGTTGGATACAGAATGGCGCCCGAAAAGCGGCCCGACATGAACTGAAACGGAGGAACTGAAAAATGTATGATCTGCTGATAAAGAACGCATATGTGCTGGACGGTACCGGAGCGGAAGGCTTCCATAGCGACATAGGCATATCAGGCGGCAAAATAGCAGCCATGGCGCAGGCAATAAATGCCCAAGCCGAAAGCGTTATAGATGCCTCCGGGCTCACGCTTGCGCCCGGCTTTATAGACGCGCACAGCCATCAGGACGTTATAGTTGAAGAATACCCCGAATGCATTTGCGCCGTGGAGCAGGGCATAACCACGCAGATAACCGGCATGTGCGGCGATTCCGCCGCCCCGGTTTCGCCGCGGCATATAGATGACGCCCTTCGCATAATAAGCTCCCTCAAGGGCGGCGTGCTACCGTCCCCCGTTGAAACCCGCTTCACATTCGGCGGCTATCTTGACCATATTGATAAGCCGCTCGGCACAAACATGGCGTTCCTTGTTGGCCACGGCATGATTCGCGCGGCGGTAATGGGCTTTGAAAACCGCAAGCCCACGGCATATGAGACAGAGCAGATGAAGGCTCTTGTTCAGCAGGCCATGGACGGCGGCGCGTTCGGCATATCGTTCGGGCTTATATATCCGCCGGGATCGTATTGCGATGCGGAAGAAATGAGCGAGCTTTGCAAGGTGGTTGCGCAAAACGGCGGCGTTATGACCGTGCATGTGCGCTCGGAAAGCAGCGGGCTTATAGAAGCGGTGGAAGAAATGCTCGGCGTTGTGCGCGCAAGCGGAGTGCGCTGCGTAATATCGCACCACAAGGCGACCGGCGGCAGCGCAAACTGGGGCAAAACCGCCAAAACGCTTGAACTGATACAAAAAATAAACGCCGAAGGTTACGACGTTTTTACGGATCAATATCCATACACCGCCTCCGCCACCGGCCTTTCCACAAACATTCCGGACGATATGTTCACGCTCGGCACGGATAAGCTTATCGCCATGCTGTCCTCCGCGCAGGGGCGAAACGAGCTGCGTCCGCTTATACTCGGCGCGTTAACGCCCAAGGAGCGCTTTAAGTACACCATGATAGGCTCTTCCCCCGCGCATCCCGAATATAACGGCAGAATGCTCAACGACATAGCGGATGAGCTGAACATTGATCCATACGAGTTGCAATGCGATATTCTGCGCGACGATAAGCTGCTCACCGGCGGCATATACCATACCATGAGCGAGGACGATCTGAAGCGCGTTATGCAATACCGCCGCACTATGGTGGGCACGGACGGCATGTGGTACCCCGGTTGCGGCGGCTGCCACCCGCGTTCGATAGGCACGTTCCCGCGCGTGCTCGGCCGCTACGTTCGCGAAAAGCAGTATATCACCCTGCCGGAAGCCATACGGCGCATGACCTCACTGCCCGCGCAGGTGTATGGGCTTAAAGACAAGGGGCTTATAGTAAAGGGCTATGATGCGGACATGGTGCTTTTCGACGCGGACAAGATTATAGACCGTGCAGATTACGGCGCATTCCGCACCCGCTGCGAAGGGCTTAATTATGTTATAGTCGGCGGAAAAACAGCGGCGGAAAACGCCGTATTCACCGGCGCTAAAGCCGGGCGGATAATACGGCGGCCGTAAATCCGTATAATTACTGAGCAAGCATCCAGTTTATAATATCGAATCTGTCGCTGTGGTATATCCAGCGTATTTCATGGCCCTGCCCGCTGAGCAGGGTCAGTTTGCTGCTGCCGCCGCAGCGGTTTATCATTTCATGCGCCTGAATAACGCTGAAGCCCATGCCGCGGTCAAGCTCCCCATGGAATATCCACACGGGCATTTTTGTAAGCAGTGTACAGCTGAGCGGATCCACACTGCCGCACACCGGCACAAGGCATGTTACAACATTTGTTTTTATTTATTAATATCTTCTTGATTATTTTAATAAAGTTTCAACTTGTTTTTAATAGTAAATTATGTTATCTTATAATTAAGCAATTGCTTGTGTTGTAATCGTTAAGACGTCTGGTTTTTGTGTTCAATGTCATATGGAGGTGGTATTAGGGCTTAGGTAGTATTATACATTGTTAACAGTAACTCAGGAAACAGTTTTTGGACTCACAATTTTAACCGAGAGGAGACATGTGTATGAAAAAATCATTGATGATTTTGCTCGTTTGCACGCTGCTCACGATTATAAGTGCATGTGCAAACAACAACCCGGGGCTTGCGCCTTCCGTTCCCCAATACGATTACGAGTACACCACGCTCGAACAGCTATCCGAAAATGCGGATAACGTCATCATCGGTACAGTTGATAGCGTGGAACAAGCCGATGACCTCCACAGCTTTTTCCACATAAAGGATCTTAAGGTCTTATGCGGGCAGGATGTGGACTCCGTAAGCATATACGGAGTAGTAGGGCTGATGGAAGAGGGTGGCAGGTACTGCCTGTTCCTTTATCAGAACGACTCCGAATTTTGGCCCATGCCCCTCACCCTGTTCGTTGACCGCGAATCGATATTTGAAATACAGTCCGGCAAAGTTGTTGCGCCCGATAGGTTCGGTATGACCGGCATGAGCGAAGATGAATTGATCGATGCTGCAACAAAATTGTCCATGCGCGAAAATACCGTGCCGACCGTTACAGACGAATTGCCGTACGACAAGCTGATAGCCGAAAGCGAAGCCATATTCACCGCCACGGTCAAGGAGTTGTCCTATTCTTCGCCATATTCGGGAGGCAGTGCCGCCGTCACGGTAAACAAGGTATTCAAGGGGACCGCAGAAAAAAGCCCCACGGGGCCCGCGGAAGAAAACGAAATAAGAATGCTTGTGCCGCAAGGCTTGCAGGTAGGTGAAACATATTTGTTTTTCAGGACAAACGGCCTGGCGGGTATGCCTACCCGCAACAACAGCGTGATAAGCGTTGAATCCGAAGAGTATGCTCAGATAATTGAGCAGATACAGTAGATCGGATGCAGAAGCTTAGCATCCGATCTTTGTTGGTTTTTCATTTCAGCTTTATTCAAATCAGTTTCTTACAGCCCGTCCCCCGGCAGTTCAACTCCGGCGGCGGCTGCGGCGGCTATGGCGGGGCCAAGCTCGCCAACGCGCTCGGGGCTGTGAGCATCGCTGTCCGGGCGCATAACCGCGCCTATTTTGGCTATCAGCCGTATGTCATCCGGCGAAAGGGTTACGTGGCGGGAGTTTATCTCTATCATCGTGCCCAGCTCCTTCGCCCCGCGGGCAAGGGTTTCTATATCGCACTTCACATATTCGCCCGGATGGGCAAAAATATCTATCCTGTATTTTTCCGCCGCGGCAAGCAGCGCCTTCGCCGTCAGCTCCGGTTCGCTTTTGTGCAAGCCTGCGGCCTCCATGGAGCGCTTCAGCAAAAAGCCGTCCCGCGGCACAACGCCCTTATGATACGCCAGCAGAAGCACATCGAACATGCTCCTGTCCTTGGGCGCGTCGCATTCGCCAAAGCCGGTCAGGTTGCATTCAAGGCCGAACAAAACCTCTATATCCCGCGCGTAAACGCTTGCAAGGCGCTCCGTCTCCTTCCTAAGCCGCGTCAGCTTTTCGCCGCGCACGCCGAAAAAAACGTGCCCGCCCGCGTGCTCCGTTATGGCTATACGTTTAAGCCCGCAGCGTATCCCTGCACGGACTATATCCTCAGGCGAGCCCTTGCCGTGCGAAAAATCGGTATGCGTATGCAGGTCGCTCAAATAGCTTCCCATGCTCATTTTCTATTTTTGCTCCCCGATATGCTCATGCCGCGGAAGCGCGCCACAAGCGTTATCAAAAGCGTGCTCAGCGTTATTGTGGACATTGAATTTTCAAGCCTGAACGGCACCTTGGCCGAGCCTATGTGCGATGCGGTGAAGAAATAGTCGCATGTTTGCGCGGCCTGATTTCCGGCATAGCTGCTCAGGTACACCGTGGTCGCTCCCGCGGCCTTGGCGGCGATTATTTCATCGAATATATCCTTATTGCGGCCGCTGCGGCAGAAGGCTATAACCGCATCGTCCTTTGTGAAGCGGGTGCGGTATATGCCCATACTCACCTCGTCGCAAAGGGCGATGGCTTCCATGTTCATCATGTTAAAGCTGTGCACCATGTCCTTTGCCAGCAGCTCCGATTCGCCGCAGACGAACACGCGCTTTTTGCCGGCAATATTCTGCGCCGCGGCGCAGAACGCATCCTTATCCAGCGCATGATATGTATCCTCAAGCGACATTATGCTGTATCCGCACAGCTTGTCTATAACGGTGGAGTCGCTGTCCTCGTCGCTCACGGGGGAAAGCTTCTGCGTTGCGCCGTTTGCGGCCGCTCCGCCCGCCAGCGCCACGCGGAAATCAAGGAAGCCCTTGTATCCAAGCCTCCTTGCAAGGCGGGTAACGCTTGGCACGCTTACGCCGGCAGCCTCGGCTATTTCGTTGATGACCATGCGCATGGCGCGGTCAGGATTGTCCAGGATAAAGTCTGCAACCTTGCGCTCCGCCGAAGGCAGCGTCACATACGCGGAGCGTATCTTGTTATTTGCGGGCATTTTCTTCTCTCCTTTTCATCTATGTTATAGTAAATTTATACACTTTAAGTACATAAAACCCGCCTCCTATACAAGCGGCGGTTTCAATTCCCACGATGTTACATGGTATTTGTATTATACACGGGTTTATTAAACTTTACAATGGCATAATTATGAATTTGTGCAAACTTCACATTCGCCGCCCGCGCACATAAGCTTCCGCACATAAATTTCATATAAAAAATTGCGCATAAAAAGGGGCATGCAGCCCCGCTCTTTGATTGACAGTAGGTGTGTTAAACATTATAATGATACATAGAATGCCTGTACCGGGCCGAACATGTATACAGGCCCGGGAATACACCAAATACATCAGGAGGATATACTCAAAATGGCAAAGACAATGACCATTGACGGCAATACCGCTGCGGCGCATGTAGCATATGCGTTCAGTGATGTTGCGGCCATCTACCCCATCACTCCCTCGTCCCCCATGGCCGAGGTTGCCGATGAGTGGGCGGCGAACGGCAGAACCAATCTGTTCGGTCAAAAGGTAAGGATAGCCGAGATGCAGTCCGAAGCCGGCGCCGCGGGCGCTGTGCACGGCTCCCTCAAGGCCGGCGCCCTGACCACCACCTTCACGGCTTCCCAGGGCCTTTTGCTGATGATTCCCAACATGTACAAGATCTCCGGCGAGCTGCTGCCCGGCGTGTTCCACGTGTCCGCCCGCGCGCTTGCTTACCATGCGCTGAGCATATTCGGAGATCACAGCGACGTTATGGGCTGCCGCCAGACCGGCTTTGCCATGCTTTCTTCTGCCTCTGTTCAGGAGGTCATGGACCTTGCGCTGGTAACTCACCTTTCCGCCATCAAGGCTTCCGTCCCCTTCGTCCACTTCTTCGACGGTTTCCGTACCAGCCACGAAGTGCAGAAGATAGAGGCCATAGATTACGAAGATATGGGCAAGCTGCTTGATTACGATGCAGTGGCCGCCTTCCGTGCGCGCGCGCTCAATCCTGAGCATCCGCACCTTTCCGGCTCCGCCCAGAACCCGGACATTTACTTCCAGAACCGCGAAGCCTGCAACACCCGTTACATGGCCGTTCCCGCAATAGTTGAGCATTACATGGAGGAAGTCGGCAAGCTGACCGGCCGCCATTATAATCTGTTCGATTACGTCGGCGCGCCCGATGCGGACCGCGTAATAATCTCCATGGGCTCCAGCTGCGACGTGGTTGAAGAAGCCATAGATTACCTCAACGCCCGCGGCGAAAAGCTGGGCCTTATAAAGGTTCGTCTGTACAGGCCCTTCCGTGCGGACAAGCTGCTTGCCGCCCTCCCCGCCACCTGCAAGAAGATCGCCGTGCTCGACCGCACCAAGGAATGCGGTTCCCAGGGCGAGCCTCTCTATCAGGACGTGGTCAATGCCTTTGCCGAGGCCGGCAGGTTCGATGTTAAGATCATCGGCGGCCGTTACGGTCTGGGCTCCAAGGAATTCACCCCCTCCATGGTCAAGGCCGTTTATGACGAGCTGAAGAAGGACGACGCCAAGCCCCGCTTCACCGTAGGCATAGTTGATGACGTGACCAATCTGTCCCTGCCCGTGACCGAGCAGGTCAACGCCGCTCCCGAAGGCACCATCGCCTGCAAGTTCTATGGCCTTGGTTCCGACGGTACCGTTGGCGCAAACAAGAACTCCATAAAGATAATAGGCGACCATACCGACATGTATGCTCAGGGTTACTTTGCCTACGACTCCAAGAAGTCCGGCGGCTTCACCGTGAGCCATCTGCGCTTCGGCAAAAAGCCCATACAGAGCCCCTATCTCATCGATGCGGCTGACTTCGTGGCCTGCCACAACGCTTCCTACGTCACCCGTTACGACGTGACCGAAGGCATCAAGGAGGGCGGCACTTTCCTGCTCAACTCCGAATGGACGCTTGAGGAGATGGAGCATGAGCTGCCCGCCAAGATGAAGAACGCCATCGCCAAGAACCATCTCAAGTTCTATAACATAGACGCCGTTAAGCTGGCCAAGGAAGTCGGCATGGGCAACCGCATCAATACCATAATGCAGTCCGCCTTCTTCAAGCTGGCAAACGTTATCCCCGCCGACCAAGCCATAGAGTACATGAAGGCTGCCGCCAAGAAGTCCTATGCCAAGAAGGGCGAGGACGTCGTAGCCCGCAACTATGCCGCCATAGACGCAGGCGCCAACGCCATAGTTGAAATCAACTATCCCGAATCCTGGGCCACCACCACCGAAGGCGCGGTTGTGAAGCCCGTGACGGATGATCCGTACTTCACTCAGTTCATTTCCCCCATCCTGGCCCAGAACGGCGACAAGCTGCCCGTTTCCATAATGAGCCCCGATGGTTCCGTGCCCACCGGCACCACCAAGTACGAAAAGCGCGGCATAGCCGTTGACGTACCCGCGTGGATACCCGAAAACTGCATACAGTGCAACCAGTGCTCCCTGGTCTGCCCGCACGCCTGCATAAGGCCCGTGCTGGTAAAGGACGAGGACAATGCCCCCGAAACCTTCGTGACCAAGCCTGCCACCGGCAAGGAGCTTGCGGGCTATAAGTTCCGCATGCAGCTCTCTCCGCTGGACTGCACCGGCTGCGGCAACTGCGTGGACGTTTGCCCCGCCAAGACCAAGGCGCTCAAGATGGTTCCCCTGCACACCGTACAGGAGACCGAAGGCGCGAATTGGGACTTCGCTGCCAAGCTGCCCGAGCGCGAGCTTGACATGAACAAGTACACCGTTAAGAACAGCCAGTTCCTCAAGCCCCTGTTCGAGTTCTCCGGCGCCTGCGCAGGCTGCGGCGAGACCCCGTACATCAAGCTTATAACCCAGCTGTTCGGCGACAGGATGATAATTGCCAACGCCACCGGCTGTACCTCCATCTACGGCGGCAGCGCGCCCACCGTACCTTACACCACCAACGAAAAGGGCCACGGTCCCGCATGGGCCAACTCCCTGTTTGAAGATAACGCCGAGTTCGGCTTCGGTATCAACCTTGGTACCAAGCAGCGCCGCGCGCATGTTGCGGAGCTTGTTGAAAAGCTGATCGCGGTTGACTACTGCGACGCCGATCTGAAGGCCGCCGGTAAGGAATGGCTGGAGAACATGGACGATGCGGAAGGCTCCAAGAAGGCGGCTGCGAAGCTGGTTGCCGAGCTGGAAGCGAGCGTCGATCCCGATCTGACCGGCACCCAGTGGGAAGAAGCATGGCTCAAGAACGGCAAGAAGTGCCCCTGCGAAGCGTGCACTCTGGGCCGCGAAGTGCTTGCCAATAATGACCTGCTCGTCAAGAAGTCCATATGGATATTCGGCGGCGACGGCTGGGCGTACGACATCGGCTACGGCGGACTTGACCACGTTCTTGCCATGGACGAGGATGTAAACGTTCTGGTCGTTGATACCGAAGTTTACTCCAACACCGGCGGACAGTCCTCCAAGGCTACGCCTACCGGTTCCGTTGCCAAGTTTGCGGCGGCCGGCAAGCGCACCAGCAAGAAGGATCTGGGCATGATGGCCATGAGCTACGGCTACGTGTACGTTGCCAAGGTTTGCATGGGCGCCAATCAGCAGCAGCTGGTCAAGGCCCTTGCGGAAGCCGAAGCTTATAAGGGACCCTCCCTCATAATCGCCTACGCTCCCTGCATCAACCACGGCCTGAAGGTAAAGGAAGGCATGGGCAAGAGCCAGGCCGAGGCCAAGAAGGCCGTTGAAGCCGGTTATTGGCAGCTTTACCGTTACAATCCGGAGCTTACCGCCCAGGGCAAGAATCCCTTCACTCTGGACAGCAAGCCCGCGACCATACCTTACCGCGAGTTCATAATGGGCGAAGTTCGCTACGCTTCCCTGCTGGCTCAGTTCCCCGAAGTGGCCGACAAGCTGTTCGACCGCGCCGAGCACGAAGCCAAGGATAAGTACGAATACTACAAGAAGCTCAACGACATGCAGTAATGCATTGACTAACGCAGCCCGGGACGGCAATCGCCGCCCCGGGTTTTTTGTGTGCAGATAATCTATAATGTTTGATGAAGTAAAATAAGCAACTCACATCTCATTGCTTGTTACAACCCCTCAGTCACGGCTAACGCCGTGCCAGCTCCCCGGCCGGGGAGCCTTTTGGGGGGCTACCATTAACCAAAAGCTGTCCCCGCGTGCGGGGAAAGTGGCATAGCGAAGCCATGACGAAAGGGGAACGGCTCAAAGCTGCCAAGTGCCGCGAGATGTTCCCCCTCAGCTTCGCTTACGCTCAGCAGCTCCCCCATAAATGGTGGCGCCTTTGGGGTACAGTACAAGCACGGCGTACAGTGCCGTACCCCTTCGCGGAGCGATCGTTTCAATGGGGTTACGGGGGTCGCCAGGGGGCCTAAGGGGAGAAATCGAAATCTTCCCCGGCCCCCTGGCAAAAAAGATTATAAAATAGTTTGCAGTGCTTTTTGTTTGTTTTACTCCTTCCGGCTGCTCGTTTCACTCGCATCCACCTCCCTCGATAGGGAGGCTTTGGGGTGCATTTTATCAGCTTTTCCCTTGTAATTCCGCGCTGCCGCGCCGATATGCAGGCTAATTATTGCCTTCATCTCATTTTCATGATATATTTGAAAGCTAAATCACCACAAGGAGTCCGCCATGCAAAAGCTGCTTATTGTTGACGGGAGCAATCTGCTGTTCCAAATGTTCTACGGTATGCCCGCGCGCATAATTGGCAAAAGCGGGCGGCCCGTGCACGGCACTATGGGCTTCATAGGCGCGCTTATGAAAATAATACGCATGGTGCGGCCCACGCACGCCGTTGTGCTGTTCGATGGGGAGCATGAAAACCCGCGCGCCGCGCTTGACCCCGCGTATAAGGCCAACCGCGTGGATTACAGCCAAATGGCGGAGGACGACACGCCGTTTTCCCAGCTGGCGGACATATGCTTGGCGCTTGACTTCATGGGTATAAAGCATACCGAAACCACGGACTGCGAAACGGATGACATTGTAGCGGCATATGTGTTCAGCCGAACGAATGATAGCGAAATAGTCATTTCGTCGTTCGACAGCGACTATTTTCAGCTTATCTCCACCAATGTGAGCGTGCTTAGATACCGCGGAAAAAATACCGCACTTTGCGGCGAAGAATATATATTGGAAAAGTTCGGCATAGGCGCGGACAAATACGCGGACATGAAGGCCCTTTGCGGCGACGCATCGGACAATATCCGCGGCGTGCCCCGCGTAGGTCAAAAAACAGCGGCGCGGCTGATAAACGAATTCGGCTCGCTTGACGGCATAATGCAAAACGCGAACCGCATAAAGCAGCCCGCGCTGAGGGAATCAATATTGATGAACTTAGACAGGCTCCTGCTCAACCGGCAGCTTATAACGCTCACAGGCGGCGCGGCATTGCCGTTTGAAACGGAGGAGCTTGAGTTCATAATGCCCGAATTTACATCGGTTCAGGCGCTAAAGGCGCTCGGCATCATTTAGCCGCAATGGCTATCAGCTCCCGCGCATCGCTTATTTCATAATCCGGCCTTATGCCGTGCTGCTGCATGTATTGCCTCAGCTCCACGTCCCGCGCGTATTCGGCCGCCGTCCAGCTTGTTATGGCAAGCAGCTTGTTCTTATAATCTTCGTTTTCGCACTTCCTGTGCATCCATACTGCCGTAACGCCGGCCATTTTGGCCATGTACATGTCCTTCGTAAGGTTATCGCCCAGGTACATCACTTCGCTTTTATCATAGCCCTCGCCCGTGCATATGCGCTCAATTACAGCAACGTCCGGCTTTTTTGTCTGCACCGTGCGTACCTTTTCACTCACGGCGTATGCGCTCTTGAATTGGCTTTCAAACGTGTACACATGCTTAAAGTACGGCTCTATCCCCAGCTTCATAAGCCTGTAAAACCCGTTTTCTTTGGAGGATTCCGTATAGGCTATGAGCGTCACGCCCATTTCCGTCAGCGCGCGCAGCATTTCCTCCACGCCCGGCAGCAGGTGCAGATGGCTTTCCCTGACGGAATTGAACACGTTGAACGCGGGCCTCAGCGCGGCCTTCAGCTCCTCCGCCGGGGCATTGTTATAGTATGCCTTTATGCTGGGCAGCTCAAGCGTTGCATAAGGGTATTCAACCGAGCCGAGCCGCTGATGCGCCGCCATGTATTCATTCAGCAGCTTTTTTTCGTCTATACCCGTCATGCGGGCTATCTCGTCCGCCATGGCGTAAAATGCGGGCACGAAAAAGCCCGTCCAGTCGTATAAAGTATCGTCAAGGTCGCTTATAAGCAACTTTATCATAGGTGTTTTCACCGTCCCGAATTATTAGTGCAGCTTGCATATTACCCTATCCCCACCGATAAGTCAACAGCTCCGCGCGCGATATAAGTAAAAGCGAAAGCAAATGTTGTTGCATGTTTTTATCAAACATTGTACAATTATGTATGATTGCGCGGCTCATGTATATGCTGCGCCTGTTTTAACGAAAGCGGCGGCATTTCGCCGCGGAAACGGAGGAAAGCCCATGTTCGATTTGCAGAAGGCAAGCATGCTCAAGCGCGTGTCCGCCTGGCTGCTGGACGTTATTCTGCTAAGCGTACTCGCAACCGGGTTCGCGCTTTTGCTTTCCGCCGCGTTCGGTTACGATAATTATAACGATAATTTACAGCGATACTATACGGAATACGAACAGCTGTATGGCATTGATTTTAATATTTCGGATGAAGAATATCTTGCGCTCGGTGAAGAGGATCGGCTCCGTTATGCTGATGCATATGCAAAGCTTAACGATGATGCCGAGGTCAGCCGGGCGTTTTCTATTATAATTCAGCTTTCGCTTGCAATAATGTCGCTTTCTGTATTGCTTGCGTATATGGCGCTGGAGTTCGCAATACCCGTACTGTGGCTGAAGAATGGGCAGACCATTGGCAAAAAGATATTCGGCCTTGCCGTAATGCGGACCGACTCCGTGCGCGTGAAGCCCATAGCCATGCTAATACGCACACTGCTTGGCAAATACACAATCGAAACAATGGCCCCGCTGCTGATAATATTCCTTATATTGTTCGGCAGTCTCGGCACGGTTGGGCTCATAATGCTTGCGGCGCTGGCGCTGCTGCAAATAGTGCTTATCGCGGCAACGCGCACCAATTCCGCAATACATGATATATTGGCGCAAACGGTTGTTGTGGATATGGAAAGCCAAATGATATTCGATTCCGCCCGGGAGCGCGAAGCGCGGCGCAGGGAATATGCCGAAGCGGACAGCGCACGATGGGGTCAATAAACAAGGGTAAACCAAGATATACAAAATAAACTAAAAAGGATCGAGGACGAAAACGATGAAAGTTGAACTGCGCAACGTGACCAAGGCTTTCCCCAGCCGCAACAAGAAATCGGGCGAAGAGGTAATAGCCGTAAACGACTGCAGCTTTACCATTCCCGACGGGAAGCTGATAGGCCTGCTCGGTCCTTCCGGCTGCGGCAAAAGCACCACGCTCTATATGATATGCGGCCTGCAAAAACCCACAAAGGGGCAGATATTCTTTGGCGAGGACGACGTTACCGGCCTTGCGCCGGAAAACAGGGGCGTTGGCCTTGTGTTCCAGAACTATGCGCTTTACCCGCACCTTACCGTTAAGCAGAACATACTTTTCCCGCTGCAAAATCTTAAAGGGGCGGACAAGCTGAGCAAGGAAGAAATGCTCAAGCGGGCCTATGAAACGGCAAAGCTTGTGCAGATAGACGAACTGATGGACCGCAAGCCCAGCGAGCTTTCCGGCGGCCAGCAGCAGCGCGTTGCAATAGCCCGCGCGCTGGTCAAAATGCCGCGCGTGCTGCTGCTTGACGAGCCGCTTTCAAACCTTGACGCAAGGCTCAGGCTCCAAACCCGCGAGGAAATACGCCGCATACAGCGCGAAACCAAGATAACCACCGTTTTCGTTACCCATGACCAGGACGAGGCCATGAGCATATCCGACTTTATAGTGGTCATGAAGGCGGGCGTTGTGCAGCAGATTGGCAAGCCGCAGGCCGTTTATGACGATCCGGACAATCTGTTCGTTGCCAAGTTCCTCGGCACCCCGCCCATAAACGTTTTCAACGGCTCCGTAAAGGGCGGCAAGGTATATATCGGCGAAGAAGCCGTGCTCAGCGTGAACGGCGTTAACGACGGCGAAGTTTACGTCGGCATCCGCCCCGAAGGCTTTATCCTGGACGAAAACGGCCCGCTCGGCTGCAAGCTTATAAACGTTGAAGTAATGGGCAGGGACGTGAGCGTTGTATCCTCCAACCCCGCCTCGCTCAACCCCACCATCCGCTCCATAATCAATGCGGACGCGGGCGTGGATCACGATGCGGAAACCGTGCGTTTCTCCGTAAAGCCGCATAAGCTTTTCCTCTTCGACAAGGAAAGCGAAAAGCGCATACGCTTCGAGGTAAAATAAAAAATGGTAGAAGGCAAGCAAAAATGGAAGGCGTGGCTGTACCTTGCCCCGGCGATAGTATTGTTGCTGGTATTCACGGTGTGGCCCATAATAAACACGGTGCGCATGGCCTTTCTTGAAGGGTACAGCGGGCTGAAGGTCGCCGGCGGCGAAAGCTTCGCGTTCGGCGTGGGCAACTTCGTTAAAGTAATAAAGTATCAAAAGTTTTTAAGCTGCCTTAAAAACACGGTGCTGCTGTGCGTGCTTACCGTGCCCATATCAAGCCTGCTGGCGCTGCTGGTGGCGGTGTTCCTTAATTCAATAAAGTGGCTGCAAAAGCCTTTGCAGACCATATTCTTCCTGCCCTATGTTACCAACTCCATCGCCATAGGCATGGTGTTCGCCGCAATGTTCAACATTGTCGGCAGCTTTTACGGCACGGAGAACGAAATAATCGTTACCGCCGGCATTATAAACAACATAATTGAATTCTTCGGCGGCAAGGCCGTGAACTGGATAAACTACGGTTCTTCCTACGCGGCGAATATTACCGTTATGGTAATATACATCGTTTGGAACGCGCTGCCGTTCAAAATACTTATACTGCTGGGCGGCCTGCAGAGCATCAATAAGCAGTATTACGACGCCGCCAAGGTGGACGGCACATCCCGCCGCCGCATATTCGCGCGCATAACCGTGCCGCTGCTTTCCCCCATGCTTGCCTATGTTGTGATAACCGGCTTCATAGGCGGCTTTAAGGAATACACCAGCATAATCGGTATATTCGGCGAGGCTATGGGCCCTGCGGACGCCGCAGGCAGGCTGAACACTATGGTAGGCTTTATATACGACGCTTTATCCACCAATAATCAGGGCCGCGCCAGCGCAGCCGCGCTGATACTTTTCGGCATAATACTGGCGGTAACGCTAATCAACCTTCAGGTCAGCAAAAAGCGCGTGCATTATTGAGGTAAAATATGGCTAAAGAAACGATAAAAACAATGCATGAGCGGGATATTTCCGCCGAGCGCACCCGCTCAAGGGCGGTTGGCATAATTGCAAAGGCGTTCTGCTATGCGTTCCTTATATTCATGGCGCTGGTGGTGCTGTTCCCGTTTTACTGGATGATAAATTCATCTCTCAAAAGCCTTGAGGAATACCGCCAAAGCGTGCCCACGTTCTGGCCGCAGAAGGTGCTGTGGTCAAACTATGCGGAGGCCTTCACCGCCGCAAGCCTGGGCCGGCTGTTTTTCAATACGGCCTATGTGGGCATAGTATCCACAATACTTTCGCTTGTTATAACAATTCTGTCCGCGTTCGCGTTTGCAAGGCTGGAGTTCAGGGGAAAGAACCTGCTTTTCTCCGCGCTGCTTGCAACAATGATGATACCGGGCGAGCTTTTTACAATAACCAATTACAGCACCGTTACCAACCTTGGCTGGATGAACACATACACGGTGCTTATAGTCCCCTTTTTGGTAAGCGTGTTCTATATTTATCTGCTCAGGCAAAACTTTTTGCAGATACCCAACGAGCTTTACCTTGCCGCAAAGGTGGACGGCACAAGCGATTTCAAATACCTTTGCAAGGTTATGATACCGTTGTCGCTGCCTACGCTCATATCCATAACGATTTTGAAGATGATGGGCGCTTGGAATTCATATATATGGCCGCGCCTCGTTGCCAACGACGATGCGCACAGGCTCATAACCAACGGCCTTAGGAATGCATTCACCGATACCACGGGGGACGTAAACTATCCCGTGCAGATGGCGGCGGTTGCGCTGGTGTCCGCGCCGCTGTTCCTGGTGTTCATATTCCTCAGGAAATATATTATGAAGGGCGTAAGCCGAAGCGGCATAAAAGGCTAAATAAATTTATGCTAAGCATAAAGAAAGGCAAGGAAAACAAAAAATGACAAAACGTATCCTGGCAACCATGTTGGCGGTACTTATGGTATTCAGCGCGCTGATGCTGGCTGCCTGCACCAACAGCACCCCCGCCAACACCGGCGATCAGCAGACCGCCGAACCCACCACTACCGACAACGCCGGTACCCCTGCCGGCAACGATCAGCAGACGGCCGAGCCTGTGAGCGAAGGCAACTTCACCGTCCCCGAAGCCGGTTACGACGGAAGCGAAGTCAACCTGACCTTCTATCACACCATGGGCACCAACCTGAGCGATGTGCTGAACCTTTACATCGAGGAGTTCAACAAGCTCTATCCCAATATCCACATCACCAGCGAAAAAATCGGCAGCTATGACGACGTGCGCGACCAGATAAGCACCGAGATCACCGTTGGCAACCAGCCCAACATAGCCTATTGCTATCCCGACCATGTTGCGCTTTACAATCTGGCCGGCGCTGTTGCCACGCTTGACGGCCTTATCAACAGCCAGATCGAGGTTGCCCGCGCGGACGGCACCGCCGAAATACTCGGCCTGACCGACGAGCAGAAGGCGGACTTCATCCCCGGCTACTATGCCGAGGGCGCCCAGTTTGGCGACGGCCTCATGTACACCATGCCGTTCTCCAAGTCCACCGAGGTACTTTACTACAACAAGACCTTCTTTGACGCCAACGGCCTTACCGTCCCCACCACCTGGGAAGATATGGAAGCTACCTGCGCCAAGATAAAGGAAATCGACCCCAACTCCATTCCCCTTGGTTACGACAGCGAGAGCAACTGGTTCATCACCATGTGCGAGCAGTACGGCTCCGATTATACCAGCGCCTCCGGCGACCATTATCTGTTCAATAACGAAACCAACCGCGGCTTCATAAAGATGTTCCGCGAATGGTACCAGAAGGGCTACCTGACCACTCAGAAGCTCTACGGCGCCTATACCTCCGGCCTGTTCACCTCCACCGATGAGGTCAAGAGCTATATGTCCATCGGCTCCTCCGCAGGCGCGACCCATCAGCGTCCCGCGGCCGACGCAAACGGCAACTATCCTTTCGAAGTTGGCATCAGCACCATACCGCAGCTTGGCAACGGCAACAACAAGGTCATTTCCCAGGGCCCCAGCGTATGCATATTCAAAAAGGATAACGATCAGGAAGTCGTGGCAAGCTGGCTGTTCATCAAGTTCCTGACCACCAGCGTGGATTTCCAGGCCGAGTTCTCCATGGCCTCCGGTTATGTTCCCGTACTCAAGAGCGTTGCCGATAACGAAGCCTACGCTTCCTTCATCGCCCAGGCCGACGGCGGCAAGTACATCTCCGCCCTCAGCGCCAAGGTCTGCCTTGAGCAGGAAGAATATTACTACACCTCCCCCGCCTTCAACGGCTCCTCCACCGCGCGCGATCAGGTCGGTACCCTGCTGACCAAGTGCCTTACCGCGGACGACGGCGGCAACGTGGACGCCATGATAGAGGCTGCCTTTGCCGAAGCCGTGGACGAGTGCGAATACAACGGCTGATATAAGCCCGGTTTTTAAGGAAGTAACGTTATGAAAAAGCTTGCCCCGGCATTGGCGCTGATAATACTGGCGCTTTGCATATTCGGCTGCACGCCGCAAAAGGATAAGGACGCTTTGCCCACGCCCGTGCAAACGGACGCCGCGCAAACGCCCCCCGTGAGCAGCGCGCCCGAAGCCGCGCCCTCGCCCGCTGCCGCGGCAAGCGAAAGCATTGACTATGCCGCGTCAGTGAATCCTTCGGGCGCGGATACAGCGAAGCAGGAGGTTACGGTAAAGTCGTTCGTGGACGGCGACACCGTGCATTTCCTCGTGCCGGAAAGCATAATGCCCTCCGGCGTGCTGAAGGCCCGCTTCATCGGCATAGATACGCCGGAATCCACCGGCAAAATAGAGGAATACGGCAAGGCGGCGTCCGAATTTACAAAGGAAAAACTGTCCCGTGCCCATTCCATAATGATCGAATCGGACGACGGGAATTGGGATTTCGACTCCACCGGCGGCAGATACCTTGTTTGGGTATGGTATAAGGCCGAAAAGGCCGGCGAATACCGCAACCTTAATATAGAGCTGCTGCAAAACGGCCTTGCCCGCGCCTATTCTTCGGCAAACAACCGCTATGGCTCCGCCTGCACCGCGGCCATAAACCGGGCCAAGGCGAACAAGCTGAACATCTATTCAGGGCAGAAGGACCCCGATTTCTATTACGGGGACGCCGTGGAGCTTACATTAAAGGAGCTTAGGTGCGGTATAGAGGGCTATAACGGCAAAAAGGTAGCGTTTGAGGGCGTTATAACCATAAACAGCGGAAACGGCGTGTTTATCGAGGATTATGACGCGGAAACGGACAGGTATTACGGCATAAGCGCCTATTATGGCTACGGCCTTTCGGGCGCGGGGCTTGATATACTTTCCGTGGGCAACCGGGCGCGGATAGTGGGCACCGTTCAGTATTATGAGGCCGGCGGCTGCTATCAGGTATCCGGCCTAAGCTACCGGCAGATGAAGCCGGACGATCCGAATAATCTGCAAAAGCTGAGCGAGGGCAACGCGGCAGGCTATGTCAGCATAAGCGCGGATGATTTTGCTTCCGCCATGGTGAGCATAGAAACCGAAGCCGGTGCGGCGGAATATAAGCTGAGCGACATCGCCATGAACACCACCGTTGAGATGGACGGTTTAACGGTGCAAAGCGTTTACGTTGCCGAAAACGGCTGCGCAACGCTTAGTTGCACCGCCGACGATGCCGAAGTGACGGTAAGGCTTGAGCCGCTTAAAGTAAACGGCGCGGCCTTTGACCCCAATACCCTTTCCGGAAAAACGATAGACGTGCGCGCAGCCGTGGACATGTATGACAATGCGCCGCAGCTGCACGTATTCACGGCGGAAGGTATTTCCATACACTAAAAATAAACCTGAAAAGAGGGAGAAAACATGAAAAGGATAGTAGCATACATAATAGCGCTGGCGCTGTTCGCAGCGGCGTTTGCCGGCTGCTCCGCCCCCGTGGACGAGCCTACCCCCACGGTAGAGCCCAGCAACGAACCCACAGAGACCGTTGAGCCCAGCGCCGAACCCGTTGTTGACAACACTCAGGCGCTTGAAAACGCCGCGGCTTACATAAAGCTGATGTATAAAAAGAGTGCGGTAAAGACCCCCGCCGATTATCAGGTAGTCGGTTTTGCCGTGGTTGACGGCGTATCCTACCAGATACAGTGGACCGTTGAAATCACCGGCGGCGCCGAGGATGCCGTGGTCGTTGGCGAACTGGGCGAGGACAAGATGGTCACCATCGATGTTAACGAAGCCTGCGCCGAGGATTCCGAATACACCCTTACCGCCACCATAGCGGACGAAAACGGCGCTTCCGTTTCCGAAAGCTTTGCCCACATGGTACCCAAGGGCTTTGATCTTGGCACCGCCAGCTATGACGAAATAGTCTCCGCCGGCTACGAGCTGGAAGAAGGCGCGGCGCTTGAAGGCACCCAGCGACTGTTCGGCACCGTTGTGTCTATCGACACTCCGTTCAGCGCCGAATACAACAACATCACCGTTACCATAGCCGTAAAGGGCATGGAGGAATACCCCGTGCAGTGCTTCCGCCTTGCCGGCGAGGGCGCGGATGCCTTGGCCGTTGGCGATGAAATAACCGTTGAAGGCACCATAAAGAACTACAAGGGCACCATCGAGTTCGACGCGGGCTGTGCATATATCGGCAAGGGCGAGATTCTCAACCAGGCTAAGCTGCTTGAGAACGCCTACGCGCTTGAAGAAGGCGCCGCCATGCTCAACGCCACCGCGCTCAAGGGCGTTATAACCTCCATCGATACCCCGTTCAGCGCAGAGTACAACAACGTGACCGTCACCATGGTTTGCGACGGCATAGAGGATAAGCTCATACAGTGCTATCGCCTCAGCGGCGAAGGCGCTGACAAGCTGGCCGTAGGCGACGAAATAGCAGTGTTCGGCATTATAAAGAACTACAAGGGCACCATCGAGTTCGACGCGGGCTGCACCCTTATCCCCGCCGACGCCGTGACCGGAGCCAAGATAGTCGCCCGCGCTTACACCCTTGAGGACGGCGCGCAGCTGATGGGCACCAAGACCCTGACCGGCACCATCGCCTCCATAGACACCGCCTTCAGCGCGGAATACGGCAACATAACCGTTACCATAGTTGTGGGCGGCCTGAACGACTATGCCATACAGTGCTTCCGCATGAAGGGCGAGGGCGCGGATAAGCTTGCCGTGGGCGACGTGATAACCGTTACCGGTGTAATAAAGAACTACAAGGGCACCATCGAATTCGACGCGGGCTGCACCTTCACCAAATAACAAAAGCAAATAAAGCTTAAATGCAGCGAATACCCGGCTTTGCGGCCGGGTATTTTCGTTTATATTTAACCATTGTTGACAAGGCGTTGTGCATCGTGATAAGCTTTGGGTAATTCACGCGACAGGAACACGGGAGCGCCCCCCAAGCAGCCATTTTGGGCTTGCCTGTCCTTGTCAACTGATGATACCATTAGTCTGCATCGGGAGAGTATATGAAAAGGATTGATTGGAGCGAGCTGCGCCCGCAGATATCCCTGGTATGGCGGCTCGGCCTGCCGGCGATACTAACGCAGATAACTACCATAGCCATGCAGTATATCGATTCCGCAATGGTCGGCGCGCTCGGCGCGAATGCGTCTGCGGCAATAGGCCTTGTTTCCACAAGCACCTGGCTGTTAAGCGGCATAACCTACGCAATAACGGCGGGCTTTTCCGTGCAGGTTGCGCACCATATCGGCGCAAAGCGTGACGAGGACGCGCGCACGGTTGTTAAGCACGGCCTGATAAGCGCGCTTTTGATATCGGCCCTGCTGTGCGCATTGGGCGCCGTTATAAGCGATCCTCTGCCAGTATGGCTTGGCGGCAGCGAAACAATACACCGCGATGCATCGCTGTATTTCCTTGTATTCGCGCTGGAGATGCCGTTTTTGCAGCTCAATTCGCTCGCCTCATCGTTTTTGCAGTGCAGCGGGGACATGGTAACGCCCAGCATACTTACGGCCGCAATGTGCATTTTAGACATTATATTCAATGCGATTTTCATTCCCAAATACGGCGTATTGGGCGCGGGCATAGGCACGGCGCTTGCCTGCGCGGTGGTATGCCTTGTAATGCTGTGGTGCTGCTGCGGCAGGGATAAGCACCTTAAATTGAACAGGGCCGACAAGAGCCGGTTCGATTCTTCCATACTTAAAAAGGCGTTGAAGATCGGCCTGCCCGTGGCGGTTCAGGAGGTTGCCACAAGCGGGGCAATGGTAATAACCACAATGATAATAGCTCCGCTTGGCGAAATTGCAATAGCCGCAAACTCCTTCGCCGTAACTGCGGAGGGGCTATGCTACATGCCCGGCTACGGAATAGGCTCCGCTGCCGCAACGGTCGTAGGCCGCAGCGTGGGCGCGGGCGAGGATGAGCTTGCCCGCCGCTATGGCAACATATGCATTGGCATGGGCGCAACCATAATGGGCGTATTGGGGCTGATAATGATGTTCATATGCCCGCTGCTGTTCGCCATGCTCACGCCCGATCCCGCCGTGCGCGAGCTTTCCGCGCAGGTGCTTAGGATAGAGCTGCTTGCCGAGCCGCTTTTCGGCGCGTCGATAGTTGCCGCGGGCGCCTTGCGCGGCGCGGGCGATACGCTTGTGCCAAGCGTCATAAACCTTGCCACGATGTGGGTGGTGCGCATAGGCCTTGCGCTGATACTGATAAAGCCGCTCGGTCTACTCGGCATGTGGATAGCCATGGCTGCCGAGCTGAGCACGCGCGGGCTGCTCATGCTCTATCGGCAAAGAACAAGCAGGTTTTATGCAATGTATGCAGGGCAGGGAAAGGCGTAGGCGTATTGAAACGTTTGGGTTCGCATGGTTGGCGAAAAGAAGAATTCGGAGGGGCAACGCAGCCCCTCCTGTTTTCGTCAACCCCTCAGCCGCCTTGCGGCGACAGCTCCCAGTTCGGGGAGCCTTTGGTGCAGCATAAACTCAACACACAAAAGCCCCTTTCGGGGCTTTTTCTTATGCTCTGCTCTTTTTAGTCAGCTATGCTTAGTCCTCTATCCGTTCCCATACGCGGCTGCCTACCATTACGGACCAGGCCTTGTTGTCGCGGATATAGAAGCGCATACGGTTGGCAACGTCGCCGTTGCGGATGCCCTGGAACCACGTCTCGCCGCAGTATACCATGTCCATCGACCCCATGGCAGTCTCGCCTATCAGCTTGCCCTCGTCGTTTATATATACCTTCAGCGTGGAAGGAATACCTTCGTGGCAGATATAGGAACCGACTATGGTTTCGGGTGCGCCGAAGTCATATCCTACGGGATGCAGCCAGCGGTGGCTGTTCTCTATAGGATCGCCCATCATCATGTTGTACATCATCCAGCACAGATCGTCCGTATCGCAGTCGCCTTGGTTGCAAAGCGCGGCAAAGCCGTAGCCTTCGCCCTTGAGGAAGCCGCCGTGGGTAGATACGCCGTGCAGTCCGCCGGAGTGTTCGCATATAACATGGCCGTTCTTGGTGCGCTTGTAAAGGCCGTAGCAATAGATGGGCTTCTCTTCTTCGCCGAAGCGGTTGCCTACCATTATTTCAACCGCCTTCGCGGGGATGGCCTGCACGCCGTCTATCACGCCGCCGTTGCCAAGGCAGCTATAGTAGCGCGCCATGTCGTGCGCGGTGCTCTTTACGCAGGCGCATGCGCGGAACGGGGGCAGTATGCTCCAGCAATCGTCCGCAACGCTCTGGCCGTTTACTTCTTCAAAAAGGCTGGTGATGTTGCCGTCGGAAGCTATCTTCCTGGCTTCCGAGCCGTCTATGTCAAGCACGGTTCTCGTCATGCCTATGGGCCCGAACACGCGCTCGTTAAGGAACTGCTCAAGCGGCATGCCCGCCGCCGCGTCAACTATATAGGATATAACGGCATAGCCTTCGTTTGAATAGCTCATGTATTCGCCCGCCGCGCCAAGGGTCTTATACTTGCAGTTGGCAATGTAATCTATAACCTGCTCAATTTTGTCCATCTGGTTGGGGGACGTGCGGCGCATCTGCAGCGCCCAGCTGTCGCTTTCGTCCGCGGCGGAGTATACGTCCTTACCAACGGTTTCCTCGCTCGCATCGGAGAAACGATCGGTGCTGTTCATGGCGATGGACCATTCCAGCGGCTCCATGGGCGGTATGCCGGCGGTGTGCATGGCAAGGTGCCTTACCAGCACCGTGTCCGTGGGGTTGCCGGGTATGCGGAAGGAGGGAATGTACTTGGTCACGGGATCGTCATAGCTGAACTTGCCTTCGGCTTCCAGTATTGCAAGCGCCAAAGTGGAGGTGGACTTGCTCATGCTGGCTATGCCGAAAATGGTGTTTTCGTCAATCAGCTTGGTGTGTTCATTGTTGCCGAAGCCGTAGCCTTTTTCGAATATAACGCCGTCGGGGCCGTATATCGCGCAGCTCACGCCGGGCAGCTTCTTCTCCTTTATCCTTGCGTCAAGCGCCTTATCCAGCGCCTTCAGGTCGTAGTTCATTGGTGTTCTTTCCTCCTGCTGTAAAATAAATGGTTTATTATCGCCGCCCGCTTAATCGAGCATTGTTTTAAGTTTGTCCGCTATTGCCGCAGCAAGCGCGGCGTGGCCTTCGGCGTCCATGTGTTCGTTATCTACAGGCGAAGGCTCGGCATACTTTGCCGCATCCAAAAAGTCTATCCCTATTCGCGCCGCCGCCTGCTCATAAAGCGGGGCGAATTTGAGCGATTCTTCATAGCCCGAAACGCTCAGCGGGCTTTGGTCCGTCTCGGCTATTTCGCGGCCTATATGTATGGGGGATACGAGCAGCAGCCGCGGCGTATGCGCATTAAAGTGCAGCGCACCGTTCATTACCATGCGCGAAAGCGTTATGCAGCCGCGGCTCGCTTCCCAAGCCGTGTGGCTATGCATCAAATCGTTCGTGCCCAGCATTATAACAACCGCACCCAGCGGCGCGTGGCTCATAAGGCAGCACATAAGATGGCTTTTGCCGTTCAGCACGCTCCCGTCAAAGGGGCTGTCAAAAACGGTCGTGCGGCCGTTTAGCCCTTCTTCTATTATTCTGTATCCGTCGCCAAGCAGCCGCTGCGCGGCGCCCGTCCAGCGCACGGCGTACTCATAGCGGCCCTTGCCGCCGGGGATATAGCCCCATGTATTCGAATCGCCATAGCATAGAATGTTTTTCATGGGTATCAGTATACCATAAATCGCGCATTATGTATTGTTATAATCTAAAAAAACGGATATAATTATAAATGTGAATATCTTGTCACTTACTTATAATAAATTGAGCAGGAGGAGCAGCAATGGATTATCTTATAAAAAACGGACGCATAGCCGATAAGAACGGCTGCTACGAGGCCGACCTTATAATAAAGAACGGCAAAATAACATATATTGGCGATGGGCTGGACGCAACGGGCCTGGAGGTGATAGACGCCGCAGGCTGCTACGTTTTGCCCGGATTTATAGACACGCATACCCATTTCGACCTGAACACAGGCTCCGCCGTGACCGCGGACAATTTTGATACCGGCACCCGCGCGGCAATACTGGGCGGCACAACAAGCATACTTGACTTCGCCACGCAGGAGCGGGACGGCACGCTTGGCGAAGCGCTTGCCCAATGGCAACGGAAAGCTGAAATTGCGCACTGCAATTACGGTTTCCATATGGCAATAGCCCGCTGGGATAAGCAGACGGAGGCCGAAATGGCGGACATGACCCGCGAGGGGGTTACATCATATAAGATGTATATGGTATACGATGCGCTGCGCGTGGACGACGGCAGCCTTTACTCCGCGCTGAAGGCGGCAAAGCAATACGGCGCGCTGATAGGCGTGCATTGCGAAAATTGGGACACGCTGCTGCGCATTACGGAGGAAGTGAAGGCGCGCGGCATACTGGGGCCGGAGGGGCATCCGCTTTCCCGCCCAAACGATATAGAGGCCGAGGCCGTGGCGCGGTATATGCGCCTATCTAAGCTTGCGGGGGCGCCTGCCTACGTTGTGCATCTTTCCACGCATGAAGGTTTGGAGGAGGCGCTGCGCGCGCGCAAACGCGGCCAGGAGGTTTACCTTGAAACCTGCCCGCAGTATCTTTTCCTTGATGACGAACGCTATCTTGACGCGGACGGAGCAAAGTTCGTAATGAGCCCGCCGCTCAGAAAACCCGCCGATAACAAGGCGCTCATGGCGGCATGCGCTTCCGGCGATATAGACACAGTCGGCACGGACCATTGCTCCTTCACAATGGCGCAGAAGCTTGCCGCAGGCGATTTTTCCAAAATACCCAACGGCGGCGCTGGCGTAAGATGGCGCGGGGAGCTGATGTATACATACGGCGTGCTTGCGGGGCGCATGAATATGCAGCGCTTCTCCGCCCTTATGAGCGGCAACGCGGCAAGCCTGTTCGGCATGGCGGGCCGCGGCAGAATAGCCAAGGACTGCGCGGCGGACGTGGTAATATGGGATGGCTCCGTAAGCCGCACCATATCCGATACGGACGGCCAGCATAATTGCGACAACACACCCTTCAACGGCATGGAAGTTAAGGGCGGGGCGAAGCACGTTTTCCTAAACGGCGAGCTTGTTGTATATAACGGCGAACTCATAGCGGAAAACCGCGGCCGCTACATCCGCCGCAGGGCGCACGGCAAGCTGAGATGAAAATTGCCGCTGTACTCATGGCCGCGGGCGCGTCGAGCCGGTTTGGCGAATGCAAGCTTATAAAGGAGTTTGCGTCGCGGCCAATGTTTGAATATGCGCTGGATGCGCTGCCGTGCGATAAGCTTTGCGCGGTGGCTGTTGTGTCCGGACGGGCGGAGATACTTGCCTCCGCCAAGCTGCGCGGCTTTATACCCGTGCTCAACGATAGGCCCGAGGATGGCCCGCCGCGCACTATACGCCTCGGCATGGAAGCCGTCGGCGATGCGGAGGGGATAATGTTCATGGTGGCGGATCAGCCGCTACTGCGGCGCGAAAGCGTTGCGGGGGAAATTGACTTCTTCGCAAAAAATGCAAACAGCATCGTTGCCATGGGCCACGGCGAGCGCAGGGGCAATCCGGTAATATTCCCGCGGGAGTTTTTTGATGAACTGAAAGCGCTCCGCGGCGAGCGCGGGGGCGGCGCGGTCATGGCTGCGCATAGGGAAAGAATAATGCTTTATCAGCTTGAAAACGGAGCGGAGCTGATGGACATAGACACGGCTTCGGATTACATTATGCTTCAAAAGGAGAACGGGCTATGAATTACGGCGGAATAAAGGGAACCATAATTACCGCGGATGCGAACGACAAAATAAACATAACCGAAAACGGCGTTATAATAACCGATAAAGCGGGCGTTATACAGAGCGTGTTCGTTGCGGATGCGCTGCCGCCCGCATATCAAAGCGCTAACATAGAGGACTTCGGCAGCAGGATAATAACCACCTCGTTTTGCGATATGCATCTTCACGCGCCGCAATATCCCATGCTGGGGCTCGGTATGGATTTGCCGCTTATGCAGTGGCTTTATAACTATACCTTCCGCACGGAGGCCATGTTTAAGGATACCGGCTTCGCGCGGGAGGTTTATTCCGTGCTTGCAAGGGAGCTTATCGCGCGCGGCACAACGCACGTTTGCGCGTTTTCCTCCGTGCATACGGACGCAAGCCTTGTGCTGATGGAGGAGCTTGAGCGCGCGGGCGTATACGGCTTCGTGGGCAAAATAAGCATGGACAGGAACACCACCGATGAACTGCGCGAAACAACCGAGGGCGCACTGAGCGAAGAACGCCGCTTTATCGGGGAAGCGCTTTCCCGCTTCGGCGGCATAAGGCCCATAATAACGCCGCGCTTCACGCCAAGCTGTACTGATGAGCTGATGGCGGGGCTTGGCGCACTCGGGGCAGAATACGGGCTTCGCGCGCAGTCGCATCTGAGCGAAAATTTTGAGGAGATAGCCATGGTGCGCTCGCTTTGTCCGGACTGCGAAAGGTATTATCAAACCTATGAAAAGGCCGGCCTTTTCGGCAAAAATACCGTTATGGCGCACTGCGTACACAGCGACGATATTGAGCGCGCGGCAATGAAGGCGGCGGGAGTATGGGTGGCGCACTGCCCCAATTCAAACACAAATATATATTCCGGCATTGCGCCCGTAAGGCGAATGATGGCGGAGGGCTTGAAAATCGGCCTTGGGTCGGACATTGCGGGCGGGGACAAGCTGAGCATGCGCCATGTTGCCTGCGCGGCGATAAGGGCATCCAAGCTAAGATATTATTATGCAGACAGGGCGGCCGAGGAGCGCTTCCTTGAGGTCGGCGAGGCTTTCAGCCTTGCGTCCGCCCGTCCGCGGGAGTTTTTCGGCCTAAGCCGCGGCTTTGCGGCGGGGGAAAAGCTTTTCGCCATAGTGCTGGACGATTCCTCCCACGGCCCCGCAATACCGCTTAACGCTGCGGAGCGGTTTGAACGGCTGATTTATTCCGATGATCTTCACGATATTTTTGCAGTTTACTCCGGCGGCATCCGGCGCAAATGATGATATAATATAAGGCACAAAAAGCAAAAGGAGATAAAACCATGCTCGAATACAGATATGATACGCAATTATTGATTGAAGGCAGCGGCCTTGACGAGGACGCCATAAACGCCTATTTTACGGATAATTTTAAGGGCGACTGCCTGCTTGCCGTTGGCGACGAAACACTGATAAAGATCCATTACCATACCAATGAACCGTGGAAGGTGCTGGAATACTGCGCCTCCCTGGGCGAGATTTACGACATAGTGGTTGAGGATATGGATCGCCAGGCACGGGGTCTGCAGGGGTAAGCGGGCTTCCGCCCGCAGTGAAATCCTGCTGATAGAACATTAACAAACTGACGATAAGAATTGTATAAAATACCATAACCGATACCATAAACGCTCGGCTAAAAGTGCTGAGCGTTTGTGATATGAATAGTAGATTGTTTTATGTTTTTTTGATATACTTTATTTAAGCAAAAGCTAAAGGTTCTGGATTACGAACCAAGATATATTTATCACTATACTATATAGTGTGGAATGGAGCAAACTAATGGGAAAGTGTATGATTTGCGGCAAGCGTGGGCTCTTCTTAAAAGTTGATGCATTGGGGCGATGCAACGAGTGTGCCCAAAAGGAAAGAGAAAAAGAAGCAGCAGAAGCAAGAGAGAAGGCCGAAAAAGAAGAACAGGAATTTGAGTCATATTATTCAAATATGTTATTCTGCTTAAAAAAACTGCAAGAGGATATTGAAGTTGATGACAATCCAATTGAAGCGTTAAGTATTATTCCGCTAATAAGAGATAAGGTATATGAGTGCGAGATCTTAAAAGCAGAGATTCATAATCCTCAATATGAAAACAAACTGTTTGACAAACTCGTTAAAAGCATTACATATAGTGATGACTTTTCCAGAAAATATGGCATAGGGAGATTGGAAGCGTTTGACATTGGAGTCCGCGTTAATTCGATTTCAAAAGAATACTCCAAAGATGAAATCTTTTCAGATATTGATAAAAGAATAAATGCTCATGCTAGGTTTTTGAATAATATAATAAAAAGCATACAGAATAGCGCGGCGTTCCAGCAAAAGATAGATGCCATTGCTGAAATCAACGTGGAGAAATCAAACACGAATCACAATAAGCGTGAAGCATCAGAGTTGGAAGAAATTATAAAGTATAGTAGTATTACTACGAAGACATGCTTTGAACGACTTGGTGATTTTGTTGTTATTGATACAGAAACAACTGGGTTAAGCCCCACAAGAGACAATTTAGTAGAAGTTGCAGCAATTAGGTTTGAAAATTGGGTCCCAATCCAAAAATTCCATACCTTATTAAATCCGGGTAAACATATCCCAGATAAAGCATCAGCTATTAATAATATTACGGACGATATGGTAGCTGATGCGCCAGCATTCATGCAGATTATCGATAGCTTGAATGCTTTTGTAGGCAAGTCCAATATCGTAGGTCATAATCTTCCATTTGATTTGAAGTTTTTATACCGGTACGGGTACGATTTCACGGCTAACAAAAGGCGCTATTATGATACATGCGAAATTGCTAAGAAGACATTGAAAAAGCCAAAACTAAAATGGGATAAAGATTTCGATGAATATGTCATTGATTACGACTGTGATTACGATGTTGAAGACTATAAACTGACAACGCTTTGTGATTACTACCAAATTCGTGATAACATGTTTGCACACAGAGCACTATCAGATGCTCTTGCGACTGGAGAACTGTTTAAGTGTCTTGCTAAAGATAGAATCGGTATTTGATTCTTAACAAAACACTTTCTCTTCGCTTACAAGTTTAGCAAAAGCCCTTCGCATGAATAAAGCATGCGAAGGGCTTTTTCGTGTTCATTCCCTCACTATATACGGATCCAGCCTGCTGAAATCCGCCGGATCGGACAGGCAAAGCTCAACGCCCTCTATCTGCCCGTCCTGAAACATCTGCGTCAGCGCAATGTATTGGCACAGCGTGGATTTCAGGTTAAGCCTGTCCCCTTCCCCCGTAACAAGCTCCACGCGCCCGCGGCACTCGCTGACGGCGCTGAAGAACTTGTTGGGTTCGGTTATGTTTAATATTTTCATTTGCTTACTCCCATTCTATCGCGCCTACGGATTCAAGATATTCCTCCGCAAAGTCAAGATAATCCTCGCTCAGGCGCATTGCAAATTCCTTATATTTTGGCCAACGCTTCTGCATTCCGGCGAATATCAGCTCGTATGCGTCGTCGTCGTCATAATCCGCGCCCTCGTCCGCGCCGCTCTTGGCCATGTATTCGTTGTCCAGCTCCATAAGGTCGTCAACCATCTTGGCAAGCTCGCCCTCCTCAAGGAATTCAAAGTCGCCCTCAACGGTGAACTTATTGAGTATATATGCCTTCATGGCGTCTATGTCTATATCGATGTACATTTTTGTTTCTCCTTTTATTCCTGTGTGTTATTCGTTTCGTTATAGTTGCTCTTTTCAACGAACTCCGGCACTTCCGCAGGAGCTACGGGTTCGTTCTGCGCTTCGGGTGCATATTCGTTCGCGGGTGCATCGCAAGGCTGAGCCTGCACGGGCGCATCGTGCACGTGGGCATTGGGCGCGGAGTCGTTCATATTATCGCGGAATTCGCGGGTATAGGCGTCGTAGTAAAGCACGGTGTAAAGCGCGGCGGAATAGTTAGTCTCAATCGCCGCAAGGAACAGCATGGCTATCGCCATAACCACGGCGCATATCACCACCGCCGCCGTGCTGCCCGCGGCAAGGCATATCCCCAGCACAACGCCGAATATTGCCGAAATTATAAGCGCTATCAGCATGAACACAAGCGCCACTATGAGCGATATGCCGAGTATCCTGCCGTAACGCTTGAACGCAAGGTTAAGCCCGCGGCCGAGTGCGGAGAAGTTCTTTTTATCCTCGTTCACCGCAACGGGATAGGTGAAGGCAAGCGGCACCGTGGCGCATATGGCAAGCACCATGTTTATCAGCCATATTATAATCAATGATGCTATGAATCCTGCGCCGAGCGAGGCCACTTCGCTTATGTCCTGCACCGCGCCGCTGTCAAAAAGCCCCTTGCGCGCAGCGCTCATTATTGCGCCCATCATGCCGCCCGCGGTAACTATGCCCGTAAGCACGCTGCTTATAAGCGAAACGGCAATGCCCGCCACAAGCCGGCCGACGTATTGGCAAAGATTAAGCGTGAAATACCGCTTAAGCGTGTAGCCGGTGCGTCTGAAAAGCTGAGAAAAGGTGGAGCTTTGGCCGTATATGCGCATGGACATTTCCGTATAAAGCCCGCCGTTCATTATCGGCCCCAGTACGAGCCATATCGCCAAAGCCGCAACGAACATAAGTATTACGCTGAGCGCCACCAGCGCCGCAACGCCGCCTTCCTGCCCCGCGTTATTCGCAACTATGCCGATTACTGCCGGCGCCGCGCACAGCGCCAATACCGCCGCGGCTATAAGCACCCATATGAGCGTATACATAACGCCCGCGAAGAAGTGGCGCTTGGTAACGGCCCACGTTATGCCGAACACGCCGCGCATGGTAAGCGGACGCATGGGGATGGGTTGATAATCTTTGTTCATCAGGTATGCCTCCTTTGTGTTGCTTTATTTTAACTCAAAGCAGCTTTTTCGTTTGGATGTAAACGTCTCCGCTGCCTATTGTTACAACAAGGTCGCCCGCGTTCGCATGGGAATCAAGATAATCCCTTATGTTTTCAAACGTTCCAAGGTACGTTGCGTGCCCGCCGCCCGCGTTTATGGCGGCAACCATGTCCCGCGCATGTACGGAACCGTCGTCCTTCTCGCGCCCGGGGTAAATATCCGGCACCAGCGTTTCATCAGCCAAATTGAAGCAGGTTACGTCGTTGAGGAACAGCGTTTTGGCCCGCGTATATGAATTGCACTGGAAAACGCAGAAAAGCTTATTATGCTTCACGTTGCTTGCGGCCTTCATAGTTGCGGCAATTTCCGAAGGATGATGACCGTAATCGTGGTAATACTTCACTCCGTTGCGCTCGCCGTAGTATTCAAAGCGGCGGCGGGTATTGCGGAACGCGTTCAGCGCCGAAACTATGCATTTATCATCCGCGCCGATCTCGCGCGCGGCCGCCGCAGCCGCAATTGCGTTCATCACGCTGTGTTCACCCGGTATCCTAAGCTGAATATGCATAAGCTTTTCGCCGCGGAACATGATATCAAACCCGGGGCAGCCGTTGTCGTCATAGGTTATATTAGCGGGGGTATAGTCCGCATCCTTCATGCCGTAGCTAAGCTTGCGCCCCGTATGCTCCGCCATCAGCGCGCGCACGCGGAAATCGTCCGTATTGCCTATCAAAAGGCCGTTTTCGGGCAGCAGCGCGGCAAATTTTTTGAACGCGGCAACAATGTGCTCCATATCGCCGTAGTAATCAAGGTGATCGTTGTCAATGTTGTTTATAAGGGCTATTGTTGGGCGCAGCGTTAGGAAGCTTTCAACGTATTCGCATGCCTCTGTTATGAACATATCGTGCGCGCCAAGCCTTACCCCGCCGTTCAGGAAATCCACAAAGCCGCCTATATGCACCGTTGCGTCCGGCCCGCCCTGTTCGCAGATGAGCGCAAGCATGCTGGTTATGGTGGTTTTGCCGTGGCAGCCGGCTATGCCCACAACGCTTTCGTAGCCTTCCGTAAGCTGGCCCAGCGCCTCGCTGCGTTCAAGCTCCGGTATGCCACGGCGCTTGGCCTCCGCCCGCTCCACGTTATCGCTCTTTATCGCGGCGGAGAATATTATAAGGTCGCAATCGCCTATGTTCTTCGCATCATGCCCTATGAATACGGGAACGCCCAGCTCCTTCAATCTTTCGGTAAACGGGGATTCCGCCCTGTCCGAACCCTGAACGTAGTAGCCGCGGTTTTTAAGTATGCTTGCAAGGCCGCTCATGGAGCAGCCGCCTATGCCTATAAGGTGTATCCTTTTATGCTCGGTTATATGGGTCATGTATCTTTTCTCCCTTCCGATTCCCTAAATAATTATTATATCACATTTGTTCCGTATTACCAATGCCCGCGCACGCATGGCAGAAGGCCATGTCGCGGAAATTCTCCGCCGCCCGCTGCGCCTGCGCCAGTGTTTCAAATATGCCGAAGCACGCGCTTCCGCTGCCGCTCATCTCCGCCGCAAGCGCGCCCGCACTTTTAAGCCGCCGCTTTATTTCGGCTATGCTGCCAAGCTCCTTTTCGGCCGCCTTTGCAAGCCCGTTCGATACCGCCGCCGCAAGCGCATCCGTATCGCCAGCGCGTATGGCATCGGCCGCGTGTTCGCTTCTGCCCTTAGCATACGGAGGGGTGAGCGCGGAAAAAAGCTGCCGCGTGGATATGCCCTCCGCGGGCTTTACTATAAGGTAGCACAGATTGATATCCGGCAGCGGCTCTATCCTTTCGCCACGCCCGCGGCAAAGGGCCGTTGCCCCGTGCAGCAGAAACGGAACGTCGGAACCAAGCTCTGCCGCAAGCGAATACAGCTCCGCTCCGCTCATGGCGCCGTACCGCCGCTGCATCAGCCTTAAAACCCCCGCGCCGTCCGCACTGGAGCCGCCAAGGCCGGCCATTTCGGGGATATGCGCGCGTATTTTTATATGCACCCCGCCGCAGCCCGTGCGCCGTGCGTATTCATGCGCCGCGCGGTAGGCAACGCTGCCCTCCGGCAGGTCAAAATCCGCAGTAACGGCAATGTCCTCATGCGAAAAGTCCGCATAAAGCTCGTCATACAGATCTATCGTCTGCATAACGGTTGAAAGCTCATGGTAGCCGTCCGCGCGTTTTTTCAGCACGTCCAGCGTCAAATTGACCTTTGCAAAGGCCCTTGTTTCGGCAAAATCGTTCATCATTTTTATATTATACTATGCATTCACGAAATTTTCACTCGCCTTGGGACTTTTTTGGCGGTATAATGCTTTATATGGAAAAGAACATGCATGATTTTGACGAAGAATACGTTCCCGGGGTGCGGAAGAAGCACAACCCGGCCAAATGGATAAGCCTTGGCGCGGCGGCGGCGATGGCGATAGGCATTGCGGCGGCGTGCATAGTGCATGCGCCCGAAATCTACCCGTATGCGGAGCCTACCCCCGCCCCAACCGCTGCACCCACGCCAACCCCAACGGCGCTCCCAACGGCCGAGCCCACGCCCAACATTGGCGCGATTGTCCCCGCCGCATCCGCCACGCCCGATGCGCAGTACGTTGCCACGGCAATAATAGTGGACGGCAAATGCATAGGCGTGCTTGCCAGCCGAGAGGCGGCCGAAGAGGTGCTGGACGAGGCCATTGCCGGCTTTGAGCTGCAAATAAACCTGCCGGGCAGCATGGATTCGTATATAACCAACGACGTGGAGCTTATCGACGCGGCGGACAATGCGGACGCAGCAGCCATGGAAACCGTGACTTACGAGGCTATGCTTGCCCTGCTCACCGGCGAGGATACGCCAATAGAGGTCGAGACCATGCTCAGCGAAAGGCACACGGAGATAGTGGCCCACGAGACCGCCACCGAAAAGGACGATACGCTTATAAAAGGCACGCGCGTGGTTTCAAATTACGGCACTGACGGCGAAAGCCGCACCGTGGTGACGACGAAGTACATAAACGGCGTGCAGCAGGGCAAAAGCCAAAGCGAAACTTTTGAAATAAGCAAGCGTGTGGATGCGCTGATACGCGAAGGCACCATAAAGGCGGACAGCCACGCCGAGCCCGGCAAGCGCGAGGGCGCAAAAGGGCCGGATGCAGGCGAACTGAGCTTCATACGCCCGACAAAAAGTGGGGAGATAACCCAAAACTTCGGCCAGCTGAAGGGTATAATGCACCTTGGGCTGGACTTTGCCGCGGCCGAGGGGGACGAGGTTTACGCCGCCGAGGCGGGCACGGTGGTTTGCGTAATGGAGCGCGGCGGATACGGGCTGGTGGTTGAAATTGCGCACGAGGGCGGCTTCCTCACGCGCTATGCAAATCTTGGCGAAGTCAAGGTTTCGCTTGGCGACGCCGTGAACAAGGGCGATACCATTGCCCTTGCCGGCAGCAGCGGCAACGCCGCCAAGGCAAAGCTGCATTTCGAGCTGCGCCATAACGGCACGGCATATAACCCGAGGAATTATTTGAAGTAGCCATTATTCCGGTAATGCAAAAGGGCTCCGCCGTTTTGCCTCATTCTTCCTCCCGCTGCCATGAACGGTCCGTTAACATAGCTTCAATCCATCGGTTCTAATTAGCCCGCTCAAATTGCAGTATAGCATAAAACCGGCCCGGGGACATCTCCCCGAGCCGTTTTACATCGCCGCGTCAGCAGCGGCTTATTTTCACGTTTTTGCCCATCTCCTTAAGGCTGCTTATAAGGCGGTTGATAACTATCGCCTTCGCGTCCATGCCTATGTCAAGGTCGTCATTGGCGGTGTTTTCCGCCTTGCCGAAGAAGAAGTTTATGTCCGTAGCCTGCTCAAAAAGATACGCGCACAGCAGCGATACGCCGTCGTTGCCGCTGTTTATGGTTATGCTCAGCCTGTTGTCGGAAACGTATTGCTCCGCAAGGTCCGCCACCTGCTGAAGCGTTATTATGCCCTCCGTCACCAGATCCATGCCCTCTATCGTGGCTATGGCCGGCACCTTATCGGTTCCGCTGTCCTCCACGGGGATTATGGGCTTGTTCAGGTAGCGGCTTATCATGTGCGCGGTGGAGCCGCCGCAGCATATATGGCTGCCCTCTTTTGCAAAGAAAAGCTTCAGCACGCGCGCATCGTCCTTCGGGTCGGCAGGCGGGCCTATCATAACGTTTATGGCCCGGCGCGGGCGCACCTTGAACACAAGCGCGGTCATATCGTCGTCGTTTGAATCCATGCACAGCACGTTCCCCGCCTCCACCAGCCTTGCGGCCAGGTTTTGGGGCGATATGTCCGGCGTGTACCAGCGTTCAAGAAATTCTATTACCTCCTCGCGCTTCCAGCCGCCCGGCGAAAGCTTGCCTATGCCGGCGTTGGTTATGCCGTCCGTCATCAGCACCAGCATGTCGTTTTCCATAAGGCTTATTGTGCTTTCGCATATCTTCTTTTCGCCTATGAAGTGTATGCCTGTGTCGTAGGCATAGTTTTTGCCGTTCCTCAGCAGCACCGCGTCCGGATTATCGTACTGCACAAGGCGCACGGTGGAATCCGTAAAGCAGGCGAGAGTGAACGTTGAATACGCAAGCTTCCTTTCGCGGCACATGGGCAGCGTGCTTGCAACGGTTTCTATACATTCGTCAATGGGCAGGCGGTTCAGCATCATTGTGGAAAGCATGTTCGCGGTCAGCGTTGAAAGTATGTTCGCCTTAACGCCGCTGCCAAGCCCGTCGCTCAGCACGGCAACGAGCTGCTCCCCGTTTTTCTTTATTGAATACGAATCCCCGCATAGCGTTTCATCGTGCTTATTTATGCTGGCATGGCCGCTTTCTATGAACAGATCGACCATTTACTGCTCCTCGTTCTCCATCATAACGGCTTCTTTCAGCTTGGATATGGCAACCTTTGTTTCCGCGGCAGATTCGCCAAGGAGAGACGCTATTTCGTGCACTATCCTAAGCTGCTTATCCACAATGTCGTCCGCCATGCCGGCAACCTGCGTTTTGTGCCGCATTACCATATTCTGCCGCTGCTTTTCGCGGGTTATGTTCTTCATTATGCATATCACTATGCCGCTTGAAGCATCGTAATAAAGCGACTGCTTGAGATAAAGGTTATATTCCGCCAAATATGTGAACTTTTCCTTTGCGGCTTCCCCGCTTGAAATAAGGTCGACAAAGTCGAACTCGTCCACCAGCGCGCTAACGCTTTGGCCCACTATGTCGCTTGGCTGCACGCCGAACATTTCGCACGCGGCGTTGTTTATCTGCTGCACGCGAAGATCCATGTCCACGGCCAGTATAGCGTCCGGAGTAATACTGAGTATTTTGTCCGAGAATGACTCCGCGCGCTTTTTCATATACGGCATGCACATGGTTATTTCCGCACGACCCATTATTACGGCAATAGCCTTATCGCGGCAGGATGCGTAGCCGCACATGCCGCAGTTCAGCTCATCCTCCGGCCCTTCCTTGCCCATTTTTTTGAACACGGCGGCTATCTGCTTTTCGGTGGGCTGCATATAATATGTGCGGCTGTTCTTAAAGTGCGCCTCCATGTCCGGCGCGGGCGCAATGTCAAAGTCCGTCTCTCCGGCGGCGTCATGCGCCACTTTAACGTAGCTTGCCGCGGCGGAGCGGTTAACGTTGCGGAAAACCGGCCCGCCTATGCAGGAGCCTTGGCAAAAGCTCATCTCTATAAAGCAGCCGTCAAGCTTGCCCGCCATCGCGTCCTTAACGGCAGCCATGCAGCTTTCCGGCCCGTCCACGGCAACGTAGTTCACGCCGCCCTGCTGCGTCATGGTTTTCAGTATGCCGCCGGACACGGGGAAAAAGCGCGAAAGCCGCTGTTCGCTCTCCGCTGCGGGCATAATGGTTATCTTCGCTTCGCCAAGCCAGTCGTCCAGCTCATCGAACGTTATTGCGTATTCGAGTTCGCTCTCTTCCTGCTCGCATTCGGCCTTTTTGGATATGCAGGGCCCTATGAACACCACCGCCGCGCCAGGTTCGTCGCGGTGTATCACCCTCGCATGCGCCTGCATGGGCGTAAGCACGGGGGCCAGCAGCTCTATCGCGTCCGGATAATGCTTCTGAATATAAAGGTTCAGCGTTGTGCAGCATGATGATATCACCGGCTTTTTTATGCCGTTAGCAATAAGCTTTTCGTATTCGCTTTTTACTATATATGCGCCCTCGGCTGTTTCCCGCGCATCATAAAAGCCCAGCCCCTTCAGCGCGGTGCGCAGCGCTTCAAAGCCGCAGCCGTCAAAATACGCCGCATAGCTTGGCGCAACGCTTGCAATCACCTTCCTGCCGGAGCGTATAAGCTCCTTTACGGAGGCGGATTCATCAGTGCCGTGCTTGGTATGCTGCGGGCAGGCTATCGTGCAGTTTCCGCACAGTATGCAGTCCCGCTCAACTATCATGGCGCGGTGGTTTTTGACCTCTATCGCCTTAACGGGGCATACGCCTATGCATTTGCAGCAATCCTTGCAGTTTACGCTTTCAAACTGAAGTATACCCATTGCCGTGTTACCCGCTTATCCTATGCGCGGCAGCACAAGCTGCTCCCATGTTGCGTCCACGTTATCTTCGCACATGCCAAGCACAAGCTGATCGTCTATCCTTACGGATACGCCGTTTGCGCATTCGCCCAGGCAGAACACGGGCGCAACGTTCACCCTGTCCTCTGCGCCGTGCTGCCGCACAAGCTGCTTAAAGCGGTTCAGTATGGCGTAGGAGCCTCTTTTATGGCATGCGCTGCCAATGCATACGGATACGGTTATCATCGCTGTTCCTCCGGCTTATTTATTTTGTATGTTCTATTTCTTCTATTTCCTTTTCAACCTCGCCGTCGCCCTTCACGTCAAGGGCGGGGTTGAGTATCTGCATAACCCTTATGGCATCCGCGATGGTATTTTCCATTGAGGATTTGCCGTATGCGTCAACCTGCGCGAAGTTTTTGGAGCTGTGGCTGAGGCACGCCGGGCCGCCTATGCAGCCGTTTACGCACGCCATGCCCTCAATAAAGTTTTCCTTCAGTATGCCCTTCTGCTTTTTGAAAAGGGCGGTTTTGCATTCCGCAATGCCGTTGCAGGATACCGCATTGAGCTTGAACTGCTCCTCGCTCACGCCCTGCTCCTTGAGCGCCTCGGTCACGGCCTCCGCCAATCCGCCGCAGCGGGCGAATATGCGCCCGTAGAACGATGCGTTGTCAAGCTCCGCCTTGTGCATGGTGGTCACGTCTATTCCGCGGGCGGAGAACATGGCCTGCATCTCTTCAAACGTTATGGTATAGTCAACGTACTTGCCCGCGTCGGTATACTTGGTTTCGGCCTTTTTGGCTATGCAGGGCCCAATGAACACAACGTGGCAGTTTTCGTCCGTTTCGTGCAGCCATTTTGCCATCTGCGCCATGGGGGAAAGATTGTGGGACACATGCTCCTTGAGCGATGGGAAATGGCGGTTTATATAATTCACGAACGCCGGGCAGCAGGAGGACGTGAGGAACCCTTTTTCAACAAGCTCCTGCGCTTCAAGCCACGCCACCATATCCGCGCCCCACGCGGCCTCAACCACCGCATGGAAGCCCAGCGCCTTTATGCCGGCAACCACCTGCTCCGGCACGGCGTTGGGATACTGGCTGGCCATGCTGGGGGCTACCACGGCATAAACATGATAATCCCTGTTCAAATTGGAATCGCGGATAAGGGATATTACCTTTGTTATGTCGGACTTATCGGTTATTGCGCCGAAGGGGCATTGATACACGCACGCGCCGCAGGAAATGCACTTTTCCTTGTCTATAACGGCCTTCTCGGTGTTCTGATCAATGTGTATGGCCTGCGGCTTGCAGGCATTTACGCAGGGGCGCGTGTGCTTAACTATTGCCGAATAAGGGCAAACAGCCATGCACTTGCCGCATTCTATGCATTTTTCTTTGTCTATAACAGCCTTGTGGTCAATTATGCTTATGGCGTCCTTGGGGCAGTTATCCTTGCAGCGGTGCGCAAGGCAGCCGCGGCAGGCATTGGATACCTGAATGCCGTCAACGGGGCATTCGTCGCACGCAATGGGCAGCACGCCTACTACCGTGCCGTCTTCATCCCCGCCAAGGGCCATGCTTACGCGTTCGTTTATAATGGCGCGCTCTTTATATATGCAGCAGCGGAACATGGGCTTGCCTTCCGGAATTATTCGCGGGGCAATTTCCATTATTCTCTGCGGGGTCAGCTCATCGCGGTAGGCAAGCTTTGCAACTTCCCTAAGCACGTTGTACTTCATTTTTTGTACATGGGTATCGAATAACAGGGCCATTTTTATCTCCTTTTTTCCGGCACGTCACCCGGCCAAAATACGACACAATAATTATAAGGTATGCTTATATGCTTTGTCAATTACACCTAACTTATAGCCGCATATTGTTATAGTTATAATGATTATATGTATAAAATCTTTTACCCGCGCACACAGAGCCCGTTTGCTTGCATCGGGGCCGATATGATGCTATTATACGGACAGAGTATTCATAAGGCTGAAAGGAACAGGCGCAATGGCTGAAACGGACGAACTTTACGGCGTGCTGTGCGCGCACGCGGCGCGCTATCCGCTTATGCGGCCCACGGATGCCGTGAAGCTGATATATCAGGGCGAATTCGGCAGCGGACACATGATAAAAAACGAGGCCGCCGCGCTTGATAGGCTCAGGGCCGAATACGCCCGGATTATTCATGACGAGACAATGCCGCTGTATGAATACATAGGCTGCGGCATAGCAAGGGTGAACCTTGCGGCGGTGGACACGAACGTGCTTCCGCTTGAGCGGCTGAATGCGGCGTTCGCCGCCGCGGCAAACGGAGTGCATGGCAGCACGGCCGGTTTTAAGGCGAAGCTGGATACGCTGAAGGCGGTATGCACCGAAGGCCGCTTCGGCTTCGGCACGGCGGAGCTTGACGAATATTTAGGCAAATATGAAAAGGCAGGCTTTCCGCCCGTTTCCCACAGCGAAGCATACAGGCAAGCCTATAAGCCGAGTTACAGAATAATACGTATATAAAAAGAGCGGCGCGCAACCGCTCTTTTCTATTGTATAGGGTTATATAAGCAGCATCCTGTCGTTATCCAATGCTTTGCCCGATATTTCGCGAAACCTTAGCAGAAGATCGTTCACCGTAAGCGCCGCGCGCTCATCGCCGGATACGTCCGTAACTATTTTGCCTTTGTCCATCATTATGGTGCGGTTGCCCAGCTCCAATGCGGACTGCATATTATGCGTTATCATAAGGCAGGTCAGGTTATGTTCGCGTATTATCGAATCCGTAACGCGCAGTATCTTTTCCGCCGCGCCCGGGTCCAGCGCCGCCGTGTGCTCATCAAGCAAAAGGAGCTTTGGCGGGTTTATGGTCGCCATGATAAGCGTAAGCGCCTGCCTTTGTCCGCCGGAAAGGCCGCCAACGCTTTGGTCGAACCTATCTTCAAGCCCCATGCCGAGCATGGATACCTTTTCGCGGAAAAGCTCCCTGTCCCGCTTGGAAACACGGCTGAGCCATTTTCCGCTGCCCGCGGCAAGGGCAAGGTTCTCTTCAATGGTCATGCCCGGCGCGCTGCCGCGCATGGGGTCCTGAAACAGCCTGCCTATGCTGTGCGCGCGCTTATATTCGCTCATAAGCGTTATGTCCCGCCCGTCAAGGCTTATTGTGCCGCTGTCGGTTATAAAGCTTCCGGCTATCGCGTTGAACAGGGTGGATTTTCCCGCGCCGTTTGCGCCTATTATGGTTATAAAGTCGCCTTTTTTAACGTTCAGACTCACGCCGTCAAGCGCGCGCCGCGTTTCCGTGCCGACGGAAAAGGATTTTGTAATGTTGTCTATTTTAAGCATTGGCGTTGCCCTCCCGTTTGCGGCTTTCAAGCCTGCGCTTTATAAGCGGAAGCTGCTGCTTTATATACGGAATGGAAATTGCCGCGACCACTATTACGCTCGACACAAGCTTGAGCATGAACGCCGGCATATTGAAGCGCAGGGCTATCGTGTACACAAGGCGGAACACGAACGCGCCCAGCACCATGCCGGCTATCCTGAGCGGCATTTTCTTTTTGCCCAAGAATACGTTGCCTATCAACAAAGAGGCAAGGGCTATGGTCACCATGCCGCCGCCGATGTCTATATTCACGGACTTCTGCGCCTGCGCAAGCAGGCAGCCGGAAAGCGCCGTGAACGAATTGGCAACGCACAGGCCTATTATGGTCGTGAAAACGGGATTGATGGAGGAGGAGCGCACCATATCCGGATTGTCCCCCGTGGCGCGGATGGCAAGGCCAAGCCGCGTTTTGAGGAAAAGCCCCAGCAGCACCGCTATTATGATTACCGCCGCCGCGGCAACGACAAGCTTATATTGCTCGCTCATATTTATCCTTGCAAGCGCGGACTTAACTGCCGTGAACACGGTATCGGCCTTGTTCATGTTCAGTATACTCGATCCGCCCATTATGGCAATGTTCACGGAATACAGCCCCGTGTTTACTATTATGCCCGCAAGCAGGCTGTTCACGCCCATTTTGGTTTGCAGTATGGCGGTTATAAAGCCGGAAGCCACGCCCGCAAGCATGGCCGCCGGTATGGATAAATACGGGTGTCCCGATATGGCCACCGCCGCGCCCACCACGGCGCCCAGCGTAAAGCAGCCGTCCGTGGAAAGATCGCACACGTTAAGCATGGAATAGCTTAAAAACAGCGCCAGCACCGTAAGCGAGGATATAAGCCCCAGCTCAAGCGCCGTTTGCAGCAGCGCCAATATCTGATCAAGTCCCATTTTTCTTTGCCTTTCTTAGGTTTGTTATTTCACTTCGTCAAAGCTTTCCGCCGTAACTATGCTCTGTATCTTGGTGCAGAACGGCTCGAACGCCTTGCATATTTCATTATAGTTAAAGCCAAGCTTTTCGCAGGTTTCGGTATTTATGGTGGCGCAGCCGTTGTCGAATGTCTTAACTGCCGTCTCCGCGGGCTTTGCGCCGTCAAGCGCTATGCTTGCCGCCATGTTTGCCGTTTCAACGCCCAGCGCCGCGTAATCCACGCCGTAGCCTAAGAACGCACCGTTGAGTGCGAAGGAGTCCGCGCCGGTGTAGTGCGGTATGCCCGCCTCCTGAAGCATCTCGTATATGCTGAGCTCGGATTTCATTATGGTGTTGTCCGTGGGGGTGAACACGGCGTCCACGCCGTCCGCTATAAGCGCCTGCACGGCAAGGGTAACCTCATCCACTGTGGTACCGGTGTATTCGCCGTAGGCAATGCCGTTGGCGTCAAGATATTCCTTGGCGTGGGCTATTGCGGCGGTGGAGGAATCCTGCCCGATGTCGTAAAGCAGGGCTATGTTCTTCACGTCCGGGTCGGCGGCGGTGATGAGCTGCATAACGGCCGCCGTGTCAAGATAGTCCGAAGTGCCTGTAACGTTGCTGCCCGGCGCTTCCATTGATTCTACAAGGCCCGCGCCCACAGGGTCGGATACTGCTGCGAAAACCACGGGAATGCCGTTGTCCTCGGTCGCGGCCTGCATAGCCATTGCAACCGGCGTTGCCACGCCTATCATTATGTCCACATCGTCCGCAATGAAGTTTGAAATTATCTGCGTAAGCAGGTTCGCGTCCGCGTTGCAGTTGTCGTAGGATACATCAAAAGCAACGCCCTTTTCGCCGCCTATCTCTTTAAGGCGGGCCTGAATGTTTTCAACAATCTGGTTAAGGGAAGCATCGTCAACGTAATTGCATATGCCAACCTTTACGGTTTTGCCGTCCGCATCGCTTGCGGGGGCGGGGTTTGAGGGGGAGCATGCGGCAATGCACGCCGCGGCCATTATTATGCTGAGCACAAAAGCGAATATCTTTTTCATTGTTTTATCCTTTCTTGGTCAATGGTTTCAGTTTCTCGGTCAAATGTCAAAATATGCTTGCGATACCGGCGCGCCGCGCCATCGCCTTCCCTTGCGAAACATTGTCCGCCTACCTCCTTGGGTCAAAAAATCTTAAAATAAAACTCCCGCCCGCAGCGACCACAACTGACTGTGATCGCTGGGACAGGAGCAATTCTTCTAAATAAATTCCTGCGGTGCCACCCGGCTTGGCGCATATATTAAAAACGCGCCCTCTCGTTGCGTACATTCATACGCCGGCCTTTGGTAACGGAGAGCCTTTGCTCCGGCTTGCATACTCGGCTTTCGCTTTTCCGCTCGCCCTCAGAAGTCCATTCGGCATTGCCATGCTCTGCCGCGATTTCACCGCCCGCGGCTCTCTGAAAGAACAGAATCAAAGCTTACTTACTCTTCCTCAACGGTTTTGTGCATTGTAGCACCGCCGCACGCCCGTGTCAAGGGGTACGGCGAATTATTTTTATGCATTTTCATGCATTTTTATTGTTTATATATTCATGTATAAGCGGCAGCGCAAGCACGAACTTTTCGTTTATCTGCTTATTGTCCGGCCTTATGCTTATGGTGCGGATGGTGTTGGGCACATCGAACTGATTGCCCATATTGAACGGGAACTTATATATCCCCTCAAGCGGAAACGCATAGCGTATCGGCTTACCCTCCGCCGTGCCCTCGTATATCAGCTCCGTATGCGTAAGCGTTGCCGTGCCGCGGCCCACGTCCGTATGCGCGGTGGTGTTGTGGTTAAGGTGATACTGAATATGGCACGGCGCGCTGAGCACAAAATCATCCTTCGCTATTTCGCGGCGCAGCGCGTCCCGCTCAAGCTCCACCCAGTCCGGCACCATTTCCGGTATAACGCTGCCTTCGCCCACGGGATGCAGAAAGCCGTATTCGTCCACCGTGCCGCGGTTGCCGCAGGCGGCGCAGTATATGTCGTTCCCATCGGTGCGGGTTGTTAATTCGCCGCCGCATTTGGGGCAAAGGTATAGTAGGTTTTCCAATCCCTTGGCCCTGTTTTTGCCGCCGAAGGGTATCATGCGCCGCTTTTGCCATGCGTAATCGTCCACGAACAGCTTTTGTTCTATCCGTGCGTAAAGCTCATTCATGCTCAGGCTTTTCACTTCCTCCGCCGTGGCGATGAGCTCTATCTCCGTTTCCACCTTACCGCGCCGCTGCACCGGGTTCCATTTGGGGCGGGTGAAATAACCGCCGTGCGTGCGCGCGGCGTAAAGCGGGGCCTTGAGCAGCTTTGCAAGCTTGGCTATGCTGTCGCTGAAGGGGGCGGTGCGGCCCGTGCCGTTCACCTCTCCCTCAGGATATATCAGCAGGCTTTCGCCCATCTCTATCGTGTTCTTCATGCGGGCAATGCTCTCCACGTCCGCGCGGAACTGCTCCTTTTTTATGCAGCGGAACAGGTTCAGTAACCATGCTATGCGGCGGTTGCGGTAAAAGTGCGCCGCAACAACGGCATGGAACCGCTTTTGCCTGAGCGTTGCCAGTGCAAAAAGAAAATCAAGATTGCCCGTGTGGCTGCCCAGCAGCACAATCGGCCCATCCGGCAGCGCGGGAATACCCTTCGGCACGCGGAAGCGATACTTCAGCCAAAGATACGGCCTCAGCAGCAGCATAATCATATCGTAAACCGGCTTTATGTGCGGCTTTACGGCGTATTTAGATCTCATTTCAGTCCCCCTTGAACGGCTCAGCCGAATATCAGCATAAGCACCGGCACGGCTATAAGGCAAAGTATTGACGTGAAGCCCATGCCCAATGCGTTGTACTTTTCATCCGCGCCCGCATAGGCGGAAACCACCACGCTCTGCGTCATAACGGGCATTGCCGCCTCTATCATAAAAACGCTCTGCGCCATTCCGCCTATATTGAATATGCGGCACATTAAAAGCATTATCAGCGGCGATATTATGAACCGCATACCGCTTACGACCCATATGCCGGCATCGGGCTTAAGATTCTTCAGCCCCGTTTCATATATCAAAAAGCCGATATATATAAGCGCAAGCGGCGTTACCGTGTTGCCCATATACTTGGTGAAGCTTTCAAGAAGGCTTGGCAGCTTAAAGCCCATAAGCAGCAGCGTTACCCCCGCAAGCAGCGAAATAAGCGGCGGGGAGGCAAGCTTTTTACCTATTTCCTTAATGCTGAGTCTGCTCTCCCCCGCGCTCATGTATATCATGGTTGCGCCTATCGCCCAGAAGAAGAACGTGTTCATCATATAGAAGCACATAACATACGGCGTGCCTTCCGCGCCGAAAAGCTCCGTGCATACGGGATACCCCACGAACAGGGAATTGGACATGGCGCACATTACCACAAACCCGCCGAAGCGCCTATGGCTTATTTTCATGGCCTTGGCAGCGGCAAGGGCTATAAGGATCATGGCAATGTTGAAAAGCATGGGCGTAAGCAGCAGCGCGCCCGCGCTTTTTATAAGCTCCACGGAAAAATCCGTAAACACATTGTGTATGCACATGCAGGGAACGGAAATATTCACAAGCAGCTTTATGACAAAGCTCTTGTGTTCCTTTTTCATCAGGCCTATTCTGCCCATTATGTAGCCCACGGCAATGAGCATAAGTATCAGCACAACGGCCGATACGCTGTCCGCTAAAGAATTCATGCTGTTGCTAAGTATAAGCCAACGGGGGCGCGCAGCATACTGCCGCCCCCGCCGTGGATTTTATTTTCCGGGAAATTATTTGGATATCCTGCGGCACTCAAGATAGTACCGCTTTTCGTTCGCCTCGCCCATTGAGAAGGTTTTGCGGGGAAGGGCGCCGTCGAATATAACGGTCTTAAAGAAGGCGCTCTTGCCCATGTTGGGCAGTATGAAGCCTATGTTATTATCCTTGCGGCCAAGCTCGTCAACAACCTGCTCGCCATGGATATAGTCTATGGTCGCGCCGTCGGTCTCCTTTATGAATATGTCCAGCGCGTTCTGCAGCGTGCCTACCTCAAGCTGCGCCGCGGGGTCGCTCACCTTAAAGTAGCCATAGCCTTCCTTTATCATAAAGGGCAGCAAGTGGCACTTAGAACAGGCGTTTGCGGCCATGGCATCGTCCCGCTCGGCCTTGGAGCCGTAAAGGTGCATTTCGGTTTCGCCGTTCTGCTCGCTCAGCTTTTCGCTCAGCCATGCTATGGCCTTATGCGTATCCACGCCGAACACAACGCGGTGTATGGGTTCGAACTCTATGCCGGAATCGTGCACGTTTTCAAGCTCCACCAGCGCATAGCGTGCGGGATGGTTCGCCGCCTCCTCGGGCGAAAGGGTTTTCTTTATCTGTTCCCAGTTGGCCTTTGCCGTGGCGAAGGAATGGTTGCCGTCTCCCATGGCGAAAAGGAGACTTGGCGCGTCTGTACCGTACTTGGCGGAGAAAACCTCGGGGCTTGCCAGCGCCTCAAGCGCGCGCAGCGCGCGGTCTATGCGTGCGTCGTCCTTTATGAAATAGCCCTTTATGTGGCCACCGCCCTGCATCAGCTCAAAGTCGTAGCGTTTTTCGCTTTCGCCCACGCTTTCGCCTATGGGCTCTATCACGGTGCGCTCGGGATCGTCTATAAGCACCAGTATGTGCGGCAGCTCCACAGGCGCGTCCTTCCTTATGCGAAGGCGGGGCGGTATACGCTCAACTATTGTGCCTTCCGTAGCGCGGATAAGCGTGGTTGAGCCCTTGGAATAATCATAGCATTCAAGGTCCAGCGCAACCATTATGCCGTGGCGCACGTTCGCGCCCGCGCGGCGCTCAACATACATTATGCCCCGGCCTATGTTTTCAAGCACGCCCGTATCAAGATAGCTCTTCATCGTGGCGTTTATTTTCTCTATGCGTTCGGCCTCGTCCGGCTTTTCAAGGTACATTTCCGGCAGCATAAGCCTGAGTGTGGAAGGAGCGTCGCCCACTATGCTCTCAGTCTCCTGCCAATAATCGGGCTGGGAGGTGAACTGGTCGCACGCTACCACGGCCCACTTGGTCATGTCCGTCCCTTCCTTAGGGAGCAGAATTTCGGGGATAAGCACCCCAACGCTGTTTTCATATTTGTTCATGCTGTCCTCCAGATGATATTTATATTGTGAATGTTTATTAGGTTATGGTGGTGCCCGCGCGGCCCTCGATAGCGTCCACGGCCTTGTCAAGGCTGGTAATTATCGCTATGCGGCCCGGCTTGCTTTCAACGAAGTTCAGCGCGGCTTCAATCTTGGGCAGCATGCTGCCGGGGGCGAAGTGACCTTCCTTTATATATTGCTTAGCTTCCGCCGCGCTCATGCGGTCAAGGTCCTTCTGGTCTGGCTTTTTGAAGTTTATGCTCACCTTTTCAACCGCCGTCAATATAACAAGCGCGTCCGCGTCCATGTCCCGCGCAAGCTTTTCGCTGGCAAGGTCCTTATCTATAACCGCGGCAACGCCTTCAAGATCGCCCGCATCGTTGCGCACAACGGGTATTCCGCCGCCGCCCACGGTGACCACCACAAAGCCCGCGTCGTTAAGCGTTTTCACCGCGTCCAGCTCAACTATTTCAACCGGCAGCGGCGATGCGACCACCCTGCGCCAGCCGCGGCCCGCGTCCTCCTTCATTGTATAGCCCTTTTCGGCGGCTATGGCCTTGGCTTCTTCTTCGGTATAGAAGGGGCCTATGGGCTTTGACGGCGCCTTGAACTTCGGGTCGTCCTTATCCACCACCACCTGGGTAACAATCGTGACCACGTTTTTGTTTATTCCCCTGTGGCGCAGGACTTTGGAAAGGCCCTGCTGAATATGATAGCCTATCATGCCCTGGCTCATGGCGCCGCAAACGTCGAACGGCATGGCGGGGGTGGATGCGCTTGCAACCTCGTTCTGAATAACTATTCTGCCCACCTGCGGGCCGTTGCCGTGCGCAACTATAACTTCGTAGCCGCGTTCAACAATATCCGCTATGTATTCGCTGGTCTTTTCCACCACCTCAAGCTGAGCCTGCGCGGTTGCGGGCTTTCCGGCTTCCTGCAATGCGTTGCCGCCAAGGGCTATAACTAACTTTTTCACTGGGGCTTATCTCCTTAAAAATCGGTAATATGGCGCGCCATAATGCGCTAAATGTACAAATATAGTATAGCCGCCCGCGGCGATGTCTGTCAACACGGTTTGTTGACACGGCGGCAAACAAATGTTATCTTTTTGATTAGCAAAAACCAAGGAGGGCGACTGCCATGGAAGAAAAAAAATTTGAATTTGACGAGCGCGCGCCGTATGCGTATTTTCAGAATTCCGCCTGCCCGTATTTCCCCTGCCACGAAAAGGGGAATAAGGAGTTCTTCAACTGCCTTTTCTGCTACTGCCCGCTGTATGCGCTGGGCGATAAATGCGGCGGCAATTTTGTTTACACCGAAAACGGCGTAAAGGATTGTTCAAACTGCCTTATACCCCATTCCAAGGGCGGCTATATGTATATAATGAACAATTTTTCCAAGATATCGGAGCTTGCGAAGCGCAAATAAGGGGCGATGGCAATGGATATGCGCTTTGACGGGGTGAATTATTTTGCGGCCGACGCGCGGCTGCATTACGGCAGCGTAAGCATAAAGGATGGGTATATAGACCGCGTTGACATGGCGGACGCCGCGCCGCACGACGGGGCGAAGCTGCTTTTGCCCGGCTGCATAGACACGCATACGCACGCCATGCTGCAAAGCGAATACTTTGCCGAGGATGAAGCCGCATCGGCCGCCGCACGCAGGGCGCTTGCGCAGAGCGGCACAACGGCCTTCCTTTTCGCCACGATGGCAATGGATGAAGAAAGCCTTGCCCTTCGCTGCCGCGCCGCGGCAAGGGCCGCGAAGCAAAGGCCGGCGAATGAGAGCCGCTGCCTTGGCGTATATCTTGAAGGGCCGTTCCTTTCATATGAAAAGCGCGGCGCGCATAATCCTAAGTTTCTGCACCTGCCGGACGGGGAGATGCTGCGCCGCCTTGATGACGCGGCGGAGGGCTGCATACGCGCGGTATGCATGGCGCCGGAGCTTGACGGGGCGATAGACCTTGCAAAAAAGCTGAAGGGCAAAAAGCTGGTGTCCTTCGCGCACAGCGCCGCGGAGTACGACGTTGCCATGCAGGCTTTCGAGGCGGGCTTTTCCAACCTTACGCACACCTTCAACTGCATGCAGCCCATGCTGCACCGCGCGCCCGGGCCTATCGCCGCGGCAGCGGATACCAATGACGTTACGGCAGAGCTGATAGACGACGCGCTGCACGTTCAGCCGCCTATGATACGGGCTCTGTTCAAACTGATGGGGCCTGAGCGCATAATACTGATAAGTGATTCAATAGCCGCCTGCGGCATGGCGGAAGGGGTATACCCTTCGCCGGACGGCATGAAGATACGCCTTGCGAACGGCCGCGCCACGGTGGACGGGACGGACACGCTGGCGGGCTCCGTAATGCCGCTGTTTCAGGGCGTGCGCCGCATACACGAATCGGGCATACCGCTTGAGCAGGCCATTGCCGCGGCAACGCTTAACCCCGCGCGCAGATACGGCCTTGAAAACAAACTCGGCGCGATAGCCGAAGGCCTCCGTGCGGACGTGCTGCTCTGCGGCAGCGACCTTACGCTTGAAAAGGTGTATATGTGGGAGTAGTGCGGCGAAATCTGTTTGTTCATGCCGGCTTTGGTGCGCTATACAAACTTACATATTAAGCCTGCCCTGAAAGGGGATTCGAGCCGAGCGCGCCCAGTGGGCGATGCAGCGAGGTTCGGAGTTGAGCGCCGCCTGTGACGGATGAAGCGAAACGGAGAACGGGCAGGAACAGGGAGAATTACGAACGGTAGTGAGTAAGACGACCTTGTTCCAACCGGAGTGTTAACTCATATATCTTGACACATATGTAGCGGCAGCGCTGCAAGACGACCATATTCCAACCAGCGTTGTGGGTTTCGCACAAGCGAAAGCCTGAGGGGTTAAAAAGGAAGAATCTTCTCTGGGTATCGTCAACCCCTCAGTCTCACTTCGTTCGACAGCTTCCCCGCAAGCGGTGGCGCCTTTTGGCTTAGCGCCCCCCTACTTCCTCCTAAACTCCTTTTTGAACAGCCGCGAGAGCGGCTTATACACCACGAATGTTACGACCGAGTTTATTGCGGCCTTGGCGGAGTTAAACGCCACAAAGCTCCACATTACGCTCCATATATAGCCCTGCGCGTCGGCATAGGTCATGCTCTGCCCGCTTACGAATATAGGCGTGAGGAAATAATTCAGCGGCACCATTACGGCTATCATGGTTGCGGAGCCTACGAGCAGGCCCTCTATTGCGCCGCGCATATTGTGGCGGCGGCGGTATATTATGCCCGCGACCACGGCAAACGCGCCCGTTGCGAAAAAGTGCATGGCGCAGCCTACCCAGCCCGACCCCGCGGACACCGTAAGCGCCTGAAGCAGGCTGACCACCGCCGTGAGCAAAAGCCCTTCAAGCGGCCCGAACATAAACGCGCCTATCAATATTGGCACGTCCGCCATATCGTATTCCAAAAAGGGCAGCGTGGGTATGAGCGGGAAACGCACAACATACATCAGCACCAGCGACATTGCGCACAGCAGCGCCAGCTTGACCAGTTTTTCCACTCTTTTGTTACGCATAAGGTTTTTTCCTCCAAATAAAAAAATTCCCCATGCTTTGGGGAATTCAATAAAACACGCGTTAAATTAACGGCTTCTACCATCCGGACTGTAACCGTCGGCCCCGGGTTCCCACCGGCTCGGCCCGCAAAGTGCGGGTTCGCGGGCTTGTCGGCATATGCCGCATCACCGCCGGTATGGACTTTCACCACACCCCGAAGCGCCTTTATTATATGCCATATGCACTAACTATGCAACAGCAAATTTCTGCCTTATCAATCCGGCAGCTTTTTGCCGCACCTGCGGCAGTATTCGTAGCCTTCCTCCGCCTTTGTCCCGCAATACGGGCAAAACCCGCCGCCGTGCACTGCATTTGCATCGCCGCCGTCCGCGCTCTTTTTCGCGCCGTAGCGCTCATTGAGTGGGTCGGGCTCCTCATTCTCATCGGTAATGTCAAATTCGCTGTATCGGTTTTCGCTTGTTGCGTTTCTGTAATTATACACGGCGTTGTATACGCCCATGCCTATGAACACAAGCCCGAACAGCGGAAAAAAGAACGGCGCGCCCATGCTTAGAGCAGCTATCGTCCATATTATGCCGAATACTATGCCTATCACCGCTCCAACGGCATTATACCGGCTGCGCCTGCGGCCCGGCTTTATGCTTTTCATGCTAATCCTGCTCCTCCTCATACCGTTCTATCTTTACGCCTGCCATGTCAAACATCTGCATCGCAAATTCGTCCGGATACCCTTCGCCGTACACAACGCGGCTTATGCCGGAATTGACAATCATCTTTGCGCATATAACGCAGGGCTGGTGCGTGCAGTAAAGCGTTGCCCCCTCTATGGATACGCCTAACTTGGCGGCCTGTATTATGGCGTTCTGCTCGGCATGGATGGCATAGCAAAGCTCGTGCCGCGTGCCGGAGGGTATATTCAGCCTGCGCCGCATGCATTCGCCGCGCTCCACGCAGCTTTTCACGCCCGCGGGCGCGCCGTTATAGCCCGTGGTCAATATGCGCTTGTTCTTCACTATTACCGCGCCTATTTTCCTGTTTTCCTGATAGCAGCTTGCCCACTGCGCAATGGTGTGCGCCAGCTCCATGAACCGCGCGTCCCATTTGTCAAAGCCGTGCATAATAATGTCTCCTTTCGGGGATTTATTCATAGTATATCATGCCTTATGCGAACATTTAAGCGGCATTTTCGCAAAAATGGAAAGGAATTGTGAAATATGCATATTGCCCTTGAATTGGCGGCGGTATTGGGGTATTATACCCATTGTAGATTAGCACTCAACCAAGTCGAGTGCTAACAAATAAACCGTAATCAATCGATATAACATAAGGAGGCATTGAACCATGAAACTCAATCCCTTGGCCGACAGGGTCGTGCTGAAGAGCGCAGAAGTCGAAGAAACCACCAAAAGCGGCATTATACTTACCGGCAGCGCTAAGGAAAAGCCCGTTGTGAGCGAAGTTATAGCAGTAGGCCCCGGCGGCGTGGTAGACGGCAAAGAGGTTAAGATGTATGTTAAAGCAGGCGACAAGGTAATATTCTCCAAGTACGCCGGAACAGAAGTGAAGCTGGACGGCGAAGAATACATAATCGTCCGCCAGAGCGACATACTTGCGATAGTTGAATAATCAGGAGGAAACGAATTATGGCAAAGCAGCTTAAATACGGTGAAGAAGCCCGCCGCGCACTTGAGAGCGGCATTAACCAGCTTGCAAACACGGTAAAGATAACCCTTGGCCCCAAGGGCCGCAACGTGGTGCTGGACAAGAAATACGGCGCCCCGCTCATCACTAACGACGGCGTGACCATCGCCAAGGAAATAGAGCTTGAGGATCCGTTTGAAAACATGGGCGCTCAGCTCGTGCGCGAGGTTGCCACCAAGACCAACGATGTTGCCGGCGACGGCACCACCACCGCCACCCTGCTTGCGCAGGCCATAGTGCACGAGGGCATGAAGAACGTTGCCGCGGGCGCAAACCCCATGGGCATCAGGCTCGGCATAGAGGCCGCCGTTAACGAGGCCGTTGAAGGGCTGAAGAAGATATCCAAGCCCGTTGAAAACAAGCAGGCTATTGCCCAGGTCGCAAGCATTTCCGCGGGCGATGAAAAGGTCGGCGTGCTGATAAGCGACGCTATGGAAAAGGTCGGTAACGACGGCGTTATCACCATCGAAGAATCCAGGACCATGAAGACCGAGCTTAACGTTGTCGAAGGTATGCAGTTCGACCGCGGCTATGCTTCCGCCTACATGGTGACCGATACCGATAAGATGGAAGCGGTGCTGGATAATCCTTATATCCTCATCACCGAAAAGAAGATAAGCAACATTCAGGAGATTCTGCCCGTTCTTGAAGCGGTTGTACAGCAGGGCAGGAAGCTTTTGATAATTGCCGAGGATGTTGAGGGCGAAGCCCTTGCCACCTTGGTGGTCAACAAGCTGCGCGGCACGTTCACCTGCGTTGCGGTCAAGGCCCCCGGCTTTGGCGACAGGCGCAAGGCCATGCTGCAGGATATAGCCGTGCTCACCGGCGGCCAGGTCATAAGCGAAGAGCTTGGCATGGAACTGAAGGAGACCACGGTTGATCAGCTCGGTACCGCCCGCCAGGTAAAGGTGGACAAGGAAAACACCACCATAGTTGAAGGCGCAGGCGACCCCAGCGAAATTAAGGCCCGCATCAGCTCCATCCGCGCCCAGATAGAGGAAACCACCAGCGAATACGACAAGGAAAAGCTGCAGGAGCGCCTTGCCAAGCTGGCCGGCGGCGTTGCCGTTATAGCGGTCGGTGCGGCTACCGAGGTTGAAATGAAGGAATTCAAGCTGCGCATTGAGGACGCGCTCAACGCTACCCGCGCCGCTGTTGAAGAAGGCATAGTCCCGGGCGGCGGCGTTGCCCTACTCAATGTCATTCCCGCCGTCAAGGCGCTTGCAGCCAAGGCTGAGGGCGACTACAAGACCGGCGTGAACATCGTGCTCCGCGCCCTTGAAGAGCCCGTGCGTCAGATTGCCATCAATGCCGGCGTAGACGGCAGCGTGGTTGTTGAGAACGTAAAGCGCTCCAAGAAGCCCGGCTACGGCTACGACGCCAAGCTTGACGAATACGGCGTGATGACCGACCGCGGCATCATAGACCCCACCAAGGTGACCCGCAGCGCGCTGCAGAACGCGGCCAGCATAGCGGCCATGGTGCTCACCACCGAAAGCCTGGTTTGCGACATTCCCGCTCCCGAGCCCGCGGCTCCCGCGCCCGGTGCAGGCGGAATGGGCGGCATGTACTAAGAGAAACGCTTAAACAGCCTTTAAGGAAGCGGCTTATGCCGCTTCCTTTTTACACTATAATTTCATTGGCTGATAATCCGGCAAATTAAGGAGGTATACGCCATGATATTCACTCAGCATTACGATTCGCCCTTGGGCGGAATATTGCTTGCCGCGGACGGAACCGGCCTTAGGGGTCTTTGGTTCGATGGGCAGAAATACTTTGCCCGCGATTTGAGTGCGGAGCGTGTTGAGCAGAACACGCCCGCCCTTACCGAGGCCAAGCGTTGGCTGGATATTTATTTTGCCGGAAAAGAGCCGGACTTTCTGCCGCCGCTGCACCCCACAGGCTCCGCGTTCCGCCAAAGCGTATGGGAAATTCTTTTGAAAATTCCCTACGGCCAAACCATTACCTATGGCGATATTGCGCGGCAGCTTGCCGCAAAGCGGGGGCTTGCCAATATGTCCGCGCAGGCCGTTGGCGGCGCAGTGGGGCATAACGAAATTTCCGTCATCATCCCCTGTCACCGCGTAGTGGGCGCAAACGGCAGCCTTACCGGATACGCCGGCGGCATTGACAAAAAAATAAAGCTGCTGGAGCTGGAGCGCGCCGACATGGCGCAGCTTTCCGTGCCTAAAAAAGGCACGGTACTTTAATTTTCCTCAGCACAAAAAAACGGGCCGATGCTATGGCCCGTTTTTCAGCAAGATCTATTCTGTTTTGTTTACTGTCTGCCTATTGTGGCTACCATTACGGCCTTTATGGTGTGCATGCGGTTCTCCGCCTCGTCAAACACCTTGGATGCGGGGGAACGGAACACCTCGTCGCTCACTTCCATTTCCGTAAGGCCGAACTTTTCGTGTATGTCGCGGCCCACAACGGTCTCAAGATCATGGAAGCTGGGCAGGCAATGCAGGAATATGCAGTCCGGATTGCCGGTTTTGGCCATCATTTCCGCATTCACGCGGTAGGGCTCAAGCAGCTTTATGCGCTCGGCAAACTGATCCTCTTCGCCCATGGATACCCAAACGTCGGTATATATAACGTCCGCGCCCTTCACGTCGTCTATGTTTTCGGTAAGCGTTATGGTAGCGCCGGTGGTCTTTGCGACCTCCTTCATCTCGTCCACAAGTTCCTTGCTCGGGAAAAGCTCCTTGGGCGCAAGGCCAACGAAGTCCATGCCCATCTTTGCCGCGCCTATCATAAGGGAATTGCCCATGTTGTTGCGCGCATCGCCCGCGTATACGAACTTCACCTTGTTCAGCGGCTTATGCACATGCTCCTCTATGGTCAAAAGGTCGGCCAATATCTGCGTGGGGTGATAAAGATCCGTAAGGCCGTTCCATACGGGCACGCCGCTGTATTTTGCCAGCAGCTCAACATCGCTCTGCTTAAAGCCGCGGAACTCAATGCCGTCATAAAAGCGGCCCAGCACCTTCGCCGTGTCCTCAAGGGATTCCTTTTTGCCCATTTGGCTGTTTGAAAGGAATGTGCAGCTTGCGCCCTCGTCATACGCGGCAACCTCAAACGCGCAGCGCGTGCGGGTGGAGGTTTTTTCAAACAGCAGCACTATGTTGCGCCCTTCAAGCAGGTTGCCCTTTATTCCGGCGCGCTTCTTGGCCTTTAGATCGTGCGCCAAGTCAAGAAGATATCTTATCTCCTCGCTTGAAAAGTCCTTCAGTGTCAAAAACGAACGTCCTTTAAGATTTACAGGCATACTCTTTCTCCTTTTTTGTTTGATTTGATTATATCAAGGAATGTATACTTTGTCCACATATACACCCGAATATACATTCAGCAGCGCGCCGTAGCTTACGCCGAAGCGCAGCACATCGCCCACGGCAAAGTTGCCCTTTGCTTCCGTAAGGTTCACAATAAGGTGATCCGAGCTTGCGCCCAATATCTCCGCCCCTTCGTCAAGCGGGGTCAGGCCGCCTATGTCCGCATCCTGCCGGCCTATGGCAAGTATTGCGCGCAGCATCTCTCCCCTGTCTTCAAACTCAACGCTTTCGCCGAAGGCATTCATTCCGCTTTGGCCTATTGGCTTGGAGGGCTTGCGCTTCAGCTCCGCAATGCTCGCCTCCAGCGTGAACGCATCGCCGTAAAGCCCTTCCATAACGCTGCCGGTGACCGTTTCGTTGCCAAGCAGATACCCTTCACCAATTCTAAGGTTGGTTATGCCCTTGGGCATGCGGCCTTCCTTAAGCATTATAAGGCTGCTTGAATTGCCGCCGGACACAAACGGTATGCTAAGCCCCGTTTCGCTCCGCAGCCACTTCGCCGTTTCAACAAGCCCGCCCAGGTTGTTCTCGTCCGGTATTATGCCGCCGAAGCAGGTAAGGTTCACGCCTATGCCGTACAGCTCCAGCATTTCCGCCTCCTTAACGGCGTTGGCAATGCGCAAAAGTTCTTCCCGATTTTTATAGAACACCCCTTCGCGAAGGTCCCCCATGTCCACCATGAGAACTATTCCGTGCCGCTTATTCTGCCGCGCGGCTTCCTCAGCGATTAACTTAACGGTGGAAAGCTCGCTCTGCTGGCTTATGTCGCTGTATGCAACAACGTCCGCGGCCTCGCACGCCTGCGCTATGCGGAGGAGATACTTCGGCTTATCGGTCTTTAGCTTTTTCAGGTTTATAAGGCGGGAATCGGCAATGAAGTCCGCCTCCGTTTGGTTCATCAGCTCTATTATGGGCGCGTGTGCGCATACGCATTTGCTCACAAGGCCAATGCTTATCCCCTGCTCATGGCCCATGGCTATCAGCGCGTCCATATTGTGCTTCAGCTTTTTTGTGTCAACAACTATGCGTGGGTACATGGCGGCCTCTCCTTATATGCCCAGCGAATGCTTCAGCAGCGCCAGCGCCGCGTCCGGATAATGCCTGCTCAGCACGCCGAGCGACGCCATAATATAATCGTCGTCAAACAGCGTCCTGAGCTTGCCCGCCTTGGGGTAAAGCATCATGCCCGTTGCGTTGCAGTCCGCCAGCGCGCGCAGGAGCTGCTCCCTGTGCGGCAGCCTTGTCAGCGCACCGCCCGTGCCTATTATTGTCCGCACGGCGGTCAGATCCTTGCCCTCCGCCACGGTACGGCGTCCGCTCGGCGTATAAACGTATCTGAGGGCGCCCGCGTGGCGCTCAAGCGCCACAAGCCCCGCCTCCTTACAGAGCCGCTCCGTCAGCTTAAACTGCTCCGCGCTCTTCGGTATGGGCAGATAGTTCGCCATCACCGCATCCATATCTATGCCAAGCTCCGCGCTCAGCGCATCCGCGCCAATGCGCTCAACAAGGTTTTTCGCGTTTACATAAAGGCCAAGGTCGCCTTCCACCGTGCGCTTTGCGAAGGGTTCGGGCGTGGTGAGCAGAATGCCTATTTCCTCGCTGCCGCCGGTAACGGAGTGCACGTCCGTGGTCGCGCCGCCTATGTCCACGGCCACAACGTCCCCGATTTCGTTATAGGCAAGCTGCACGGCCTCCATCACCGCGCCCGGGGTTGGCATTATGTGGCCCGTCACCATGTCGCGTATATGCTCCATGCCCGGGGCCTTTATAATATGCTCCTCAAACACCTGATGGATTATCTTTCGCGCGGGTTCAATGTTCAGCTTGTCAAGCTTTGGGTATACGTTTTCGGTAATTGTGCAGCTCATGCCCGCTTTTTGGAAAATATCCTCCACCGCGCGCTTATTCTGCACGTTGCCGGCGTATATTACCGGCGCCTTAACACCGCTTGCTGCTATCATTCGGGCGTTGAAAAGCGCGGTTTCCTTTTCGCCGTAATCCGTTCCGCCCGCAAGCAGTATAAGGTTCGGCTTTGCTTCTTTAAGATCCTCGATATCGTATTCGCTCAGCTTGCCCGCCGTGGCCATGGTAACTATCGCGCCCGCGCCAAGCGCCGCGGCTTCGGCAGCCTTAACGGTCATATCATACACAAGGCCGTGTACGCACATCCTAAGCCCACCCGCCGCGCTGGACGTGGCAAGCATTTCGCCGTATTCTATTTTATCCGCGCCAAGGTTGGCTTTAAGGTCCTCTATGGCGCCGTTCAGGCCAATGCGCACGTCGCCTTCCAGCACGCTGGTTGGCGCCTGCCCCTGGCCGATGAACTTCGGTTCGCCGCTCCTTATGCCGCAAAACGCATTGATAAGCGTTGTGGTGGAGCCTATTTCTGCAACAAGAACGTCTGCTTTCATGTGTACCTGCTATGAATAAAATTGTGTGGGGGGGGAAGTCCGTTGGCTGGTGGACGAACTCCCTCAGTCAAACCTTCGGTTTGACAGCTCCCTCTTAGAGGGAGCCTTTTGGCATTGTGCTTTTTTACTGTTCCCCCTCAGTCACGGCTTGCGCCGTGCCAGCTCCCCGTCCGGGGAGCCTTTTGGTTTGTGCAACCACCGCCCAAAAGCCTGCCCTGAAAGGGGAGGTGGCAATGAGCGATAGCGAATTGACGGAGGGGTTACATCGGGGCTGCTCATTTTTCCGTCAACCCCTCAGTCACGGCTTGCGCCGTGCCAGCTCCCCGTCCGGGGAGCCTTTTGGTGCTGTGCAATCACCGCCCAAAAGCCTGCCCTGAAAGGGGAGGTGGGTTTCGCGTGAGCGAAAGCCGGAGGGGTTAAAACCCCTCGCTGCTTTTTGTCCCTTACATCTTCCCTTCTTTTTCCAGTTCCCAGCGCTTCTTTACAAGGAAGGTGGCAACGTGGTTGCCGTGGCTGCCGCGGCCGAAGCCTTCGTCCGCGCCATTGGCGCGCGCCTGTGCGGAGGCCACCTGAGTGCCGCCGGCCACGAATATGACCTTATCGCGTATGCCCATTTCGGTAGCGATGCGGTTTATTTTGGATATGTTCTTATAGTGTATGTCGTCGTGGCTGATTATGGTGGAAGCAAGCATTGCGTCCGCATTCAGCTCAACTGCCGCATTCACAAGCTTTTCCGGCGGCACGCTGGTGCCAAGGTAATGCACCTCTATGCCGTATTTCTCTATGCCGCCGTGCTTAATGTCTATTATCTCCCTAAGGCCCACGCTGTGCTCATCCTCGCCAACCGTGCCGCAGACGACCTTCATGGGCTTGCGCTCTATATCGGCGCGGATGGCGTCGTCGCTCATAACGTCCGGCTCCTTGGGCAGCACCAGCTTGTCTATTTCTATGCTGAAAGGCACCTTGCCCTTGGCCTCTATGCGCGTGCCCTCGGCGGGGTGCATTATTTCCTTGGAAATAACCTCTATGTCGGTAAGCCCCATGCGTTTGCAGCATTCTATCGCCGCCGCCTCCGCAATCAGCTTATTTGCCGGGAAGAACATGGTCAGCATAACCGTGCCGTCGGCAAGCCATTCCATTTCGGGACGGATGAACTTTGCGCCGGGCTGTGCGAACTCCTTAACCTCCGCCATGCGCACGGTGCAGTTGTCCTCTTCGTCCAGCTCGTCTATGAACACTATCTTGTCCGGATTTTCCAGCGTGCAGCCGCCTATAAGGTCGCTTGGGTTGGTTGCGCCGTACTGGGCAATGTTGTTATAGCCGTAATGCGCGGTAACGGGGGCCATATAGTCGCTTTCGCGCTTAACTATCGTGCCCGCGCCTATGCCGCCGTCTATCTTCCTGGCTATGCCGTCGTTGTTGCGCTCGGGGAACATGCCGCTGTCCACGAACATGCCCGCTTCAACGGCGTTGAAGTAGCCGCCCATTTCAACCATTTCCTCAAGGAACAGCACAGCGCGTTCCTTCAGCTCGCGCGCCTTTTCCATAAGGTAGCCGTCCTTTTTCAGCTCAACCATTTCCATCAGCCCGTCCATGCCCACAAGCGCCTGCTTCGCCGTGTCGCACGCTTCTATGTTATATATGTGCCAGGGCACGTTGCGGCCTTCGTCAGGCGTTATGGTTGACTGTATATCGGCGCTGGTAAGCTTGGATATCATCATGTTCAGCACATGGGTAACGGTGGCTTCGCGCGTGGAGGATTCGATATACTTGGTGTTCATCTGCGCGCGCATACGGTATTCATGGAAAAGATCGCGCAGCGCAACAGCGTAGGGCAGGTCTATATGTATGCAGGGCGCGGGGGTAGCCGTGGGGGGAACGGTGGAAAGGCAAATGTTCTTCTTATCCACGCCTACCTTGGCGGAGAATATGGCGTTTATGCCGTGCTGAACCATAAGCTCCGGCATGACCTTCCATGCGTCGCGCGCGGTGGCGTTGGCGTTATGCGCGCCGTCTATCTGCGCCTGTCCGGCCCATGCTATCAGCTTTTTGCTCTCGCATGCGTCAACAAAGCTCCTTATCATGTTTATATTGCGGTAAATAACGTTGTACTGCGGGTCCTGATGCACGCCGTTCACGCCTTCTTCCGCGAACATTACCGCTATATCCGGCCCCGCAACGCCCGAAACGTAGCTGTGGTAATTTATGGGGCGGCCCACTTCGTCCTCTATCATGTCCAGCGCCTTGCGCTGCGCGCGCACCTGCTTTCGGGTAACGGGTATGCCGCCCATGCCCTGCGGGGAGCCTTCTATAAGCCCGTCAAAGTGGCTCTGTCCCGCCGTGCGGATAACCATTATGTGGTCCGCGCCGTGGTGCGCGGCAAGCCTCATGCGGCGTATGTCGTCCTCAAAACGGCCGGATGCTATTTCCGTTGTTATCGTGGGCAGCGGCTGCGGGTCTATATCGCCGAAATAATGCGCCGGCGGCAGGGGTACGCTTGATTTAAGGGGTTCGGAGCAGTCCTCGTAGGTGAACTGGCCCAGCTTCAGCCCGGGCGCGGGCGTGCGCCACGTCCACCCATGGCGGCGCGGATGATAATGCTCAAGATCGTCCAGTATTTCGGACACGTTTATGTTGTCGTTAGGATCCAATCTATAATCGCTCATGCCTTACCTCCCATTAAAACTGCGCCGCGGCTTCATCCCAAAGCTTGCCTTCGCAAAGAGCCTTGCCCGCGTCGATATAGTCCATTTCCTTGGCCTTAGCCAGCCTGTATACCACGTTGCCCGCGCCGTGGCCCAGCAGATTATGCTCAACGCAGCCGTCCGCAATGGCCTTGGCCTCTATTGAGGAAAAGCCCATTCTCAGCAGCACGCTGCGCTCTATGGCGGGGGATGTGTTTTCGTAGCCAAGCTTGAGCAGCGGGTCAACTATCTGCTCCGCAAGCTGCCAAAAGCGCTGCTCCAGTTCCTTGTCGCTCAAATTTGCCACGCTTTGGCGGCGCACTTGATAATCGTCATCTCTTTTCATCAGTTACTTTCCTCCCGATAATATAATGCTTGCCGCGCCGCAAAACGCGCATCTCTCCTTAGCCCTTTGCGGCGCGATGTACCCATGATTGCTTATTTCTTCAGCCCCGCCAGCACGGCCTTTACATACGCCTCGTCGCGCTGCACTTCTTCCGCAAGGAAGCGTATATCCTCTTCGGTGGGGGCGTGGTCAACGCTTGCCACTGCGTTCTTTATAAGCGAATGGCGCATATGCTCAATGTTGAAGTCCCGCGCCTTTATCAGCGAAGGATGCGCCGGCAGAATTATGCTCTTGCCCGGCACTTCCTCGGCAGGGTCGCCGAAGTGAATATCTATGCCGTTTTTGCGGGCAAACGCAAGCTGCGGATTGACGTGCTTGCCTGCGCCGGTGTATTCGGTCTCCTGAACCACAATGCACTGATCCTCGTCCATCTCCTGCGCAACGCTGAACGCCGCCGCAAGGGAGGTATCGCCCGCGGGGCCGCGCTCAAGCCCCTCAAGGGAAGCGAGCATTTCCGTCATGTAGAATACCTCGCCCTGCGCAACGGTAACGTAGCGGTCCATGTACCTAAGCGGCCTTGCCGCGCTGCGGGGCACGTCGCTCCTGTCCGGCCAGGTGGAGAACGGTACGCCGAATCCGGTATGGCCGGTGGTGAAGGATTTTTTGTTGAACTGGGTGTCGCTTGCCATGTGCAGCCCGCTCAGGTTAACGCTTGCGGCTATTACCTTAGCGCTGCAGCCGGCCTTGCGCAAGCCGCGCGCGGTGCCGGTCAAATTGCCGCCGCCGGCATTGGTGCATACCACCGCGTCCGGATCCTTACCGAAGCGCGCGCGGAACTGCTCCGCAATTTCGTAGCCCAGCGTTTCAACTCCTATTATGCCGTAAGGCGTATAGAGGGAGGCATTGAAGTAGCCCGTATCCTCAAGCATCCTCAGCGTTTCATAGAAAAGCTCCGGCCCTACGGAAAGCTGAACCACCTCCGCGCCGAAGGCTTCGCACTTTCTGGCCTTTTCAATTATTTCCGGCTGGCCTATATACTTTGAATCGTAGCATTCCTGCACTATTATGCACTTAAGCCCCGACATTGCGCATATGCTGGCAACGGCCGCGCCGTAATTGCCGCTGGTGGCGGCTATTGCGCCCTTATAGCCCATTTCGCGGGCGGTATATATGCTGGTTGCCGCGCGGCGCGCCTTAAAGCTGCCGCTGGGGTTGCAGGCTTCGTCCTTTATGAATATGCGCGCGCCTTTGCCCTTGGGCGCCATTTTGCGCGCAAGCGCCGTTATGTTTTTAAGCTCTATCAGCGGAGTATGGCCGATGGCGAAGCTTTCCTGTATGCGGCGCACCTCGTTTATGTCAAGCCCCGTGGCCTTCATCATGCCCTCGTAATCGAAGGCTATCGAACCGGATTCAAAGCGGGAATAATCCATGCCCACGGCGGACTTTATTATTTCCGCCCTGCGGCCCATTACCGCATTATAGCTCATGTCCTTCATTTGCCGTCACCTCCGAAAAGTATGCCGCGCACGGTGTCGCCTATTTCAAGCAGCTCAGGCACAAATTCGCCGTAGTCATGAGTATAGCGCGGGTTTACCTCCAGCAGCTTGCCGCGCACATGCCTGCCCGTGCGGGTTATTATCTCCACCTCGTCGCCTATTTCGGCATCCGCCGTCAGGTGACCCTTTACCCACATTTCAAGCGGTACGCCGTGCGTATCCTCCGGAACCTGCGGCGCGCGCTGCTGCGGCGTAAGAATAATATTATGGGTCAATACCCAGTCGCCCTTTTTTGCCATTTTTTCTCGCCTCCCGATGCGTAAAAATGCTTATTTTTCTATCATGTCGCGCATGTCGCCCATTATGGCGCGCGGAACGGGCAAATCGAGCATGGTTTTAAGGCCCGGCCGTGCGTTTATAACGTGGGGTATCATGTTCACCATCATTGCTATTGTGCCAATGCCGCCGTCCACCTCCGGATTTATGGCCATGCTCACGTTGGGCGTGCCCTTTAGCACAATATAGTCGCCCGTATGCGTGCCCTCCATCTCCGGCTCTATCTGCTGGGGATGAATCATGTCTATTTTCAGCTCGCCGTTAACGTAGCCCTGTCCGGTCATGTTAACGCCCGCAACGTCGCCCGCCTTGGCAAAGCCGTAGGGGGATTTGCGGTCAACGGTGGTAACTATGGGCTTCATCTGCTGCTCAAACTTATCCACCTTCCAGCCGAGCGCTTCGGCTATCATGCCCACGGATTCGGCAAAGCCCACGTGTCCGGCAAGGCTGCCGTCCTCAACGCCCTGCTCAAACGCCTTTATGCTCAGGCCCACGCCCTGCTCCTCCATTACCACCGGGCCGAAGGGGGAAAGGCTGTTCACGCGGCGGCACTGCACGCTCTGCACGTCCGTCATGCAGCCGGAAAGGCACACCGCAAGCAGGTCCATCATAAGGCCGGGGTTTATGCCCGTGCCGAGTATGGATACGCCGTTGGCCTTGGCCAGTTTATCCATTTCCTCCGCAAGCTCGGGCTGATTGGCCTTTGGATAGCTCATCTCCTCCGCCGTGCATATAACGTTTATGCCGTTTTCAACAACCAGCTTTATCTTCGGGAATACCTTTTTGGTGAAGGAATCCGTAGCTATAACGCATATGTCCGCCGCGCCGCGCGCCGCAACCCTGTTTATATCGTCGCAGACCACCACGTCCCTGCGCTCTCCGCGCTCAACGCCAAGCAGTTCAAATATGCTCTTGCCCACGCGCGCGGGGTGGATATCGCACACTCCGGTTATTTCAACGCCCTTTTTCTCAAGCAAAACCTTGGCTATTCCGCCGCCCATCGCGCCGAAGCCCCATACGGCAACCCTGATATTGTCCATAGTTCTCCATCCTCCGTCATTCAATTGTTCTTTTAAATACATTTGCGTTTAAGTTCAATGATCCCATTGGTACTTGATTTATTATACAATGCGCCCGCCTCCCCCGCAGGACGCACGTTAGCCCTTTTGCGGTAATAAACGGCCGCCTTTTTTGCGTGCGTATGGCCGCCGTTCATTGTACAAGCACGTTTTTCCGCCGTCCGCGGACAGCAAAGCGCGGCATTCTGTCCCCAAACGGACATTAAGACACGCGGAATATATACAATAAAATTCGGTCTATTTGTCCTTTTTATATTGAAAAAGCAAGCGAGGCGGGCTATTATTATGTTAAGCTATTCATGCGCACTGCGCAAAGGAGAACATATGCCCGATATTATACAGATGCAATCCATGGCGCGTTCCCGCCTTGACCAAAGCAAGCTTGCCAGCTTCGATCAGGAGGTTATAGAGGCCCCCACCCGCCCGCTTATCCATCAGGAGGCGCGCTTTTTGCTGATACGCAAGGGGCGGGGGGAAATGAGCATACAGTCCCGTTCCTATAAGCTGGAGCCGGGGTCGCTTGTGGCGGTGCTGCCGTGGCAGATAACCACCGTAACCGCCGTTGAGGAGCCGCTGCAATATTATCTTTTGGTATATCATTTGGATACGCTAAACCGCGTTATGAAGGCGTTTTACGATGCGGGCGGCCTGCCGGCAATGTGGATGCGCGATGTTGACGCTTCCCCCGTAATAACGCCCGATAAGCGCATGGGCGCGCAGATAGACAGGCTGTTCCTTGCGCTGAGGGATGAGCTCGGCATGGAATCCACGCTGGAAAGCCCGGCAAAGCCGCTGGGGAGCATATTCGTTATGAATAAGCTTGTGGAACTCATTGTCATGTTCGAGCGCAGCTGCGCATACAGCGGGGCGGTTGATTACATGGAGCAGGACGACGTGCCGGACAGGAGCGAAATACTGCGCTACATGTACGCCCACTGCAACAAAAAGCTTACGCTTTCCATGCTCTCCCGCGTGTTTTACATGAGCGAAAGCAGCATAAGCGCCTACATAACCGGCATAACGGGGCTAAGCTTCGTTGACCTGAGGAACGAAATGCGCATTGGCAAAACGGCAAACTATCTGCTGTATACCGATTTTACGGTGGAGGAGCTTGCGGAGGTGCTTGGCTATGTTGATTCGTCCCACATATCAAAGGTATTCTCCGCCCGCGTTGGCATGAAGATAAACGAATACCGCAAAACATACGCCCGCGTGGGCGAAATATGCAAGGTGGACGACAGCCGTAAGGCATATGAAATAGTGCGCTACATATACCGCTATTATGACCAGGAGCTGACCGCGCAGAACACGGCCTCCCGCTTTGGCATGAGCGTGCAGGAGCTTAACCGCGTGCTTATGTATCAGCTTGAAAAGAACTTTGAAGAATATCTCAACTCCGTGCGCGTGAACCGTGCCTGCGAGCTGCTTATATCAACCGACGCAAGCGTTATGGACATTGCCCTTGAGGTGGGCTACCACAACGCCAAAACCCTTACCCGCAACTTCGTAAAGCATAAGCTGATGACGCCGCAGTCGTTCAGAACGGCGGCAACGGAAAGGTGAAATCACAAACCCATTTATTCGGTTTTGCCCTGAAAATACGGGCAGTTTTTGCCAAGGCACTGCTTGTTTTCGGCAGAAAAGGCGCACGTTACGCGCGGCGGCATATCAAGCGCAATGCCAAGCTCCGCCTCCATCACCTTTGCCGCCTCAATAACAGCGGTAAAGCTGTCCCGCTTGCAGCAGCGCGGCCCGCCTATGCGGCCTATCGCCTCCAACGCGCGTGCGGTAGTGATGTTAGCCAAGCCCCACGTTTTGCCGCTCAGCGGCGTTGTGCCCGTTATAATGCTCATGCACATGCCTGCGCTCACAGCCGCGCCGCAGCAGCCCCAGAATCCGCATGAGCCGCCCGGGCAGCGCGCGCCGCGCTTCTTCATTTCCGCAAGGCACGCGGTCAGGTCTATGTCCCCGCCCGCGTTCCTGTATGCCGTCATGAGCGCCGCGCCCACCATCGTGTGATGCTCCGGCCCGTGCATATGTATATACGGGTCGTTCATCATGTCCGTAAGCATCTTTATCGGGTCGCGTCCCTCTGCCCGGGCGCAGTATTGCATTATAGATTCTATGCCCTTTTTCGCGTGGCAAGCATCGCAAACGTAATGCCCCGCGCCGCATTTGGCATAGCTTGGTTCTTCCTTGCCGCAGAAGCTGCACTTCATCATTTCCGCCTGTTTCAGATACACAAGCGGCTCGCCGCATATAAGGCACGCGCCCTTTTGTCTTTGCATAATTCTCTCCTTAAACAAATCCCCCGCACATCTCATGCAGGGGACAAGAATGCATATGTTATTATATCATTCACGCCTTCTGCGCGGCAAGGCTGCACTTGGCGCGGCGCATGGGTATAAGCGCGCCTATCACGCCGCCGAGCATAGCGGGCAGTATCCATGAGAGCTTGACCGAGTCAAGCGGCAGATATTGCAGGAACGGCAGTTCCACGCCGAAGCCGGCTATCACATCCAGCGTACACATTACAAACGCGCCTATCGCTGCGCCGCGGTACACGTTGTCGTTGGCTATCTTCTCGTTGAAGAAGGAAAGAATTATCTGCGTAAGTATTATTGGATAGATTATGTTCAGTATGGGGGACGCAAAATCTATCATGGTGGAAATACCCACGGTGCTTATAACCAAGCCAACCGCGCAGACTATGCCGACCATTACTGGATAGCTAATTTTGTTCTTTGTAAGGCGGGAGAAGAACTCCGCGGAGGATGAGGTAAGCCCTATTGCCGTGGTAAGGCAGGCGAAAAGCACTATCACCGCCAGCAGCACCACGCCGAAGCGCTGCAGCAGCAGTTCGGTTATTGTCACCACAAGGCCGGCCTGATTCACCGCGCCAAGCTCAAGCTCGGACGACGTTGCACCGAGGAAGCTGAGCGCGCAATACACGAAAAACAGCCCGAGCGCAGCAACAATGCTGGATTTTGATATTACGCTGAAGCGGAGCTTTTCTTCGCTATACCCTTTTTCCTTGACCGTGTTCACCACCACAAGCGTTATGGCAAGCGCGCCGAACACATCCATTGTTTGGTAGCCCGCAAGCAGCCCCTCCTGCGCAACGTTTACGGCGAGCGCGGCGGTGCTTATTGTGCCTATCGGGTGGATTACGCCCTTCACAAACAGCACCGCAAGGGTCAAAAGCAGCGCGGGGGTGAGGAATTTGCCTATTATGTCAATAACGGCACTGGGCCTTACGGTGAGTATGAACACCGCGCCGAAGAACAGCGCGCCGAAAAGCCATGGGCTGCATTCGGGGAACAGCGGTAGCACGCCCATTTCAAACGTGGTGGCGCAGGTGCGCGGTATGCAGAGCAGCGGCCCTACGCACAGCATGGCAACCGTGGCCATCACAGCCGCAGCGGGCTTGGAAAGCCGCCTGAGCATGCTCCATACCGTGCCGTCGTAGCGTATCATGGCAAGCACGGTCATAACGGCAAGGCCGGCATCGGCTATCATAAAGCACAGGAAGCCCTTGAACCATTCCTGACCGGATACCATGCCAAGGTACGGCGGGAAGATAAGGTTGCCCGCGCCGAAGAATATGGCGAACATGGCGAAGCCGACAACAATAACATCCTTCAATGAGTTCTTTGCGTTTTTCTGCATAAAATAGCACCCTCCGCTGAATATCGCTAAATTAGGGGATCTGCGTTCTTTGTTAGGATACATTTCAATCGGTCCTCGGCGCAAATAATATACTTTTCGTTTGGCGAAACTCATGCAGGAATTTGTTTACTCACAGTAGAATTATTTATACATCAGCGGTATAATATGCCACGTTATGGCATAAATCTGCCGTCAAAAGCGCATAAAGTTGATTTATGCGAAACTTTTGTATGCATTACACGGAGGGAATACTTACATGAACGGGATAAACGCGCGCGTGGGCGCAAGGATACGGCTTTACCGCCGGGCAAAGAAGCTGACGCTTATCCAGCTGAGCGCCATGATACACAAAAGCAAGGCCACCCTTTCAAAATATGAAACCGGGGACATTGCAATAGACGTTGAAACGCTTTACGACATTGCAGCCGCGCTTGACATACGAATAGAGCAGCTGCTTGACCAGCGCACGTTCACTCATGGCGAGGCGCACGGCGAATCCTGCGCGTTCTTCCAGCAGAGCCGCATATACGTTTACTTTTACGATGGGCGTATAGGCCGCTGCGTAAAGAACGTGCTTCAGTTGGACAGGGCCACGGAGCCATGCACGGCGGTGTTCTATTTGGACGTGCCAAGCTTTGATGACGATGCGCTCTCCTCCTGCCGCTCGCTCTATTACGGCACGGCAGAGTATTTCGATGCGGTAACGAACTTTTCACTGGACAACCAAACCAACCGCATGGAGCATGCTTCGCTTTGCGCCGTGAACCCGATAGATCGCGTGGAGCAGGTGCAGGGCATGCTGACTGGCATTTCACGCTACCCAATGCTGCCGGTAAGCCTTAAATGCATACTCTCCCCCGTGCCGCTGACGATAGACGATGCGCTTATGGAAAAGCTGATACTTTCCCGCCGGGACATGAAGCTGATACGCCAGCTGAACATGTTCGCCGTGGAACAATAGGGCCGATATAAAAACGCTCCCCCGCACGGAGGAGCGTTTTTTGATTTTAGCTTAGTTGCCCTTGAGAATCATATACATGCTCTGGTTCTTGGAGCCGGACTTATCGGCGCAGGTGATTATTACCATCACCTTGTCGCTGCCGGAGATGCTGCCCAGAGTTGCGCCCAGATACTTGCTGTTGCAGTAGCTCATCATGGTATCTACCCACTGCTGCTTTGCGCTTCCGGTAAGGGTGGAGTTGAAGGAAGCGTAGGTCTGTATCTTCTTGCGCTGTGCGGCGCTGCTCATGGTGGAGTTGGAAAGCTCGAAGAAGCCTACCAGGGTCCAGCTGCTGCTGCCGTTGTAGTTGATGTTGAACGTGGAGGTCTTGGCGCCGGAGCAGCTGCGTCCGCAGTATTCGCACTTGGCCTTGCCAAGCCATGCGTTCTGAACATGGTGCAGCTCATGCAGGCCCAGATTGGTGGTCTGCTTCTTGGCAACCTTCCTCATGTTGTGGCCGTATATAACGGCAATGGGGTCGGTCAGATAGCTGAGCGCATAGAGGTTGTTCTTGGAAGAGCTGTAAGCGTTGTACACGAACTGGCCCTTGCTGTTCATGGCGTTGCAGTAAATGTTGTCGCTTATGTTGGTGCCGGCAACGCTCATGCTGCCCCAAATATCGGCGGAGGTGCCGGTATACTTGGCGTACTGGGTGCCGTTGGAGGATACGCTGCCCACGTTGTTTCCGGTGCTGCCGGGGGTGTTTACGCCGCCGGTGCTGCCCGCGGAGCCGGGGGCGCTTGCGCCGCCGCCAACAACCCTGACGTAATCCGCGCTGAGGTAGCCGGTGTAGCTCTTATAAGTTACCTTGTACCAGCCGTTGGTCTGCTCCAGTATGGTAACGGTCGAGCCCTTGGGAACCTTGGCGCAGCCGGAAACCTTGCTATATCCGGTGCCCGGGCCCTGGCGGAAGTTCACGTTGCCGGTGGTGGTGCCGGTGGTGGCAGTGGCGGAGGAGCCGGAATTGTTATTGCCGGAGTTGTTATTGCCGGTGTTCCAGCCGGTGTTCCAGCTACTGCCGGAGGTATTGCCGGAGTTATTGTTGCTGCCGGCATTGTTGTTGGTCAAAGTGACCTTGAGGTACTTGGCGCTGAGGTAGCCGGTGTAGCTGCCATAGATTACCTTGTACCAGCCGTTGTCGCTGCTTGTGTACTCAAGCAGGGTAACGGTGGCTCCCTTGGGGACCTGCGCGCAGCCCGTCACCTTGCTGTAATTGGTGCCGGGGCCCTGGCGGAAGTTGATTGTTCCGGTGGTGACGGCGGTGCCGATGGACTTATTGGAAGTCACGTTGCCGGAATTGTTATTGTTGTTATTATTGTTGCTGTTGCCGCTGGGCTGATTGTTCTTCGCCTG